>Ga0172372_10010283_pt1 | contig 12020 bp, 12 predicted proteins | sample LakKiv5m_2_FD_114544 | JGI IMG/M metagenome (GOLD analysis project Ga0172372, IMG submission 114544) | Freshwater microbial communities from Kabuno Bay, South-Kivu, Congo - kab_092012_9.5m | ecosystem: Environmental > Aquatic > Freshwater > Lake | place: Democratic Republic of the Congo...
ACTTAAATTCAAACCTATCTGTTCAGGTGAATGCCAAAGCATTTTTAAGTGTCCTAGTTGGTCTCTGAGATGAGCGGCTTTACGGATGATATATTTTTTTTGTTTCAGCCATTCATCCAGGCGTGCATCGTCATAATGGATGTCTATCTTCAGTTGTAAAAGCTGGTTATATAAGCCACGCTTTTCAGATGACATGGCTTCTAGAATAGATGGTGGAGCCATGGGCTCTAATGGATGTGGCAATCCACCTTCAGCCTGACAAGACTTGGTCTTTGCTTGTTGAGAAGAAGCAGACACTCCGCTAACGGTTAGCCCTTTTTTCATTAACTTTGATAATGGCAGAGTTGGAGATTCAGCCTGATTGTGATCTTCAGTTTCAGTATTTGCAGGTTCAGTAGATTCTTTCAATAGCTCGCTGATTTTTCGGTAATTAATGCTATAAAAGTTGGTTTGAATCCATTTATTTTGAGATAGCTTTTTGACTACCAAAATGCCTACTTTTTTTAGCTTAGAGACTATGCGTTTGATGGTGGACGGGCTGTATGTACCTAAGGTCTTAGCCCATTGCTCATAGCTGTGATAAAAGTACTTCTGTTGGTGAATTACTTGAGCTTCACCACTTTGAAGGCAGTAATGAAGCTTTTGAAGGAAGATCGCTGATGGCACTCCATACGCTTGGGCAAGCGTAGGAGATGCAATAAGAGGGTAGTCGCCTTGGACTAGTAGTTTTGTTTTTTTAGTCATGAGAATACTCACTTAAGGCTTAGTAAGTGGTATTAGACGATTTATGGTGTGGACGTTGCTGAGTTCGGCGTAGCCAATCTTCAGGATACTCCTGACTATAAGATTCATAATGCTGACCAGACCAATATTCTTGGTTGAGTTCATCATAAAATTGGTTTTGAGGGTATGCTAGATTCTGCTGTTCAGCTTGTAAGTCTTGTGGAATGTTATCTTCAGCTTGATCTAAAGTTTTGTAAATATCAAGTAAGGCTTGACGCTGTTTGTGAGATAGATGTTTTGCGCTTTCAATAAGAAGTTGCTTAGCAAGTTTTTTTGGCGTGCAAAGACTTGCACTATTGAATTTGTCATTCATAGTCGTATGCTCTTGGTCGATTTAGAACATACCACCACTCCATTTCCACTAGAGTATTTGGTGGCAGTTTAACAGGGGTGGAAATACCGTTCCAAGAGTACGGCCAGCATAAAGCTGCCCTGTCAAACCGCCATAAAGACTGTTTAACAGTAGGCAAAAAAAATGCCGCATGAGCGACTTTTTTTTGCTCTCTTGGATAATAGCAGGTTTCCACGCCTGAACACAGATTTTGCTGTGTTGAATTTAGGTTATCCCGCTATGCTAAATAGGTCAAGGCCTTGAAATAAATTTTTTTAAAAAAGATGAAAAGTAGAGTGATAGCTAACATGTGCTAAATATATTTAATTATTTTTATTGTTTATTTTATTTATAAAGAAGAACAGATCACTTTGACCCAATGGATCAGACCTGTTTGAAATGATCGTAAGTTTCAGTATGGTCTTAACTGCAACTTAAGGCACTTTGTGAGTTTCCGGTTATGGAAATATTTTTATAAGAAATAGATCTACTGAGTCCTATTCTTAATTTTTGATCAATCGAACATTTGAGTGTGAGTTAAATAGAGAACAGTATTCGGCTCATTGGGTGAGCCGAATAAGATTGAATTGAAGTGCGTTATCAGAAGGTAATACAAAAATGTTGAGAGCTATTTATTTGTTGGACTCTGATCACGATCTTTTTTAAGTGATGGATTTCTAGGATCTGATGAAATCGCTTTCAGTACTTCATTAAGTTGTGAAAAGTTAGGAAGATGCTTGTTTTTTTCAAAATCAAAAATGTCGCGTAGAGTTGGATGGTGCTCAATCTTAGATTTATATATGAAATAAACATACATCATATCTATTAGGGTATCTATTATGGGACGACCATACGTAGCAGAAAATGCTTCATATATCTTATTGAAAGATGCACCTAAGAAAAATATTACACTATTTCTTTTTTTCCTTTGTTTTAATTTTTCAGCTAGAAGCTGTTTTTCATATTCAGAAAGAGTATTTTTAGAAATACATTGTTTTATTTTTTCATTATTATTAATGCGGTAACTATTCAGTAATTCTTGCAGATTAAAGTATTCATGATGATTAAAATCTAAATACTCTTTTTCTTTTTGTAGAATAATTTTTTCAATATCTGTTAAATTTCTAGATGGAATGGTTTTTATATATTTTAATATTTGATAGTTTTTTCTTCTTTGATTTTCTTTATATTGGCATGCATTGATTAGATTTTTATGAATTTCTGAAAATTTTTTAAAATCTATTTTTGTTAAATCTGTATTCTCGAGAATGTTAATTAAATTTATTTCACATGGATATTTAGGGGTGATACATAATTCTTCTTTTTGTATGTAAAGAAAATTATATAAATCACTTTTTGTGAAAATTTTTTTAGGTCTACCTGCTGCCATTTTAAGGCTCCTTTAATTAGGTAAAGAGGGAAGCTCTATCTTTAACAGGAACCCAAAATGCATGATGAGTTTTATGCAAAATCTCAAAAAAATAGCTATCCTGCTCTCTACTTAGTTGCCCGATTAATAAAGCTGGCGCTTTTAAGAATTTTTTGGGCTGCGCACAAAAAATTCTTATCTCGTCTCCGTGTCTTTTTATTGCCTCATTTGCGTTGCAAATCAGGCAGTAAAAAGACACTACTACTCGCCCTGTGGGACCAAAAGCCCAATTAATATGATTTTTAAGATATTGATATATATTGAAAATATTTAAACTTGAGTCTTTTTTGTGTGCATTACCCTATAAAGGGTAAAACGTTACACTATAATTTATGGTGCGTTACACTATAAAAAAATGTACGTTACACAATAAAAAATGTGCATTACACGATAGAAATAGTCGTTACACAATAGAAATCATCTAGCGGTTTGACTTCTGATTATTGGGGATCACTTTTTGATCTTCAGGTCTTGCTCAAGCTCATGTCGCTACTGAATCAATCTTGAAAAAATTATTTAAAAATATAACCACTTTTCTGAAATTTTCTTCTTAAATAGATTTATTTTAATTTTTTAAAGATATATTAACTCTTTTATTAGAGAGTTATTAAAAATGTTTTACTTTGATTTAAGGCATAATCGTAAAGAGAGTTCTAAAAGTTCATTTAATGGTTACTGTTATATTACGAGGACAAAGCATTTTAAATTAAATAAGATCGAACTAAATGAAGAAGTCGAGTTTGTTTGTTCTGGTCATATGCCAGAGTGGGCAAAATATAAACCTAAGGAGTTTTGGGCTTCTGCTGATAAATATGAAAAGAAGGGTAGTCGTACATCTAGCCATATTACTATTGCTTTACCTAACGAATTAAATTCTGAACAACGAATAGAATTATCAAAGAATTTAATAGCAGCTTTTTGTGATGAATTTAAATTTCCATATAGTTGCGCCATTCATAATCACAAAGGTGTTTTAGATGGTGAAAGTGATCAACCACATTTGCACCTACTATATTCCGAGAGAACAACCCTTGATGATTTTGCAAGACCACCAGAATTGTTCTTCAGGCAATACCGACCTAAAAATCCTGAACGTGGTGGAGCACAGAAAATTACCGCTGATGTGTTGGGCTTAGGACGACATCAAATTAGGCATATGCGGCAACTCACTGAAAAGTTGATCAATGAGTCTTTAGAGATATATGCACCAATGAAGACAGTTCGTATATACGACATTGAAGTTCAAGTGCCTAATCGAGTTTCCTGTCTATCTAATGAAGATTACAATGCGGAGTTCGGAACAAAGCTTAAAGATATGCCTCAAATACCACATTGGGAACTCTATAGTGCTGATCCCATCATTCAAATGGATATAAAACCTAAAATTGAAGAAATTAAAAAAATTAGAGAGGAGAATTTGTTTGAGTTATATAAGCCTTTTTATATAGCAGAGCTTCAACGGCAAAATAAGGTTAGAAATCAATCAGACCATGATTTATCAATGTAAATTAAAGAGATATTTTTTCATTTTTGATGACCTAATAAATTATGAAATATAAAAAAATATTAATGTCGATAGAAGATTTATAGATTCTATAAAAGATTATTTGAAAATTAATCTTTTTAAGTTGTTGTTTTAAAATAATATTACCACAGTTACCACAGTTACCACAGTTACCACAGTTACCACAGTTACCACAGTTACCACAGTTACCACAGTTACCACAGTTACCGTTGGTTCTTAATTCCTACAGTATAAAAACAAAAAACAATTTTTCGATTTTTTATATGAAATCAATCTTCGTTTTCTTAAATGGATTAATGTTGAGATAATTTATTTAACAGGTTAAAGAGAAAAAATGAATTATTTCAATTTTCACATTGGTGATTTTAATAGTTCAACCCGTCATCTAAGTATTATCGAGAGAGCAATATATCGAGATTTATTAGATATTTACTATGAAACTGAAAAACCGATTTCGGTAGATGAGCTTGATAGAATTTTCCGAAAAATTCTATGTAAAAGTGAAGAAGAAAAAAATATTGCAATGAGTATCCTGGATGAATTTTTTGAATTGCGAGATGGTAACTATCATAACAGGAGGTGTGACAAGGAACTCGAGGAGTATCGAGCAAAGCTATTTAATCTATCTAAAGCTGGAAAGGCTTCTGCTGCGAAAAGGAAAGGTCAACATCAGTCATCAGATGATGAACAACAGAATAACGGATGTTCATCAGATGATCCTAACCAAGATCCAAGATCCAAGATCCAGCAACCAATATCCAAGAACCAAAAATTAAATTTAGAAGTTTGTTCAGTTGAAGATTTATTAAAATTATGGAACCCAACAATTGATACGGTAAATCAATATCTCCAAATATCAGGATTACCAAATATCACAGATACTGATTTTAAGAAAAGGAAACCTGAATTTTTGGCTTATTATCGATTACAAATTATTAAAGGAAAGCTTGATGGTACAGAACTTATGGGGAAATTTATTTCTTGGATAACAAATCAAAAGGAGAAAATAAATGATAAAAAGCAAGAAATAAAACGAAAAGGGGAAAGCCCTTGGAAAAAAGATGAAAATCTTGAGAAGTTGTAGGAGTGGTGAAAATGAATACTTTAATCAAAACACTTGATACGTATTGTGATATTCACCATATTCCTATGAGTAAATTTGGGCCTATCCATTATTGTAAAGAGTGTATTCAAAAAGAAAATAATGAAAGACCTAAATATTCACTACCATCTGAAGATTTTTTAAGAAGGAGAAAACATGTAGAATTTATGGATATCGGTATTCCTAAAAGACATATTAATGCCTCTTTTGATAATTATAATCTTACCTATAGATCTCAAAAAGAAGTATTAAATACAATGGTTGATCTAACAGATAATTTTAAAGAAAGAAATTATCAAAATTTAGTATTAATTGGCAAAGAAGGGACAGGTAAAACACATTTAGCTTGTGCTATGGCAAAGAAACTTAATGAAGCTGGTATAAGTGTCAAATTCATGAAAAGTTTTGATTTAGGGTGTTTATTTGTTGAGAATTGGGGAAATGAAGAATTTTTTGAAACTGAAGAAATCGAGAAGATATCAAGTTATGATCTTCTTATCGTAGATGAATATGGTTTATATGATCAAAAAGAGCATCATAAGGATTATGTCGATAAGGTACTTTTGAAGCGTTATGATTTAAATAAACCCACGATTATTATTTCTAATCTAAAAGAAGATGAACTTATCGATACTTTAGGTTTTAGATTATGGTCACGACTTAATGAAGATAGGGTTACTGTTCTAGAATTTAAATGGGATGATTATCGAAGGACAAATAAGTTTGGCTAACTGCTTTTTATCAATTAAAGGTGATTGCTTTGGTGATCACCTAAAATTTGGATAGTACTTTGTAAGTATATTAATTATCTGATTATATAAAAAAGTGAGTTTGCCTTTGTGAAGTCTTCTAAAGAAGAGACACTTGTACTGGAAGAGTATGCAAAATTTGAGGAAGGGACTTTATTCTCAATTTTGGATTTTAGTGTCGATGTACGTGATAAAAAGCTGCAATCGATACTAAGAAACGTTATCGAAAAAGGCGAAGTCCTAATGGTCTTTCCTAACATTTATTACAAAGTACAAATAAACAAATTTTTTCCAAATAGAGTATTAAGTCCTGATATACAGCTTGCACTAAAAGCTTTATCTAAACATACAGGTGAGAAGTTTCAGGAGCATGGTGGAGTTTCAGCGAATCGTTTAGGGTTAAGTACTCAAGTACCTGTGATGGATGTTTTCTACACCAATAAAAAATCTCGTGAATTCCATTACTTTGGCCATACTGTGAGACTAATTCATACTCGTTGTCATGATGTATTTCAGTATCCTCATGAAAGAGTTGGTTGGAGTGTATCAGCACTTTATTTTCTTGGCCCTAAGGTTGTTGATTTGGAAATGATTAACAGATTAAAAGAAGCGTTGGGTGAAGATGATTTTCAAAATTTTTTGAGAGCTCAAAAACCAAGTTGGATCAATAAAATTCTAGAACATTTCATGTAGGACGAGTTATGTTTGTGATCACATCACTGTATTGAGAGTTTGAAAAGACTGTTATTTCAAAATAAGAATTTTTAATACCATTCATCGGAAATTAAACCTTCAAAACCCTTATTCATAAGGCTTTGAAAATGACTTTCTATGAGCATCTTGCAATCATTTTTTTGTTTCACTTAAAATCTTGAATATTGTTACTTTTTTCAAGATTCTATAGAGGATAGCATGACGATGGAAAGTGAGCTCAATAAACATGGTGGGCGTAGAGTAGGAGCTGGGCGTAAGCCTAAGCCTGATCAAGTGACTAAAGTGATACGTGTACCTGAAGCACGAATTCCTGATATTAAAGCACTTTTACAAGAAAAGCCGCAACAGCAAGAAATTAAAGATATTCGTCAGATTGATCCAGTGACTCAAATGGAAATTCCACTGGCAACTGAGCGTGTTAGAGCTGGCTTTCCATCACCAGCACAAGATTATATTGATAAAAAAGTTGATCTGAATGAGCACTTAATTAAAAACGAAACTTCAACTTTTATTGTGCGTGTGGATTCGCAATCCATGCTGAATGTCGGTATTGATATTAATGATGAACTAATCGTTGACCGGAGCATTGAAGCCAAGCATCGGGATATTGTCATAGCCTGGGTGGACAATGAATTTACCGTCAAACGTTTAATTAAGGATGCAAAAGGCTGTTGGCTGAAAGCTGAAAATGATGACTATCCAGATATTCTTCCCTTAGAAGGTCAGCAGTTTGAAATTTGGGGTGTAGTCACCAAACTGATTAAGAACTTCAAATGAGCCGACAAGAGATCTATGCGCTCGTAGACGTCAATAATTGCTACGTTTCTTGTGAGCGGTTTTTTAATATGAACTTAAATGATCGCCCTGTCATTGTGTTATCCAATAACGATGGCTGTGTCGTGGCTCGTTCACAGGAAGCGAAAGATTTAGGTATTAAAATGGGTGTGCCACTGTTTCAGATAAAGGAAATTGTGGAGCAGTATCAAGTCGAAGTGTTATCAAGTAACTATGCCTTATATGCAGAGATGTCTCGTCGCTTCCATGCCATCTTGGGGCAGTATGTGGCACCGGATGAACAGGAAATCTATTCGATTGATGAATCTTTTTTAAAGCTCACAGCTTATGCGCAGCAATTTGATTTAAATGCCTATGCACAGGAGATACGGGCTCGTATCAAGCAATGGATTGGTTTACCTGTCTGTATCGGAATTGGTCGAAGCAAGACTGAAGCCAAGATTGCCAACTATATGGCGAAGAAAGCTAAACGCTTTGATGGCGTATGTAATTTGGTAGAGATGAATCCACAACATCGGGATTATTTTTGGAGTCTGATTGATGTGGCTGAAGTATGGGGGGTAGGTCGGCAGCACAGTAAAAAATTAAAACAGTATGGGATCAACACGGTTTTAGATTTGGCGCAATGTAGTCCACACCGATTAGGTAAAGCTTTTTCTGTGGTGATGCAGCGAACTGTAATAGAATTACAGGGGCAGGCATGTATTGAGCTTGAACATGCACCTGAACCAAAAAAGCAGATTGTTGCCAGTCGTTCCTTTGGTGAAAAAATCACTGAACTTGATGACTTGAAAGAAGCCTTAGCTAAGTACGTACAGGATGCAGTGAAACGCCTTAGAACTGAACATGCCCTTTGTGGGACGGTAATTGTCTTTGTGCAATCAAATCCCTTTGACAAGCATTTACCCTATTACGGTAAAACACTCTCAATTGACCTAGATGAGCCGACTGATAGTGTTAATGTCTTGGTACGGATCGCATTGAAGATTTTGGAACGAACCTATAAAGCTGGGGTGATGTATAAAAAATGCGGAGTGATGCTGACAGATCTCATCGATAAACAACGCTATATTCCTGCACTGTTTGCAGATCAAGAAAAGATTCAAAGCAATGAAAACCTGATGCAAGCTTATGAGAAGATTCAAGAAAAATATGGTAAGACTAAGCTTGCAGTAGGGAGTTGTTATCTACCAAATCGTAAATGGTCAGGTAAGCAAGGGAGTTTAAGTCGAAACTATTTTAGTTGGGAAGGGATGCTAAGGATAAAGAACTAAAATTTTGAGTCAATGACTAAGCGAAAAACTTAATATTTTTGGCATTGAAATTAAAAACAATATTTTTAAATCTAGCTTAATGAAAAGGTTAATTAACTACAATAAGTAGAATTATTTTAGTTAATTTAATAATATAAAATATAACTATATATCTAGAGACTTAGAAGTCGAAGTAAAAATCCTGTTATATATATATGGTTTTAAATTTTCACTTAAATGGGTAATGGAGGTGGCAAGAATAATTTGGTAATTATGTTCAAAAGTTTCTTTAATCACTTTTTGTAAGTTGATATTTCTTTCTGGCTCAATACCACCATCATCAATACCATCTAATAATAAAAGGCGAGGGAAGCTAATATTGCTAATTTGATCTGCAGTTTTCAGTAATGCTAAGTGAAACATCTGTCGTAATACAACCATTGAACTTTCACTAAATTTACTTTTATTATTTATTCGAATTTCGTTATCTGCAAAATTAATATTAATATCCACAGGATTCTGATTCATCCAGAACAAACTATTGAAATTACGGTGACAGCACTGAGGAAATAGAATGGCATAAAATCTGCTTTATATTTGGCATCTAGTTAAGTACAAGGTGCCAAATGTCTTCTCTTGCTATACATCATGCACTGGTTTTAACGAAGCAATTGTTTGATGAATTAAATTGGTTCATTCATAGATATATCATAGTCACATAAAAATTTTTTAACTTCTTCATACACTTCAGGGGGAGTTAATGTTGTTAAGTTGTAAATCATGGATTCGATATCAGTATGAAAAAGAATTCCCATTCTTGGGTTAAATAATTCTACAGTATTAATTTTCGATGGGTTTGATGAATAATAGTTCTGTGTCAAATAGGTTATTATTTGACGGAAATCAATTGCTTTAAATTTTCTATCTCCTGATTTTATTTCAACAAGAGTGGTGGAATACAATAAATCAACTTCGGTATTATTTAATATTCCAATACCCTCTAAAGGTTTATTAATTATTGGAGATTTATTTTTATATTGATTAAATAAAGAATTTACGATAAATAATACTTCGGTTTCAATTAAATTGAATTTAGGCATTCTTGATTGTTTATAAAAAGAAGTAAAAGCACTAACTTTACTAAATGCTCTTTTTTGTGCATCGACTATTAACTTCTTAGTAAATGAAATATCATTTTTTTTTAAAGCTATTTCATAGAGTTCAAAAGAAAGAATATTTATATAAGCATTATATTGACTAGAGTAGTTACTTATTGGTTTATGAATATCCTCTACTAAAGCACCATTTACAAGGCGTACATAGTTATTACTATTAATTAGTAAAGTGTTCCAGAAAGATGTATATAGTTTAGAAAATGTGACTTCCGATATCATAATGCCGAATGAATTCCCTTAGGTGAGTTTTTTCTTTCACTTGCCCAATCACAATAGATTTTTTGAATTTCAGTAAATCCTTTCTTATTGTGACTTCTCCAATGTTTTCCTTCATCAAACAATAAAAAACTACATACGATAAAGATCCGTTTTTGTAATTCATTTTGAGTTGAATAATAGTTTTTTTGATCTGATAACCAAGTGAAATTATTTAACTTACCCATGGCTTGAGTTACAATTTTCTTAATTAATGCGGAATTAGAATAGTCCATTATCTCATTCAGTATTATAAGGCTTTCATCGCTATCATATAAACTTAATAGCTTAACTGTATAGGCAAGATTCACATCAGTTTGAATGATATAGGATTTTTTAGCATGAAGTTCTTCAATATTTCTAAAGATACGTGACTTTGTCTGAGGATTAATATTTTCCCATAGTGATACTGTGGCTTGAATAACGGAATTGTATATTGGATAAAGTTCATCAATATTGTCGAATATTAATGAGAGTGAATTAGATATAGTTTCTACATTTTGAAACTTTAAAGCTTTTAAAATTTGTTTAGTATAAATTTGATTAACTTTTGATTTTTTTAACTCCTCTGTAAGCATTGTAAATAAATCAAAAGTTTTCAGAGAAGCTTTAATTTCGTCATATTCTTCTTTAGCATTTTGTGAGTATGGATCATAGCGGATTGGTAAATTCAGGAATTTGGCTTTCTGTGAACTGCCTTCATCTTCTGTTACACCATAGATTTTCACTTTAGTGATATTTATAAATTCTTCTTTTGACATAATAACAGATTTATTCTTTTGTAAAGTTAAACCTTCATTCTCAATTAGCTTGATATTCAAATAAGTCAGAAGAGAGTGAGCTTCTTCTTTATCAGTACAAAAAATTAAAAAGTCATCTACAAATCTTTTGAATTTAACTCTTTTTTGTGTAAGCAGTTTATCTATTGAATTTAATGCTAGTTCAGCTAATATTCTTGCTGCAGGTCCACCAACTGGCAACCCGTAAGATTTAGTATCACTAAATTTTTGTATCAAAGTAGTAATTTTTTTTATGCTGTTTTGAACACTCGGTTCACTTGTACTTAGTCTTTGCAGAGCATTTTCTAATCGATGGTGGTAAATTCGAGGATAAAAATCTGCAATATCACATGAGATTACATACTTAATTTCTTCATTTTCGCATAAAGAAATACTATCTAATTGAAATTTTTTCCAATTTATGTCTTTGTTGAATAAAGCTCCTTTATCTACGGTTGGAGCAAATCTATAAGAGTATACGTAATCTTGACTAATCCTGTTCTGTTCAATGGTATCTGCAATTTGAAGAACTTTAGATAGAAAGTAGAGATTCCAATAAGGATCTATTAAAGTAGCCCAACGGTATCCCGTTGATCCAACTGGGCAGGCTGTGCTGAAATTAGCTATTGAATTATCAGCTAAATACTCTTGGAATTTATGGTCTTGATTCCACTCTTTGTCACGTTCTATAAAGTGCTCAATAATATTCGCTCTACGGTCTTCGAAGATTATATTTTCTATTGAGATGGGGAAGATATCCGTATCACCAAAATGAATAATATTATCTATAGCTAAGGCTATCGATTCTTTATATTCCATTGCTTTTAACCTAATTTTCTAAATTTTAAAAGAACCATATTGGGCTATATATTTGATATATCATAATTTTAGGTATATTTTGACACGCTTTAGTCATTTGTTAAATGATAATTCTATGAAAATTTAATTTATTACACTTGTTATAGTTAATTTCACAGCTCAGCTCATATGGTTTGTATCACTATATGGGCTTTGTTGCACAAAGATTTGAAATGCAAAGCGCCCCTAATTGAGCCAAATTTAAGGCGTAACTTGGGTAAGTGGTCGACCTAATTCCGTAAATCTGTTGAGGACTGCTACACGTGCATGGA
>Ga0172372_10010285_pt1 | contig 12017 bp, 10 predicted proteins | sample LakKiv5m_2_FD_114544 | JGI IMG/M metagenome (GOLD analysis project Ga0172372, IMG submission 114544) | Freshwater microbial communities from Kabuno Bay, South-Kivu, Congo - kab_092012_9.5m | ecosystem: Environmental > Aquatic > Freshwater > Lake | place: Democratic Republic of the Congo...
CGCAGGAGTTGGGCATTCTGGTAAGGCATACCCCAAAAAAGCGAAGGAAGGGCGATGGCCCTTCCCTCGAAAGCAATGCGTGTGAAACAAACCGACACAACCCTGAATAACATGGTCTTTCTAAAAACCCTGGTGACCAGGGATTCCCCTCTGACGATCAGTAGCTGGAGCGGGTGCCTTTCAGGATGTTGTACAAGAGCTCCTTGGCGCGGAACAACTGGGCTTTGACGGTGCCCAGGGGCAGGTCCAGCTCAGTGGCGATCTCGTCGTAGGAGTATTCTTTGAAGAAGCGCAGTTCAATCAACTGGCGGTATTTCGGATTGATTTTCTCGGTCACGTCGCGCATGAGCTTGGCGCGCTGCTGTTTGATGTAGCGCTCTTCGGGGTCGAGCGTGGTAGCGCGGATGCTCTCCGAGAAGGAGTTGGTGTTCTCCTCTTTGGTGTCGTCGTCAATGGACAGGGTCTCCAGGCGCTTTTTGCGGATGAAGTCGATGCAGTTGTTGATGGCAATTTTGAACAGCCAGGTGCTGAAGGCAAATTCAGGGCTGTACTTGTGGATGTTGGAAAAGGCTTTGCCGAAGGCTTCGACGGTCAAATCATCCGCGTCGTCGCGGTTGTGAACCATTTTCAGCACCATGTAGTAGATGGAATCTTTGTAGCGGTCCATCAGGCGGGCGTAGGCGCGCTGATCGCCGTCCACCGCGCGGCAAACGAGCTCGTAGTCCTCGCGGGCGCGGGGCGATAAGTTCTCGTTGATTTTAACTTCCGTGGACAGTTTTTCCAGGGGCTCGGGATTGGGGGCTTCCTCCATAACTGCGGTTGCCTTGCTGTTCATCGCCATAGCGGGGGTTTAGGGGAGAGTGTGCTCCCGACGAATCTAGCGTAATAGGCCACCGTCCAGAAATCAAATATTGTGGAAAAGTGCCATAAAAGGGGGCGCTGAAAGCGCTTGCCCAGGTGCCAGAACAAGGCGTTGAGCAGCAAGAGTCGAAGCAAAAAAACCCCTAAAATCCATAGGATCGGGCCAGAAACGGCGATACTGCCGAAAAGTGCTGCATACAGCCCAAAATGTGACATAGCGTAAATGCCCAATACAACCCGGTGTAGCGGACGGTAGAACACCCCTGTGGATAAATGCCTGGTCTTTTGCGTAACCCAGGCTTTCCAGCTAGCCGGAGACCGGGATTCGGTCCAGGCTTCCGGGTGCAGGCAGAGGGCCACCCGGCCTTTTTGCGCGTTCGCGTTGACGAACAGATCGTCGTCGCCGGAGGGCCAATGCTGGTGGGCGGCAAATCCCCCACCCTGTTCAAATACGGATTTTCGGTAGGCCAGGTTGCGGCCTACGCCCATGTAGGGCATGCCGGCCAGGGCCCAGCCGGCATATTGCAGCAGGGTATGCAGCGTTTCGAACTGCACCACCCGGTTCAGCCATCCTCTTTCGGGGGAATAGGCCCCGAAGCCCAGCACAAAGTCGGTGCGGGGTCCGCGGTCCGCGTCGTTGAACGGGGCGGCCATGCGGCGGATCCAGTGGGGGCCCGAAGGGCGGCAATCCGCATCGCTGAGCAACAGGATCGGGCCGTTGGATCGCGCGATGCCCAATGCCAGCGCGCCTTTCTTTCCAGGCCCAGGCTTCTCCGCCGCAGCCACGTGCAGGACCCGCAGCCGGGGATGGCGGGCTGCCTGTTCGTCCAGCCAGGCGGCACTTCCATCTGTAGAGCCGTCATCAACCAGCAGCAATTCCCAGTCAGGGTAGTCCTGCGCCAGCAGGCTGGGCAGATTATTGCGTAAATTCGGGGCCTCGTTGCGCGCGCAGACGATCACCGAAACGCGCAAAGGCTGGGGCGCGGATACGGGGGCCATCTCGGGCGCAGAGCCGGCGGACCCAGAGCCGGTCTCGGTCTCGCGTCCAGAGCCGGTCTCAGGCGCGAGCGCGGGTTCGCGGTCTTTAAAAAACACCACCCGCGCAAACACCGCGAGGTACACCGCCCCCTGGACGGCAGCACACCCCGCAAACAGCACCCGCAGGATTTCCCCGGCATTCACGATGCGCAAGGTAAGGCCTGATGACCCGAAACCCCAAGACCGCCGGTGGCTCCGGCCTGAACGGTCCGACCTCCTCTTCTGAACTGAACATCCGACCCGAACCATGCGATTTGAACTGCTGAAAACCGATGCGGCTACCGGTGCGCGCGCGGGCCTGCTGCACACGGACCACGGGGTGATCGAGACGCCGACGTTCATGCCGGTGGGCACAGCGGGCACGGTTAAGGCGGTGCACATGGCCGAGCTGGAGGAGGTCATCCGACCCGATATCATCCTGGGCAACACCTACCATTTGTACCTGCGGCCGGGGCTGGACGTGCTGCGGGGGGCGGGGGGCTTGCACGGCTTCGGAACCTGGAAACGCCCGCTGCTCACCGATTCCGGAGGCTACCAGGTGTTTTCGCTGGCCGCGCGACGAAAAATCACGGAGGAAGGGGCCTCGTTCCAGTCGCACATTGACGGCTCTAAACACTTGTTCAGCCCGGAGCGGGTGGTGGACATCCAGCGCATCATCGGGGCAGACATCATCATGGCCTTTGACGAGTGTCCGCCCTGGCCGGCCGAAAAGGAATACGTGGAGCGCTCCATGCACCTGACCCATCGCTGGCTGGAGCGCTGCCGCCAGCGCATGCGCGAGACCGAACCGCTGTACGGCCACGAGCAGGCGCTCTTTCCCATCGTACAGGGCGGCACCTACCCGGAACTGCGTGAGGCTTCTGCGGAATACATCGCCGCGCTCAACGCTGAGGGAAATGCCATCGGGGGCCTTTCGGTGGGCGAACCCGCCGAAGACATGTACGCCATGAGCGCCATGGTCTGCGGCATCCTTCCCCCGGACAAACCCCGCTACCTGATGGGCGTCGGCACCCCCGTAAACATCCTGGAGAACATCCACCTGGGCATCGATATGTTTGATTGTGTCATGCCCACCCGCAGCGGGCGAACGGCTCAGTTGTTTACCCGCGAGGGCGTCCTGAACATGCGCAACGCCAAGTGGCAGCACGACCACAGCCCGATTGATCCGCAGAGCAGCGCCCCGACCAGCCGTCGCCACAGCAAAGCCTACCTTCGGCACCTGTATATTTCAGGCGAAATGCTCGCGTCCCAGATCGGCACCCTGCACAATTTGGCGTTCTACCTCGATTTAGTGCGCGAGGCGCGCCGCCGCATCCTGGACGGCAGCTTTTCGACCTGGAAAAATGCCCTGGTGGCCAAGCTCGACCAGCGCCTATGAGCCTCTTTAAACCGTCGAGCTCCCCGTTCCTGGGCCGGATGGATCGCTACATCATCCGAAAATTCCTGGTGCACTTTTTCTTCGTGTTCTGGGTCATCATTGCCATCTCAGTGGTCATTGATGTATCCGAGAAAATGGACGACCTGCTGGACGACAAATTCACGGCCAGCGGATCGGAACTGATACTTCAGTATTACCTGCCTTTCATCCCTTACATCGGGGCCATCCTGGCGCCTCTTTTAATTTTCATTTCTGTTATATTTTTTACTTCTCGCATGGCCTACAACACGGAAATCGTGGCCATTCTGGGCAGCGGCGTCAGTTTCCGCCGTTTCTTGCGGCCTTACCTGTTCACGGGCCTGCTGCTTGCCCTGGGCATGGGTTATGCCAACCATTTTCTGGTGCCGCACGCCAACAAGGTTAGGCTTGATTTTGAATCCGTGTACTTCAAGGGAAGGCGTTGGTACGGCGACAATATTCACATGCGACTCGATAAGAATACGTTTATTTCACTTGATCGATTCAAATACCAGAAAAATGAAGGCGTGACCTTCACGCTCGAAAAGTTTCGCGAAGGCAGCGAGGGGCGCGAAATGAGTTTCAAACTCAATGCCAACCGCATCATCTGGCAACCTGAACATGGCTCCTGGCGCCTGATGGATTACACCCTGTGGCGCATTGATGGATTAAATGAAAAACTGCGCCAGGGCAAGGAAATGGATACGCTGTTGCCCGGTTTGACGCCCGACGATTTTGAGGTGGATGCCTGGTACAAGGAAAGCTACGATTACCTGGAGTTAAAGGAGTTTCTGGCTCGTGAAAAATCGCAAGGTTCTGGCAGTCTGGAAGCTTACGAAGTTGAGTCAGAAAGACGTACAGCCAGCGCCATATCAATTATTATCCTAACCATAATAGGAGCTACGGTTGCATCGCGTAAGGTACGCGGCGGCATGGGCTTTCACCTGGCCATGGGGGTGGGCCTGAGTGCCCTGTACATCGTGTTTCTGCAGATTTCCAGCACGTTCAGCATCAAGGGAAACCTGGATCCGGTGATCGGCACCAACATACCTAACCTTGTGTTTCTGATCATTGCCCTGGTGCTGATCCGGAATGCTCCTAAGTAGCCGCGAGCGGCTCGTGCCCGATGGCCGGTCCTTACAGGGCCAGGTTAAAACGGAACATCGCCCAGGTCGTCGCCGAAGTCTTCCTCGAAATCATCCATTTTGGACGAACGCTTGATGACCCCGGCGTCCGCATCGGAAAGGTGATCGCTGAGCGGGCTGAAACGACCGGAACCTTGCCCGCCTTTCGGTGCGCCGGCATGCGAAGAAGATGCCGAAATGTTCGGGCGGAAACCGCCCATTTCTGCCGCATCAAGGTCGGTGAATTTGGCAAATTTGTCAATGAAGCGAACGGGCACATTCTCCAGGGCACCGTTTCGGTGCTTGGCAATAATGACCTCGGCATACCCTGGAGGAAGCTGAGCGCCGTTCTCGTCCTGGGTCAGTCCGTAGTATTCGGGGCGGTAGAGGAAAATGACCATGTCGGCGTCCTGCTCAATGGCACCGGATTCGCGCAAGTCAGAGAGCATCGGCTTTTTGATGCCGCCGCGGGTTTCTACCGCACGGCTCAGCTGCGACAAGGCAATGACGGGCACGTTCAGTTCCTTGGCAATGGATTTGAGCGAACGCGAAATGTTGGAAATCTCCTGTTCGCGGTTGCCCTGCTTGCCGTTGGGGGTGCCGCTCATGAGCTGCAGGTAGTCAATCACAATGAGCTGAACATCGTGCTTCTGCTTGAGGCGGCGGCATTTGGCCCGCAGTTCAAAGATGTTCAGCGCAGGGGTGTCGTCGATGAAAATCGGCGCGTCCGCCAAAGCACCCGTCATTTTGGTCAACTGGATCCACTCGTGTTCGGCCAGGTTGCCTTTGCGGATTTTGTCGCCGGTCAGTTCGGTCTCCATGCTGATGAGGCGCTTGACCAACTGCACTGAAGACATTTCGAGCGAAAACAGGGCCACCGGCTTTTTGAAGTCAACGGCGGCATTGCGCCCCAGGGCCAGCGTAAAGGCGGTCTTACCCATACCGGGACGGGCCGCAACCACGATCAGGTCAGATTTCTGCCAGCCGCTGGTGAGCCGGTCCAGGTTGGTGAACCCGGACGGGATGCCGGTGAGGCTGTCCTCGTGCTGCCGGACTTCGTCAATCTCCTTGATGGCCTTGGTGATGAGCGACTTCATGTCGTCATACGAACGCCGGAGGTTCTGTTCGGCCACCCCGAAAAGCGCCTGCTCCGAGCGGTCGAGCAGTTCCAGCACATCGGTGGTGTCTTCGTAGGCGTCTTTGATGATGGTGGTGGAAATGCTGATAAGCTCGCGCTGAATGTGTTTCTGGGAAACGATGCGCGCATGGTGCTCCACGTTGGCCGCCGACGTGACCTTGTTGGACAACTCGGCGATGAAATACGCCCCGCCCGCCATTTCCAGCTCACCGCTCTTGCGCAGCGCTTCAGTGACTGTGAGAATGTCCACCGGCTCGCTGCGCTCAAAAAGCGTCATGATGGCGCGGTAAACCGTCTGATGAGCGTCCAGGTAGAAACTCTCCGGCTTGAGGATGTCAATGATCTCCGAAACCGCATCGCGGTCAATGAGCATGGCCCCCAGCACGGCCTCTTCCAGCTCTCTGGCCTGCGGGGGAAGTTTTCCGTACACGAGCGGGTTTCCTTGGGGTGCCCGCGGTTTTCGGATGCTGATTCGGCCTTCAGAAAGCGCTTGAGAGTCGGATAATTCGGGCATGGTTGGATTCGAAACGCGGGTGGGGAACGAGGCTGACCAGGGGCTAAAACCCTGCCTTCCGACGTACACCCGGGCAGGGCTGATCAGGGAAGGGGGATAAAGATACACTGGCAGCAACGGCTGTCCCGAGCGCATTTGCCCACAAAAGGTCGGTTTTTACGAACGCCTTTTCAACCTGGATATACACCGTTTTAAGTGCCCCATTCACATAAACAGGCACTTATCCACAGGTTGTCAACAACCTTAGGGTGCTTCTAAAAACTCCAGAGACAAGGCATGCCAAATTTTTAATACCGGAGTTTACTCCTGTAAATGAGGATGTTAAAAGTTTGGCATAACGCGGTATGCGGGGTTTTTAGAAGCACCCCTTATTGAAAGGCGTTGAGGCCGGTAATATCCATGCCGGTAATCAGCAGGTGGATGTCGTGGGTGCCTTCGTAGGTAACCACCGACTCCAGGTTCATCATGTGGCGCATGATCGGGTATTCGCCGGTGATGCCCATGCCCCCCAGAATCTGGCGGCTCTCCCGGGCGATGTGCAGGGCCATGTCCACGTTGTTGCGCTTGGCCATGGAGATCTGCGCCGGGGTGGCGCGGTCTTCGTTTTTCAAGACCCCAAGCCGCCAGGCCAGCAATTGTGCTTTGGTGATTTCCGTGACGAATTCGGCCAGTTTCTTCTGCTGCAACTGGAAGCCCGCAATCGGACGGCCAAACTGATGGCGCTCCAGGGCATAGCGAAGGGCCGTGTCGTAGCAATCCATGGCGGCCCCGATGGCCCCCCAGGCGATGCCGTAGCGGGCCGAACTGAGGCAGGACAGCGGACCCCGCAGCCCCGTGACGCCCGGCAGGATGTTCTCCTTGGGCACCCGCACGTTGTCAAACACCAATTCGCCCGTGGCTGAAGCCCGCAGCGACCACTTGCCGTGCGTTTCCGGCGTCTGGAATCCTTCCATGCCCCGCTCAACGATCAGGCCCTGGATTTTGCCCTCGGGATTCTTGGCCCATACCACCGCAATGTCGGCGAAAGGGGCATTGGAGATCCACATTTTGGCGCCATTGAGCAGCACGTGGTCGCCGGCGTCGGTAAAGTTCGTGATCATGCCGGCCGGGTTGGACCCGTGATCGGGCTCGGTCAGGCCAAAACAGCCCATCCATTCGCCGGTAGCCAGCTTGGGCAGGTAGCGGTGCTTCTGCGCCTCCGACCCAAACGCGTAAATCGGGTACATGACCAGCGAGCCCTGCACGGATGCGGTAGAGCGAATGCCGCTGTCGCCGCGCTCCAGCTCCTGCATAATCAGGCCGTAGGCAATCTGATCGAGCCCCCCACCCCCGTACTCCGCGGGAATCTGCGGGCCGAACGCCCCTATTTCGCCCAGGCCTTTGATCAACTGGCGCGGAAAGGCTGCGCGCTGCGCAAAGTCTTCGATGATGGGCGATACCTCGCGCTTGACGAAGTCGCGGGTGGCGTCGCGGACCAGCTTGTGCTCCGTGCTGAGCATTTCGTCAATCTGGTAATAGTCAACGCCTTGAAACAGGTCCGTTTTGGCGGCCTGGTGGCCGGCCTCGAGGGTAGGTTGAGGATGCAAGGAAGAGAGATTTTTGCCTCGCAAAGCTACGCAATTCCCTGTGCCGGCAGGCCCTTGTGCGGAAAAGCCGCTACTTTGAGCCGCGGTAAAGCGGCCGCGACACCTATTGAAAATTCGACATGGGAAAGATCGCCATCGAAGGAATGAAGTTCTACGCGCACCACGGCTATTACGCCGAAGAACGACGCGTGGGCAACCATTTCGAAGCGGATGTTTACGTGCACGCCAGCCTGCAGCAGGCCGGAGAAACCGACGACCTGCAGGCCACGGTCAACTACGAGGTCATTTGGGAACTGGCCCGCGACGCGATGCAGGACTCGTCGTTCCTGCTCGAGCACGTGGCGCTTCGGCTGTACCGGTCCATCCGGGCGCGATTTCCGGGCATCAGCTCTTGCAAAGTCCGCATTACCAAGCTCAATCCGCCTATTCCGGGCGAAGTAGCCCGCACCTACGTGGAAGTGGACGAAGATGAAGACGCCGATGCGGTAGATCGGCCCGGTTAATCTTTTTGCAACGCTTCCCGTTAAAGAGCAGGACCGGCTGGTGTTGGTTCGGCCGGAATTTGCTTAAATTTGCTGCCCTTGCCTGGCGCGAATGGCGCATGTCCTGCGCAAAACGGTTGGCGCATCAGGGTCGGTTGGCCGAGTGGTCAGGCAGAGGTCTGCAAAACCTCGTACGGCGGTTCGACTCCGCCACCGACCTCCCTCCAAAAGCCCCCGCATGGGGGCTTTTGGTTTTTGCTGAAATCCGCCTGACCCCCACTTTGGGCTACCTTTGCGGGCATGATCGCCCGTGACCCTTACCCGGTGTTGACCGCCCTGCTGCTGGGAGCTTGCCTGCTGGTGGCCGGTTGCGGCAAAGGCCCTTCGAACCGGCAGGAAACTGCTACCTCTGCGGCCGACAGCCTGGAGAACTGCTGCGGCGATGCGCCTTCGCGGCCGGGAACAGCGGCTGACACACAGCCCTGGACGGGCCCGGTGCAGGATCAGGGTACCGGGGGAATGGTGCTCGTGCCCGGGGGCAGCTTTACGATGGGGGCCAGCGACGCCCGCGCTTACCCGGACGAATACCCCCCCCACCCCGTTACCGTGAGTGCGTTCTGGCTGGATCGCCATGAAGTGACCAACGAGCAGTTCGCGGCGTTCGTGGCCGCCACAGGCTATGTGACCACCGCCGAGCGGCCCATTGACTGGGAGGAAATGGCCAAAAACGCCCCCCCCGGCACCCCGCGCCCGCCCGAGGACATGCTCCAGCCCGGGGCACTGGTGTTCCGGCAAACCCGCGGCGCCGTGCCGCTGCAGGACCATACCCAATGGTGGGCCTGGACGCCCGGTGCCAGCTGGCGGCACCCGGAAGGCCCCGGCAGCGACCTGCGCGGCCGGGAGAACCACCCGGTGGTGCAGGTCTCCTGGGACGACGCACAGGCCTACGCCGCCTGGGCGGGCAAGCGCCTGCCCACCGAGGCCGAATGGGAATGGGCGGCGCGCGGGGGCCTGGAAGCGGCGGTGTATCCCTGGGGCAGCGAAGGGCTGACGCACGGTAAGCCCAAGGCCAATTACTGGGAAGGCGATTTCCCCTACCGCAATTCCGAAGACGACGGCTACACACTCCTGGCCCCGGTCGGGCAATACGCGCCGAACGGGTATGGCCTCTACGACATGGCCGGCAACGTCTGGGAATGGTGCCAGGACTGGTACCATCCCGAATACTACCGGCAGGTGAGCGCCGGGGTGGTCAACCCGCGCGGGCCGGCCCGCGGCTACGATCCGGCCGAGCCGCTCCTGCCCAAGCGCATTCTGCGCGGGGGCTCCTTCTTGTGCAACGACGCCTATTGCGCAGGCTACCGCGTCGCAGCGCGCATGAAGTCCAGCCCGGATTCGGGGCTGCAGCATTCGGGCTTTCGCTGCGCGCGATCGACAGCGCCGGAGGCCTCAGAGCCGGCCGGGGCGAAGCCGGCCGGGGCGAAGCCGGCCGAGCGATAAGGCGCGGAACTGGAGGGCTCAGGAAGAGACAACGCGCTCGGCGAAACCGGCCAGGCAGCCCGGAGCGACGGGCCCCTTCGCCCGCTTTTTTCCGCATCTTTGCGCGCTGGGGAGCCGGTTTACGCGCAAGCAAAGTCCCCGATCGCTCTCCATGACCACCATTGCCTGGATCCGCAAAATCAAAGCCTGGTTCATCCGGCTGGGACTGCACCGCATCGTGGGTCCTTTTTCCACCTTGTTGATTTACACCGGTTACCTGAGCCGATTGTCGGCCTGGGCGGCTAAAAACCGCGGCCGCTGGGCGTTCAACGACTTTTACAACCCGCGCCCGGACCACAAAGGCCGAGTAAAATTATACGAATTTGTTCTCCAACAGGAACAGCTCGGAAACCGCCCCATCACCTACGTGGAATTTGGAGTAGGCCGCGGAAACTCCATGCGCTGGTGGACCGGCAACAACACCCATCCGGACAGCCGCTTTTTCGGGTTCGACACCTTTGAAGGCCTGCCCGAGCGCTACGGAACCTATGCCGAAGGCACCTTTTCGCAGGGCGGCAAGTTCCCGGACATTCCCGACGCGCGTCTCCGTTTCGTCAAAGGCCTGTTTCAGGACAGCCTGCCGGGCACACTCCCCGACCTGGACTTCAGCCGGCAAACCCTGGTGCACATCGACGGCGACCTCTACACCTCGGCCCTCTATCCGCTGGCCATGCTTTTCCCCAAACTCAAAACCGGCGACCTGCTCCTCTTCGACGAATTCGGCGTGCCCCTGCACGAGTACCGCGCCTTCGAAGATTTTACGCGCTCCTTTCGCCTGCAGCTGGAGCCCGTCGGTGCCATCAACAATTACCTGCAAGTCATTTTCCGGGTCAAAACGAACACCCTTTAGGCCTGCGGCCAGAACCTGTTTCGGGCGAAGGGCTCCTTTGCTTCCCACAATTTCCTATGGACCGAGAACTGTACGAACGATCGCTGGCGCTGCACGAAATGCTCAAGGGCAAAATCGGCATCAAGACCAAGCTGGACATCAACACGGCCGAAGAGCTCTCGCTGGTGTACTCGCCGGGCGTGGCGGAGCCCTGCCGGCGCATCGCTGCCAACCCCGATGACGTCTGGCGCTACACGATGAAAGGCAACTCCGTAGCGATTGTTACGGATGGTTCCGCCGTACTTGGTCTGGGCAACATCGGACCGGCCGCCGCGCTTCCGGTCATGGAGGGCAAAGCCATGCTGTTCAAGCGTTTTGCCGGCATCAACGCGTTTCCCATTTGCCTGGACACCCAGGACACCCAGGAAATCATTGATACGGTGCGGCGCATTGCTCCGGTTTTTGGCGGCATCAACCTCGAGGACATTTCCGCGCCGCGCAGTTTTATCATCGAAGAAGCGCTGCAGGATCTGGGCATTCCCGTTTTTCACGACGACCAGCACGGCACGGCCATCGTCGTACTGGCCGCCCTGATGAACGCCGCCAAAGTAACCGGCCGCGATTTCAGCGAGCTCAAAGTGGTGGTCAACGGAGCAGGCGCTGCCGGCGTAGCCATTGCCAGGCTGCTGCGCTGCCAGGACCAGAACGTCGACATCTGCAAGCCCGTGCAGGAACTGCTGGTCTGCGACAGCAAGGGCATCATCAGCCCCGACCGCGAAGACCTGAACGACTCCAAACGCAAACTGCTGGACTTCACCAACCGCCGGAACAAATCCGGTACCGTGTACGACGCCCTGGAAGGAGCCAACGTGTTCATTGGGGTCAGCGTTGGCGGACTGCTCAACGCGAGCCACATCCGGACCATGGAAAAAGACAGCATCGTGCTGGCCATCGCCAATCCGTTGCCGGAAATCATGCCGGCTGAAGCGCTGGCGGGCGGCGCGGCCGTGGTAGGCACGGGTCGAAGCGACCTGCCCAACCAGGTCAACAACGTGCTGGGATTTCCGGGCATTTTCCGCGGTGCGCTCAATGCCCGCGCGCGCTCCATAACGCCCGACATGAAAATGGCGGCCGCCGATGCCATCGCCTCCTGCGTGGACAACCTGCGCCGCGACCACATTATTCCCTCCAGCCTGGATGAAGTGGTGGCCTTCAAGGTGGCCCGAGCGGTGGAAAAGGTGGCGTTGCTTGGGCAAAATCACCGCTAATCCGCCAGGCATTGGCCGGGTTATCCCCGCAAGCTGCATTGGGTCCGGGACAATCTACATCCATGCTGGACACATTAAACCGCTTCTGTGGATAAAAGATATTTGCCTATACCGTAAGAATACTTACTTATGCATAAAGCCACAAAAATGAAACTTAACAAATTATATTATATATCACTAATGTTGCTGGGATCTACGGCACTTTTGGGGGGATTGATTTTCTTACTGTTTGCCTGATTCAC
>Ga0172372_10010286_pt1 | contig 12016 bp, 6 predicted proteins | sample LakKiv5m_2_FD_114544 | JGI IMG/M metagenome (GOLD analysis project Ga0172372, IMG submission 114544) | Freshwater microbial communities from Kabuno Bay, South-Kivu, Congo - kab_092012_9.5m | ecosystem: Environmental > Aquatic > Freshwater > Lake | place: Democratic Republic of the Congo...
CGAACCTCGCGCTGGCCTGAACGCAGGTTCGGCAGAGCTGACCACGGGGGCGGGGGTGACGCAGGTCACCCCCGCTTTTTCATGTCGGGACCATCGGGGCGGCTGACGGCGCCAGAGCCCCCTACCCTCGACCCTCCCGGAGGCGACCGGCGCGCAGGGTCCACGGCGCGGACGGGGGCCGGGATCGGTCGATCGCCGGCCCATCCCTTCCTTCCCGCCGTCCCGGAGACCTCCCGCCCCGACCGGGAGGATCTACCCCCCGGTCGAGCGTGACTTTCCCGCCAGGGCTACCCGGGCCGGGGGATCAGCTGCACCCGCTGGTGGCGCCGCAGGTGTTGCACTTCATGCAGGTGCCGTTGCGCACCAGCGTGAAGTTGCCGCACTCGCCGCAGCTGTCGCCCTCGTAGCCCTGCATCCGCGCGCGCGCCCGGGCGTCGATCGCGGGCTCGATTGCGGCCGAGACCTGCACCGCCGCCATCGTCGCGACCGCGCCCGTGTCGAGCGCGAGCGCCGAGGCCGTCGCCATCCCGCCCTTGAGCACCACCAGTTCGTGCGGCACGCGCTTGCGCAGATAGCCCGTCGAGCTGATCTGGCGCAGCACCTCGAGGCCGCGGCTCGCGGCGTCGTCCGTGACGGGGGCGATGTTGCGCTTGCCTTCCTCGTCGCCCCGCCCGAGATCGTCGAAGCTCGCGCCCTGCGGCTTCACATGGGCAAGGTCCGTGCGGTCGAGATAGCTCACCGCCAGTTCGCGGAAGATGTAGTCGAGGATCGAGGTCGCGTTCTTGATCGAGTCGTTGCCCTGCACCATGCCCGCGGGCTCAAACCGGGTGAAGGTGAAGGCCTCGACGAACTCCTCGAGCGGCACGCCGTATTGCAGCCCGACCGAGACGGCGATGGCGAAGTTGTTCATCATGGCGCGGAAGCCCGCGCCTTCCTTGTGCATGTCGATGAAGATCTCGCCCAGCCGCCCGTCGCCGTATTCGCCGGTCCGCAGATAGACCTTGTGGCCGCCGACGATGGCCTTCTGGGTATAGCCCTTGCGCCGCTCGGGCAGGCGTTCGCGGGCGCGCACCATCTCGCGCACGATCACCTTCTCGACGATCTTTTCGGCGAGCACGACCGCCTTTTCCTGCGCGCTGCCCGAGGCGAGGATCTCTTCGGCCTCGGCATCATCCTCGACAAGCGAGGCCGCGAGCGGCTGGCTCAGCTTCGAGCCGTCGCGATAGAGCGCGTTCGCCTTGATCCCGAGGCTCCACGACAGTTCGTAGGCCGCGAGCGTGTCGGCGATCGTGGCCGAATTGGGCATGTTGATCGTCTTCGAGATCGCGCCCGAGATGAAGGGCTGTGCCGCCGCCATCATGCGGATGTGGCTTTCGACCGAGAGATAGCGCGTGCCCTTCTTGCCGCAGGGGTTGGCGCAATCGAAGACCGCGTAATGCTCGGGCCGCAGGAACGGCGCGCCCTCGAGCGTCATCGTCCCGCAGACATGGTCGTTCGCGGCATCGACCTGCGCCTTGGTGAAGCCCAGATGGCGCAGCATGTCGAAGGACGGATCGGCGAGCTTCTCGGCCGGGATGCCGAGCGTGCCCTTGCAGAAATCCTCGCCCAGCGTCCACTGGTTGAAGACGAAGCGGATGTCGAAGGCCGAGGGGAGCGCGGCCTCGATCCGCTCGATCTCGGCGGGGCCGAAACCGTGGCCGATCAGCGCGGTGTGGTTGATGCCCGGCGCATTGCCGAGGCTGCCGTGCCCGACCGCATGGGCCACGATCTCGCCGACCTGTGCGGGCGCATAGCCGAGTTTCTCGAGCGCCGCCGGCACCGACTGGTTGATGATCTTGAAATATCCCCCGCCCGCGAGCTTCTTGAACTTCACGAGCGCGAAGTCGGGCTCGATCCCGGTCGTGTCGCAATCCATGACAAGGCCGATCGTCCCCGTGGGCGCGATCACGGTCGCCTGCGCGTTGCGATAGCCATGCGCCTCACCAAGCGCCAGCGCCTCGTCCCACGCCGTGCGGGCAAGGGCGATAAGCGAGGGGTCGGGGCAGTTCGCGGCATCGAGCGCGACGGGCGCCACGTTCACCACCTCATAGCCCGTCGTGGCGCCATGGGCAGCGCGGCGGTGGTTGCGGATGACGCGCAGCATGTGCTCGCGGTTCCTGGCATAGCCCGGGAAGGGGCCAAGCTCGGCCGCCATCTCGGCCGAGGTCGCGTAGGACACGCCCGTCATGATCGCGCTCAGCGCGCCGCAGAGCGCGCGGCCCGCGTCGGAATCATAGCTGAGGCCCATGTTCATCAGGAGCCCGCCGATGTTGGCATAGCCAAGCCCGAGCGTGCGGAAGTCGTAGGACCGCTGCGCGATCTCCTTCGAGGGGAACTGCGCCATGAGCACGCTGATCTCGAGCGTGACGGTCCAGAGGCGGGTGGCGTGGACATAGCCTTCCGCATCGAATCGCCCGCCGGCAAAGAACGTCAGCAGGTTCATCGAGGCGAGGTTGCAGGCCGTATCGTCAAGGAACATGTACTCCGAGCAGGGGTTCGAGCCCCGGATCGGCCCGTCGGCCGGGCAGGTGTGCCAGGCGTTGACGGTGTCGTGGAACTGGATGCCGGGGTCGGCGCAGGCCCAGGCCGCGTGGCCGACCTGATCCCAAAGCTCGCGCGCCTTCAGCGTCTTGGCGACCTTGCCGTCGGTGCGCCGCAGGAGCGCCCAGTCGCCATCCTCGCGCACCGCGCGCAGGAAGGCATCCGTGACGCGCACCGAATTGTTCGAGTTCTGCCCCGAGACCGAGATATAGGCCTCGCTGTCCCAGTCGGTGTCGTAGGTCGGGAACTCGATGCTGTCATAGCCCTGGCGGGCGTATTGCAGCACGCGGTTGACGTAGGTTTCCGGGATCATCGCCTTCTTGGCCGCGCGGATCGCAGCCTTCAGCGCGTCGTTGCGGGCGGGGTCGGTGGCATCCGCGATGGCGCCGTCCCAGCCCCGGATCGCGGCGAAGATGTCGTTCAGCCGCGCCTCATGCGCCTTCGATCCGGCAACGAGGCTCGCGACCTTCTGCTCTTCGATCACCTTCCAGTTGATGAAGGCCTCGATGTCGGGGTGGTCCATGTCGCAGATGACCATCTTGGCCGCGCGCCGCGTGGTCCCGCCCGACTTGATCGCGCCCGCCGCGCGGTCGCCGATCTTGAGGAACCCCATCAGCCCCGAAGACCGCCCCCCGCCCGAGAGCTTCTCGCCCTCGCCGCGCAGCGAGGAGAAATTGGTGCCGGTGCCCGAGCCATACTTGAACAGCCGCGCCTCGCGCACCCACAGGTCCATGATCCCGCCCTCGTTCACGAGGTCGTCCGAGACCGACTGGATGAAGCAGGCGTGCGGCTGCGGGTGTTCATAGGCCGATTCGGACTTCACGAGCTTGCCCGTCCGGTGGTCGACATAGAAATGCCCCTGGCTCGGGCCATCGATGCCATAGGCCCAGTGCAGGCCGGTGTTGAACCACTGCGGGCTGTTCGGCGCCGCCATCTGGCGGGCGAGCATCGCGCGCATCTCGTCGTAATAGGCGCGCGCATCGGCTTCGGCGGTGAAATAGCCGCCCTTCCAGCCCCAATAGGCCCAGGCACCCGCCAGCCGGTCAAAGACCTGGCGCGCCGAGGTCTCGCCCACGAAGCGCGCGCCCTCGGGCAGCGCGGCGAGCGCCGCCTCATCGGCGACCGAGCGCCAGAGGAATTCGGGCACGCCCTTTTCGCGCACGCGCTTCAGCCGCGCCGGAACGCCTGCCTTGCGGAAGTATTTCTGCGCCAGCACGTCCGAGGCGACCTGGCTCCAGCTTTCGGGAACCTCGACGCTGTCGTTGCGGAACACGATGCTGCCATCGGGGTTCCGGATCTCGGATACCGTGGTGGTGAAGGCGATGCCGCCATAGGCACCACCGGTTTCGGTGGTGAACTTCCGCTCGATCTTCATGCCCCTACTCCGTTTCTGACGCCGGCTTTGCGCCGGTCGTGCGGGTCAGCCGCCCCTCCGGTCCGGCGCAGAAGAATCCCGCACGCCCAACCGCCCGACAGCGGAAGAGGGTCGTCCCTTCGGACGGTGGCGAGGTTTTCGTTCTGCGCGTCGCCCACTAGATTTGGTGGGTGTCAGGGCACGAGGCCCAACTTGTCGTAAATCGGCGGGGCTGGCAACTGAAAATCTTGCGGCGGGGGCGATTTTTTTCATCGCCCCCGCCGCCCGCTGCCCGTCGCCCCTCGGGAGGCTCAGCCCGTCTTCGCCCAATCCCAGGGCACGGTGTGCGCCCCGAGCACGGCGCGCACCGCCGCCTCGTCGGCCGCGCCCGTGCGCCGCAGTTGCGCGACAAGGCCGCGCTTGGGATCCTCGATCACGGCCGCAACCTCGACGGCAACGCCCGCTGCCGCGAGGTCCGCGTTGTAGACCCGCGCGATCGCGCGCTTGCGCAGGTCGGGCTTGAAGATCTTGCCGACGGCGGTCTTGGGCAATTCCGGCAGGATCTCGATGTGCTTGGGGATGGCGGCGCGCTCGGGGATGCGCGCGGTCGCCTCGGCGAGGATCGATTCGGCGCTCGCCTCGGCCCCCTTCACAAGCTCGACAAAGGCGCAGGGCAGCTCGCCCGCCATCGCGTCGGGCTGGCCGATCGCGCCCGCGAACGCGACCGCCGGGTTGGCAAGCAGCGCCTCCTCGATGATCGCGGGGTCGATGTTGTGGCCGGCGCGGATGATGATGTCCTTGGCCCGCCCGGTGATCCAGAGGTAACCATCCGCATCGAGCCGCCCGAGATCGCCCGTCCGCAGAAAGCGCCCCTCGGCATAGAGGTCGCGGTTCTTCTCGGCCTGGGTATAGGTCGCGCCCGTCACGACGCCGGGGTTGGCGATGCAGATCTCGCCCACCTCGTCGGTGGCGCAGGGGCGCATGCCGCCCGCCCCGTCGGGGGTCAGGATGCGCACCTCGGTATGCGGCAGCGGGATCCCGACCGAACCCACCTTCTTCAGCCCCTCGATCGGGTTGCACGACACGAGGCAGGTCACCTCGGTCAGGCCGTAGCCCTCGGAAATCTGCACGCCCGTGGCCTTCTCGAAGCGGGTATAGAGCTCAACCGGCAGCGGCGCCGACCCCGACAGCGCGGTCTTGAGGCTCGAGACATCGGCGTTCACGGGCCGCTGCATCAGCGCCGCGATGGCCGTCGGCACGGTGATGAGGAAGGTCACGCGCCAGCGTTCGATCAGCTTCCAGAAATTGTCGAACACCCCCTCGCCGCGATAGCCCTGCGGGGTCGGGAAGACCACATGCGCCCCCGAGGCGATCGCCGACATCATGATCGGATAGGCCGCGAAGACATGAAAGAGCGGCAAGGGGCACATCAGCACGTCATCGGCCGAGAAGATCAGCCGCCCGCCGAGCCAGCCATTGTAGATCATGCCCGAATACCGGTGCTGCGCGATCTTGGGCATCCCGGTGGTGCCGCCGGTGTGGAAATAGGCCGCGACGCGGTCGCCCGCGCTATCGGCGAAGTCGAGACCCGCCGCGCGCTGGCGGGCGCATTCGGCGTTGAAGTCGAGCACGCGCGCATGGTGGCTGACCGGGTTCTTGGGCCGCACGAGCGGCACGATCCAGGATTTCGGCGGCGAGAGGTGGCGGTTGAGATCGACCTCGAGCACCGTCTTGACGTCGGGGGCGTGGCGGACGGCCTCGGCCACCTTCTGCGCAACCACGGTCTTGGGAAAGGCGCGCAGCGTCACCACCACCTTGGCGCGCGTCTGGCGCAGGATGGCCGAGATCTGGTCGGGTTCGAGCAGCGGGTTGATCGGGTTCACGATCCCCGCGACCATGCCGCCCAGAAGGGCCACGACCGTCTCGGTGCAGTTCGGGAGCACATAGGCGACCGTGTCGCCCTCGCCGACGCCGAGGCTGCGAAAGAGGTTCGCCGCCTGATGGACGCGCCCGAGCAGATCGGCCCAGCTCAGCGTCTCGGCCTTGTCGGTCGGCCCCGACAGGAGCTGGAACGACACCGCCGGCCGCGCCCCGTGCCGCGCTGCGGTCTGGGCCAGAAACGCATGGAGCGTGCGCGGCATCACCCGGTCAGCCCATGCGGACTCGGCCTCGATGGCGTCGCGATCGGCGACGCCGGCAAAACGCGTGGTCATCTTCCCCCCTGTCTGGCCTTTGGCGGCCACTCTCTGAGAGAGATTCATGGGGTGCTTCGCTGCCCCGGGCAAGCCCTGCGGGCGCCTGCGTCAGCCTGACGCGGCCTCGGACCCGTCGGTGAACTGGAGCCGCGCGAGCCGGGCATAGAGCCCGCCCTCGGCCACGAGGCTGTCGTGCGTGCCATGCGCCACGACCTGCCCGCGGTCGAACACCACGATCCGGTCGGCGCGCTCTACCGTCGCGAGCCGGTGCGCCACGACGATGGTCGTGCGGCCCTCCGCCAGCCGCTCGACCGCCGCCTGCACCGCGCGCTCGCTCTCGGCATCGAGGGCCGAGGTCGCCTCGTCCAGAAGCAGCACCGGCGCATCGCGCAGGATTGCGCGCGCGATCGCGATGCGCTGGCGCTGCCCGCCCGACAGCAGCATCCCCCGCTCGCCCAGCACCGTCGCATAGCCCTCGGGCAGGCGGGCGATGAAATCATGCGCGGCGGCGGCACGCGCGGCGGCCTCGACCTCGGCATCCGTCGCATCGGGCCGGCCGAAGCGGATGTTCTCGCGCGCCGAGGTCGAGAAGATCACCGGATCCTGCGGCACGAGCGCCATGGCGCCCCGGAAATCGGCCCGCGCCATGTCGCGCAGGTCGATCCCGTCGAGCGTGACGCGCCCCGCCTCGGGGTCGTAGAAGCGCAGGATCAGTTGCAGGATCGTCGTCTTGCCCGCCCCCGAGGGGCCCACCAGCGCCACCGTCTCGCCGGGGCGGATGTGCAGGCCGATCCCGCTCAGCACCGCCGCGCCGGGGCGCGTCGGATAGGCGAATCCCACATCCTCAAAGGCGATCTCGCCGCGCAGCGGGCGCGGCAGGGCAACCGGATGGTCGGGGTCGCGGACGGTGTCGGTCGCGCCCAGAAGCTCGACCAGACGCTCGGTCGCGCCCGCCGCGCGCTGCAACTCGCCCCACACCTCCGAGAGCGCGCCGACGGCGGCGGCGACCATGATCGCATAGATCACGAACTGCACGAGCTCTCCGGGTGTCATCACACCCGCGCGCACGTCATGCGCGCCCACCCACATCACCCCGACGATGCCCGCGAAGACAAGGAAGATCACGATCACCGTCATCGCCGCCCGCGTCGCGATGCGCCGGCGCGCGGCGTCGAAGCTGGCCTCGGTGATGCGCGCGAACGCGGCCCGGCTGGCGCCCTCATGCGTGAAGGCCTGCACCGTCTGCACCGCGCCAAGCGCCTCGGCCGCGTTGCCCGACGAGGCCGCGATCCAGTCCTGCGTCTGCCGCGAGAGGCCCCGCAGCCGGCGGCCGAGCACGATGATCGGCACGATCACCCCCGGCACCACCAGGAGCACGAGCCCCGTGAGCTTGGCCGAACTGACCACCAGCAGCACGAGCCCGCCCGCGAGGATCAGGATGTTGCGCAGCGCCACCGACACGGATGTCGCGATGACGGCGAGCACGAGCGTCGTGTCGGTGGTGAGGCGGCTCAGCACCTCGCCCGTCATCATCCGCTCGTAGAAGGCAGGCGACAGGCCGAGGATGCGGTCGAAGAGCGCGCGGCGGATGTCGGCCACCACCCGCTCGCCCAGCCGCGTGACAAGCCAGAAGCGCAACCCGGTGCCGAGCGCGAGCAGCGCCGCGATGCCCAAGGCGGCCGCGAAATAGCTGTCGAGCAGTTCCACCCCTTCGCCGAAACCATCGACCACCCGCCGCACCGCGATCGGCAGGATGAGCGAGACCCCAGCCGTCAGCACGAGCGCGACGGCCGCCGCCGCGATCAGCGCGCGATAGGGCGCAAGAAAGGGCGCGAGGGCCGCAAGCGCACCGACCCGGCGCGATTTGGGCCGGCTCTCGTCTGGGGCGTCGGGTCTGTGCATCGGGCCTTCGGCGCGGTCGTCAGACCACGCGCTCCACCATCATCTTCTTGATCTCGGCGATGGCCTTGGCCGGGTTCAGGCCCTTGGGGCAGGTCTTGGCGCAGTTCATGATGGTGTGGCAGCGATAGAGCTTGAAGGGATCCTCAAGCTGGTCGAGCCGCTCGCCCGTCGCCTCGTCGCGCGAATCGATGATCCAGCGATAGGCGTGCAGCAGCGCGGCCGGCCCGAGGTAGCGGTCGCCATTCCACCAGTGGGAGGGACACGAGGTCGAGCAGGACGCGCACATCACGCATTCATAGAGCCCGTCGAGCTTCTTGCGGTCCTCGATCGACTGGCGCCACTCCTTGCCCGGGCGGTTCGTCTTGGTCTCGAGCCAGGGCATGATGCTCGCGTGCTGGGCGTAGAAATGCGTGAGGTCGGGGATCAGGTCCTTGATGACGGGCATGTGCGGCAGCGGATAGATCTTCACGTCGCCCTTGATCTCGTCCATCCCGAAGATGCAGGCGAGCGTGTTGCCCCCGTCGATGTTCATCGCGCAGGAGCCGCAGATCCCCTCGCGGCACGACCGGCGGAAGGTCAGCGTCGGGTCGACCTTGCTCTTGATCCAGATGAGCGCGTCGAGAACCATCGGCCCGCAATCGTCGAGATCGACGAAATAGGTGTCGAGTCGGGGGTTCTCGCCGTCATCGGGGTTCCAGCGATAGATGCGGAAGGTGCGCAGATTGGTGGCACCCTCGGGCCTGGGCCAGGTGCGCCCGGTGCGGACCTTGGAGTTCTGCGGAAGGGTCAGCTGGACCATCTCATCCCTCTTCATCGGCTGGCAAAGGACTACAATTCCCCGAGGACCACCACTAGCGCAGAAATGCAATGGCGGATGAAATCGGGGATGGCGGCGCCTTGTCACACCCTGATGCAGCGCATAGGGTCTGGTCCAGAGGTATTTGAAGATGACCGCGTTTCCCGTCCGCACCGTTGCATTCTATCTGCCGCAGTTCCACCCCGTTCCCGAGAACGATGCCTGGTGGGGCAAGGGCTTCACCGAGTGGCGCAATGTCGTGCGCGCCCGGCCGCTCTTTCCCGGGCACCGCCAGCCCCGCATACCGGCCGATCTCGGCTTTTACGATCTGCGCCTGCCCGAAATCCGCCACGAGCAGGCGCGCCTTGCCCGCGCGGCGGGGATCGAGGGTTTCTGCTATTACCACTACTGGTTCTCGGGCCGAAAAATCCTCGAACGCCCGGTCGAGGAGATGTTCGCCGATCCGCGCTCCGATCTGCCCTTCTGCCTCTTCTGGGCCAACGAGCGCTGGACGCGGACCTGGAACGGCAAGGACGGCGAGGTCTTGATCGAACAGTCCTATTCCGCCGCCGATGCCGAGGCGCTGGCGGACTACCTCATCCCCTTCTTCGCCGATCCGCGCTATATCCGGGTCAATGACCGGCCGGTCTATGTCGTCTATCACCCGATAAAGATCCCGATCTGGCCGCTCTATGCCCAGACCTTGCGCCGCAGGGTGGCGGAAGCGGGCATGCCGGGGCTCTATCTGTGCATGGCGCGCAAGTCGCCTCGGCAGGCTGATCCGCGGGATTTCGGCTGCGATGCAGCCATCGAGTTCCCGCCCAGCATGGGCCCTGATCAAGGCCGCAACCGCAAACGGGCGCTTGCAGAGTTCGGCCCTGCGATGGTCCCCGGGTTCACGGGCGAGCTGCTCCACTACGGGCACTACGCCCGGAATTTTCCGCAGATCGCCTACCCCGGCATGACGGTGCATCGAACGGTGCAGGTCGATTTCGACAACACCGCGCGCCGCGGGACTGCGGCCATGCTCTATCCCGATGCCACGCCCGACGCCTATGCGCGCTGGCTTCGCGCGACGGGTGAACGGACCTTGCGCGAGCATGCGGGCGATGCGCGGCTGATGTTCCTGTTTGCCTGGAACGAGTGGGCCGAGGGCGCCTATCTCGAACCCGACCTCGATCAGGGCACGCGACTGATCGAGCTGACGCGCGCCGTGCTTGACGGTCTGGCGGGCCTGCCCGACGGGCAGGCCGATCAATAGACCCGCGCCTTGGGGGCGATCTTCTTGAGGCTGATGCCGCCCTCGGCCTCGGGGGTCAGGGGTTCGACGCGGACGGGGCGGAAGCCGAGCGTCACCTCGCGGCCCGCGACCCAGGCGAGCGAATGCTTGCGCCAGTTCTGATCGTCGCGATTGGGGTGATCCTCATGCGCGTGCGCGCCGCGGCTTTCCTTGCGCGCCTCGGCCGCGACGATGGTCGCGAGCGCGTTGGGCATGAGGTTCGCGAGTTCGAGCGTCTCCATCAGGTCCGAGTTCCAGATGAGCGAGCGGTCGCTCACGCGGATGTCGTCCATCCTGGCCGCGATCGCCGTCATCTTCTCGACCCCCTCGGCGAGCGTCCGGTCGGTGCGGAAGACGGCCGCGTCGGATTGCATCGTCGTCTGCATCTCGAGCCGCAGCTCGGCCGTCGGCACCGCGCCTTTCGCGTGGCGCAGCGCATCGAACCGCCCGAGGATCGCATCGACCGCGCCCCGGTCGACACCGCGCGCGCGCTCCTTCGGGTCGACGACCTCGGCCGCCCGGATCGCCGCCGCCCGCCCGAACACCACCAGGTCGATGAGGCTGTTCGAGCCGAGCCGGTTCGCGCCGTGCACGCTCGCGCAGCCCGCCTCGCCCACGGCCATGAGGCCCGGAAACACCCGGTCGGGGTGGTCGGGCGAGGGGGCCAGCACCTCGCCCCAGTAGTTCGTCGGGATCCCGCCCATGTTGTAGTGCACCGTCGGCAGCACCGGGATCGGCTCGCGCGTGACATCGACGCCCGCGAAGATGCGCGCCGATTCCGAGATGCCGGGCAGGCGTTCGTGCAAGGTCTCGGGCGGCAGGTGGTTGAGGTGGAGGTGGATGTGGTCGCCCTTGGGCCCGAGGCCGCGCCCCTCGCGGATCTCGATCGTCATGCACCGCGAGACGACATCGCGGCTCGCGAGATCCTTGTAGGTGGGCGCATAGCGCTCCATGAAGCGCTCGCCGTTGGCGTTGGTGAGGTATCCGCCCTCGCCCCGCGCCCCTTCGGTGATGAGGCAGCCCGAGCCGTAGATGCCGGTCGGGTGGAACTGCACGAACTCCATGTCCTGCAGGGGCAGGCCCGCGCGCGCGGCCATCCCGCCCCCGTCGCCCGTGCAGGTATGGGCCGAGGTCGCGCTGAAATAGGCCCGCCCGTAGCCCCCCGTCGCGAGCACGACGAGCTTGGCGTTGAAGACATGGATCGTGCCGTCCTCGAGCCGCCAGGCCACCACCCCCGTGCAGCGCCCGTCGGTGATGATGAGGTCGAGCGCGAAATGCTCGATGTAGAACTCGGCGTTGTGCTTGAGGCTCTGGCCATAGAGCGTGTGCAGGATCGCATGCCCCGTGCGGTCGGCTGCGGCGCAGGTGCGCTGGACGGGCGGGCCCTCGCCGAACTCGGTGGTGTGGCCGCCGAAGGGGCGCTGATAGATGCGCCCGTCCTCGGTGCGCGAGAAGGGCACGCCGTAGTGCTCGAGCTCATAGACCGCCTTCGGCGCCTCGCGCGCGAGGTATTCCATCGCGTCGGTGTCGCCCAGCCAGTCCGAGCCCTTGACGGTGTCGTACATGTGCCAGTGCCAGTGGTCGGGGCCCATGTTGCCAAGGCTCGCGGCGATCCCGCCCTGGGCGGCGACGGTGTGGCTGCGGGTCGGGAAGACCTTCGTCACGCAGGCCGTGCGCAGACCCTGCTCGGCCATGCCGAGGGTCGCGCGCAGGCCCGACCCGCCCGCCCCCACCACGACAACGTCGTAGTCGTGCGTCTCGTAGGGATAAGCTGCCATCTGCCCGTCTCTCCTGCCGTGTCAGAGCGCGATCCGCGCGAGCGCGAAGAGCCCCGTCGCGGTGATCAGATGCGACAGGATCACCGTCCCCGCGATCAGCGCGTGCCGCGCTCCGCCGCGCGCGTAATCCTC
>Ga0172372_10010289_pt1 | contig 12012 bp, 4 predicted proteins | sample LakKiv5m_2_FD_114544 | JGI IMG/M metagenome (GOLD analysis project Ga0172372, IMG submission 114544) | Freshwater microbial communities from Kabuno Bay, South-Kivu, Congo - kab_092012_9.5m | ecosystem: Environmental > Aquatic > Freshwater > Lake | place: Democratic Republic of the Congo...
CTTGGGGCATTTCGAGGGGCATTTGCCGGAATCCGCCATCAGCTTGGGAAAGCAGCACAACGCTTTGGGTGGCGAGCTCTGAGGACAAGGATCTGCCATCGTCTCGGTTTAGCGCTAACGCTAAGTCCATAATCCCATCAGCGTTTAGGTCGGCTTGAGCAAATCCGGCGATCCGTCCTGCAAGCGACACAGCAGCATTGGCATTTGGCACAAAATATTGTGAGGTTACTTCGCGATAGTTTGATTGTTCATCGATCGCGAAAACGAGCAAACGGTTGGGACTCGGCTGATTGTTCAAAACGCCCAGAGCGCCGCTGGGAAAGGCGCTCAACTGCACAATGAGCTCATTGCGGCCATCAGCGTTGAGATCGATTTCGACCGCTGCGCTCGTATTCATGACACCAATGGCGCCACCTTGGGACTCAAGCCAAGTCCTAAACGTCCCCAGGGCGGGAAACTGAGCAGTGCTTGTGGTAAACAGAGGCTGAAGCGCAGCCGCTTGTGTAGACGATGTGTCGATGTCTTTACTCATGAACCGATACTCCCGCTGCTAATCGAATGCGCATGCTCAAACTGACCTGACAAGGGCTAGAAAGAGCTGCAACCCGCGCCAGTTTCTAGTATGGTGGCGCATTGTTTTCAAAACCATGGCCCTAAGTATGAGCCTCCAGATTTGTCTCGGACGAACCCATGATCCGCACGAAGCCCCACGTCAAGCCTGTAAGTACTAAACCGCAGTTGTTCCAGATTGTATATTCAAATAACCCTGCTGAAGCAGCACAAGACGGCTACCTGACGCTTGATAACCGATTAAACGCGCGTCCAGACTGGCGCGAATATTGGCCAATACGCGGCTTCATGCAATCAACAACGATCAATGATGCATCATTGTATGGCTTCTTTTCGCCACGCTTTGGCGCAAAGGTACAGCTTTCGCACCACCAAGTGATGGAAATCACGGCTAGGCATGCGCAGGCTGGAGCCGACGTTGTTCTTTTTAGTCCACAGCCTGATATGGGCTCCTTCTTTCGCCATGTGTTTGAACAGGCCGAGGTATTCGACCCTGGCATAACCTCATTAGCTCAGGCCTTTTTCGACCGAATTGGCTACAAGGTCCAACTTCAACGGCTGATCATGGATTCACGCCACGTCGTCTTCAGTAATTTCTTCGTCGCGAAAGGCGCATTCTGGAAGTATTGGTTTGGGATGACTGAGGCCTTATTTAAACTTTGTGAAGGGCCGAGTGACTCGATGACAGATGCTCTGACTAAGGGCACCCGCTATCCTGGTGAAGTTCAGCGCAAGGTGTTTATCCTCGAACGGATCGCCTCTGTCATTCTTGCCAATGAATCACGCTGGGTCACTCGGTCTCACAACAGCTTTTTGACGGTGTGGTCGCTGAGTGGGTTGCGAAAATACAGAGACGAGGCAATCGTAAGCGATGCCCTGAAACTCGCCTTTCGCGAACAGGGTTTTGAAGCCTATGGTGCGGTCTTTGAGCGTATTCGACAACGGGTAAACACGCTTGAACAAGCCAAAATCGTCGTCGAAGCCGAAAAACCGAGCGCAGGCGGTCTTGAAACACTTTATCAGCAAGCCGAACTGCAGATTGTGCAAGGCAACGCCGAGGGTGGGCTCGATCAATTGCGGGCAGCCCTAAGCAAACCCATCGGCAACAAATCACCCGTTCTTTGGTTTCAGTTTGCCACGCTCTTAGCAAAACTTGAGCGTCATGCGGAGGCCGAAGGGGCCTGTCGACAAGCCATTTTTTTGCAACCCAAGCTATATCCTGCGTACCTAAACCTAGGTTTGCTCTTAGAGCGACTAGGGCGTCTCGACGAAGCCTGTGAAGCATGGCGCGCAGGCCTTAGGATTGAGGGCATTCGTGAACCCGCTCAAAAAAGCCATTGTTTATCGCTACTCAACCAGCTTGGCCGCCTGCTCGAACAATTACGTCACTATGAGCCTGCCGAGGCATCGATGCGCGAGAGCCTTTTGATCGAGCCGATGCAATCCAAGGTGTTGCACCACTGGGTTCACATTAGGCAAAAGCAATGCCGATGGCCGGTTTTTGAGCCATTCGGTGCCGTCAGTGTTGCCATGATGATCGAGGCTTCGTCGCCGCTTGCAACCATGGCTGCGAGTGATGACCCTGCAGTCCAACTGGCTTGCGCCAAACGTACCGTCAGGGAACGGGTGCCGAACCTCCAACGAATGATCAGCGCCAGCCACCGATACCAACACAAACGATTACGGATCGCCTACGTGTCAGGTGACTTATGCCTGCATGCAGTCGGCCTTCTTATGGTCGAACTTCTTGAATGTCATGATAAATCGCGCTTTGAAGTGTTTGCCTACTGCTGGAGCCGGGACGACGGCACCTCGATTCAAGCGCGTATCCGACATGCGTTGGATCGTCATATACCTGTTGGCGCAATGACCGACCAGGCCGTGGCAGATCAGATTCTTCGCGATGAAATCGATATCGTTATCGATTTACAAGGCCTAACATCAGGGGCAAGACCTGCTATCTTGGCAGCTGGTGCAGCGCCTATACAAATTTCATATCTGGGATATCCAGGCAGTTGCGCCATTCCCAATGTTGACTATATTGTTGCCGATGAATTCGTTTATCCAAATGCCCTAGAGTCGCACTTCAGTGAGCAACCAATGCGACTTGAAGGTTGTTTCCAAACAAGCGACAGAAAGCGATCAGTCGGAAAGCTACCAACCCGAGCAAATCTCGGACTGCCCGAAGATGCTTTTGTTTTTTGTGCATTTAACAATAACTATAAATTCACTTTCGAGCGCTTTAGTACCTGGATGAGAATCCTTAAGGCTTGCCCTAACGCCGTGTTATGGTTGCTTGGCGACAACGCTTGGTCTATCAAGCATATGCAGGAAGTTGCAAGCGCGGAAGCGGTGGGGCATGACCGTCTTATCCTCGCACCGCGGGTGGCACCGCCCGATTACCTTGCCCGATTCACGCGGGCAGATCTATTTTTAGATACTTTTCCTTATAACGCCGGCACAACCGCCAACGACGCACTATGGATGGGATTGCCCCTACTAACGCATGCAGGGCAAACTTATATTTCCCGGATGGCCGGCAGCCTGCTCCACTCCGTTGGCCTTGATCACTTCATTTGCTATAGCGAAGATGAGTACGAGCGCAAGGCAGTCGAACTTGCTCTCGACCCTCAGCGTAAGGTTGTGAGCGCGGCTCGAGAACACCTCAATGGACTCAAGGCAACCGGGCAGCTTTTCAATACGGACCGCTTCACTCGCGATTATGAGGACAAACTCATCCAACTCGTTCGCGGCCATCCAAAAGACGCAGGATCATCGGTCAATAGAGGGGCCCTTCAATGAATGGCTTGATTCGGGTTCGTGGTGAGGGTTGGCTCAAGGGTTCTCATTCGTTCTCGCTGGTATATCGGCTACAGATGCAAGCCTTACTGCAAGAAGATGGTCTTGACTTGCGGCATCGTGAGATGGATGCCTTGCATCCTGGCCAGCATGATGGCTCAGATCCTGACTTTTCGCTTGGGCATCCCGATCGGGTTAAGACACTTCTCGATGCTGAAGAAGCGGCGCCCGATGTGATTTATCGCCTGATCTCGCCAACCAATCTGGCTTTTAACGCGGGAGAACGATTAGTTAGCTATCTCGTCACCGAGCTGGGGATGGGCATCACCAAGCTTGCTGAGGGTGGGGATGATATTCGCCGTTTTGAAGCGCAGGGGGGAGTGATTCACACGCCAACTCGATGGTCCAAGCAAAGGCTCGTCCACGGTGGATTTAAGCCAGAACATGTTGTGGTGATTCCAAATGGCGTGAACCCATCGCTGTACTTTCCGTTACAACCTCAAGATATTGCAGCGGTGCGCAAGCACCAGGGCTTTAGCCCTGAGGATGTGGTGCTCTTGAATGTCGGCTCACCCGTATGGAATAAGGGGCTCGATGTGCTGGTGCACTGCTTTGCTCGTCTGCGGCAATCCCATCGAAACCTCTACCTCATCTTAAAAGATCAAAGTAGTGTTTATGGGGTGGGCGTGAAGGATTACGTTCAAGAAATTCTCAAGCCCATCGCCCCGAGCGCCCAAAGCATCGCGCTTGAAGGTATGAGGATTATCCCTTCGCATCTAAGTTTCCAGGGGATGCGGGCCGTTATGAACGCGGCTGACTTTTACGTCTCGCCTTACCGCGCAGAGGGCTTCAATATGCCGGTCTTAGAGGCGATCGCTTGCGGTACAAGGCCGATCGTTTCAGCACAGGGATCCACAAGCGATTTCTGCCACCCAGACAATGCTTTGTTCATTGAAGGTATTTTGCAGGGACCTCAGCGTTTCCAGGGAAGAGCGCTTGATGCCTTTTTTGAACCGAACCCTGATGCTCTGATGGCCATGATACAAGCCTTATTACATAGCGATCCAGCCCATCGAAAACTTGCTAAGGTTGAACGACAAAAGACCATTAGCCAGTTTCATTGGGGTATCGCAGCGAAAGCGCTAAAGGCATTGTTTGTCGACATGGTCGCATCGCGCTGAGTGAAGATATCCGCCAACGAACTTGAATCCAACAACACTGAAAAAACTCTCAAGCAACTCTTCACATGATGCAGTTCTACTGGGTTAAAAGAAGCTGCTCGGTAATGGTCGGACGGATACGCGTTGACCGGGAGCCACCTCCGATTGATCCGGCCCATCCAGCGAGAATTGCCATTTCGCATATCTATGGCGGCCAGGTGCACTGGGAGGTCCGCGCGATCAAAGAGGTTTGTGGCGAGGATGTAATCGATCTCATTCCAAGAACGAAGCTGACGGACTTTTTGCCACCTCAAATAAGGCCCGCTAGCGAAGCGAGGTCGTTGACCGATCAACTACGTAGCATTAAGCCAAACCACTCGTCTTATCGTATCGTTCTCATAAACGGAACTGGAACGATGCTTGGTGATAATCTTGTTGGCGCAGGTGTTTTTCATCGCCTGCATACACTGATGAAATCAAGCGGACTTGAGCTTCGCCTAACCGTTGTGCTCGGCGCAAACGCTGCGCAAGGTTCAATGAGTTTGTGGCAGCGTTGGGACTGGGTTGAGCGCGTTGAACCCTGTAGCGTTAGTGTCGAGTTTATTCAAAATTTTGATGCGATGCTTGACTTTAGCCGGTTGCTTAAGATGGATGGCTATAGCACTGAAAACTTTTTTGATTTCTATATCAATCACTTTGGTGCTGAACGAACCCTTTTTCCCAAAGCGAGTAGAAATCCGGCTATTCGAATCCAGCGACGTGCTCTCGATGAAGCGAAATCGTTTCTCGCTCCATATGCTGGAAAGCGTTTGATACTTTTGCAAAGTAAAGCCTCCACTGAGGCAAGATCGATGCCCGCGAGTTTCATCAAGGCCTTGCTACAAAATCTTTTAGGTGACCGTGAAAATTCTGAACGGATAGTCATGTTATTTGGATCGCTCCCGGAAGATGTCGAACACTTAAGTGATCATTTACTTTGCTGCGACGCATTTACCCAAGAAAGCATCGATCGCTATTTGGCATTAATCGCGGTAAGTGATGAGGTCATTACTGTTGATAGCCTCGCACTTCACGTGGCCATGGGCTTAAATAAGCCAGGAAAAGCCTATTTTTCGCTCTCACCACCAGAAATCCGCTTGCGTTATGCACCTCAGATCAGTGGGCATTTGATTCCTGGTGCGCAAGATCTACCCTACTGGCATAAACACAAGTCGGATGATGCCTGGGCCAGATGGTCAGAGGCTTATGAAGAAGCATGGGGCATGCTCAGTCAGGGATAGTCGTTGGAGGGTGATGTGAGCACTTTCGATGAGCTTTGCCGAATGCAGCTTGGCATCAAGCGGTATGACTGAAAGTGCAAACGCTGCAATAAACTATGACTTTCTGATCGATGCCAGACTAGGGTCGCTCGGATGAATCGCTAGATAGTTCATTCCTGTCATGAAACTTCGGTAACCATGATGGGCAAAGAAGGCTTCTAGCGCTTGCCCATTCGATTTAATCCGTTCAACAAGCAAGATCGGCCGATGTTGCCCAATGGAAGCTGAGGCACCGCGTAAGACTTCTTCTTCCATACCCTCGACATCCAATTTAAGAAAGTCCAGGCGATCTAAACTCATACCGTCTATATGAAGAAGCCTTACCATATTAGTATTTAGATCGGTATAGGACACGGGCTGGCCGACTGGCTCATTCATGCTGCGCTTTTTTAACTCTAGACTTCCAAAGCTGGCGTGGCTTAAGTAGTCAAGGGTGGGTACAGGAATCTGGCCTTCGGTCTCTCCAAGTGCTGCATGCAAGGCTTTTGCGTTGAAACAATTATTGATAGCCAGATTGCCGCAAAGCGCATAAAAGATTCGCTCCTGTGCTTCGACCGCGAGCACCTTGCCCCATCCGTCCATGGCTTTAGCCCACTCGACCGAGTGAACACCAATGTTTGCGCCACCGTCAAGCGCAAATACACCATCACCAAAGTGCTCTCTACGCTTGGCGAGCAGAGCAAGGCAAAGACTTACTTCGTTTGCACTAAATGCCCCATCGCGCAAGAGCTCAAAGCCAACGCCCCACTGGCCAACATCGCTTTGATAGTGATCGAAGCGATTAAGAATCATCGACCCGTGCTGAGTCGCGGCGATCACAAATCCAATCGGACGCTTCTTCGCGTTCACTCCATGGGCTCCACATAAAAGCAACAAGACTGCTTCAAATTAGACCTAAAAAAAGGGCGCCGCAAGGGCGCCCTTTTAACTGGAAGCTTAAGGTTTAAGTTCCAGGAGGTCCGATGAAGTACACGTCTGAATCAGTACTTGTCTCAATCAATCCAGAGCCAAGCGGCACATTGACCCCCACCAGTTTGATCACGTAGTTGATATCGCTTGTACTACCAGCAAAGCCAATGTAGGTATCTGTCGCCGATCCGTGGGTTCCAACAGTCTTAAACAGAATCAACTCACCACCACCGAGGACCGAGTCTCCAGATGCCCCTGAACTCACCCCTTCAATGTAGCTGATTGCGGTTCCAAGATCGGCAAATACAGTATCGCCATTGGCTGGCGTAACGATCAACCCGCCCTTAGAGATAAATCCACTCGCACTGTCAGCAACTCGGTTGGAGCTGTTAGTTAGACCAAACAAATCGTCCGAACTTGATGTCCATACCGAATCACTACTTAGCGCAAAATTGAACACGTAATCGATACTGTCATTCGTTCCTTGGTCACCAAGATGGAAAATCACTAAGTCACCATGACTATCCGTATCGGCACCTGCCATCCCGAGGAAGCTCGCAGCACCCAACCAAATTGAGTCTGCTCCGGTACCAGCAACCACCGTATCTGCGCCAGTACCAGCCCAAACGTAGTCGTTGCCGGTTGCTGCATTGATGGAATCGTTTCCAGTTCCACCGAAGATTGAATCAGCATCATTACCACCCGTGATGGTAATGCCGGACGATATCGAGCGAGCATCCAAGACTTCAAAGCCCGTCACCGCTGATGTGAGCAAGAAGCCACCACTTGGAGCGGTATTGAAGATCAGGTAATCAGCAGACGCATCGTCACCACCGTAGAACTTCGTGATGCCGGTGTAGTACACAACCGAGTCACTTCCTGAGCCAGCATCGATAAAGTCTGCTCCACCCGCACCATCAATCGAGTCAGCATAAGCACTGCCGTAGATGGTGTTGATCGCACTGCTTCCGATAATAGTGACACCAGATGAGCTACGACCCTGTGCATCAAGTATCTCAAAGCTATTAACACTTGCCGCAGCCAAGTCAAAGGTACTGGTAACCAACGACAAGTCTAGTCGGTCATCCCCTTCACCACCCTCGATTGAGGACCCGCTGACACCGCGGTAAGTAACAGTGTCGTTTCCAGCTCCTGCGTTGATGGAATCAATGCCCGTTGCCCCTCCATCGATTGAATCGCCGGCTGAGCCCCCATAAATCGTCTCCGCACCTGTACCACCGAGAAGTGTGGTTCTGCCACTTCGCGCAGATGCATCGATGATCTCGAACCCAAAGACATTGGCGGTATTGAAATCGAAGGAGCTTGACTCAATCACAAGCACGTCGACACCTGAATCTGAGCCACCATCAATCGTGGTTGCTCCCTCAAAGAACACGACAGTGTCTGAACCATCTCCAGCGACGATCGAGTCTAAGCCACCCTTGCCAACGATTGAATCTCCATTTGCGCTTCCGATGATTGTTTCAGCACCCGATGAGCCTGTGATTGTGATAGCGCCAGCTTGGGACGCATCGAGAATCTCAAAGTTCGCGATGCTACTTGCCATGGTAAAGCCACTTACGTAGCTAAGAATCAGCGAATCAACTCCAACGTCACCGTCAAACTTGAGAGCGCCTTCTCGATAGACAACCTTGTCATCCCCACTACCGGCAAAGATGGAGTCAAGTCCACCACGACCATCTATCGAATCAGCCCCCGAGCCCCCAATGATGGTTTCGGTAGTCGATCCACCAAGGATTGAGGTCGCTGAATCCCGCGTCGCTGCAGAATAAATCTCAAACCCTGAGACAGAAGCCGCACCTAAATCGAACAGATTGCTGCTTAAAACTACGATTTTTAGCACGTCAGCCGTTCCCGCACCGCCATCAATGGTGGTCGCTGTGCTGTAGTAGGTAATGGTGTCGTTACCGGTACCTCCAATTATCGAATCGGCACCAGTAGCGCCACCGTCGATAAGGTTTGGCGCAGTTGCAGAACCCAAAATAGTCTCAGCACTTGTCGAGCCGGTAATCGTCGTGTTTGCGGTCCGCGCCCTGGCATCTAAGACCTCAAAACCGTCGATCTTGCCAGTTGATACATCAAAATTGGAGACAGCATGCAAATTCAGGTAATCGACACCCTGGCCGCCAATTACAGTGAGTACCTCGGCACGATAGTAAACCGTGTCATCACCGCTACCAGCATCGATCGAGTCATTACCACCCGACCCATTGATGGTATCTGCACCCTTGCCACCGAGAATCGTTTCGGTCCCGGAAGATCCTTGGATCGTGATCGCCGCAGTCTGTCGCTCCGATGCATTGATGATTTCAAAACCATGCACTCGAGCGGTCGACAAATTAAAGCTCGTGATCGAATCAGAGGTCAGCATTAAGTGGTCTGTTCCCGCTCCACCGATAAGTGTTGCATCAGCGTCGGAATAGTAGACGACCGTATCGTTGCCAGCCCCTGCATCAATTGAGTCTTTTCCGCCTTTACCGTCGATTGAGTCCTGCGATGAGCCGCCAATGATGGTGTTTGCTCCACGCAAGCTATCGGCCGCAAGACTGTCTGCGGCAGCAAGCCCGATAATGGTGATCGGTGAATTACGAGCACTAGCATCGTAAATTTCAAACTGGCTAACAACAGATCCGCCGAGCACAAACTCAGAAGTGCCGCTGATAACAAGCGTATCAACGCCATCTCCACCAATGATGGAGGTTGCACCATCAAAGTAGATCACCCTGTCATTGCCTGCACCCGCAACAATCGAATCAGCGCCGCCGAGCCCACTAATCGTATCGTTGCCTGAACTGCCAAGAATCGTGTTGTCAGCACTTGAACCAACGATCGAAATTGCTGAGGCTGACCTTGCATCGATGACCTCAATATCTCTGACCTTGCCATTGGCGTAGACGAAACTGTCTGACCCAGAAAGAATAATCCAATCGTTACCCCCGCCACCGTCAATCGAGGCCACGGTACTGCGGTAAATAATCGTGTCATCGCCTTCATTGGTCCGAATCGAATCCTCACCGCCACCACCATCAACCGTGTCTGCGCCTGTCCCAGTAAAGATCGACTCGTTCCCCGAACCACCAATCAATGTAACTGCTGAGTTCTTATCGCTAGCGTCGATAAACTCAAAGCCTGCGACCCTTGCATCAGCAAATACAAAGCTGCTTACTGTGTCACCAAAGACTAGTCTGTCAGTTCCTTCGCCTCCAATTAAGGTTGTAGCGCCCTGGTAGAAATAGACGGTGTCATTACCACTACCGGCGTCGATCGAATCTGACCCTCCACGCCCGTCGATCACATCGCCCGCGCTGCCACCAATTAGGGTGTTACCCGAAGGTAGGCCAGTGAGAGTGATCTTCGAAGTCCGACCCGCAGCGCTAAACACCTCAAAGTCGAAGGCTGCTTGCGGATCTGAAAGTTCAAAGGTGTTGAACTGATCAAGTAGCAGCACATCGACCCCGCTGCCGCCGTCAATGGTTTGGGCACCCGAGCGAAGCATGACAACGTCGTCACCCGCACCGGCAAAGATTGAATCACCGCCGCCTAAACCATCTATCGTGTCGGCACCACTACCGCCAAGGATCGTCTCTGTCGATGACATACCCGTAATCGAAATGGCTGCCGATCTTAAGCCAGCATCGAATATTTCAATACCGTGAACCATTGAAGTCAGTGTGAACTGACTGACCGATGTCAGCATCAATCGGTCAGCAGCATCACCACCGCCAACAATGGAGGCTGGCGCTGACCCTTCGGTACTGTATTCGATCGTGTCATTTCCTGCGCCCGCAATAATCGAGTCCAAACCACCATTGCCTGCAATTGAGTCTCCGCCTTCACCACCGAAGATGGTTTCTGCATTGCTTGAGGCCATGATCGTTACGGCTTCGCTAATCGCGCTCGCGTCGATCACTTCAAAACCAAACGCATTTGCATCTGCATAATTGAAGCTTCTAACGGTATCGGCAAAAACCAGTCGATCCGAACCATCTCCGCCTGATATGGTTTGGGCGCCCGGGTGGAATACCACTCTGTCACTGCCTGAACCAGCAACGATGTAATCGTTGCCACCAGCACCGTCGATCGTCTGGTTTCCAGCACCGCCTAGGATGGTCTGCCCATCAGTACCTGACTGGTGGCTTCCGGTGATCGACCAGTTTCCACCAGAAGACATATCGATAATCTCGATGTTTGAGACGATAGTCGCAGTCTGGAGATTGAAGTGCTGACCAGTGACAACCAAACGATCAATGCCATCTCCACCATCTATAGCACCCGCTGTGGAATCATAGTTGAGCCAATCGTCGCCAATACCTGCGAGGACGCTATCGTCTCTTCCAACAACAATCGTATCGTTTCCATCGTTACCGAGGATCGTATCGTTTCCAGCCCCTCCAACAAGCGAATCTGCCGCAGACGAGCCGAATATGGACGATGCTGCAGTGCCAGCTGTAATCGTGACAGAACCCGAAGCACTACTTGCATCGATAGCTTCAAAGCCAGATACGGATGCTGAAGCGTACGCGAAGACACCGGAATTCGAGATACTTATCGTGTCGATCCCGGCTCCGCCCTCGATAGATGCAGCATTCGCACCGCTATCAAGATCAATGATCACCAGATCGTTGTCCTCACCTGCATCAATCGAGTCCCCTACACCGGCAATAATTGTGTCTGCCCCGGCATAGCCGCGAATCGTGTCAGCGCCACCGCCACCCAAGATCGAATCGCCAGACGCACTGCCCATGATCGACTCTGCAGCTGAACCACCAGAGATCGTGATCGCGTTACCCGCAGATCCATCAAGAATTTCGAAGCTGGATATACCCGCAGTTGCGACGACGAAGAGACTACCCGCTGTAAGCGAGAGTACAAGTCTGTCAGTACCATCACCGCCGTCGATCGTGTTTGCACCGGTGTAGAAGGTCACTGTGTCATCGCCACCACCCGCGAAGATCGAGTCGCCCGAACCTCCCATTAGATCAATCGAGTCACCACCCGTACTACCAATAACCGTTTCGGCACCCGTTGACCCAATGACCGTGGTCGCACCTGCTGAGCGTGCATCAATCACCTCAAACCCGAAGACCTTATGCGTGACAACGTCCACCGAGTCGCCTGACTTCAACACCAACCAGTCCACATCACCCGCGCCACCATCAATCGTGGTCGCTCCTGTGTAGAAGGTCACCGTGTCGTTGCCGCCACCCGCAAAGATCGAATCAGCACCACCGCCA
>Ga0172372_10010290_pt1 | contig 12011 bp, 11 predicted proteins | sample LakKiv5m_2_FD_114544 | JGI IMG/M metagenome (GOLD analysis project Ga0172372, IMG submission 114544) | Freshwater microbial communities from Kabuno Bay, South-Kivu, Congo - kab_092012_9.5m | ecosystem: Environmental > Aquatic > Freshwater > Lake | place: Democratic Republic of the Congo...
CCATGTCCATTTTCATTTCCATCATACTTGGGCCGGGTTTGAGGCTTAGACCACCGGAGTCAAAGGTGACGCCCTTGCCGATGAGAAAAACTTTTCTTTTTGAGGAGGTTCCTTTAGGGAGGTAGCTCATGTGGATGAATACGGGCGGGTTTTCGGTTGAGCCGCTGCCAACGGCTAAAAACAAATTCATTTGCTGATGTCGACAAGCGACTTCATTTAACAGTTTGATTTTTAGTTTATGTTGTTTGGCCAATTGTTTTGCATGCTCAGCCAAACGTTGTGGGGTGATGACATTGCCGGGTTCGTTTACAAGATTGCGCGCATGGTAGATGGCATGCGCAATCGATTGACTGCGTTTAAATAGTTTGGCGCTGGTTTTGGCGTCGAAGTTATTTTCGAGCAGCCAAATTTGCTCTGGCGCCTTGGAGGGTTCTGATTTATAGTTTTCAAATTTATAATTTGCCAGATACAGGCCCATGCACAACTGATAAAACTGTCTGGGGAGTAGGGCTGTTTCTATTTTAAACTCGGCAATGGCGACTTTTTTTGCAGTCGCGTATCGAGTTGCCTTGGCGCCTGTCAATGACCAAGCTTCGCTGCTTTCATTTTTTGCACCCAAGCCAAGCAGTAATAATTGTTGACCATTGTTGAGTACAAAACCAAAGCTCTCTTCGGCCTTGGCTTTAAACTCTTCCTTGTTGGTCAGTTTTGTGATGAGGTTTTGGTGTTCTAGGTCAAGTTGTTGCAGCGATTTAGGCCAAGCGTCGGTCTCGTATAGGGCATAAACGATAAGTGATTTTGCTTCAGATTGTTTGTTGGTCAATTTATCATTAAGGGTGATCATAAGGTCTCCAGAGGATCGGTATCGTAAAAGATTTCAATTTCGCCGTGTTTGTCGAAATAAACTTTCGCACAGTTGGCATTATTTTTTTCAGAAAGATTTAGGACAATGCCTTTTCCATAGCGAGAGTTTTTAACTGGCGACCCGCGCCTTAGTTTTTTTTCAAAGGCTTGAAATTGCGCCGTAGGTGTATCGCTCCATGATCGATTGGCAATAGGCTTGCCATTTTTGGTGATGGCAAGGTGAGGGCCCAACATTTCGCTGATGAATCGACTCACCTTGAACGTTCGCACTCCGTTGAAGGTGTAACGTTCTCTAGCGCAATACAGTTGTAGTTCTTTTTGCGCTCGAGTGATCCCGACATAACAAAGTCGTCTTTCCTCTTCAATTGCCGAAGGTGTGGCCATATCCAGTGAGCGTTGATGTGGCAGCAAGCCTTCGTCTAAGCCTGCAAAGAAAACCAATGGGAATTCTAAGCCCTTTGAGGCATGCAAGGTCATGAGGGTGATGACATTGTCATTTCCTTCATTGTGCTCATTTTTATCACTGACCAATGAAACCTGTTCTAGTAAACCGCTTAAATTGGCATGGTCATTTTTCTGTGTGAACTCGTGCGCGTAACTGACAAATTCCTCAATGTTCTCAACGCGCTCTTTTTCGACTTCGCCATTTCTTTTCTCGAACATCGTCATGAAATTCGTGTTGTCTACTATTTTCTCGACCAAGACATCGGGTGTATAGAAGGATAGTTCAAAGAAATCGGCCATCATGGTGTTGAAGACTTCAACGGCTTCTCGAGCGCGCTTGCCTAAACTCTTGAGGAAGTTTTCATTCATCATGGCTTGCCAACAGCTTAAACCATTGTCGTCGGCATAGTCGCGTATACTGCCTTTTGTGGTTTCTGAAATGCCACGACTGGGGCGGTTGATGATGCGCATTAGACTGATGCTATCTGCGGGATTGTGAATGAATCGCAAATAAGCGATTAAATCCTTCACCTCCATGCGATCGAAAAAGCGTACACCGCCAATGATGACATAGGGTAAACCTGCATAGCGCAGCGCCTCTTCAATGCTGCGCGATTGGGCATTGGTTCTATAAAAAATGGCCATGTCTTTGAATTTGCAACCCTCACTATGGCGTTTGGCAATGTGACTGGCTATCAGTTTGGCCTCAATATCAGCGCTGGGAGCTTGATGCAGTGTCGGCATAGGACCTGCTATGTTTTCGGTGTTGAGCTCTTTAGGGTAACGTTCTGTATTATGGCGGATGAGTTGATTGGAGAGCTCGAGGATGTGTCTGTAGGAACGGTAATTTTGCTCCAACTTAATGATGCGGGCTCCGTGAAAATCCCTCTGAAAGTTTAGGATATTTTGAATATCGGCACCGCGCCAACTGTAGATGGACTGATCAGGGTCTCCAGTTAAGGTCATGCCTTGAGTTCCGGGTTCGAGTTGTCGTATCAGTTCATATTGTATTTGATTGGTATCTTGATACTCATCTACAAGGATATATTTGAAGCGCCGTCGATAATTCTCGACCACCATGCTGTGTGTCTGGAAAAGTTGAATGGTCTTGACGAGCAGGTCGTCAAAATCTAAAGCTTGATTGGTTTTGAGAGCTTTTTCATAGAGGCTGTAAATGCGGGCTAGGTTTCTATCGTTATAGTGTTGTGCTTCTTCCGTAACTTGCTCAACGGATTTTCCCTGATTTTTAAATAAGCTGATTTGGCTAGATAAAGACGACACTTTCCAATCATCGGGATCGAGTTCCATTTCCTTGATAACGGAACGCAAGATGGAGCTTTGATCGTCGCTGTCAAAAATGCTAAATTGCTCGGACAACCCAATGTGCTGCGCCTCTTTTCGAAGTATCCTCACACACATTGAATGGAAGGTGCACACCCATGGGCCATCTATGCCGTAGAGTTGTATGCGCTCGCGCATTTCCGTAGCGGCTTTGTTGGTAAAGGTGATGGCCAGAATACTGAAGGGTTTGAGTCCCTCTTGAATGAGGTGTCTGATTTTTTCAATGATGACGCGTGTTTTGCCGGAGCCTGCGCCAGCTACGACAAGCACGGCTCCTTTGGTTGCGCTGACGGCTTCTTTTTGTTCTTGGTTGAGGTCAAAAATAGGGGCTTTGAGAGCTTCATTTTGATTCAATCGAACCCCTTTTGGCCGTTTTCTCCAAACAGTTTTCGCAATTGATCTAACAACTCAGGAGGCAACATCGACTGGAAATTTTTGAGCATATCTTTGAGTTGTTCAGGGCTCATATCTGGGGTGAGGGGAAATGTTGCCTGTTGAATGATGGGTTGACTAGGGAAGTTTTGCTGGCGTTTTAAGCGCCTTAAGAGTTCTTCTATAAAAGCGCCTAGGACGATGGCCTGAGCATCGGGTTTGTCTTTGAGTTCCAAGAGGAAGTCTAGGATAAGTGAACCACGGGAGGTTGGCCCTAGATTCATGTTGAGCGTCTGACGCAATTTAATGAAAGAGCCTGCGTACTCGCGCAGCATTAAATCGTCGTTTTTATCATCGACATGCTTTGAAAAGTAGGCTGGGGCAATGGGGATGTATTTGGAGACTAGAATCATTTGAAAAATGACGGCGCGTTCACGTTCATCACTCCATTGCTCTAAAAACATGCAGATTTCGATTAAATTTCGGTCGAAAGGGAGATCTTGATTGATTTCAAACCAACCTTGCAGAGCATGCTGTACTTTTTTTTGCACAAGCTTTTCGATGCGCTCTGTAAAGGCAGCATCGAAATCGGGTGTTTTTAAGGGACTTTCGTGTCTAGGTGCCAAACCATAGCACTCAAAAATGGTTCTGAGGGCTTCAGGATGCTCTTCAGGAGGGAGTGGCGTTCTGAAGCTATTGAGTAAAGCCCATGCGCGCTCGTAGGAGTTCAGGCTTTGGTTTCCCATGATATCGATAAGTTTTCTTGAGATTTGATCTCGATACATCATTTCGTTGCATTCCTTTTTGAGGGTTATTGAAAGGATAGATGCCGCTAAGCAAGGGGGCGAATATTGAATCGCTTTAATTGAATTGACAAGAAGATGAAGCTTATTAAATGAAACAAAATTGTATCGGTTATTAATGTCTTACTTTTCAGTGATCACTTGTCCAGGTTGCGGCCAAAAAGTCACGCTCACACCTGAACAAATTAGTGACATTGGGGGAGAGTTAAAATTCACTTGTCGCCGCTGTCGCCATGAAGGTGTGTTGAATGCGGATTTTGTGTTCAAGCACCCTTCTAAGAAAAATCTTACCATACGTGAAGCCATGGCCATGGGAAAAGATGGTGGAAATGGATTGTTCAGAAAATTGACGTCGTGGCTCAGGGGGTGATTGAGGTTTGAGTCTTCTTCAAGCTAAACATTTGGTGAAAGACTACGGCTCTAAACGCGTTGTGGAAGACATTTCCATTGAGGTGGGTACGGGTGAGGTGGTGGGTTTGTTAGGACCTAACGGAGCTGGTAAGTCGACGACGTTCAAAATGATGGTTGGACGCATCAAGCCAACTCAAGGCCGCGTTTTATTTAAGAATCGCGACATCACGACCTTGCCCATGTATGAACGGGCAAAGCTTGGAATAGCGTATTTGGCGCAAGAGCCTTCCATTTTTGATGGCTTGACGGTTCGCGATAATTTATTGGCGATACTGGAATTCCATGAGCCGAATAAAATCAAACGCATGGAGCGATTAGAGGTTTTGATGAATAAACTGGCTTTGACCGAGCATGCCGACAAAGGTGCCACCAAGTTGAGTGGCGGTTTAAGGCGACGTTTGGAGATCACTCGTGCTTTAATTTGCGAGCCACAAATCATTTTGTTGGATGAGCCTTTTGCTGGGGTTGATCCGATTGTCGTGGAAGACATTCAAGCTATTGTTGAACTATTGCGCAAAGATGGCTTGGGCGTGCTGATCACCGATCACAACGTTGGGGCCACCTTGAGAATAACCAGTCGAGCTTATATCATTCAAAACGGGAGCATCTTAATTTCTGGTACGGCAGCTGAAATTGCCAAAAGTGAGATCGCTCGTAGAGAATATCTGGGAAAAAACTTTAACCTCCATTCAATCGCATGAATTTAGATACCTATTCAAATCCACTTGTTTCAAGATACTCTTCCAAGGCGATGGTGAAAATATTCTCACCCAACTCGCGTTATGGCACGTGGCGTCGTTTGTGGGCCACATTGGCTCGCGAGCAAATGAAATTGGGCCTGCAAATTTCAGAAGAACAAGTCAATGAAATGGATCAGCATTTAAGTGAAATCGATTTTGAGAATGTCGCTTCTTACGAGAGAGAATTGCGCCATGATGTCATGGCTCATGTTAAAGCCTTTGGCGATGTGGCTCCTAAAGCAGCGGGCATCATCCACTTAGGTGCGACGAGTTGCTTTATCACCGACAATGCCGATTTGATTTTGAATCAACAGGCTTGTGAACTCATCGCGGCAAAGTTGTCGGCTTTGCTCAATATTTTGGGTGAATTCTGTGAAAAACATAAGTCTCAACCATGTTTGGGATGGACCCATTTTCAAGCGGCTCAATTGACGACAGTGGGCAAGCGTGCCACACTTTGGGCGCAAGATTTGTTGATCGATTTAAAAGATTTGCGCCATTATTTAAAGACACTCCCATTTAGAGGTATCAAGGGCACGACGGGTACACAGGCGAGTTTCTTGGAATTGTTTGACGGTGATTTTGGGAAAGTGAAAAGTCTGGATCAAAATTTGGCGAGACATTTTGCTTTCAATAAAAGCATCAGTGTGAGTGGGCAAACCTACACGCGAAAATTAGATGAAAAATTAGTCGCGATTCTTGCTGGAATCGCGAGTTCAGCTGCAAAGTTTGCGAATGATATTAGATTGTTGATGCATTTGCGAGAGCTTGAAGAACCCTTTCAGGAAAAACAAATTGGATCTTCAGCTATGGCCTACAAAAGAAATCCCATGCGTTCTGAACGCATTTGTAGTCTAGCGCGGCATGTTCAAGCTCAGTGGGGTGTGATTTCTCAGACGGTGTCCAACCAATGGTTGGAAAGAACCTTGGACGATAGTGCCTGTCGGAGAATTTCCATTCCAGAGGCATTTATGGGAGTGGACGCCATACTTTCTATTTACTATGAGGTGGCATCTGGGATCGTCACTTATCCTGTAAGAATCAATGCCAGAGTTAGGCAGGAGCTGCCCTTCATGTCAACTGAGAAGATCATTATGGAGTGTGTTAAAAAGGGTGGGGATCGTCAAGAAGCTCATGAGGTGATCCGCAAACATAGTATGGAGGTTCGCATGGCAATTGACTGTGGCAATCCCGTCAACGACTTGGTAGAACGTTTAAAGTTAGAGCCTATATTTGCAAATATTAAGGACGATATGGACAGTTGGATGGATCCGATGCGCTTTATTGGTGCTGCCGTGAACCAAGTTGATGATTTTTTAAATTTCGATCTTAGACCTGAAGTGGAAGCCTCTCAAGATGAACTTGGCATGGTGAGTTTTGAGCCGTTGAAAGTATGATATATGAACAAATAGCTATTGATGGCCCTGCTGTTTCAGGCAAGAGTTCTGCTGCAAAGCATCTTGCGAGACGATTGGGTTATTTATATCTAGATAGTGGCGCTGTGTATCGGGCAATCACGCTTGCGACACTGCGTGGCTTTCAGCCGAAAGCCCAAGATGATTTATATTTGGCCTTAGATGCCTTGCTGATAGAACTCAATGCGAATAAAGATGGTTTAGGTTGTTCGGTTTTTTTGAAGGGCGAAGACGTTTCTGAAGAGATACGAACGCAAAAAGTTACCGAGCATATATTGCCAATCTCTGGAGATCCGCTCATTCGCGATTGGGTGACAGACTATTTACATAGTGCTGCCAAAGGCGAGCATGTTGTGATGGATGGTAGAGACATTGGTTCGGTTGTTTTTCCCGATGCCTTGCATAAGTTTTTCATCACCGCTTCTCTTGAAGCGAGAGCTGAACGCAGGCTTAAAGATCTGGATAAAAATGAAAAGCATCTCACTAAAGAAGACATTATCGAAACGTTGAGGCATCGCGATGAGGGCGATAGAACTCGCAAGGTCGGCCCTTTGCTTCAGGTGGCAGATGCTGTCTTAATTGATAATTCAGAATTGGACTTGGTTGATACGGTCAATAAAATGATCGATGTTATACAAGCTAAAACTGGGGTGGAAAATGGAAATTAACAGCGATGCCTCTTATCTGTTGCGCAATGCAGAGCAAACCTTGTCGCAGGCCTCGCGCGACATTCTTCTTCAAAAAGAACCCTTGTTTAGAGCGGTTAAAGATCTTATTCAAGCAGAACATCTGAATAAATTAGGTGTTCAAATTGCACGTGAGGCAGATGACATTTCAAGAGAAACTCTAGAAATGGTTCAATTCGATGACCGTGATCGTGGTAGAGCATTTGATATTAAGGTATAACGATGAATTCAATTACAAATGATTTAAGTGTCCAAGAGTATTCCATTATTCATAAAATATCCAAGTTACTGATTGATGGTAACAATTTTCAACTCGACTTGAATCAAGTGTTGGAATTGTTGCATCAGAACATGGGCATGAACAAGGGTATGATTTCCATACTTTTTAAGAACGAAGAAGAGCTTCATGTTGATGTGAGTTATGGTATTGTTGAAAATAGTCCAGAAATGAAGTATCTCTCCGGTGAGGAGATGATTTCTCAAATGGTCGCTCAAGACGCCAATATTGGAGTATTGTCCACCAATCGGGCGCCATTGGTGTTGACGCGCTCCGTGCTGGAGGTCACTAAACGCGAGGATGTGCAGTTTTTATGCACTCCGATTAGTTATGCCTCGCAGGTGGTGGGCGTATTAGCCGTGGATAAGGCGTCAAAGGATGATACCGGTTTATACAATGAGGTTCAATTTTTAGAAGAAGTAGCGTTGCTCATTGCGTCGCGTGTTAGATCACGTCGTGAAGAATTAAAGAATGAGCGACTTCAGAACTTTGAAAATGTACGCATTTCAAGCAATTTTGTTGGAAATAGCGATGTGATGCGACAGCTTTCAAACTCGATTTCCAAGGTTGCGGATAGCTCGACATCGGTGCTGATCACGGGTGAAACAGGAACGGGTAAAGAAGTTGTGGCTAGGGAAATTCACGATTTAAGTCCGAGAAAAAATTCACCTTTGATTAAAGTGAATTGTGGTGCTATTCCAGAGAATCTGATTGAATCTGAATTGTTTGGACATGAGAAGGGCGCTTTTACTGGCGCAGTATCACAACGCAAAGGGCGTTTTGAGATGGCCCGTGGCGGAACAATTTTTCTCGATGAAATTGGCGAGTTGCCAATGAGCGCACAGGTGAAGCTTCTAAGGGTATTGCAAGAGCGCGAGTTTGAAAGGGTGGGCGGCACAGCGACGATTAAAATCAACGTGAGAGTGATAGCTGCTACGAATCGTTCGTTAGAGGCGTTGGTGGAAGAGAATAATTTTAGAGCCGACCTTTACTATCGTTTAAATGTGTTTCCAATTCATGTTCCGCCATTAAGGGAGCGTGGTGCTGACATCATGTTGCTGGCGGATCACTTTGTGCAAAAGTATTCCGAAGAACTCGGTAAATCAGTATTGCGCATTGACACGCCTGCAATTGATATGCTAATGGCGTACCATTGGCCAGGTAATGTTAGGGAGTTGGAGAATACGATAGAACGAGCTGTGTTGCTTTCGGATGATGGGGTGATTCACGGGCATCACTTGCCCCCTTCTTTGCAGCTCAAACGCGCGGATAAAATTTTGATAGACAAGGGCAAATTTGAAACGTTGGTTCAAAACTATGAGCGCCAGCTTATTGTTGAGGCATTAAAAGAATCATGGGGCAACCAAACTGAAGCTGCAAGGGTGCTTGGCACCACCAAGCGTGTGGTTCAATACAAAATACAGAAACTCGATATAGATTATCGCCGTTATTCTCGAAATCAGCGCAGTCGTTCGGGCACGTGATTTATCTGGATCACGCTGCTACGGCTTATCCTAAGCCCAAAGTAGTATGTGAGGCCATAGCTATGGCCATGAATAGTGGCAATCCAGGACGGTCGGCTCATGGGCCTAGTATGGATGCTAATCGGTGGATTTATGAATCGCGTTGTAGGGTAGCGAGTTTACTAGAGGCGCCCCAAGAAGAGCGAATCATTTTTAATTCGGGTGCTACTGAAGCTCTCAATACGGCAATATTGGGAATGGTTGCCGTTGGAGATCGCGTCATATCAACCGATCTCGAGCATAATGCGGTTGCAAGAACTCTTCAACAACTTCAAAAATCGCATGGGATCAAATGGCAGACCCTGAGTGCCTTGGAGGGGCAATTTCATCTTCAGTTGGAGTCAGAGTTTAGACTTGGTGTTAAGCCGGCCCTTGTTATTGTGAACCATGTCTCGAATGTAACTGGAGTCAGACAAAGCATAGATCGGATTAGAGCTCTGTGTGATGAATATCAGGTAAAACTCATCATTGATGCGTCGCAGTCTATGGGCCATGAGAAAATGAGACTTCGACCCAATGAAATCATTTGTTTTAGTGCCCATAAAGGCCTGATGGGGCCAATGGGTGTGGGTGTGTTAGCGATAGGACATGAGATGAATTTGAAGCCTTTTAAAATTGGTGGGACAGGCACTCATTCAACTTCATTGAGCATGCCGGATGGACTTCCTGAAGCTTTAGAAGCCGGAACTCCTAATGTGGCGGGAATTTACGCTTTAGGCGTTGCTGTGCAGGAGTTGCTGAAACGGCCGTTTTCAACTATTGTTGCAGAACTTCAGAAGCTGCGTTCGCAGTTATATCGGGGTTGTGTTAAGATGGATAGAGTCAGCATCCATGGCCCTGAAGTTGGGGGTAGTGCGTTATCGATCACGATAAAGGATTGTGATTTAGGTGATTTTGCCCAAAAGTTATGGTCTAATCACATGATCTGTTGTCGAATAGGATTGCACTGTTCGCCATTAGCCCATAAGAGCATGGGGACTTTTCCAAATGGAACATTGAGGGTTTCAATGGGAATTTCTTCACAACAAGAAGAAATACAACTTTTCTTAAATAAATTGGAATCAGAAATTGGTTTGCTGACTTAGCCGACTGAGTCAAAAATCCTTTGGTATTGTTCGAATTGTGCCTGCATATTTTGAGTGGCGACTCGTATCATTTGAACTGCTGCAGCATATTGGCTTGGATCAACTGCAGCGGACATTCTTCCTGATCCTGACGCGTAAGCGCTAGCAATTCCTGATAATTCGCCTCTTACAACCAAACGAAGGACTCCATTTTAAGCAATTCGTGCAAAACCTTAATTACGAGCATGAGAAATCAATACATGAATTAGCGATAAAAGAGAAAATCGGATATAAAATAAGGATTGTTTAGTAATTTTTTTAAAAAAAGGGTGTTGCAAATTAAATTGAACTTCGATAGGCAGTTAGTTGGTCAAAAGTTTATCTATTTCTTTATCAAGGAGCTTGTTTTTTTTGTTTCTATCAACGATTTGAAACGAATCGATTTTATAAAAATCCTTGCCTAAAAATGGTTCTAGCATTGCAATGGCTTCATCATTTAGAGCTTCGCTCTTACGCGTCGTATGATGACGAGCTTTTTTTAGTGAAATACTACAGCTCTGATCTTTACTGAGGGTGATGTTCAACGAAACAAATTGTTCATTTTGATCCCAAATGACGCTATAGCCACTTTTGCTAAGCGCTTTAAAGCTACCGAGATTAAACTTGGTGCCATGAAGCCTTAAAAGGTCTGAAAAGATCAATTGTAACTTGTCTTTATCAATAGTTGGAAAGCCCTGAAGCATGTACTCTTTGACTTGGTCGTTTTTAATTTCAACCATGATGCCTTTCCACACTTTGCTTTCTAAAGCAAAGTACCTTTTTAGTGAAGTTGAATCTAACTTGATGACCCCTTGCTTCGTCATCTTAGTTTCTCTATCTTGAGAGTAAATGAAAGGCCCTAAGTTTAAAAGATTAAACTCTTTTAGAGGCATGCCGATCCAAATTCCTTCGTGGACGGGTTTTGAAAAACCCAGTGAAGGAAGACTCGAAACGATTAAAAGATTTAATAAAACGATAGAGAAGGTGTGTTTGCCATTTAATCTCATAAAGTCAAGCTGCATTGATCGTTTGATTTAATGCTTTGTTTAATGGTTTAACTCAGAGTTGTTGTTGGCAACTTGAAACGGATCAAGGCGATGAAAACTTTCGCCTAAAAAGGGTTGGAGTGCTAAAATGGCGTCTTCTTTTAGGCTGAGGTTGTCTTCTTTTTTGGTGAGATTTCGAGCATTTTTAATTGAAATCTTGTAGATTTCTTTTTTGTCAATAAGAATATTCAGAGCCACCATCTGATTTTCATGATGCCAGATCACGCTATAGCCCTTTTTGCTCAAAGAGCGGTGATCTTTTAATTCAAAGTTGACACCATGAACTCTGATGAGATCAGAGAAGATGTCCTGTAAATTTTGCTTATTGATTTCAGTTGTGCCCATTAAAGAGTATTCGCGCAACTCGTCGTTTTTCATTTCAACTAAAACACCTGTCCAAAGAGTGTCATTGAGGGAAAAGTAACGGGTTAAAGAATTTGAGTCCAAATTGATCAGTCCATAATTTGTGATGGCGACATTTCTTTTTTGTTTTGAAATATGAGGGCCGAGATTCAAGCTATTAAATTCTTTAAGTGGCATGCCAGTCCAGAGTTTTTCATAGACGGGCTTGGCATAGATCGAGCCTGAATGAAAAATTGTTAAGCAAAGAATAATCAAGATTTTTTTATTGAACATTTACCCATCCCCATTAAGTAATATTTTTCACATCGTAAAAGGCGACTGATTCAAGTCAATTTTTAAATTAGATAAAATTTTAGATCAGAGCATTTTTGACAATTAAATGGCCATATTTCACAAAATATAATGAAATGAACGCGTGTTATTTACATGCAAATAGTTTGAAGCGTCAGATTTTATGATTCTAAGTGCGTTCAAAAAAAATGCCGAAATATGACAGAAGTGGTATTTAGTGTCTGCGGATTTAAATAAAAACCATGTGGTGTAAGGTTAAAACATATTACAACATAGTCGAAGATTTATGCTTTAAAGAGGAAAGGTTTTGATATAATCGCGTAGTAACAACA
>Ga0172372_10010292_pt1 | contig 12010 bp, 12 predicted proteins | sample LakKiv5m_2_FD_114544 | JGI IMG/M metagenome (GOLD analysis project Ga0172372, IMG submission 114544) | Freshwater microbial communities from Kabuno Bay, South-Kivu, Congo - kab_092012_9.5m | ecosystem: Environmental > Aquatic > Freshwater > Lake | place: Democratic Republic of the Congo...
AAAAAGTATAAAACTTTTTGAAGAAAACAACTTTTCAAATTTAATTAAAGATTTCAAAATTGATACAACTCGAAATGAAAATGCTTGGAAATTATATCCTGATTGTAAGCAATTATTTGCTGATTATGTTTTTACATCAAAAAATTGCAATGTTTTAGATTTTGAAGTTCCCAAAAACTTGTACAGCGATCATCTACCTATGATTATTGAAATAAGTTAAATAAGAAAGGTAAAATATATTTATGAAAAAAATTTTATTTGTTTTAACAAGCCATGATTCTTTAGGAAATACTGGTGAAAAAACTGGTTTTTATTTAAGCGAACTCTCACACCCTTGGGATGTTTTAAAAAGTGCTGGGTATGAAATTGATTTTGTAAGTCCTTTGGGAGGTTTGGCCCCAATTGACGGTTTAGATTTAAATGATTTAATAAATAAAAAGTTTGTAGATAGCCAAGATTATTCAAAAATTTCTAACACTTTAAAACCTGTTCAAGTTAATACACATGATTATGTAGCAGTTCATTATGTTGGAGGTCACGGAACAATGTGGGATTTTCCTGAAAATACAGAAATACAAAACATCTCAAGAGAAATTTATGAAAATGGGGGAGTTGTGAGTGCTGTGTGTCATGGTCCTGCTGGTTTAGTAAATTTAAAATTAAGTAATGGTGATTATTTAGTAAATGGAAAAAGAGTAAATTCTTTTACAAACGAAGAAGAAATCGCGCGAAAATTAGATAAAGTTGTTCCTTTTATGCTCGAAACTAAACTTAAAGAAAGGGGCGCACTTTTTGAAAAATCTGACTTATGGCAAGAGCATGTGACCGTTGACGGAAGGTTAGTAACCGGACAAAACCCAGCATCTGCTAAAAAACTTGGGGAAGAAGTTTTGAAGATTATAAGTTAGAAATCTAAGAAACTTGTTGCTTTTTGATAAATTTTTTGTCTATATAATAGGAAAGATATCCAATTCCAATAACCAACACACCTAGGAAGATTACTAGTAACGGAATGGACTTTGAATAATTTCCTACTAATTTACCAAATACTGAAATAACAAAGTAAAAAGTTGCAATGATTGATAGAATTAATGCAGGTTTGTTTGCTAAAAATACTGCACCAAGAAACCCTAAAACTATGTATCCTCCAAATAGGAAAAAATTAACCACACTATCAGGATTATATATTTCGTTAGCTATAAGTCCAAAGAAAAATACATGTATATACCCAATAAAATATAGAAATTTTGATAGTTTTTCATTCCAAGTGTTTTTGATAAAGTATCCAATAAAAACAAGAATAAATCCTAGAACTACAAATGAGAAACTTAACCTTTCAACAAGTTGTAAAATACCAAGGTCTTCAAATTTATCAAGATATTGTATGTTAGAAAACACAGCTGAATAATAAGAAAAACCTGCTAATGTGACTGATATTAAACTAAGCATTTCGTGTTTATGATAGAGTGCGAGTAGTAGATAAAAAATAGAAAGAATAAAAAATAAGATACCAAATGGCCAAATATATGAAGTATCTGACTCTATTTCAATAAAAGCTATAGTTCCACCAATTACAAGAAGAAAAGCGCTGACTGTATGAAAAACTAATCCTAGGTAGCTTTTTTTATACAAAATAAAAGAACCAATTGCTGAAAATAAAATTCCAATTCCAAAAAAAGATATTACTCTTGCTACTGGGGAAAAATCGTTCCAATAAATCCAAAGTGTATAAAAAATTCCGATAACAATTATAATTACTCCAATCACATATAAAGTTTGTGTAAAGCGACCTTTGACAAACTCTTCTGCAGGTTTCGAAGAATTGCTCGTTTGCTGTGGGGGTGATGGAACCTCTAAAGGGGCTACTGGAACTTGATTTTGAGGTGTGTTAATTATTGATTTTACAGCGTTTTCATTTGTCATGTTATTTTTCAGTATATCCTATAAAGTAAAAATCATCCCCTAAAATAAGGTCTCCATAACTTGCAATCTTTTCTCCGTAAACTACATCCTCTATTTCTTCAACAAAATCGCTATATCTTAAAGAATCAACCATTCTATTAGAAATAACATCTTTATATGAAAGAGGTTCTAATTTTTTTGTACTTACTTGATAGTAATAAAATTTTGGTTGGTATTTGAGATCTTCGTTGCCTCTTGGTATAAGTCTATTGTTTTTAACTGCAAACATACTTCGAATAAATTTTACACAATTCTCATACGCTATATCAATTTTGTAATTATTACAAGATGCAAAAATCGCATCTCCAACATAATTTTTTAATGGAACTGGAGATTCATAATATCTGTCATTTTCGTAAGAATAGTCCTTATCGTTATTCATTTTACTATCTTCATAATAATCATCTTTAGATTGGTTGTCCTGATTAATTTTTTCGTTTGGATCAAGAATACTTAAATTATTCTCAGGGTTTTTAGAAGGATAAAGTATTACAAGTATGCATAATATTATTAAAAATATAGTAGGGATTGAATAAGCAATTATGAGTAATAAGTTTCTTTTGATAAAACTTTCATCCATATTTTTATATTAACATAGTAATTACACTTTTATTCAAGTTTTATGAAAATTACCTCGTTACCATTTACTTTTATAGTTAAGAATTCATCTTTTAGAGCATATTCAGCTGAGGTCTTAAAAATTTCAGAAATTCTTTGCTCAAGTTTCATGATTTTACTCTCTCCGGTGTTTTGAGAGTCTTCGTCGTAGCAATACATCATTGTAGACATTGCATTTTCAGTAAAATTTATTTTGTTTTTGGTTAAAACAACTTTTCCATACCCAATCATATTACAAACTCTAAATCCAACTTCAGAATTTTCTGAAATTTCCATTGTTGCAAGTTCTTTAATTTCTTCACCATTTATCTTTTGAAGTTGCCATTTTGTTCCAATAATTTCAACTTTTTGTGATTCTTGATTTGAGCTATTTTGATTTGTAAAATATACCAAAAGTAAAATTGCTAAAGAGATACTTAGAACTATTGATATTATAATTAAAATCTTTGTGATATTACTTTTCATTTAATTTTTACTTCGGTCATACATTCCAACAAAATCGACAATATTTAAAAATAAATTTTCTTTTAGAGCTTCCTCTTTTGTAAAAAATCTAGCTTCGAGACATTCGTCTGACTTTGTAAAATTTAGATGTTTAATTTGAGTCAAATAAAAAACATTGGCACAATAATTTCCGTCGTCTCTTTTAAAAGTTAAGAAATATGAGGGATACTCGTCTATATGTGTTGTTTCAAGCCCCATTTCTTCCATCATTTCTCGGTTTATAGTGTGTTTATGGTTTTTTTCCTCAAACTCTAAACCTCCTCCAGGCATCTCCCATTTCCCACTCGATTCTTTGGTTAGAAGAAATCTTTTTTCTTCATCTAAAACAAGGGCTTTGATACTTACTCTATAAAAACAATCTGGTATTTTGATCATATTATTTTTTTGTTTCATCTAAGTTATTAAACATTTTTTGTAACAGTTCATTATTTTTAACACTTAATTCTTTTATAAAATTGTTATATTCTGAATTGGAAACTATAATATTGTAATCGACTGGAGTGTAATCATGCTTTTGAATTGCAGATTGTAAAATAACTTCATCTATTTGTTGAGCGTTACCAAAATTATAGTTTGGTGGGAAGAATAAAAACAACTTAGGTTTTTCATCTTTTTCTTTAATTTTAGCAATAAATAATGCCCCGTTTATATCTCCATACAAAATTGCAATTGGTAAAACATACATAAATTTTTTTTCTTCAAGGTTCACTTTTAATTTTCTCCTATATAAATTTTTATTACTGGTGCGTTAGGGTATATTCTTCTTATCTTATTTACTATTTCTTCTGCTAGGGCTAAAGTAACACCTTCTCCATTTTGAGGATTAATAACTATACCGATTTCTGCTATATCTTGTAGTCTTACCCCTCCATGAATTTGTGCTTCAACATATTGATGCATAAATTCTTTACTAGAGACATTAAACCAATTAAAAGCTAAAAGCATTTGAGCTTCATCCCAACCAGTTAAACTATTAGGACCCAGCTTTTGACGTAAAGAGTCACCATAACAAAATGTAGTTCTATCCTTTATTGTATCTTTTTTTAGTTTAAGGTAAACACTTCCATAACCCCTAGCATCAGCTCGATTTGTTGTTTCTTTACCTCCTGAAGTTGCTGACCCATAGGGAGGAAATGGATCTTTATCTGTACCTTTAGCGTACATCTGAGTACACATTTCAAAAACTGTACGGAGACTTACATCGTTACCACCTATCGGACCACCTTCACCTGTAGCTGGAAGTTCCCTTTTTTGAACATATTTTCCAGATCTAATAACATCTACCAAATTTATAAATGGCATGTTTATAACAACTCCAAAGGTTTTTTTTATTTCTTCACTCCCTGCATCTGAAACTTTGAATGCCTCGTAATCTGACATATCTATTTCTCTAATACCAGATGTATTTGCTATTACAAACGAATTTCTTCTCAGAATCCTTTGAGCTCTTTTCCAGCCAGTGGTTTGTTGTAGAGTAGCTCTCTCATTTTCTAGTTGAATTTCAAGAACAGCTAATTCTTTTAATTTTACATTTTGTATTTGGTTTACTACTAATTCCGTTAATTCTATGTTACCAACCTCCTCGTCTGTTAAACCCATTATAATGTACAAACTTGCCAAATCTTTTAAAACAGGGTTTTGAATTTTATTTATTCCCTGTAGTGCGTACCCCCACTGATTTTTAACTTTTTGTATAGTGTTTGCATAGTCATGTTTATACCAACCTGGAGGATACTTAAATATACTAGAAGTCATAAAAGAGAATCTAAAGTAATTTAAGTCAGAAATACTAACTTTAGAAGGTAATGCAATTTCGTAATTTTCTACTATATATTTTAGTATTGCATCGCCATAAACCATCTCATGTATTTTGAATTCAATATCATCATTAGACTGTGAATTATCACAAAATATTAGTGCTTCATCTAAACAATTTGTATCTATACTGGTACAAAGTTTTAGATAATCAAGCGATATATATTTTATCTGATCTGGTTTTAAAGGGTAATCAATAAGAAGTTTTGAAAGTTTGGAGATTTTAGGAATTATTTTAACCGCTTCAATTCTAGGTATTTCTTTTGTAGTTATATTGTAATCTCTCCCTACCCCACTTACAATAGTTGTAGTAAATCCAATCATAAAATAAAAAACCAAGTCTGACTTAAAGTTTTCTCCTACAACTTTTAAAAGTTCATAAAATATGTTTTCAAATTCATCAAGTGATTTACCTTCATAGTACATTAAAAGATAGAAAAATGGATGGTGGCGGTGATTTCCAAGAAAATCTATAGGATTATTTTCCAGTTTCAAATCATAATACACTTCATACTTGTTTTTACCAATCGTATATTTAAATGTAGGTGAGAGTTCTCTAATTTTTTCAAAATCTGATTTCAATTCAGTTAAATCAAAAGCAGTTAATTTTTTTAATTGTTCTAAAGCAATATTATAATTGCGTAAATCTCCTTTTTCAAAAAAATCTCCTAAAACCTCGACAAGAGTTACAATTTCATTTACATTCTCTTCTTCAATAAATTTTAATAAAATAGGAGCAGGTTCCTCATAACTTTCATATTTGAAAATTTTGTTAAAGGCGAGAGTTTGCTTATAAACTTCTGCAGGGTTTTTCTCTGGAAGAATTAACGGAACTAAGAATTTTGTAAATATATCAGGTTTTACATCCTGTCTTGCAATAAAAGGTTTAAAATCTGGAATATCAAAATTTCTATAATCTTCTAAAGGAACGACTTCCATTAAGTCTAGGTTGGATTCAATTAAACTGAAAATTTTATCACCAATAATACTTTTTATTTCTTCATCCCCTCTTTGATAAAGATTTTTAAGAGTAACAATATCCTCTCTTGTAAATTGCTTTACAGAGAGTATTCTATATATTTCCTCCTTTAAATTTATTGAAAAAATTTCATTGAACTTTTCTAACACTTCTGGATCTGTAGGAGTTTCTCCATTACTGAACGGAACCCAAAAACCACTATATTCGTACCCATTTTTTTTAATAGCTTCTAAATTTTCTGTAGTATGTTTTCCAATCCACAACCTACCGTTTTCGTCAATATAGCTAAGTTTCATGTTGTTATATGAGAATGTTCCAACAAAATCTAATCTTTTATTCACAATTTCTATACTGTCAGTGTTGCTGTCAAGAGTACCTTTAGTATTATTATTGGACCATTCTATACCGTCTACCATTATAAAATTATTGCTTTGGACTCGAGTTATTCTTCTTTCTGAAGCTTTTTCACTGAACATCCTTAAATAAAATGCTTTAGAAAAAACGGATTTTACTATTTCAATTCTATTTAATAAATCTTCTGAAGTTTGTAGCTGGTTTAAACAATTAGTAAGAATTTCCTGAAAATCAGATTCTGTGATAGAAGAATTCTCCTTAATAAAAGATTCAACATTTATTCTAAATACTTCTGAATATACATTCTTTGATTTATCATAAAGCAATATTGGTAAAATATTTTTGAGTCTCTCCAATTGTAAAAATCTAGCATCAGCAACTTCTTTTGAAAATGTACCAACATTCTCACTAAATGTACTCACCATAATAATATATTAGAATTATATATATATATATCTGTCAAGTAAAATTACAAATTTAAAACTTGATATTAAAATTTTATTTGGCGGAGGGAATGGGATTCGAACCCATGTGCCGATTTCTCAACGCGTCGCTTTCCAGGCGAGCCGGATAGACCACTCTCGCATCCCTCCGTGGGAATTGAATAAGTGTATTTTATCACTAATCACGCTTTTTAAAGACTAAAATGTTCTCTTGTTTGGTTAAAGAAAAGTCGGATTTAAAGGATTTTTCAAGATTTAAATCTTTATTCAGACTCTGAAAATACCTTTCCCAATTAGCTTTGAAGTTTGGGTTTATTTTTGCAATTTCAGGGTTTGAGTAATAATCCAAAACTCTTGAGCTAAAAATCACATAATCATAGTTTTCAAAAGATGGTGGGTTTATTTCAAAAGCCCCTTCACTTTCATATGGATTGAATTGAAAATCGGTTATGCTGTTGCCGTCTTTATTGTTAAGTGATGTAAAAGGCTGCTGTCCTCTGTGAGTTATTACTAAAATTTTAGAGTTTGAGATTTGAAGTTCATTTTTGAAATAATTATAAGATTGATTTATATTTGGAATTTGCGAATATTCTATTGATAATAGAGAATTGTACATTGCAAAATCTAAAAACATTAGTCCAATAATTAATTTACTTAAAATCTTAATTTTGAATTTAGAGAGAAATTCAATAGCATAAAAAATTATAAGTGGATAAATTGGAACTAACCATCTATCAACTAATCTTGATGAAAAAGAAAAAAATACAATAAATATTGTAATAATTAACATTTGGTAATTAAACTCTTTTTTGTAAAGCTTAATTAAAAATCCAATTATAAAAAAGACTAAAATTGGTGTTGAGAGGTTTTGATCTATTGAAAATAGATACTTAAAAAATCCTGGGTCGTAAGAATCTATCACAATGCCATTTTCTTTAACTCTCATTTCCAATATTCTTTGAGAAAACTCATTGAAATTTATAAATGTAAAAGGATTTGAAATTGCATAAAAAATAATTGAAAAAAAAGATAAAAGAAAAAACAAGTTTATTTTCTTTTTTTTCAAAAGATAGATAATTGGAAGAATTACAAATAGCCCAAAAGTAATTTTAGTTCCAACCCCAAGTCCTAAAATTATTCCTAATATAAGTACATTTTTAAAACTTTCATTTTCTCGAAGTTTCTGAAAAAACAAAAAAAATAAAACTCCAACGAAAACCATTAAAACATCGTTATTTAGATATTTGCTTAAATTCAAAAATGTGAAATTTAGTGCAAAAAGTAAAGTCGTTATTTTAATTATATTTTGATTTTGTGTAAGAGTTTTAATCAAAAAATAAACCAAAATGCAAGTTACTGCCCCTATTGCTGCGTAAAAATATCTTAAGTAAAGATAAATAAAATATCTATCTTGGGAAAGATCAAAAAAGGAAGTAAATTTCAAAAAACCAGTTAATAAAAATGTATTGAGATATGAAGGAAAAGTTCCATAAACAAAAGAAAAAGGTTTGAAAAAATTTATATCTCCTTCAAAAAGTTTTTTGATATTTACAGCATAGTTTAAAGAATATTCTACTAATTCTGTTTCATCGGCCTGTGGAATTAAAGGAAGTCCAAAATCTAAAAATAAAAATCTTGAAAGCAAAATTGGAATTAAAATTATCCAGAAAATGTTTTGTTTTAATTTTGAAAGTGTATTTGTCATATTTATTACAATTCATTATATAATTTTATTAAGTTCAATCATAGAGAAGGTGAGAGGTTATGACTATGATTCGCGTGTGTACTGAAGACGGAACCTTTGTGTACTCGTCAACTGTAGACTGCGCGGATATACTTGAATTTTCGCTTAAACGAAACGGAAGTTTGATTTTGAAAATTACTTGTCCTAAAGATCGGGTTGTAAGTGTCTCTTTAGGGAAATTCAATGTACCTCAACAAATTATGAGATGTGGTAACAAGAATTATAGAGTAGAGTCTTCAAGATATATTATTGAAAACATTCCGGAAAATAGCGTTGATTTAAAATTTGGTGCCAACAATTCTTTTTTTGTGTCTTTTAAGTTTCAAGATCGAAAGATAGAAAGGAGAGGTACCTTTAAACTCTAATCCGTTAGAACTGCGATTTTTGTCAATTCTTGACAAAAATCGCAGTAATTCCTCAAACTCCAAATTTATTCTTTTGATTTTTCAAGAGCTATTCTTGAATCTTCTAAAAATTTAAGTTTGAATTTAGAAGTTTCTGAGATTTCAATGTCTTTAAAGGTTTTTATAATTTCTTCAAATGTAAATTCTGAAATTGTATTATAAGAATACTCTAAACAAAAAATTTGTAATAAATTATTTTCATTATCAAAACTAAGGTTTCCGTTAAATAATTTATAAATTATTTCCTGACCTTCCAAAAGGACTAAACATTGTCCAAAAGAAACTGTGCTGCCAAAATCAGTATGTCCTGGCAAAATTTCAATTTGTCCTGAATCTGTTTCTGTAATTACACTTTCAACTTTTTCATAAGTCACATTTTGAATAGGGGAGGTTAAAACTAATTTGAAAAAATCTTTTTCCATTTTTTTCCTAATTCCTTTGTTTCAAATTTTTTTTCATTAAGAGCAAAACTTTATTTACTTTCTTTGTACTTTTTAAGGACTTCATCAATACTTCCAGTCATATAAAAGAATTGTTCTGGGATTTCATCGTGAGCTCCAGACAAAATTTCTTCGAAACTTCTTAAGGTATCACTCAATTTGCTGTAAACTCCAGGAGCCCCCGTAAATTGTTCGGCAACTGCGAAAGGCTGACTTAAGAACTTTTGAATTTTTCTAGCTCTTGAAACAATTTGTTTATCTTCTTCACTTAATTCCTCAATTCCTAAAATCGCAATTACATCTTGAAGCTCTTTATATCTTTGTAAAATCTTTTTAACATTTAAGGCAAGAGTATAATGTTTTTCTCCAACAATCTCAGGCCTTAATGCTTTTGAAGAAGAATCAAGAGGATCAACTGCTGGATAAATTCCAATAGCTGCAAGAGATCTTGATAAAACAACTGTTGCGTCAAGATGTGCAAATGTTGTTGCAGGTGCTGGGTCTGTTAAATCATCAGCTGGAACATAAACAGCTTGAACCGAGGTTATAGATCCCTTTTTGGTTGATGTAATTCTTTCTTGAAGTTTTGCCATATCTGTCGCAAGTGTTGGCTGATATCCAACCGCCGAAGGCATTCTTCCAAGCAACGCCGAAACCTCAGAACCGGCTTGAGTAAATCTAAAAATATTATCAATAAACATTAGAATATCTTTTCCTTCATCTCTAAATTTTTCAGCAATTGTAAGACCTGTTAAAGCAACCCTCATTCTTGCTCCAGAGGGTTCGTTCATTTGTCCAAAAACCATTGCTACGTTTTTTATAACTCCTGATTCTTTCATTTCGTGGATCAAATCGTTTCCTTCTCTAGTTCTTTCACCAACTCCTGCAAAAACAGAATAACCTCCGTGTGCTTTGGCGACATTGTTTATAAGTTCTTGCATTAAAACAGTTTTTCCAACTCCAGCTCCTCCAAACATCGCAATTTTTCCACCTTTTATAAATGGGCAAAGTAAATCTATTACTTTAAGACCTGTTTCAAAAACCTCTGTCTTTCCGGATTGTTCTGTAAATTTTGGAGCTTCTTTGTGAATTGGATTTCTTTCAATATCTGATGGTAGCTCTTCGCCTTCGTCAATTACATCTCCAGTTACATTTAAGACTCTCCCCAAAACTTCTTTCCCGACTGGAGTCATTATCGGATTACCTAAAGCTTTAACTTCTTGTCCAATTTTTAAGCCATCAGTTGTTGACATTGCAATACTTCTAACCACTCCATTTCCCATATGACCTTGAACTTCTAAAATAAGTTTTTGATCCTGGTTCGAAGTTTCCAAAGCCTCGTATATTTCCGGAACTGAATCTTCAAATAAAACATCAACTACTACTCCGTTAACTAATGAGATTTTTCCTAATTTGTTATGTTTTGAACTTTCTTTTTTCATAAATTTCCTCCAACAATTTCTGCTATTTCTTGAGTAATAGCTGCTTGTCTTGCATTATTATACTTTAAAGTAAATCTTTCAATCATATCATTTGCAGATTTGTTTGCGTTTTGCATCGCAATCATTCTTGTCGAATATTCAGTAGCTTTAAGTTCCATAAAAGTTGAAAAAAATCTGGAGTAAATAATTTTTTGAAACAAATCGTCGGTATATTCTTGATTAGAAGGTTCTAAAATGTATTGATCATTAAAAATTTCTGGCTCTTCTTCGTTAGATTCAATATTTTTATGAGGTTCTATTGGTAAGAATTTTTTTAAAGTCGGATAAAAAATCATTGAGTTTTTGTAAATTGGAGCAACCATAAAAATTTCAGAAACTATTTCTTCCTCCCAAGTTTCAATCAAACTACTTATAATTTCAACAGCATTTGAGTTTGAAATCTTTTCATCTAAATTATTAAAATATTTTTCAACTTTTATTTTGTTAAATCTGGCATAGTCATATCCCTTTTTTCCAATAGTAATTAATTTTTTGTTTGTTTCAGAGGTGTTGTTCCATTCCTTTGAAGAAAACAAAGTTTTTATAAGCTTGCTATTTAAGCCACCACAAAGTCCTTTATCTGAGGTGTAAAGTATAAAAACTTTTTCTTTATCTGTTCTTTTTTCAGCATAAACATTTTCAGATTCTATGTTTCCGATTTTATTAAGCACTTCTAGAATTTCTGTTTCATATTTTTTAGCATTTAGTGCTTTTACTTGAAATTGTTTCATTTTAGAGGCTGCGACAAGTTCCATTGCTTTGGTTATTTTTTTGGTAGTTTTTGTGCTTTTAATTTTCGATTTAAACTTAAGAAGTTGAGCTGACATTATTTCAAAACACTTTCAATCTTAAAAAACTCTTTAAGGGAATTTACTATTTCTGATTTTATTTCTTCAGTTAGTTTCTGTTCCTCATTTATTTTTTTGATTAAAGATTTTTTATTATTATCTATATAAATTATCATTTCAGATAATTTCAAAGCAATTTCTTTTTCATTTATGTTATCTAAAAATCCTTCATTTACTGCTGAGATAATAAAAATTTCTTCATGTAATTGATAAGGTGATTTTTGATCCTGAATTAACGATAAAATCACTCTTTTTCCTCTGTTGAGGGATTTTTTGGTGCTTTCGTCTAAATCGGAACTAAATTGAGAAAATGCTTCTAATTCATAATAAGTAGCTAAATCTAGTTTTAGAGTTCCAGCAGTTTTTTTCATAATCTGGGGTTGAGCCGAACCCCCGACTCTTGAAACTGATATTCCAA
>Ga0172372_10010294_pt1 | contig 12009 bp, 10 predicted proteins | sample LakKiv5m_2_FD_114544 | JGI IMG/M metagenome (GOLD analysis project Ga0172372, IMG submission 114544) | Freshwater microbial communities from Kabuno Bay, South-Kivu, Congo - kab_092012_9.5m | ecosystem: Environmental > Aquatic > Freshwater > Lake | place: Democratic Republic of the Congo...
AGCGGCAGCAGGCTCCGCAAGTCGATCACTTCCGCATCGATGCCGGACTCGATGACGGCCGCGAGCACAACGTGAACCATGGTGCCGTAGGCGAGCACGGTCAGCGCATCGCCCTCGCGCACGGTCTTGGCCTTGCCGAGTTCGATGCGGTAGTAATCGTCGGGCACCTCGCCGAGTTCGTGCTTGCTCCACGGCGTCAGGGGCTTGTCGTGATGACCGTCGAAAGGCCCGTTGTAGATGCGCTTGGGCTCGAAGAACACGACCGGATCATCGTCCTCGATCGCGGCGATCAGCAGGCCCTTGGCGTCGTAGGGGTTGCTCGGCATCACCGTCTTGAGCCCGCAGACGTGCGTGAAGATCGCCTCGGGCGACTGGCTGTGCGTCTGCCCGCCGAAGATGCCGCCGCCGCACGGCGTGCGCACGGTCAACGGCGCCGTGAAGCCTCCGGCCGAGCGATAGCGCAGACGCGCGGCCTCGGAGACGAGCTGGTCGAAAGCCGGATAGATGTAATCCGCGAATTGAATCTCGACGACCGGCCGCAAGCCGTAAACGCCCATGCCGACCGCGGTTCCGAGGATGCCGCCTTCGGCGATCGGCGCGTCGAAGCAGCGACGCTTGCCGTATTTCTTCTGCAGGCCCGCGGTGCAGCGGAACACGCCGCCGAAATAGCCGACGTCCTCGCCGAAGATCACCACTTTTTCGTCGCGGCCCATCATCGTATCGAGCGCCGAGTTGATCGCCTGGATCATGTTCATGCGTGACATGGCGATCAATCCTCCCTTTCGAGAGAGCGGAATTCTTCGAGCTGCCGCTGCAGATGCGGCGGCATCTGCTTGAACACGTCCTCGAACATGGTTTCGGGAGAATCGGGCGGCGTGCTCAAGGTGCCGTGGCTTTCGGCTTCCCTGAGCGCTTGCTTGACCTGACCTTCGAGCTCCTTGCCCAAGGCGGCGTGCTGGTCTTCGCTCCATTCGCCGAGCCGGATCAGATGCTGCTTGAGTCGCTCGATCGGATCGCCGAGCGGCCAGAGCTTCCATTCGTTCTCGGGTCGATAGGCGGAAGGATCGTCGCTCGTCGAATGCGGAGCCGCGCGATAGGTGTAGAGCTCGATCACGGTCGCGCCGTGATTGTGGCGCGCGCGCTCGGCGGCCCATTGCGTGGCCGCGTAGACGGCGAGGAAATCGTTGCCGTCCACGCGAATCGCCGGCAGGCCGTAGCCCACGGCGCGCGCGGCGAAGGTGGTCTGCTCGCCGCCGGCCATGCCCTGGAACGTCGAGATCGCCCATTGGTTGTTGACGACGTTGAGGATCACCGGCGCGCGGTACACCGCCGCGAAGGTCAGCGCGTAATGGAAATCGGCCTCGGCCGTGGTGCCGTCACCGACCCAGCCTGCGGCGATGCGGTGATCGCCCGAGTACGCCGAGGCCATCGCCCAGCCGACGGCCTGCGGAAACTGCGTGCCGAGATTGCCGGAGACCGAGAAAAAACCGACTTCGGGCACCGAGTACATCACCGGCAGCTGGCGGCCCTTGATGCGGTCCTTCGTGTTGCTGAAGATCTGGCACATCATGTCGACGAGCGACCAGTCGCGCGCGATCAGCAGGCCCTGCTGTCGATAGCTCGGAAACAGCATGTCGTCCGGGGCGAGCGCATACGACTGCGCCACCGCAACCGCTTCCTCGCCGGTGCTCTTGATGTAGAAGCTGGTCTTGCCGATGCGCTGCTGACGGACCATGCGCTCGTCGTAGACGCGCGTGAGCAGCATGTGGCGCAGGCCCGAACGCAGGCGATCCGGTGGGAGCCTGGGGTTCCAGTCGCCGACCGCCTGGTGCTCGTCGTCGAGCACGCGGATCAGCGAGTAGGCGTATTCGCGCAGCTCCGACGCCGGCGCATCGACGGCCGGTCTGGCGAGGCCGCCGGCCGGCGGGATCCGGATCGCGCTGAAATCGACCGAATCGCCGGGCCTGCAGGCCGGCTCCGGTATGTGCAGCTCGAGTCGTGGCTTCATCCTTTGGCCCTCTCATCCTTGTCGAAGCAGTGTTCAGAATCGGCTTATCAGCGGGTTATATCGGTTTCCTCCATCGAGCGGCAGAAGCTTTTTGCTGACCGACGTGAGCGCTACGGCTGACGCAGATCGTTGAGGCGCGTGCGCACGAAGATCATGTGCCCGGCCGCGACTTCGCGTGCATGCGCCGCATCGCGCGCGAGGATCGCGTCGAGCAGCGCCCGATGCTGCTGTCGCAGCGCGCCGGCGGTCTGCGAGTTCGGCGCCAATCCCGCGATGCTCAGCTGCACGTGTTCGTGCAGCAGCTTGAGCAGCGAGGCCATCAGCGACGAATAGACCGGGTTGTGCGTCGCATCGGCGATCGCAGTATGGAACGCCACGTCGCTACCGATCTGCTGGCGTCGATCCGATGTCGAATAGGCCGCGTCGACCGCCGCTTCGGCCCGGATCAGCCGCTCGCGGTCCCGCGGGTCGTAGCGCTGCGCCGCGAGCTCCGCCGTACTGCACTCGAGCATGGTGCGGAACTCGGTGAGGTTCTCCTGCAGGCGCGGATCGCGTTGCGCCATGTCGGACCAGATCTCGGCCATGCGCTGATCGGCCCGATCGTTGATGTAGGTGCCGTCGCCCTGGCGGCGCGTGAGCAGGCCGCGTGCGACGAGCAGGCCGATGCCCTCGCGCACGCTCGCCCGCGACAGGCCGAAGCGTTCCGCGAGCTCGCGCTCGGGCGGCAATCGGCCCTCGAAGCGACGTTCGAGAATGGCGCGTTCGAGTTGCTGGGCAACCTGTTCGCTGCGGCGTTCGGGTATGGCACTCATCGAGGAACCCATCTCAATCCTGTCTTCCGGCGGCCTGCCGTTTATTGGTCTGACCAATATCACAGTCGGATATCCGGCGACCAGACTGCCTCGTAATAAAACCCATCGTGCGCGGCGCAAGGCACGTCCGTGCTGACAGGAGAAAAGCGGTGAGTTCCCAAGCAGTTCCGTTGTCCGTACGCGCGTCCGACGCGCCTCGTCGGCAGGTCTATCTGTTCGCGACCTGCGTGATCGACCTGTTCGCGCCGCAGGCCGGCATCGACGCGGTCGAAGTGCTCGAACGCCTTGGCGTCGACGTCCATTTTCCCGAGCGCCAGACCTGCTGCGGCCAGCCCGGCTACACCACTGGATTTCCGGAAGAAGCGCGCAAGGTGGCGGCGGCGCAGCTCGATCTGTTTCCGCAGCCCTGGCCGATCGTGGTGCCGTCCGGCTCCTGCGGCGGCATGCTCAAGCATCACTGGCCCAAGCTCTTCGCGAACGACGCCAGGCTGTCGGCCAAGGCCGAATCGATCGCGGCACGCACCGTCGAATTCACCGATTACGTCGTCAACACGCTGGGCCTGAACCTGCCGCCGGTCGCCGACGACAAGAAGACGACCGTCGCGCTGCACACCTCGTGCAGCGCCCGGCGTGAAATGGGCACGCTCGACATCGGACGCTCCGCGCTGGCCAAGCTCCCGGGCGTCGAACTCGTGGTGCACGATCACGAGAGCGAATGCTGCGGTTTCGGCGGCACCTTCTCGGTCAAGCATCCCGACATTTCCGCGGCGATGGCGTCGGACAAGCTCGAATCGATCCGTCGCACGCGCTGCGACGGCTTCGTCAGCGCCGATTGCGGTTGCCTGCTCAACCTCAATCTCACGCTCGAAAAGCAGAACCAGGACAAGCTGCGCGGCGAGCACATCGCCACCTTCATCCGCACGCGCATGGATTGCGCCGGCGGTGGCGCATGAGCGCATCGAACAGCGGCAAGGCGCGCGACAACATCCTGTCGCGCCTGCGTTCCGCAGAGCCCGGCAAGCTCGTCGGCGCCCCGGACATCGCCTCGTACTATCGCGATCGTCCACAACCGAAGGCGGAAGAATCACGCCGCGAACGCTTCATCCGCAACGCCACGTCCTGGCGCGCCGAAATCGTCGAAGCCAGCGAAAGCGACTGGCCGGGCAAGCTCGTGCAAGTGATCGAGCACAAGCGGCTCGGCAAATTGCTGGTCGGCCGCAACACCACCATCGGCTGGACGCTCAGCGCCCTGCTGCCGCCCGAGCAGCTGTACTGGTACGAGCGCGATCTGGCCGAGATCAAGTCCGATCTGTTCGATCACGTCGACGCCGGCATCAGCACCACCCTCGGCGGCGTCGCCGAAACCGGCAGCCTGCTGCTGTGGCCGACGCCGGCCGAGCCGCGCACGCTGTCGCTGATTCCGCCCGTGCATATCGCGCTGCTGTTCGAAGACCAGATCGTCGAAACCCTGCACGAGGCGATGATGCAGAACCGCTGGTCCGAGCGCATGCCGACCAACCTGCTGATGATCACCGGGCCGTCGAAGACCGCGGACATCCAGCGCATGCTCGTCTACGGCGCGCACGGCCCGAAGGAACTCGTGATCGTGCTCGTCTCACGTCAGGCCAGCCCCAACGGAGAATCGGCATGAACGCTCCCGTCGTCATCGAACGCCCCGGCCCGGCGACGCCCAAGAGCGTCGGCGCAGCGCCAGCGGACACGCACGAGAAGACGCATCGCCCCGAAGACTTCAAGCTGCGCAGCCACGAGTCGGTCAACGATCCGAACCTGCGCAGCAGCTTTCGCGGCGCGATGGATTTTCTCATCGAGCGCCGCGCGGTTCACTTCTCGGATTTCGTTGCGTTCGACCAGCTGCGCAAACTCGGCGAACAAACGCGCCAGCACGCGCTGAACCATCTGCCCGACCTGCTGACGCAGCTCGAAGCCAAGCTCACCGAACTCGGCGTGCACGTGCATTGGGCCGAAACGCCCGAGGATGCCAACCGCATCTTCCTCGACATCGCCAAGGCGCACGACGCCCGCATGATGGTCAAGGGCAAGTCGATGGTCAGCGAGGAGATCGAGCTCAACCATGTGATGGCGGACCACGGCATCGATTGCCTGGAAACCGACATGGGCGAATATATTCTGCAGCTCGACGGCGACCGGCCCAGCCACATCATCATGCCGGCGATCCACAAGACCAAGCAGGATGTCGCCGAGATTTTCCACGAGCACATCGCCGGCGCGCCGCTCACCGACGACGTCAACGAGCTCATCGGCATCGGCCGCAAGGCGCTGCGCGAGAAGTTCGGCGCCTCCAAGATCGGCGTCTCGGGCGTGAACTTCATGGTCGCGGAAACCGGCACCATCGCGCTGGTCGAGAACGAGGGCAACGGCCGGCTCTGCACCTCGGTTCCGGACGTGCACATCGCCATCACCGGGCTCGAGAAAGTGATCGAGAAGCTCGAGCACCTCATTCCGCTCTATGCGCTGCTGCCGAAGTCGGCGACCGGCCAGGCGGTGACGACCTACTTCAACCTGATCACCGGCCCGCGTCGCGCCGGCGAGCGCGACGGCCCGCGCGAAATGCATCTGATACTGCTCGACAACGGGCGCACGCAGGCGTACCGCGAAGAGCGCTTCCGCGCGACCCTGCAGTGCATCCGCTGCGGGGCCTGCATGAACCATTGCCCGGTCTACACGCGCGTCGGCGGCCTGTCGTACGGCACCACGTATCCGGGCCCGATCGGCTCGATCATCTCGCCGCATCTGGTCGGCCTGAAATCGACGCGCGACCTGCCGACGGCTTCGAGCCTGTGCGGTGCCTGCGGCGAAGTCTGCCCGGTCGGCATTCCGATTCCCGAAATGCTCATGAAGCTGCGCGAGGCCGGGCGTCATTCGGTTTCGCAGTCGATGACGCCGCCGACCCAGGCGCTCGTCGGGCAGGGCGAAGTGCGCCTGCTCGCCGAAGTGCTGGCCTGGAAGGGCTGGCGCCTGCTGTACTCGCACGCTTTGCTGTACCGGCTGTTCGCCTGGTTCGCGTCGCGCCTGCGCTTCCTGACGCCGGCCTGGCAGGGCGGATGGACGCAAAGCCGCGCGCCGCTGAAGCCGGCGCCCAAGTCTTTCCGCGACCGGCTCAAAGAGAGAAACCACTCGCCACGGTAAACTGTCCGAATGACAAGCGGGTCCAAGTCGATCGGACGAGTCATCGTCCCGCCCTCGATCGAGCGGTGCCGAGAACCCGCAGCCAGCATGGAGCATCACGCGATGAGATCGCCGCTACATCACATCGAAACGGTCATGGGCGTCGTTGCCGCGGGCACGATGCCGGTGCTCGACGGTCGAGCCGAAACCCTGATCCATCGCTCGTGGTTTCGCTGCTTCAACGATTACGGACTCGATCCGCGCAGTACGCATCGCACGCAGATCGAATCGCCCGTGAGCCTGCGCGAGCGCCGCGCCAGGCGCGAGCCGTATCTGCAGGTGGCGCGCAGCGGCATGGAGCAGCTGTATCGCCACGTCGCCGAACTCGACTACACCCTGCTGCTCGCCGATGCGGACGGCGTCACCGTCGATGCGATCGGCCGTCCGTCGTCCGATTCGCCGCTCGCCGCGGGCCTGGTGCTCGGCGCGAACTGGAGCGAGCTCGTCGCCGGCACCAACGGCATCGGCACCTGCCTGGCCGAGCGCCGCACGCTGACCTGCCATCGCGAAGACCACTACTACACCGGCAACCTGGGCCTGTCGTGCACGGCGACGCCGCTGTTCGATCCGCACGGCGAACTCATGGGCGTGCTCGACGTTTCCGCCGTGACCTCGCCCGAGGCGCGCGAGAGCCAGCACCTGGCGCGCCACCTGACCTCGCTCTACGGCCGCATGATCGAAGACGCGAGCTTCATGCAGCACTTCGGCGATCGTCACATCCTGCGCTTGAGCCAGGGCTCCGCGCTCGTCGATGTCCATGCCGAACTGATGCTGGCCTTCGACAACGACGGCCTCATCGTCGGCGCCAACACCGGCGCGCGCCGTCGCCTGCAGCTGGTGGAATCGGCCGGGCTCGCGGCGGGTCTGGTCGGCAACAGCCTGACCGCGATCTTCCGCAATCGTCTCGGCGACATCTGGAAGTTCGCACGCGGCCAGCAGGGCAGCGATCTCTCCGTATTCGACACCTGGAACGGCCAGCGCTACCACGCGGCCATCGTGGTTCCGCGCACGCTCGCGACGGTCGGCACCGCGCGCACGCCGGTCACGATCACGCAGACGATCGTGCACAGCGACGGCGACACGCTGCAGACCCTCGCCGGCGACGATGCGCGCATGCGCCAGCTGCTCGACCAATCGCGACGGCTCGCGAGCAAGCCGGTCAACCTGCTGATCCAGGGCGAGACCGGAACCGGCAAGGAAGTGCTCGCCAAGGCGATCCACGAATCGAGTCAGCGTGCCGACAAGCCCTTCGTCGCGGTCAATTGCGCGGCGATTCCGGAATCGCTGATCGAAAGCGAGCTGTTCGGCTACATGCCCGGCACCTTCACGGGCGCGCGCAGCCGCGGCATGACCGGGCTGATCGCGCGCAGCAGCGGTGGCACGCTGTTCCTCGACGAGATCGGCGACATGCCGCTGCATTTGCAGACCCGCCTGCTGCGCGTGCTGTCCGAACACGAAGTGCTGCCGCTCGGCGCCGAACGGCCGCTGGCGATCGATCTGCACGTGATCGCGGCCTCGCATCGCGACCTGCGCCAGCTCGTCGACAGCGGCGCGTTCCGCGAAGACCTCTATTACCGTCTCTGCGGCGCCACGCTGAGGCTGTCGCCGCTGCGCGAGCGCCAGGACAAGGCCTATCTGATCGAGCGCCTGCTGCGCGAAGAAGCGGAGTCGCTCGACGTGCAGCTGCAGATCGAAGCCGAAGTGCTCGATCGCCTCGTGTGCTACGACTGGCCCGGCAACATCCGCCAGCTGCGCCAGGTACTGCGCTTCATGCTGTCGATCGCCGACGAGCGTGGCGTGCGGCTGGAGCATCTGCCGGAGGAAATCGGCGTGCCGGTTACGCCGGTCGTCGCCCCGATCGGCTTGTCGGCCCCGTTATCGGCGCCGGTCACCGCCGCGATGAAGGCCGAAGCCATCCTGCCGCAGGAAGGCCAGCGCCTGCTCGACGCCCTGCGCCGCAACCGCTGGAACATCAGCTACGTCGCGCGCGACCTCGACCTGTGCCGCGCGACGATCTACCGCCGCATGCGCCGCTACGGCATCGTGCCGCCGACGCATTTGCATTGAGCGTTCAGTTTTTGCGGGAGCCCGGGGCCGTCGGCTCCGGTGTCACCAGCGAGACGGTGGGAAAGTAGTTCCTGTAGCGTCGGGCATCGCGTGTCAGGATTCCGCAGCCGAGGACGGCGGCGTGCGCGCCGATGAAGAAATCCGCCAGCACGCTCTCGCGCTGCCCGCCGCCACGGCGGTACTTCACGAAGGCTCGCCCAGCCAGGAAAAGTGCGGCCCGCGGCAACTCTTGAAACGAGAAACCCATATCGTCGATGAGCTTATCGAGCGATTCGACCGATTCGAAGGTCAGCGAAAGTTCCGAATAGATGACGGGATTGATCAGCAGCTCGTGCACTTGGGCTTGAGCCCGCAGCTGCCGGACCGACCAGTCGGCCCAGGTGGGATCATCTTCGAGCACATCGATCAGCACATTGGTGTCGACCAGCAGCACGACAGATTCAGTCCGACCCGCGCAGTAGCGCCATGAGCTCGTCGGTCTTCCACTTCACCTGCGCCTTGCCGCGAGCGGCTTCGAATCGATCCCGCTTGCCCTTGGTTGCGGCACCGGCCTTGAGCACGACGACCTGACCCTCCTGATTCACATCGAAATCGACGGCATCTCCAGGCGCCAGACGCAGCGCATCACGTACTTTCTTCGGAATGGTGACTTGGCCCTTCACCGTCATCGTCGTTGCCATGATTTCTCGCCCGAGGCAGATGTAATACCTTGTGATATTACGGTATTACACTCCAGGCCCAATGTCATCTGGCGTGAAACCCGCTAGAACATGCAGTCGGCGATCAGTTCGAACGAGCGCAGCCGCTCGGTGTGCTCGTAGACGTCGGAGACAATCATGAGCTCGTCGGCGCCGGTCTCGGCGATCAGCGCGCGCAAACCATCGCGCACCGTCGGCGCCGAGCCATAGATCGAGCGCGCGAGCATGTGCCGGGCCTGGGCCTTCTCCAGCGGCGACCAGTAGGTTTCGATGTCGTCGATCGGTGGCTTGCTCAAGCCGCGGGCGCCGCGGAACAGGTCGGTGAACGACATCTGCTGCGTGGTCGCCAGGCGCCTGGCGTGCTCGTCGGTATCGGCCGCGATCACGTTGACGCCGACCATCGCGTAAGGCTTGTCGAGCTGCGCCGAAGGCTTGAAGCGGCTGCGATAGAGGTCGAGCGCCGGCAGCAGCTGCTCGGGTGCGAAGTGCGAAGCGAAGGCGTACGGCAGGCCCAGTTCGGCCGCGAGCATGGCGCCGAAGGTGCTCGATCCGAGAATCCAGAGCGGCACTTCGGTGCCGGCGGCCGGAACCGCGACGATGTTCTGGCCCGGCCTCGTCGGGGCGAGATAGGCCTGCAACTCCAGCACGTCCTGCGGGAAGTGCTCGGCGGAGGCCGGTGAGCGGCGCAGGGCGCGCAAGGTGCTCTGGTCGGTGCCCGGAGCGCGGCCCAGGCCCAGGTCGATGCGACCCGGGAACAGCGTGGCGAGCGTGCCGAACTGCTCGGCGATCACGTAGGGCGAATGGTTGGGCAGCATGATGCCGCCGGCGCCGATGCGAATCTTCGAAGAACCCGCGGCGATGTGCGCGAGCACCACCGAAGTCGCCGCGCTCGCGATGCCGGGCATGTTGTGGTGCTCGGCGACCCACAGCCGCTGGTAATTCCAGCGTTCGGCGTGGGCCGCAAGGTCACGTGCGTGATCGAGCGCCGTGCGAGCGTCCGAGCCCTGGCGCACGCGCACGAGTTCGAGGATGGAAAGAGCGGTCATCTAAATCCTACGATCGTCGATTGAAAGGTATTGATATAGCCAAAGAGCGATTAATCAACTCCCGACAAACAGTTTTTACCCTTCATTGGCGCCCCGAAACTGCCCTGCGAGAAAATGATTGCCGCGGCGTTCGCTAACCAGCTCCCGAAAGTCGCTGTTTACGCATGGTATGCAGCGTTGCCTCCAAATTCTGGCTAGCTTGACCATCACCTATGCGCCCTAGGCTGCCTGTTAGGCGGTGAACGCCCTGCGCGGCGACCACCGCAGCGACTCCGATTTCTCAGCTGCCTGTTCGGCAGTGAACTTGCCGGAGCTGCAATCGAAGTCTCCCAATCTTTTCTCAGCTGCCTGTTCGGCAGTGAACTTCTTGAGTCACAGTACCTTCGCAAAGGATGGTTTCTCAGCTGCCTGTTCGGCAGTGAACCGAACAGCTGGCCTTCGATGCAAATACTGTCCTTTCTGAGCTGCCTGTTCGGCAGTGAACAAGCGCTGCGCGCGCGATCCACGATCGCCACGTTTTCTCAGCTGCCTGTTCGGCAGTGAACTCGCCTGGCCAAAGACATCAATCCGTGGCTCGTTTCTCAGCTGCCTGTTCGGCAGTGAACCTCAACGTGCCACGTCGCCCACGTGTGCCGTATTTCTCAGCTGCCTGTTCGGCAGTGAACGACGCAGAAGCGGCAACTACCGATGAATGCTCTTTCTCAGCTGCCTGTTCGGCAGTGAACCTTCCACGATCTGCGTCACGAGGGCACCACGCTTTCTCAGCTGCCTGTTCGGCAGTGAACACAATCGTCAGAGCCGAGCGGCCGCCGAAGAATTTCTCAGCTGCCTGTTCGGCAGTGAACGCAGGGCAAGTTCAGAAGGCCGGGGGCTTGATTTTCTCAGCTGCCTGTTCGGCAGTGAACGCTCCTGCGCATTTTCTCGCTGTTTTTCCCATTTTCTCAGCTGCCTGTTCGGCAGTGAACACAGGGACACCGAGAGCGGGCAGCTGATCGCCTTTCTCAGCTGCCTGTTCGGCAGTGAACTCGCCTTCCGGTCAGTACGCGGGCAACGTCCATTTCTCAGCTGCCTGTTCGGCAGTGAACTGCAGAGCCGACATTTTCGGAACGCCGGTGCTTTTCTCAGCTGCCTGTTCGGCAGTGAACAGCACCAAGACCCGCGCCAAGTTCGCGAACAGTTTCTCAGCTGCCTGTTCGGCAGTGAACAGTATTCGCAGGTAGGCGGGTCGGCGCGAAAATTTCTCAGCTGCCTGTTCGGCAGTGAACCCAACCTTTCTCCGTCGCTGGCCGAGCTGGTGTTTTTTCTCAGCTGCCTGTTCGGCAGTGAACTGGCATGGAAGCCTGAACGGCCATACACGCCATTTCTCAGCTGCCTGTTCGGCAGTGAACTGGGAATGGCTGTCTGAAGACCCATTGGCATCTTTCTCAGCTGCCTGTTCGGCAGTGAACAACTGCGCGGCCAGTTGGGCGACCGACTGACATTTCTCAGCTGCCTGTTCGGCAGTGAACATATAGGTACTTTGATGCGCCAGAACGCTCAATTTCTCAGCTGCCTGTTCGGCAGTGAACATCAACTATGTCTTCGAGCTGCCGATCTCGAATTTCTCAGCTGCCTGTTCGGCAGTGAACCTCAGTGCCCTGCTGGGCCTGAGTGTTTGCGTTTTCTCAGCTGCCTGTTCGGCAGTGAACGCACACGCCGATGCGGTTCGCGGCCACGATTGTTTCTCAGCTGCCTGTTCGGCAGTGAACTCCAACTCGCCGGCATCGGCGAACTTGTGCACTTTCTCAGCTGCCTGTTCGGCAGTGAACCTGCTGGAGACGTCGAATGGCGTCGTCGAGTTTTTCTCAGCTGCCTGTTCGGCAGTGAACGAGTTGGCCCGAGCGCTGAACAAGGTCCAGGATTTCTCAGCTGCCTGTTCGGCAGTGAACCTCATGGAGTATTGGGTGCTCGTTTGGATCAATTTCTCAGCTGCCTGTTCGGCAGTGAACCGAAGTAATAATTGCTGTTCGCTGGCTCCAATTTTCTCAGCTGCCTGTTCGGCAGTGAACCCCTTGCCACCGGCGAGCTTGTAGATCGCCTGTTTCTCAGCTGCCTGTTCGGCAGTGAACCGTTGTCGTCGTAGATCGTCGCGCGAAGGCCATTTCTCAGCTGCCTGTTCGGCAGTGAACTTG
>Ga0172372_10010297_pt1 | contig 11998 bp, 13 predicted proteins | sample LakKiv5m_2_FD_114544 | JGI IMG/M metagenome (GOLD analysis project Ga0172372, IMG submission 114544) | Freshwater microbial communities from Kabuno Bay, South-Kivu, Congo - kab_092012_9.5m | ecosystem: Environmental > Aquatic > Freshwater > Lake | place: Democratic Republic of the Congo...
AGTCGCCGGTGACACGGCTCTTCCACGCCTCGCGGACAAAGAACGCAAGACTCGGCGCTGATGGCTTCGGCAACGCCTCGCCCCATCGGATCGCGCGTGCGATCGATGAAGCCCATCCGCTCGCACCGGTCCCGGTGCAGCAGATCAGGCCGGACGAGGAGTGCCTCTCGTCACGCTTGTGGAGCGCGATCCGATATCGCGCGGACTGATGCGACCGGTGCCCGATGAAGATCTCGTTGAGAGCGGAGAGCGACTGCCCGTCGTCGAGCGTGGCCCGGACCATCGTGCGCTCAGAGACGCGAAGCGGCTTTCCGCCGTCGAGATCCCTGAGAAGATCCCGTGCGGCGGCCGGCGGATGACGGACGAGCGGCCCGTCGAACCGGTGGGGCAGCGGATTGATGCCGATGACCGGCTGGCTCTCGAGATACTTGGCGACGTTCGCGACAAGACCGTCCTGCCCGACGACGAGGACGACGTCCTCCGGCTCGAAGAGAAACCGGCTCAGCTCCGCGCGATCGATCGCGGTGCGGCGCCATCCCGACGGGATGGCGCCGTGCACTGCGGCAATCGCCTTCTCCTGCATCTCGTGATCGCGCAGGATCTCGCCGATCGACTGCGATCGCGCCGCTAGAAAGAACTCGGCCTGTGCTCGGGTTGCATGCGTAGCGAGAAGCTGCTCGTAGTCGCTCGGCCGCTTCACGACCACCGCGCGAATCGACTTCGAGGACACGGTTCACGCTCCCTTCGCGGCTTGCGTTCGGGTCGTGACGAGGCCAAGCTGCTGGAGCATCGAGCCGACATGGTCGGGGGTGATAGTCACCTCGCCGATCGAAGTCAGCTTGCCGGCGAGTTCCTGGACGGCGAGCGCCATGAGCCGATCGGACGGCAGCTCGCTGTAGATCTCGGTGCGCGCCCGCTCGCCTGCGACATTCGCCTCGGCGATCGCGCGGATCGCGTTGGCCTCCGCGTGCGCGGCGATCTCACGACGGCGCGCCTCGCTCTCGGCGGCGATACGCTCGATGTCGGCCGCATCGGTCGCACGCCTCCGGTCGTTCGTACCGCTCTGCTCGATGAAGGTCGACTCCCGGCGCGCGAGCTCGATCTTGTTCTGAAGTTCGTTCTCCTGGATCGCACGCTCCTTCTCGACAGCCTGTGCCCGCCGCTTGAAGGTCGCCTCGTCGGCATCCTGCTGGATGGCCTCGCGCATGGGCATCCGCAGTGCCTTCTCGACCTCGCTCGAGGGCTGCACGCTCGAGACTCGAACCGCGACGAGCTCGATGCCGAGTTCCGCCAGGCCCGGCTCGCGGCGGAATCCCTCGTCGAGCCGCGCCCGTACGCGCTCACATCCTTCGGCGAGCAGGGTCGCGAGCGGAGACGCCGCGAGCAGGTCGATCGAGAGCTGCTGCGCCAGGCTGGTGACAGCCCCCGCGATGCGCTCGAGCGGATTGCTGCGATGCAGGCCCGTCTGCAGGTCGATCGAGAAGTCGACGCGCTCGGCGAGCCTGAGGTACTCCTTCACGCGATAGGTGACGGACCCCTGCACGTTGACTTCCTGGAAGTCCCTCGACCGGCCCCGGATGAGGAACGGGACCTCAAGGTCTTCGGCCGCGACGCTCGAGATCGCGGCGGATAGAGGTAGGAACCAGAACGAGAGACCGCGACCGCCCTCCACGAGACGTCCACGGCTGAAACGGAGGACGTACTGGCTTGGCTCGGCGCGGAGATGGCTGAGAACGGGGTAACGCGTGATCTGTACCATGGCGGTCTCCTTTCAAGTGTTCCTCGGTCGCGGGGTTCGATCGACCCGCGCGCGCGATGGCGGCGGGTCATCCACTGGCTTGGGTTCCGGCGCCGCCTCGCTTGGAGGAGGCGATGCGTGAGAGCCATCGGCGTCGATCGCGGCAGCCCACCGGTAGAGCTCGGCCGGTCGGTGTCCGACGCTCGTCTCGAGCCGCCCGGTAGCGATGACCTCTTTCGAGGCAAGCACCCGGCGCCGGAAGGCGTCCTTGTTGAGCCTGCGCGCGAGGATCGCCTCGTGGACCCTCTGCAACGCGCGAAGCGTGAATTCGCGTGGGAGCAGTTCAAAGGCGATCGGCGAGTAGCGCAGTCTTCCGCGGAGGCGCTTGACCGCGACGCCGAGAATCTCAGCATGATCGAATGCAAGCGGAAGGGTCGCGCCTCGGGCGTCGCGCACAGCCACCGGACCACCCTCCTCGCCCGGCCACGCCACCGAGACGTCGGCGAGGGCGAGGGGTTCCGGCGTCGAGGCGGCGAGCGCCCGCCGGAGTGTCGCGGGCTCGACCAGCGCGAAGTGCGCCACCGAGACGACCCTCAATCGCGGGTCTCGCCCGACCTCGCCGAACGTGAAGAGCTGCTCGACGAAGATGTCTGGCAGCGCGACCTTCTGGGCAAGCACCCGTCGCGCGGCTCCCTCGAGCGACTCGCGGATCCCGACGAAGCCGCCGGGCAGCGCCCACTTCCCCTTCGCAGGATGATCGGTGCGACGAAGGATCAGCACTCGCATGCGATCCTCCTCCACGGTGAGGAGGACGAGGTCGACCGCGACGCTCACACGACCGAAGGCGCTCGCGTCGAACCGCTTGAGATAGGCGAGTTCCTCTGAAACGTCGGTTCGGAAGTTGTCGGAGAGGTTGGCGCGCGGCTTGGGCATGGGGGGCTCGGCGGATGTACCTTCTATGTACATAGCATATATGCACTCAGCATTGAAGTAAAGCCTCGAAGGTGAAATTTTGTACGAACGGAAGTTGCATTCTCGGACGTCTCAAGGGGGCCAACGCGCCACCGCCGGGTTGGCTCCTTCCCGAAGGGCAATTCCCGTGGCACAAGCGCGTTCCTGGCTGATGTCTCCCCTTGCCATCGCGGGTATCGTCGGTAGTACGCTGCTCGCTTTGCTTCTGTCGTGCGTTCCTCCGCCGGTTGCGCCTGAGCAGCCCATACCCGCTGGGCTCGCTGCCGACGACGCCTTCCTCGCCCGTTGCCGTGCCGCTGCCGAGTATTCGCGCAAGCACGATGGTGAGGTCCTGCTCGTCCTCCTCGACGGCAAGCCGGTCTTCGAGGACGGGATTCCGGGCTTCACCGTCAACACACCGCATCTCCTCGCGAGCGGAACCAAGAGTTTCAGCGGCATCGCCGCTGCGTTTGCGATCGAAGATGGCCTCCTCTCGCTCGACGAGAAGGTCGCGGACACGGTCGATGAGTGGAGGAGCGATCCCCGCAAGTCGCAGGCGACGGTGCGGCAGCTGCTCTCGCTCTCGAGCGGTCTCGAGTCGCTGAGCAATCTGATCGACAATCCCCGCAACGCGCGCGCGGCCGGCATGTCGAACCGCGCCACGGCCTCGATCAACGCCAAGATGCTGGCGGCGCCGGGCGAGCGCTTCATCTACGGCCCGAGCCAGTTCTATGTCTTCGGCGAACTGATGAAGCGGAAGTTCGCCGCCCACAAGACGGGCGACGCCGACCTCGTCGCCTATCTCGACCGCAAGCTCTTCGACCCGATCGGCGTGAATCCCCGCTTCCTTCGCGACGAGGCGGGCAACGCCAACCTGCCGGGCGGCTGCCGCATGACCGCGCGCGACTGGGCCGTGTTCGGCGAGTTCGTGCGCAACGGCGGAGTCCACGGCGGCAAGCGCCTGCTCGGCGAGGCGACGCTCGCGCAGCTCATGCAGTCCTACGGCCCGAACAAGGCGTACGGCCTCACCTGGTGGCTGATGCGGGACGACGAGGATGCAGCGGACCCTGAATCCGCGCTGGCGGCCGACATGATCGCGGATCGGCTGGAGGCCCGCGGCACGCCCGCAGGCAGGCGCCTCGCCGAACGGACACGCGAGCGCGCGCAAGACAATGGCCCGGATGCCGAGAGCCCCATCATCGGCTTCATGGCCGCCGGCAAGGGCAAGCAGCGCCTCTACGTCCTGCCCGAACAGAAGCTCACGATCGTCCGCTTCGGGCCGCTGGAAGGTTCGCGCGGCTTCGACAACCGCGAGTTCCTTCGTCTGCTGCTCGGAGAGTGACCCTCGAAAAGCACAGCCGCCCCGCGCAAGGCGGGGCGGCTGGGAATCTCGATTGCTGCGCGGCTCGCGCAGTCCTCACTCGGCCACAGAGCGCCTCACTCGGCCACAGAGCGCCTCACTCGGCCACAGAGCGCCTCACTCGGCCGATGCAGCCTCGGCCTTCGCCGGGCCCTTCTTGCGAAGTTCGGCCGCGTAGGCCGTGCGCTTGTCAGCCGTGCGGCGGCGGTTCGAACGGCGTCCGCTGACCTGCGGGCCGTCTTCCTTGCCGACGAGCTGGAGGATGACGAGGTCGGTCTGGTCGCCGACGCGGCGCTTGTCGAGCTTGATGATGCGGGTGTAGCCGCCGGCGCGGTCCGCGTAGAGCGGGGCGACCTTCTTCATCAGGTGCTCGACGAGGCGAGGCGCCTTCTTGAGTTCGCCGTAGCGGTTGAACTTGATCGCGTCCTCGCCGGGGAGGTCCCACAGCTGGTGCGCGTTCTTCTTGTCCTCGCGGGTGTTCGGATCGGCGACCCACGCGAAGACCGCGCGGTCGTTGATCCGGGCCTCGATGGCGCGGCGGCTTGCGAGACCGCTGCGCTTGGCCATGGTGATGAGCTTCTCGACGAACGGCTGGACGGCCTTCGCCTTGGGGAGCGTGGTCTCGATCCGGCCGTGCTCGAAGAGGCCCGCAGCGAGGTTGCGGAGCATCGCGCGGCGGTGATCTTCCTTGACGCAGAGTTGCTTACCAAAGACACGGTGACGCATGACTTCGTTCCTATCTGGGCGCGCGCCTGTCGGCCGAGCCCTCATTCACTCGTTCGCCCGCGGCCCACCGCCGCGAGGCACTGACCACACCCGACCGTTCAACCGTTCAGAAGACCATCGGGCACCGGGTAACCGAGGTGCAGGCCGATCTTCTCGAGTTCAGACTTGACTTCACGCAGCGAGGTCTTGCCGAAGCTGCGGACCGAAAGCAGGTCGTCTTCGGTGCGCTGCACCAGCTCGCCGACCGTCCGGATCTTGGCGGTCTCCAGGCAGTTCGACGCGCGAACGCTAAGCTCGAGGTCGCTGACCGGCATGCGCAGCTTGCGGATGATCTCGTCGTCCTGGGCGTTCGCGTCCGCGACTTCGTCGGAGACGACCGAATCGCCGATCTCGTCGAACTGGACGAACGGATTCAGGTGCTTGCGGAGGACCTTGCCGGCCTCGACGAGCGCCATGTCCGGGGTGACGGTGCCGTTGGTCCAGATGTCGAGCAGCAGGCGCTGCTTGTTCGTCTGCTGGCCGACGCGGGTGTCCTCGGTCGCGAAGCGCACGCGCTGCACGGGGGAGAAGATCGCGTCGATCGGGATCTCGCCGATCACCTGGTCGGTGCCCTTGCTCGCGTCCATGGCGATCTGCTCGCTCGCCGGACGGTAGCCGCGGCCCTTCTCGACGGTGAACTCGACCTCGAAGTCGATCTTGTCGGTGAGGGTGGCGATGACCTTGTCGGGATTCATGATCTCGATCGTGGCGTCGCACTCGATGAGCTCGGCGGTGACGTCGCCCGGGCCTTCGGCCGAGAGCTTCATCGTCTTCGGTCCATCGCCATCCATCGCGACGACGATGCCCTTGATGTTGAGGATGATGTCGACGACGTCCTCGAGCACGCCCGGGATCGTCGAGAACTCGTGGGTCACGCCCTTGATCCTGACCTTGGTGATCGCGGCGCCCTCGATCGAGGAGAGCAGCACGCGACGCATGCTGTTGCCGATGGTCGTGCCGAAACCGGGCTCGAAGGGTTCAGCGATGAAACGCGTGAACTGGTTCGAACGGCTCTTGGGATCGGGAATGACGTTCGCGGGAAGATCGAGGCCGCGCCAACGAAGATGCATCACAAGCTCCTACGCCCATTCCGGGCCTTCGACAGAACCGGGCTTCCGCCCTGTTTCGACACCGCTGCATCTCGGATGACCACCGCTGTCGACCGGTGGGTGCCTTCTGTGCAGAGGATCCAATGGAAGCCGTCGGGAGGGTTGTCACCCGCACGACGGGATGTGCCTGATTACACGCGCCGCTTCTTGGGCGGGCGGCAGCCGTTGAACGGGATCGGGGTGTGATCCTCGACCGCGGTCACGCGGAGGCCGCTCGCCTGGAGCGCGGTGATCGCGCTCTCGCGGCCGGGGCCCGGTCCCTTGACGCGCACCTCGACCTCGCGGAGGCCGCTGCGCTTGGCGACGCCCACGGCCTTCTCCGAGGCGCGGCTCGCCGCGAACGGAGTCGACTTGCGGGCGCCCTTGAAGCCGACCGTGCCGGCCGAGGCCTGCGCGATCGTCTCGCCGTTCACATCGGTGATCGTGACGAGGGTGTTGTTGAACGTGGCGTTCACGTGCACGAGTCCGCGAAGAACGTTCTTGCGAATCTTCTTCTTCGAGGATGCTGCTGCTGGAGTCGGGGTGGTCATCTGTGTGCTCGTTCTCTGGTCGTGCGGGGTTCAAGCCGCGCGTGCGTCCGAGGCTTCGCGCCCCGGCTTCACGCTCATCAGCCCTTCACGCCCTTCTTGCCGGCGACGGTCTTCTTCTTGCCCTTGCGCGTGCGCGAGTTGGAGCGCGTGCGCTGCCCGTGGACAGGCAGGCTCTTGCGGTGACGGTCGCCGCGGTAGCTCTTGATGTCCTTCAGGCGCTGGATGTCCTGCTGGATCTGGCGGCGCAGCGCGCCCTCGACGACGATCTTGGCGTCGATGACGCCGGCGATCGCGGCGATCTCCTGCTCCTTGAGGTCGTTGGTGCGACGCTCGGGGTCGATGCCGACCTCACGCAGGATCTCGAGCGCCACCTTCGGCCCGATGCCGAACACGTAGCGGAGGGAGACGCCAATCTTCTTCTTCTCGGGAATGTCGATACCAGCGATACGCGGCATGTCAGGCTCCGGTCAGCCCCTCGCGGGGCTCCTACTTCAGGACTCGATCTGGATCTTGTGCTGTGTGTTCTGTCGTGTCTCCGCCGGGGATGCCGACGGGGTGTCTATCGCTCGCGGTCACTCAACTTCGGGACGAACCCGTGCGGGCAAATCGGCCAGGGCCGACTGCACCGTCACACGTCCGTCGACGGGTCTCGAACCACATCTCTCCCGTCGAATCCGCCTCAAACCGAGCCTGAAGCCCGATTTGGGGGAAGGGGAGATTGTAGCGAGAAACCCGACGGCGTCAGCCCTGACGCTGCTTGAGGCGCGGATTCTTCTTGTTGATGACCAGTCGCTTGCCCTTGCGGACGACGATCTGGCAGTCACGGGTACGGCGCTTGATGCTCGAACGGACCTTCATGGTGTTCTCCTTCGCTGTCCTCGGCGGCGTTCGCCGCGTTGCTCTTCGGGGTCGGCCTTCTGCTTCAGCCTCGGGCCGATCGTTGTTCTCGGTCGTCCCCTGCCGCGAGGCCTTTGGCCTTGCCGGCGGGTGGTGTGCGGTTCTCGGATCTCGTGTCTCTCGGTCAGAATCGGTAGACGATTCGGCCCTTGGTCATGTCGTAGGGGCTCATCTCGACGGTCACCCGGTCGCCCGGAAGGATCTTGATCGAGAACTTCCTCATCTTGCCGCTCACGTAGGCGATGATCTCCTGATCGTTCTGCAGCCGAACGCGAAACATCGCGTCGGGGAGCGCCTCTGTGACTTCGGCGTCGAGGGTGATTTTGTCTTCCTTGGCCATCTGGTGGGGTGGACTCTTTGGGGTCGCTGGTCTCGGTGTTCGTTGGTTCGCGGATCGTTGGTTCGCGGATCGTAGGTTCGCATTGCTGGAAGCGCGTCGGCCTATCCGGCGCGCCTCAGCTGCGAGCCAGCGTTGGCCGGCAGCGTCAGGATCCGCGCGCCGTCGCGGGTGACGACCACCGTGTGCTCGACATGGCAGCTCGGCGCTCCCGACTCGACCGTGACGGTCCACCCGTCGTCGGCAAGCCGGCATGAGGGGTTGACCAGGTGCGCGTCGTCCCCGACACGGCGCGGCGGCTCGAGCACGAGCATCGGCTCGATCGCGATCACCATGCCGGGACGCAGCGTGAAGTCGTGGCTCTCGAGGAACGCCTTGCTGAGCGTGCACGGGACCTGCGGAGCCTCGTGCAGCGCGCGGCCGATGCCGTGCCCGACGAAGTCCGCAGCGATGGCGAGCCCCGCGTGTTCAGCGATCGACTCGAGTTCGGTCACGATCTGGCTCCAGCGCCGCCCTGGGGCGATGGCGGAGATGGCGTGGGCGAGCATGCGCTCGGCGCAGTCGAGCATCGCGCGGCGCTCGCGCGACACGGCGCCGACGGCGACGGTGGTCGCTGTGTCGGCGCACCAGCCGTCAAGCCTCACGCCGACGTCGATCGCCACGAGGTCGCCGTCGCAGATCACGCGGCGGCCAGGCACGCCATGCACGAGTTCCTCGTTCACGCTGACACAGGTCGATGCGGGATAGGCGGGCCGGTCCGCGGCGTTGGCGTTCGCCTTCGAGCCGCGGTAACCGAGGAAGAGCGGTTCGCCTCCCCCGTCGCGGATCGCGCGCTCGGCCGCGGCGTCGATCGACGCCGTCGTCGCACCGACGCGGCAGGCCTCGGTCGCGGCGGCGAGCGCCGCCGACGCAAGCGCACCCGCTGCGCGAATCGCATCGATCTCGACGGCGGACCGAAGCACGATCTGTCGCGAAGAACGCGCGGGCCGCTGCTCGCGGACAGCGCTCGACCCGCGCTCTCCGATGTGGAGTCCGCGGGTCGGAGCTGCGCATTGCGCAGGCGAGATGGTCGGTTCGACCGCCATCCGCATCAACCTTGCCTGCTCCGGACGCGCGGCGCCTTCTGGTCGTTCGGACCGGAGGCAAGGAACCCGGAGTAGTTGCGCATGAGGAGGTTCGCCTCGATGCGCTGGATGAGGTCGAGGCCCACGCTCACGACGATGAGGAGACCCGTGCCGCCGAGGAACTGCGAGACGTTCGGCGGGATGCCCATGTTGAAGCTGACGACGGTCGGGATGATCGCGATCGCAGCGAGGAAGCCGCCGCCGACGTAGGTGATGCGCTCCATCACCGTCTCGAGGTACTCGGCGGTGCGCGGACCCGGACGGTAACCCGGGATGAACGCGCCGCTCTGCTTCAGCTGCTTCGACATGTCCTCGGGGCTGAACTGGACGGTGGTCCAGAAGTAGCTGAAGAAGAAGATCAGGATGATCTCGAGGAGGACATACGGGAACTCGCCCGGCCGGCTGTTGATCTCGAGCTGCGTGGTCGTGGTCCGCCACCACTCGGCAGAGCCCCCCATCTGCGCACGGCTTGCAAGCCAGCCGAAGATCGCCGACGGGAAGATCATCAGCGAGCTCGCGAACACGATCGGCATGACGCCGGCGTGGTTGAGGCGCAGCGGCAGGTACTGGCGCTGTCCACCGAAGACTCGGCGACCGCGGGTGTGCTTGGCCTGCTGGATGGGGATGCGACGCTGCGCGACGGTGATGATGACGGCGCCCGCCACCACCAGGATGAAGCCGCCTGCGAGCAGGATCAGTCCGACGGGGTTGAGCAGCTTGTCCTCGGTCGTCTGGATCGAGGGCGTGAAGTTGCGGATCACCCAGCCCACGGCGTCGGGCATGCGCGCCACGATGCCGGCGGTGAGGATCAGCGAGATGCCGTTTCCGATGCCGTACTTGTCGATCTGCTCGCCAAGCCACATCAGGAACAGGCTGCCGGCCGTCAGGCCGACGATGCCGGCGGTGAAGAAGATGAACTGGCCGCCCTGGTCGGTGAAGTTCGCCTGCACCAGGCCTTCGCGGTTCAGATAGGCAAGCCACATGAAGCCTTGGACGAGGCAGAGGGCGACGGTGGCGTACCGCGTCCACTCGTTGATCTTGGTCTGCCCCGACTGGCCTTCCTTCTTCAACTCCTGCAGCGGCTTCCAGACGGTCGCGAGGAGCTGGAAGATGATCGACGCCGTGATGTACGGCATGATGCCGAGGCCGAAGATCGTCGACTGCTGCAGGCTGCCGCCCGAGAAGATCGACGCGTACTCCATGATGCGTCCGAAGCCCGAGGCCCCGCCTTCGGAGGCGCGCTCGGCCGCGTCGCGCAGGGCGGTCTGGTCGACGCCCAGCAGCGGGATCACGAAGCCGATGCGGTAGATCGCAAGCATGCCGAGCGTGAAGAACACGCGGCGGCGCAGATCGGGGATCTTGAAGATGTTCGCGAAGGCTTGCAGCATCTGGTTTGGTCTTCAGAGGCCTCGCTCGGCCTGCGAGGTCGACTTCGGCGCAAAGCGTCGGAGATCAGCCCTGCTTCTTGTCGGTCTCCGCCTTGCATGAACCGCCGGCGGCCTCGATCTTGGTCTTCGCGGTGCCGCTGAAGGCGGCCGCGACGACGGTCAGCTTCTTCTTGATGTCGCCGGCGCCAAGCACCTTGAGCGGGAGCTTCGAGTTCGGCACGAGACCGAGCTTGACGAGCGCATCGATGTCGACGGTCGCGCCCGACTCGAAGTTCTTCTCGAGGTCGCGCACGTTGGTGACCCAGTATTCGGTGCGGAAGCCCGCGTTCGAGAAGCCGCGCTTCGGGAAGCGACGCGCGAACGGCGTGGCGCCGCCGGCGTAGGACGGACGGCTGACCCAGCCGGCGCGGCTCTTCGCACCCTTGTGACCGCGGGTCGAGGTGCCGCCGTGGCCGCTGGCTTCGCCGCGGCCCACGCGCTTGCGCTTCTTGTGCGGGCCGACCTTGGCGGTGATGTCGTGGATCATCATGGCTTGGCTCTCCGGGACTGCCGCAGCGCGGCAGGAGTGTCGTTCGTCGTGTCTGTCGTCTTCTTCGTGTCGTTCAAGTCACCGTCTGCCGCGATCACGTACCAGAACCGGCTGCGGGCGCTGCGGGCGCTGCGGGCGCAGCTGGCGCTCCGGCATCACCGCCACCGCCACCACCACCGCCGCCACCGCCACCGTCGAAGCTGCGGCGCGGACCGCGTCCGCCACGCGGACCACCGCGGCCGCCGCGACGATTCTCTTCGCCCACGGTGTTCTTCGGGGCCGCCATCTTCTCGCCGCTCTTCGCGGTCGGCATGAACGCGGCGCCGCGCTTGATCGCCTCTTCGACGGCCGTCTCCGGGAGCGTCACGCCGCGGAGCGCTTCCACCTTCTGGCGGCTGCGCAGCGTCTCGAGCGCACCGATGGTGGCCTTGACGACGTTCTTCGGATTGCTCGAGCCGTAGACCTTGGTCAGGCAGTCCTGCACGCCGATCATCTCGAGCACCGCGCGGACCGCTGCGCCCGCGATGACGCCGGTACCAGGGGCGGCGGGGATCAGCTTCACGGTCGTAGCGCCGTAGCGGCCGACGACGAGGTGGGGAATGGTCTTCCCCTGCAGCTGGAAGGAGCTCATCTTGCGACGGCCTTCCTTCTGCGCCTTCTCGATACTGGTGGGCACCTGGTTCGACTTCGCGTAGCCGACGCCGGCGCGGCCGCGGCGGTCGCCGACGACGACCATCGCGGAGAAGCTGAAGCGGCGGCCACCCGCGACGGTGGACGAGGTGCGGTAGACGCCGACGGTCGTCGACTCGATGGATGAGGTTTCGTCGATGAGCTCTGCCATAGGTGGAACCAGTCTTGTGATCCCCTCGGGAGACCCGGGGGAAGAGAAATCAGTCGGTCAGCGCGATCAGAACTGCAGGCCGCCCTCGCGCGCGCCATCGGCGAGCGCCTTGATGCGGCCGTGGTAGAGGTATCCGTTGCGGTCGAAGACGACCTTCGACACGCCCTTCTCCTTGGCCCGGGTCGCGACGAGCTTGCCGACCGCGGTCGCCTCGGCGGTCTTGCCGCCGTCGGCGGAGAAACCCTTGTCCCGGGTCGAGGCGGAGGCGAGCGTCTTGCCGGTCAGGTCGTCGATCACCTGTGCGTACACATGGTTGGGTAAGCCGACCACCGAGAGGCGCGGGCGGGCCGGCATGCCGAAGATCTCCTTGCGGATGCCCTGCTTGCGGCGGGTTCGGCGGACGCGCTTGATGGTCATGCGGTTCATGGG
>Ga0172372_10010298_pt1 | contig 11998 bp, 11 predicted proteins | sample LakKiv5m_2_FD_114544 | JGI IMG/M metagenome (GOLD analysis project Ga0172372, IMG submission 114544) | Freshwater microbial communities from Kabuno Bay, South-Kivu, Congo - kab_092012_9.5m | ecosystem: Environmental > Aquatic > Freshwater > Lake | place: Democratic Republic of the Congo...
GCTTGCATGCGCTCGGCAATGGCCAGGCCTGCTGCGTCGTCTTTGGCGCTGTTCACACGCAGTCCGGAGGACAGGCGAGCGATCGAGTTGTTCAAACCCATGCCAGAGCCTGAAAGGTTCTTCTGGGCGGTCAGTGAGGCTACGTTGGTGTTGATTCCTAGCATGATAATTCTCCAAGCAATTTGTTGATTCAAGCTGGCTGCGTCATCTTGTGCGCCGCCTTATGACCTGTTATCGATGCCAGGAAATGAAACTTTAGGCTTTCATCTGCAAATAAAAAATATTGTTTTTACGCCCTCAAGTTCGCTGACTCGCTGTCGTAATAGGGCGACTTTTTCTGGAAAAGAATGCGGCCGCTACCCTCAAGTTTCCGATAAAGGTGTCCGTTATCTTTTACAGGCACTTAACAATTGGGGCCCCCACCACAAGGGGCGGCACGAAGTGGGGGTCAATCGAATGGGGGGATCCCCCCAAACTGTGATTCTTCCATTGAGCCTATTCAGCGACAGTGTGTCCATGTAAGGCAGTTCCCTACATGTTGAATTCCAGCTCGGCGACTCAATGAATGGAAGTTGGATGATTCAGGTAATCGAGCTAGAAGCCGAAGATACGTATGAGGGAATTGTCGCTGCGATCAAGAAAGCGGCGCAAATTGAGGATGCAGTACAACAGAGATTGAATTGGAGGATGTTCAAATGAAAAGTACCCGTCTACTAGATGAAATTCGCGAAACCAACCTGTCTTATTTGTTGCTGGCTCAGCAACTGATTCGCGAAGACCGCGCCGAAGCAACCTTCCGTTTGGGCATTTCCGACGAAGTGGCCGAGTTGATCGACCAGCTGACCACCGCGCAAGTGCTGCGTATTGCCTCAAGCAACATGCTGATGTGTCGTTTCCGTTTCGACGACGAAGTGGTTTGGAACTTGCTGACCAGTCACACCAAAGACCGCAGTGTTTCCGGTATGCATGCAGCAATCATCATGTCTGGCAAGGCAGTGAACGCTGCTGCTTAATCAAAGACACGGTATCTACTCAGGATGTAACAAGAAAAACTCAGGCATCCAACATTGACATCAGACAGGGGTCAAAAAAATCATGGCTAAAGTTAAATCAATCATCGACGAAGCAGCACAAATTCAATTGGCCACCCAGCTGATTCGCCTGGATGCGCGCTTGCAGGTTCTCGAGTCCGAAACACAGTTGTCTCGTGAACGTTTGTTGAAGCTGTACAAAGAACTCAAACACAAGTCGCCCCCCAAAGGCATGCTGCCTTTTTCAACCGACTGGTTCATGACCTGGCAGCCCAATATTCACTCTTCCCTGTTTATCAATATCTATCAAACGCTGATCAAGAGCACAGACATTGAAGACATTGAAGCCATCATCAAAGCCTACAGAATGTACCTGGAGCAAATTACCCAGTTGGGTTTGCCCGAGGTGCTGTCGCTGACTCGCGCATGGCGCTTGGTGAAGTTTTTTGATGCCGGCATGTTGACCACCACCGAGTGCAAAGACTGCGAAGGCCGTTTTGTGGTGCACACGTATGAATTGGTGAACGATTATGTGTGCGGCCTGTGCCACATGCCTTCTCGCGCCGGTAAAACGCGACAGTCGGCAGCAGACCGTTTCTTCAACGAAGAAGCAAGTATCGAAGCTTAAGTATTCAGTTTGCAAAGCCCAGGGAGAAGGGCTTTTCGTTTACCCCCGCTGCACCAAAAGGTCCGGTTGCATCCTCCCACCCTCTGTCTCTTCCGGGTCTGCAGTGGGGGTTTCTCACTCCAGAATGACCAGCCAATGTTGCTGGTCATTTTTATTAAACCGCCCTCAAAAATGGCTATCACCAAGGATTGTGAAATCCTGGCCATGCCTTGAAATCACCCAGAAAAGCCACTTTATTCAGACAAAAGATTTTACAAATTCTGCCGACAATACCTATACAGAAAAACCATTCATCGACAGAGAACTTCAACCCATGTTAGTAGCAATCGGATTCGTGATCGTGATTTTCTCCGTGTTGGGCGGTTTCGCCTTCATGGGGGGGCACCTGGTAACGCTGTGGCAGCCTGTTGAAATTTTGATCATTGGCGGTGGTGCCTTGGGTGCATTCATTGTCAGTAACACGCCAAGCATTTTGAAAGCGACAGGCAAGGCTTTGGGGGGTGCATTCAAACCCAGCGCAATCACCAAGGCTTTTTACATGTCTTTGATGGCCTTGATGTACGAAATCCTGACCAAGGTGCGCAAAGAAGGTTTGATGTCGATTGAGGGCGATGTGGAAGAACCTGAGCAAAGCCCCTTGTTTCAGAAGTATCCCGAGGTATTGGCCGATCATCACATTGTTGAATTCCTGACCGATTACCTTCGCTTGATGGTCAGTGGCAACCTGAACCCCATGGAAATTGAAAACCTGATGGATGGCGAGCTTGAAACCCACCACCAGGAAGCACACACCCCCCAATCTGCCGTTCAGCAAATGGCCGACGGTTTGCCGGCATTCGGTATCGTGGCTGCGGTGATGGGTGTGGTACACGTGATGGGCTCAGTGGGGCAGGTCAGTAACGCCGAACTGGGCGTGATGATTGCCGCTGCCCTGGTGGGTACTTTTCTGGGCATTTTGCTGGCCTACGGTTTTGTGGGCCCTTTGGCCAGCATTATCAACCACAAAATTTCAGAGTCATCCAAGCCATTCGAGTGTGTGAAAACCACTTTGCTGGCAAGCCTGAATGGTTACTCACCCGCACTGGCTGTTGAGTTTGGCCGAAAGGTTCTTTATTCCACAGAGCGTCCAACTTTCATTGAGCTGGAAGAGCACGTGAAGAGCACCAAAGGCAAATAAAGGCAAACAAGCACCATGGCGAAGTCTGACGAAGAACGTCCAATCATCGTAGTCAAGAAGATCAAGAAAGGTGGCCATGGTCACCATGGCGGCGCCTGGAAAATTGCGTACGCCGACTTCGTGACTGCCATGATGGCTTTTTTTCTATTGATGTGGCTGCTGGGTTCTACCTCGGAAGGTGACCTGAAAGGTATCTCTGATTACTTCAACTCACCATTGAAGGTGGCACTGGTTGGGGGTCCCGGATCCGGTACCGCAACGAGTGTAATAGACGCAGGTGGTACTGATTTGTCGCGCTCCGTGGGGCAAATCAAAAGCGGAAGTACCGACAAGGCCACCAACAGCAGTACCTCCGATGCCACGGCAGAGGCGCTCGAGCGGGCAGAGTCCAAGCGCTTGCTTGAATTAAAGGGGGAAATAGAGGGCCTAATCGACGCATCAGATTTGATGAAACAGTTTAAAAATCAAATCATGCTGGACATTACGCCTGAAGGTTTACGAATTCAAATTGTGGATGAGCGAAATCGCCCCATGTTTGATTCTGGCAGTGCTGTGTTGAAAGGTTACATGAAAGACATTTTGCGCAATTTAACCAAGTTGTTAAACCAGGTGCCCAACAAGCTGACCTTGTCAGGCCACACCGATGCAACGCCGTATGCCATGGGCAACAGGGGTTACAGCAACTGGGAATTGTCGGCAGACCGGGCCAACGCCAGTCGTCGGGAAATGTACACGGCGGGAATGCCGGACCAGAAAATATTGCGGGTGGTGGGTTTGGCCTCCTCGGTGTCGCTGGATGAAAAAGACCCCTACGCCGCAGTGAACCGAAGAATTGCGATTGTGGTGATGAACAAACGCGCAGAAGAAGCAGTGCGGGCGCTGGCCAATCTGGATGACGGACAAGACCCAGGCTTGATTGAGCTGCCACCCGTACCCAAAGTTGAAGGCTTGCCGTTTCCAAAAAACGGGCCAAGTACGAATTGAAAGAAACAGACTATTTGTCAGGAGCAACATGATGCAAAACGATTATCGCTTGATGAACATGATTGACGAGAAGGCAAGACTTGCAGGCTCCAACAAAATGGAGTTGCTGCTTTTCTCGTTGGGTTCCACCGAGGTGTTCGGTATTAACGTGTTCAAGGTCCGCGAAGTGTGTGAAACCTTGCCCATCACGCGAACCCCCAACATGCCTGCTGGCGTGGAAGGCATCATTTCATTGCGCGGCAGTATTTTGCCGGTGATTGACTTGGCACAGTGCCTGCGCATGGGCAATGGTGAAGCGCGCACCAAGCTGATCATCACCGAGTTTTCTTCACACACCCAGGCCTTCCTGGTGCAAGACGTAGACCGCATTGTGCGCGTGGACTGGGAGCAGGTGAAATCGCCCCAAAGCATTGGTCAGTCGCAAAGTGCAATGATCACTGCCCTGACAGAACTGCCCGATGGCAAGCTGGTGTCCATTCTGGATGTTGAGCAAATTCTGGGTGAAGTAATTGGTGAGGGCGATGTGCCCAATATGGACAGCATGCGACCCGACCATCCATACCCCGTGTTCTTTGCAGACGATTCGAACATGGCTCGCAAGAAAATTACTGAGGTGCTGGAGAAGCTTCACCTGCCTTACCAAAGCGCCATCAACGGTCGCGAGGCCTGGGAAAAATTGCGCAACATTGCCAGCCGCGCCGAGCAGGAAAACAAAGACATTCGGGATGTGGTTTCTCTCATCCTGGTGGATGCAGAAATGCCAGAAATGGATGGCTACGTGTTGACACGTCATATCAAGGAAGATGTTCGCTTCAAGGGCATTCCTGTAGTGATGCATTCCTCACTGTCGTCTGTGGCAAACAAAAAGTTGGGTCAGCAAGTTGGTGTGGACGCCTATGTGGGCAAGTTCCATCCCGAAGAGTTGGCGCAGATGGTTACCTCAATGCTTCACCCAGCGTAAGGAGCAAGCATGAACCCCGAAGATTTAAGAATCCTGATTGTTGACGACTTCTCGACAATGCGTCGAATTGTTCGCAACCTGTTGAAGGAAATTGGCTATAACAACGCCGATGAAGCGGAAGACGGTGCAGTGGCTCTGGCCAAGCTGAAAGCCGGCAATTTCAACTTTGTTGTCAGCGATTTGAACATGCCCAATATGAACGGCTTTGAGTTGCTGCAAAACATTCGTGCCGATGCTGAACTCAAGCATTTGCCTGTGTTGTTGGTGACCGCAGAAGCCAAGAAAGAGGACATCGTGACCGCAGCCCAAATGGGTGCCAATGGTTACATCGTCAAGCCTTTTACCAAGGCAACCCTTGAAGAAAAGCTGGGCAAGATCGTCGCGAAGATGTCTGTCTAATAACGAAGAATCAGAAATGGAGAGGTCGCAACGATGAGCCCAGATAATCTGAAAAGTGGTGACAACGACGATTTGGAAGCGTTGTTTGATGAAATCGCAGAACAACGTGTTTGGGATGATGCACCTGCTGCCGCCCCACAGGCATCGCCATCTGTCGCACCCGATGCTCAAGCACCAGTGAATTCCAGCCCAGCCGACGAAGAACCACATGATGTGTTTCGCCGCGTAGGTTCTTTAACCCGCAAACTCCACGATGCCTTGCGTGAACTGGGTTACGACAAAAGCGTTGAGCATGCGGTGAACGCCTTGCCCGATGCGCGTGCACGCCTGAACTACATCGCAGACCTGACCGGTAAAGCGGCCGAGAAAGTGCTGGCGGCGGTGGAGGCTTCTCAAAAACTGAATGACGATGTTTCAGCCCGTGCCGCGGAGCTCGACCGACAGTGGGATCGCCTCTACAACAACGAGATGAGTCTTGAAGAGTTCAAGTCGCACGCCCGTGAAAATCGCGAATTCATGAAAGAGATCAGCCAGTGCAGTGGTCAATTGGGGGGACACCTCACCGACATCATGATGGCGCAAGATTTCCATGACCTGACTGGCCAGGTGGTCAACCGCATCGGCAATATGGCGCAGGGCCTGGAAGAACAACTGGTTCAACTGTTGCTCGATACCACGCCGCCAGATCAACGCAGGCAGGTTGAAGAAACATTCCTCAATGGTCCGGCCATCAATGCAGAAGGTCGTGCCGATGTGTGCAGCAATCAAAGCCAGGTCGATGACCTGCTGGAAAGCCTAGGCTTCTAACAACACCAACAACCGGGCTGACGTGGGAGAATACAAATGAGCGCATTCAGTGATGTCGAACTGCTACAGGACTTCTTGACCGAGGCAGGCGACTTGTTGGAAGACGTGGACAGCAAGCTGGTCGAACTGGAGCAAAGCCCGGAAGATGCCGATTTGTTGGCCACTGTTTTCCGCGGTTTTCACACCATTAAGGGTGGTGCCGGTTTCCTGGAAGCAACACACCTGGTGGAGCTATGCCACAAAACAGAAAACCTGTTTGACCTGTTGCGTTCCAAGAAGCTTGTTCTGGATGCTGAAATGATGGACTCCATCATGGCCGCCACCGGGGAAGTACACCGCATGTTCGGTGAAATGCGCAATGGACACCAGCCAGGCGCAGCGCCTCAGGAATTGCTGGAAGCACTCGACGCAGCCATCGAAGGCCGCACCGTGGCCCCCGCCGCTGCGCCGGTTGTTCAAGCAGTTGTGGCAGACCCCCCGCCAAGTCGAGCCAAAACATTGAATGAGCTTGCGCAAATTTCAGAGGATGATCTGGATTGGGCCGGTTTGTACGAAGCCGTGGTCGGTGTACCACCCCGAGAGCTTGAACAGGCTGCACTAAGCACAGGCATGGCCACTGAGGCAATTGCAAGGCAGGCCGCTGCCGCAGTTCGCCCCAAGGCGCCACCACCCAAAACAAAAGCAGCTCAGCCTGCAGCAGCCGTACAAAAAGAAAATACCATTCGTGTGGACACCGCGCGTTTTGATCAAATCCTGAACCTCAGCGGTGAAATCGGTTTGACCAAAAACCGCTTGAACTGCCTTTTCCAGGCTTTTGCATCCGGTGCCAGCAATGAAGAATTGATCAAGTCGCTTGACACGGTAGTTGGCCAACTTGATATGCTGGTTTCCGATTTGCAATCGGCTGTGATGAAGGCCCGTATGCAGCCAGTGGGCCGCGTATTCCAGAAATACAGTCGCTTGGCCCGTGATGTTTCTCGTCAGTTGGGCAAAGACGTTGAATTGGTGATTGAAGGTGCGGAAACCGAGGTGGACAAATCCATTCTCGAAGAGTTGAATGACCCCTTGATCCACTTGGTGCGCAATGCGGTGGACCATGGTATTGAAACCATTGCAGATCGCACAGCCTGCGGCAAAAATCCCAAAGGTATTGTCAATCTTTCCGCTCGTCAGACTGGTGATCACATCGTGATCGAAATTCAGGACGATGGCCGTGGAATGCGCCCGGAAATCATTCGCGAGAAAGCTGTTGAAAAAGGTTTGATTTCCGCCGAGGAAGCAGGGCAGTTGAGCGTGCAGGAAAGCCTGCAACTGATTTTCCTGCCAGGTTTTTCAACCAAAGATCAAATTTCGGATATTTCCGGCCGCGGTGTTGGCATGGATGTGGTGAAAACCAATATTCAGCGCCTGAATGGTCGCATTGAAATTCAATCCGAGCCAGGCCATGGTTCTACCATCACGATTTTGCTGCCACTGACCTTGGCTATTTTACCCGTGTTGATGTTGAAGCTTGAAGAGCAAATTTATTCCCTGCCTTTGTCCTGTGTTCGGGAGATCATTCCGATAGAAGAAGACAAGGTGCAATACGTGGGTGGCAAGCCCACCATGGTGGTGCGCGGTGAGGTGATTCCATTGCTTGACCTGGCCACTTTAATTGGTCGCGAAAGTGCACCGACTCCGAAGGTGGGTGTGCTCACAATCAGCGGCAACAAGGCCTGCATTTTGGCGGTTGATTCGCTGGTGGGCCAGGACGAAGTCATGATCAAGCCGTTGGATGGGGTAAAACCCAAGGGTGTGGCTGGTGCCACCTTGTCAGGTGAAGGCTTGCTGGTGCTGGTACTTGAACTTCGCGAGTTGATTGAAGGAAAGCTGTAAGTAGAACTAAGGTGTTTTTCAGGGTTTTATAACCCGTATGGTTAACTCCATTTGCTTCGATAATTGAATCATCGGCACAAGATGCCAATGACATTCACACACACCTGACGAAACAAGTCAGGGGCAAGGAGTTGACCTGATGAATTCACTGTACCGCTCGATTGAAAAAAGTTTTTTTTACACACTCAGTCGAAAACTGTTTGGCAATGTGGCCGGTATTGCAGCTGTTGTATTGATCGGTTACCTGGTCATTTACAGCTGGGCGATGGGCAAGCTGGCCCCCGAACAAATGAGCGACTTTCGTCTCATTCTCAGTATTTCCCTTGGGTTTACCTTGCTTGCCTGCGCTGGTGCTTTTGTATACCTGCGCCACTTAATCGTGCGCCCCGTACGTTTGCTCAGCGAGCGCATGGATCAACTGGCCAACGGCGAGGGTGATTTGTCAGTGAACCTGCCTACGGTAACTGAAGACGAACTGCGTGGCCTTGCAGAAAACTACAATGCCTTCATGGTGCGCCTGCGTGACCTGATTCACGAAATTCGCCGAATGACTGCGCAGGTTTCCATGGAATCGGTGCGTGTTTCCGGCAGTTTGAAAGACGCCAGCCGCACTGCTGACAAACAAGGCAACATCACTTCCGAAATTTTCCAAGCGGCAGACCAGGCATCAAGCGCCATGGAGAATGTAGCCAATAGCGCAAACTACCTGTCGCGTGCCACCGAAGAACATCTTGAAACGGTGAATTCCTCCTACCGTGAACTGCTCACTGTGGCCGACGAAATGAACGCAGCCTCGGGCAGTTTGAACAGTTTTGGGCACACCGTTGAGAAACTGGCCGAAACGGGCAAAGGCATTGAAAACATCGTCAAGCTGATCAACGACATTTCAGATCAAACCAATTTGCTGGCCTTGAACGCCGCTATTGAGGCTGCTCGCGCTGGCGAACAGGGGCGAGGATTTGCTGTGGTTGCCGATGAAGTGCGTGGTCTGGCCGAGCGTGTGAAGTCAGCCACTGGTGAAATTCGGGGCAATATTTCGTCCATGCTTCGCTTGGTTGGCGACACTCAGCAAGAGACGCGCGAAATCAATCAAAGCATTCTGAAAGGTCAGCAAACGGTGAGCACCTCATCGGCCAAATTCTCTGGCATGGTCCACAGTTTTGAGGAAATGAGCACCCAGATCAACGATGTGACCCAGCAAGTTCAATCGGTCAAACAGATCAATATGGAAGTGTCTGGCAAAGCATCGGAAATACGCGAGACCGCGCAGTCGGTAATCAATCAGACCAGCGAGTCCGAGAAATCAAGTTCAGAACTTGCGGCAGCCACAGATCGAATCAAAGAGCTGGTAGCCCGATTCAAAATTGGCAAGGGTGCCTACGAGCAAATCATCGAGCAAGCCATATTGGCACGCGAGCAATGCAAGAATGTATTGATCGAGGCCCTGGACAATGGCCATGATATTTTTGATGAAGCTTACAAAGCGGTGCCCAATTCCAATCCGCAAAAATACAGCACCCGCTACGACAAAGCTGTGGAGCGTCCGCTGCAAAATGCCTACGATCAGTTGGTGGCCAATGTGCCCGGCTCGGTGTTCTCCTTGTGCGTGGATAGAAAAGGTTATGCCCCAACGCACAACAGCAAGTATTCACGCCCCTTGACCGGCGACCTGAAAAAAGACTTGGTGGAAAGCCGAGACAAACGCATGTTCAGCGACCCGGTGGGTTTGCGTGCAGCACAAAACCTGTCGCCCTGGTTGTTGCAAACTTATCGGCGTGACACCGGTGAAGTGTTGAATGACTTGTCACTGCCCATCGAAATCAACGGGCGCCACTGGGGTGGCCTGCGCTTGGGCTTCAGCCCTGAGTTGTTGATCAAGGATTAAGTACCAGCATTTCAAAAAACGGATAGGGGTCCGTTTCTCACCGCGCTCAGGCGCGGTTTTTTTTTGCCCAGTCTTTCAAGGTTGCTTCGCAGGCGTTCAGCACGGTAATCAGTTTTGCAGTGCTGTTCTCGAAGTACGCAATACTTTTTACCCCGGATTGCCTGCAAGCCACCTCCAGTTCTTCTGCCAAATTGCGGCACTCCTCAAAACCAATCGCGGCGCTTGCACCTTTGATGTTGTGCGCAGCGTCACCCAAGGCGTTCAGATCCTGCCTGTCGCGTGCAGTTTGTAGCTTTCCAATGTAGCTTGGGCATTCTTTGACAAATACTTCGATCAACATGATCAACAGGCCAGTGTCGTTGTCGATTCGCTCCAGAGCTTCGGTGGGGTCGTAATGCATGGATTTGAATGTGAATACAGAAGAATCCCATGTTACCTCTTCAAATCGGGGTTTTGAATTGCGTGTATCCTTTTCATAATAAGAACATTCCAACACCGCAGGTGCTGCTTTGGCAGAAGAAACCGATCAGGAAAAAGACTTACCCGCGTCGGAACAGAAGATCCGTAAAGCGCGAGAAGAAGGCAACCTTCCCCGTTCCAGAGAGCTGGGCGGAGGCGTGGTGCTGCTCGCTGGTGTTGGCTTGCTTTACACCATGGGGGGCGAACTGGTCAGCCAAAGTGAAAAGCTGATGCGCCAGGGTTTGGTGCTAGACCGCGCGCAGGCTTTTGACACCAAACACATGGGTTTGAAATGGGTGTCCATGTTGCAGGAAAGCCTGTTCATTCTCATTCCCCTTTTTCTTGTGGTGGTGGTGGCTGCGATTGTTTCCAACATTGCAGTGGGTGGTTTTAACTGGTCCACCAAACCGCTTGAGCCCAAGCTTTCAAAACTGAACCCGATCAAGGGTTTGAAAAACATATTCTCGGTCAACGGTTTGGCCGAGCTCGTCAAAGCCATTTTGAAAACAGTGGTGTTGGGCGGCGTGGGCTATCTGCTCCTGATGCAGGATCTGGGTGAGTTCACTCAGTTGTCAGCCATGCCGCTTGAACATGGTATGGCCGAGACTGCGCGAATTACCATCAAGGACGCGCTTATTCTTGCGATTGCATTCCTGTTGATTGTGTCGATTGATGTGCCTTATCAGCTGTGGCGCTACTACAAAGGTTTGCGCATGAACCTGGAAGAACTCAAGCGAGAATCGAAAGAGTCGGAAGGCGACCCCCACCTGAAAGGCAAGATCAAAAGCATGCAGCGCGAAGCAGCCCGCCGCCGCATGATGGCCTCGGTACCCAACGCCGATGTAATTGTCACCAACCCCACGCATTACTCTGTTGCCTTGAAATACGACAAAGATGGCAAGGGTGCGCCCCGCGTGGTGGCCAAGGGCATCGGCCCGCTGGCCTTGAAAATTCGGGAAGTGGCCAAGGAAAACAAAGTGCCTTTGGTGGAAGCGCCGCCACTGGCCCGTGCCTTGTATTCCAATGTTGAGCTTGAGCAGGAAATTCCGGGTGCCTTGTACACGGCAGTGGCCAAATTGCTGGCTTATGTGTATGCACTTGCGGAAGGCAAGGGTCACATGGTGGAAGTGCCTGGAGAGGCTGATATTCCGAAAGGCATGGATCCGGGGCCGGCAGCTTGAGGACCACCGCTGCTGTTTATTGCTCAACTCGGCATGGGTTGTTTGTGTCGCATTGGACTAGTGGACTAGTGGACTAGTGGACTAGTGGGCTTGGGAGCTAAACTTGAAGGGTCACCGCTGCCCGAAAACTTGGCATTTCGGCTTGTCGTCTTGAGCCTGCACTAAGCCAAGCCCTCCAAAAGTAACGGTCGGGTCTTGGCTTTCGCGCCAAGGCGCGATCGTTAGTCTCGGCGCGCCAAGCCGGCAAGTTTTCTGACTGGTCATCGTGCGACCCATTGCAAGTTCAGCTCCCAATTCAACGGACCAACGCCTCTGCGCCACCGACCAACTGGCGGCTGCGTTCAAAGCCTAATTGGCACTGGTGAATCTCTTCCACCACGCAACTCGCGGCTGGCTTCACAGCCCAATCGGCGGCGGTGTTTCGATCGCCTCGCCTTCAAGAAAACCTGCCCTTGCGTGCCGAGCAGGGCCGGTGTTGCCCGGCATGGGCGACAGAGAACGGACCCGACCCGCAGTTTAGGAGGGCCGTTCTCAGGCATCGCAAGGCTCAGCAAGGGATCAACAGGTTTTCTGGCGAGAGAGCGAAATCCAAGCCGATTGAGCTACCAAGA
>Ga0172372_10010301_pt1 | contig 11994 bp, 9 predicted proteins | sample LakKiv5m_2_FD_114544 | JGI IMG/M metagenome (GOLD analysis project Ga0172372, IMG submission 114544) | Freshwater microbial communities from Kabuno Bay, South-Kivu, Congo - kab_092012_9.5m | ecosystem: Environmental > Aquatic > Freshwater > Lake | place: Democratic Republic of the Congo...
AGCGTGGCCTTGGGGGCCAGCGTGATTGAAAAACATTTCACCCTGAACCGCACCGACGGTGGTGTGGACAGCAGCTTCTCCATGGAACCGGCTGAAATGACTCAGTTGGTGGTCGAAACAGAACGTGCTTGGCAAGCTTTGGGCCGTGTAGCCTATGGGCCGACAGCCGCCGAAGAAAAATCCATTGTCTTCAGACGATCTCTGTATGTGGTGAAAGACCTGCAAGCTGGTGAGAAGTTGACGGCAGACAATATCCGCGCCATTCGCCCAGGTTTGGGTTTACCCACCAAATATCTCGAGCAGGTGTTGGGAAAAACTGTGAGGCAATCTGTGGCACGCGGCACAGCGCTAAGCTGGGACATGATGTGATGAATTCCAAGTTCAAGGTCTTGCTTATCGGTTGCGGCAACATGGCCGGCGGTTATGACTTGCTTCAGTCTGAAGATACTTTGCCCTTGGGCCATGCCAAGGCATTTCGACAGCATGGTGGTTTTGAACTCACCAGTTGCATCGACCCGAACAGTGTGCAACGCCAAGCCTTTCAAAGCCGCTGGCAAGTGCCGCAGGGCTTTGCCAGTTGGCAAGACCTGCCGCAAGAGGTGGGTGCGTTTGATGTGATCAGCATTTGCTCGCCCACAACGGTGCATGCTGCAGATATTCAAGCGGCGTTGGCGCTCAAACCACGGCTGATATTTTGTGAAAAACCCGTCACCCTGCATGTGGCTCACACCCAGCAAGCCGTGTCCGACTGCGCAAAGCAGCAAGTGCTGCTGGCGGTCAACCACAGCCGCCGCTGGTCCCCTGAAGTGCAGCAATTGAAACAAGAATTGGCCCAAGGGCAGTGGGGCGCTGTGCGCTCTGTTTCTGCTGTCTACAACAAAGGCATGCTGAACAATGGCAGCCACATGATGGATTTGTTGTTGAACCTGTTTGGCCCCTTGCACATCACCCATGTGGGTCAAGCCGTGTTTGATGACGTTGACGCTGACCCCAGCGTGGGCGCCTGTTTGCAAACCGCTGATGGTGTGCCCGTTCAACTCAACGTGGCCCATGCGCAAGACTATGCGCTGTTTGAAATGCAGATCGTCACCGAAAAAGGCATCATTGCCATGGAAGATGGCGGCGCACGTTGGCGCTTTCGCACAGCGAAACCAAGCGCCCAACTTCCGGGCTACAACTTCTTAAACCACGGTGAATGGGTCAAGCCCCAGGGGTCATCATCGTTGCGCAACGCCGTGGCCAATCTTCATGATGCTTTGACGCAAGGTGCTGCGCTGGCTTGTACCGGCATTCACGCATTGCAAGCGCAAAGCTTGTGTGAACACATTCAACAACAGGCTGTGGCCAAGTGGCCTCAAGCTTTAGAAAAACGAGTAGCCGCATGAACTCCAAATTGGCCTTGCTCGGTGGCCCCGCCACCATCACCCAAAGCTTCAAGCACTACAACCCGATTGGTGATGAAGAAGTGCAGGCCGCCAAAGCAGTGATTGAAAGCGGTGTTTTGTCGCAATTCATTGGTGCTTGGCATCCCGACTTTTTGGGCGGGCCCAAGGTGAAAGAGTTTGAAGCCTTGTGCGCCCGGCACTTTGGTGTCAAGCACGCCATCACGGTCAACTCTTGGACCAGTGGGCTGATCGCCGCTGTGGGTGCCATCGGCATTCAACCCGGCGACGAAGTCATCGTGCCGCCTTGGACCATGTGCGCCAGTGCCACGGCCATCTTGCATTGGAACGCGATTCCGGTGTTCGCCGACATCGACCCACACACCTATTGCATCAGCCCTGCCTCGATTGAAGCCAACATCACGCCCTACACCAAGGCCATCATGGCAGTGGATATTTTTGGACAGTCGGCCGACATGGACGCCATCATGGCGATTGCTAAACGCCACGGATTGAAAGTGATTTCAGACACGGCCCAAGCACCTGGCGCTCTTTACAAAGGCCAGTACGCAGGTACCTTGGCCGATGTGGGGGGCTTCAGTTTGAATTACCACAAGCACATCCACACGGGCGAGGGTGGCATCTTGGTGACCAACGACGACGAGATTGCGCAACGCCTGCAACTCATCCGCAACCACGCCGAAGCCGTGGTGCAAGGCATGGGCGTGACCGACCTGACCAACATGGTGGGCTACAACTTTCGCTTGGGTGAAATTGAATGCGCCATGGGCATCAGCCAACTCAAAAAGTTGGGGCATTTTGTCGATGGCCGCCAACATGTGGCTCAGCTTTTCAACCAAGCACTGTCAAGCCTGCACGGTTTGACCACGCCCTACGTGATGCCTGACAGCACCCATGCTTATTACGTCTACCCTTTGTTGCTGGACACGGCCCGTTTGGGCGTGACACGCGAGACCTTGATCAAGGCTTTGCAAGCTGAGGGGGTCACTGGGTTGTCCAATGGTTACCAAAATGTGCACCTGCTGCCCATGTTTCAGAAAAAAATAGCTTATGGCTCCAAAGGCTTTCCCTGGACCTCGGACATTTGCCAACGCGAGGTGAGTTACGCCAAAGGCATTTGCCCGGTGGCCGAACAATTCCACGATGAGAGCTACATGGGTTTTGCCATGTGTTTGCACGATTTGAGCGATAGCGATGTGGATTTAATTGCTCAAGCGTTTCACAAAGTGTGGGGTCAACTGGATGCCTTGAAGGCTTTGCCCCCTGCATAAGCAAGCCATGGACGCCAAAACCTCCTCCAACGTATCACCTTACGTCTTGCAAATCTGCACAGACATGATGGCTTGGGATGCGTTGGTGGAAGCTTCACAGCAAGGCCATGTGTTTTCTAAATCAGTTTTTTTGCAATCCTTGGACGTGCCCTTCACCTGTTACGTGGTCGCCAGCCCACAAGGCGAATGGTTGGCTGGAGCGGTTATTTTGGAAGATGGTCAGCGCATGGCCAAAGCACCATTTGCCTTCACACCGCACCAAGGTATTTTGTTTGCGCATGCAGTGGCGCAGCAAGCCTCGCAAAAACGCTTGACCACCGAATTTCGAATCACCGACTTCTTCATCCATGCTTTGCTAGAGGTGTATCCCAACTTCAGTATGGCCTTGTCTCCATTTTTCAAAGACCTGCGGCCATTTTTGTGGCACAACCATGGTCAAGCTGGGCAACCCACATTCGAGGTCAAGCACCGCTACACAGGGCTTGTGGATTTGCACCACTTTTCATTGGATGCGTTTTTGACAACCGTCAGAACCGTGCGTCGACAAGAATATAAAAAAAGCCAAGTGAAAATTCAAACTTCCACAGATTTGCCTTTGTTCCTGAGCTTGTACCAACAAACCTTTGAACGCCAGGGCTTGGCCATTGACACACACACCTTGTCCTTGGTTCAGCGCATCTGTTCGCAAGCCATGGTTGCGGGAATGGGTTATTTGTCTGCAGCCTATTTAGAAGATCGCACGGCATCAATGGCTTTTTTTGTCACAGACGCAAGCTGTGCTTATTATTTGTTTGGTGCCAATGACCCTGCCATGCGGGATAGCAACGCTTCATCCAAACTGCTGTTGGAAAACATAAGGCTGAGTGCGCAACAAGGTTTGCAACGCTTTGATTTTGTTGGTGTTAATTCGCCCCACCGCGGCGACTTCAAACTGAGTTTCAATGCCGAGTTGGTGCCCTACCAAGAAGTGCATTTGCAAGCCCATGCCTGAGCCAATCCCACTGCCCACCACGCTGCAGTCTCCCGTTGCTGTGGTTTGTCACGATGCCGGTGCTGCGCACTTGCTATTCGCGTGGTTGCGGCATTGGTCTGAAGCGGGTCTTTTGGACCACCACCAATTCAAGATGGTCTTGCAAGGCCCCGCTGAAAAAGCGTGGCATCACCATCCTGTTTCATTACCCCAAGTTCAGCTGCACACTTCTCTTGGCGAAGCCATAGAGGGATGCCACAGCGTCCTCACCGGCACCGGTTGGGCCAGTCATTTGGAACACCAAGCTCGGCAAAGTGCCCAAGCCTTGGGTATTCCCAGCATCGCTGTCATCGATCACTGGGTCAACTATGCGATGCGCCTTGAACGCGAAGGCGTCGTGGTTTTGCCCGCGCAAATATGGGTGGCTGATGAGGCCGCTGCACGCTTGGCAAATGCACAGTTTGAAGGTGTGCCCGTTTTAGAGCTGCCCAATGTGTATTTGCAGCAATTGGTGCAACACATTCCGCCAGCGCCCGAAGACTGCCGCAACCTGTTATTTGTATTGGAGCCGGTGCGCAACGACTGGGGCAGGGGAGTGCCTGGTGAATTTCAAGCGCTGGATTTTTTTGTGCAGCATTTGGCTCAAGTGGTAGGCCACGGTCCCGTGCAGATCACACTGCGGCCTCATCCTTCAGACCCGGCCGATAAATACACCGCCTGGATGCAAACGAAAGGGTCTTTGAATATCCAGTTAGACCAGCAGATGGATTTGAATCAATCCATTGCACAAGCCCGCTGGGTGGTGGGCGTGGAATCCTTCGCTTTGGTGGTGGCCGCTGCCGCTGGCCGTGAAACTTTCAGCGCTTTGCCGCCGTGGGCGCATCGTTGCCGACTGCCCATTCAGGGCTTGGTTCATATGCAAGACTTGTCCAGCGCTTAGCCTGGAATAACGTCAGCCACCCGGTCCAGCAAGGCTTTCAGTGAGTTCACAGAATCAACCGCATCGTTCAAATACGCTGCTTTAAGCGCATCGTCGCTTGGGTAGTCATGCGTCAACCGGTTGCGAATAGCGCGTAAAGCTTGCCATTGTTCTACGCTCACCAAATAACCCATTTTTTCCAAGCGATTGAGTTTGTCCAGCATAGACCGGTCTTCATAGGGCTCCTGGAGATAGGCCAAAAGCGCCGGATACAGTTGCGCACCTAAAGCATCCTGCAATTTAGTGAAGCGCAGGATAAATTGATCCCAGTCTTGAACCTGCTCATCGTCCAGTTTGGTCAAATCTTGACCCAGAACAGGTAGGTGGGGCTCTAACGCTTGCAAAGCATGTTGCATGTGGTGCCAATGTCGTTGACATGTCAGCCAAGCCTGCTGCAACACAGTTTGTGCATGCTTATTCACAACAACAACCCTTGCTTGGCCACTTGGTAAATAGGGGCCTGACTTTGCCGGCTTGGATAGTCGATCAGGACATCGATTTTTTGCTCACCCAAGGCCATGTAGATTCGAGAAAGAAACTGGGTGTGGGCTTTGGCAATGCGAGCCGGGTCTTGCAGTTGGGTTTCGATGAGCAAATCAATATCACCACCCTTGCGCGAATGGTCAGTACGCGAACCAAACAAACGGACCTGCGCCAGAGGCTCAAAGCACTCACGGGCAGTTTGGATGAAAACTTGGCGCTGAAAAGGGGTAAGACGCATCCAAATATTATGCGCTCAGATCAAATTGCGGCCCTATCAAAAACGCCTGTTTTCAGCCCCCCAACCCCCACCAGCAAACCCCTGCACCCCCGCAAAACCACCCTAAGTCCTTGATTGACATGAACTAAATACTGGCACTACTCTTGCTTATTCGGATGCATCTGCCACATCTTGACCGCTGTGGCCATTTTTCCGACACCAACAGGAGTTTGTCATGTCGCTCATCCAAGAATTGTTGAACCAAGCCCAAGTGGGCGGCTTTTTGCCAAACGAACACATCAAGCGATTCACCCCTGGTGAGATCCGCGAAGCCATCCAGTCGTTGGTGGCCACAGAACAACTGGATTTGGCCTACGCCTTGGGCGCGGCCGGCATGAGCATCCACCCCCACAGCGAAGACATGCTGGCCATCAACGGCTTGCTGGCCCTGATTCAGCAAGACTGGGACATGGCCGTGGAGCTGTTGCAAGAACTCATGGATATTCAAGGGGACAACACCCAGCCCTTCACGTATGTGATGTTGGTGCGCGCATTGCGCTGCAACCTGGACCCCGCCAAAGCATTGCAAGTCGCCCGCCAAGGCCTCAAGGCCTACCCCGACCAGCTTGAACTCGTGGCTGAAAGTCTTTCATTGGAAGACTATGCCGATCTCGTGGGCGAAAGTTCGCAAATCCAATAAGAAAGTACCTGCGGCAATGCGGCAATTCCTTTCCTCTGACGCTCCAAATCTTGCCATTGCGGCAATAAATGGCGGCAAAACGTCAGAAAGCGCAGGATTATTTCAGATTCATCATTTGAAATTGAAATTGGCACAAGGATTGCTTAATCAGTTGCATAGCATCAATGACCACACTGGTCAGGAGAAGTAAATGGCAGTCATCAACACCAACGTCAAGGCACTGTTTTCGCAAGCGGCTCTCAAGTCGACCGAACGCAGCCAATCCGTTGCAATGCAACAGTTGTCAACCGGTAAACGGATCAATTCCGCCCGTGACGATGCCGCTGGCATGGCCATCTCAACGCGCATGACGCACCAAATTCGCAGTTTGAATCAGGCCGTGCGCAATGCGGGTGACGCCATCTCCCTGATCCAAACCGCTGAGGGCGCGACCAACGAAATCACGGACATGATGCAACGCATGCGTGAGTTGGCCATCCAGGCAGTCAACGACACCAATGAAAATGCTCAGCGCAGTTACTTGGACTTGGAATTCCAGCAACTAAAGCAGCAGATTGTTCAAATTGCAGAAGCGACTGAATGGAACGGTTTTCCTGTGCTAAGCGGGTCTGCTGGAGAACGTGTGGGCGAGATGCCTTTGTTCAAAGTCACCTCTGAAAATCAATTTGGCACCGTTTTCATTGACCCCACCACCTCGCGCACCGTTGGCGGCAGTGATGCGGGTGAGCGCCAAACCATCACCATCACCAGCTCCAACACCACCTTCGCCAGCGGCACCATCAAGATCGGCGGTGTCGATGTGGTGATTGATGCCACGGTGCAAAACACCACCGATCTGATTGCCGCCAAAATTCAGCAAACACTCAGCAACAACACCGCTTTCAATTCCGCCTCTGGCCGTTCGGTCTCGGTGGTTGGTAATGTCATCACGGTGACGTATGCGGCCGGTGAGGGCGACGTCTCCGCCATTTCCACCGATTTCAGCGCCATCACGGCCGCGTCTGGCCTCGCCATGGCCGTGGCCAGCACTCGAGATGCTTTGGCCAGTGGTGCCGAACAGTTCAAAGACAACGGCGCGTTCCTCAAAAGTGGCGCTCTGAGCATGAGTGTCGACACCTCGGGCACGGTAACTGCATCGTTTCTGACAGAAAAGGGCGAAACCATCAGCATGTCTGGTGTGTTCAACAACACGGCCGTGAATGAAACCTCCGCCGTCACCTTCAACGCCTTGACAGCGGGTCAAACCATCACCTTGGGGGGCCTGACCTACACCGCCGGTTCAACGGGTGCAACGGCAGCCGAAGTGGCCACAGACTTTGCTTCGCGTGCCAACGGCTATGCCGGAACTGGCGGCACGGCACCAGTGAAAGGCACTTTCAGCGGTACGCTGAGCGGCTTTGCTTCGGGTGCCGTCTCCACCAGCACCACGGTCACCTTCACAAGTGCCACCACCGGCACCAACGTCACCAATTTGTCCGTCACAGGCTCAGGGGCATTGCCCACGGTTGTGGTGACCAATGGTGCACCAGCCAGTTCCGTCACTTTCATCAAAACCAGTGGCTCGAACGCGCAAGTGATCTCGGACGACATGGTCTACGAGTTCAAGAAGTCCGATGGCACGGCTGTGAGTTTGAATGGCCGCGCATTTGAATACCATGTGGATGTGGCAGGCAGCATTCCGTCCTTGCGTGCCGGCGATTTGAAAATCAACGGCATCGACATTGGCGCCTCTTATGCCACCGATGATTCGGTTTCACCTGCCAACAATGCGGCTGGCAGTGCCATCGCCAAGGCCGCCGCCATCAACCGCAAAGCGGTTTCCACGGGCGTGACCCGTGGTGAAACACAGTCCTTGACCTTCAGTGGCACACCCTCACCCGGGACCGTGATGGTCGCCGGTGTGAGCGTCTCACTGGATGCCATGGACACCACGTCGGCTTCGGCCACAGCCAAAATTGCTGCAGCTTTGCAAGCCAGCCCTTTGTTTGGCGAGCCGACGGGCCGCATGGTGACTTACATCCCCGGCAACTCCTCGCTCACCATCACTTACGCTGCTTCTGAAGGGAATGTGGCTCCTACCAATGTGCAAATGGGCTCGACCAACCTGGTGGGTTTGGTTGACACCATCAGTGAATACTTTGTGGCCAATGAGGGCACAGGTGTGTTTGCCAAGGTCAATGAAAACATGATGAGCGGTGCGGCCATGTCGGGCACCTCGGTGCTCAATGGGGTGGTGTTTGTCAACGGTTTTGCCAGCGCCAACATCTCCACGGTCTTGAACAACCCGCGCGAAACCCGCATGGCTGTGGCCAAAGCGATCAACCTCATCAGCGACAAAACCGGCGTCAAAGCCATTGACACGGGTTCAGACACCAAGGGCATCACTTTGTTGGCCGCCGATGGCCGCAACATCGAAGTGAGCTTTGAGACATCGGCCAATGCCGAAGACTTTGGCGCGCGCATCGGTATGCGCCAAGGTGTGCAGTCCAGCACGATTTCGTTGCAATCGAAAATCCCAACCCCCGTGGTCTTGCCTTGCACCAAGCCGGCGCGGGTGATGTCGCCGGCTTGGTGCAAGGCAACTTCACCCGCAACCAAGCTGTTGCCAACACGGTGGTGCGTCCCATTGTGAATCCTGCCGTGGCTCAGATTGACAGCGTCACTTTCACGACCAATCCCACAGCCGGAGATATTTATTACGTCACTGTCAACGGCACCACGTTTGAATACACCGCAGTTACAGGAGCCACCAATTTAACCCCGCAAAAAGTGCGTGATGAGTTGATCACCAAGATCAACGCCAACACTGACTTGACCGTGACCGCCAAGGCAGGGCGCAACATTGGTGAAATTTTGTTGGAGTCGGACACCCCAGGCACCAGCTTCACCTTGTCGGTGTCCAAGAGCAGTGGTGCGACAAGCACTGTGTCCACGGTCAATGTGGTTGAAAACGCCAAGGCTGACTTCAAACCCTTGGGCAAAGACGACCTGATGATCAACGGTGTGAAGATCCGCCCCACCACCAGCGCGGATGACGAGTTTTCAGATTCGCCCGCTACCAGCAATGACCGCAGCGCCAGCGCCATCGCCATTGCCAATGCCATCAACGCCCAAACCCCCATCACTGCCGTTCGTGCTCAGGCCAAAGGCCCGGAGATCAAAGGCTCGGTCACCCAGACCAGCTTGCCAGTGCTGGCCACACCCACACTGCAGTCCTTGTTTGTGAGTGGCGTCGAGGTGCAAGTCGAGTTCGTGCAAAACGAAACCGGCACAGCCAGACGCACCAAGGTGGTTGAGGCCATCAATCAGCGTACCGGGCAACATGGTGTGACAGCCACAGACAACGGCAATGGTGTCAGCCTGGTTTCTGACGGCCGCAATACATCGGTGTGGTTCAACTCGAATGTCAAAGATTTGTCGGCTGCCAATTTCGGTTTGGCCCAAGGCGGAGCGGTCAAACAAGTCTCACGCATCAACATAGCGGGCACAGTGGCTATCACCGATTCCGCTTCCGTTGTGATCAATGGTGTCACCATCACGTCTGATGCAGCTTCAGCTGCAACCGCAGCGTCATTGGCAACAGCGTTAGAGACAGCCATCAACGCAGCCATCACGGCAGGCACCATCAAAAATGTGAGTGTTTCCCGCACCGCTGGCGTGTTGGACATCACCTCCAGTGTGGCTGGTTCACCCTTCGAACTGCTGGGTTCAAAGATCATCAACAGCACGGTGGCCACCAGTGCCACCATGGCTTTGGACACCGTCACCGCCAACGATTATGGCTACACCCAGATCACCGGTATTCGTGATGCCACTGCCAGCAGCACCACCGCACGCACGCTTTACGGCACGGTCAGCATGATTGCGCAAGCACCGCAAATGCCGGGCTTGCCCGTGCCCATCGGCGCCCCCCCGTCAGAGCTGGAGAAACTCCTTCGCGCCAATGGCAAACCGTTTGTGGTGAGCGCCGGTGACGACGGTTTTGGGGTCAACAGCAATTTCTCTGTGTTGGGCTTTCAAGAAGGCACTTTTGGCGGCCGTTCCAGCTCCGACATGGATCCCCCCAAGGTCGGTCGATTGGCCTTCCAAGTGGGCGCATCTTCCAACCAGCTGATCACGATTGATTTGGCCGACTTTGGCAAGGGTGGACCCATCACCGGTGAGATCACGGGCGACGTCGATTTGAATGTCGAGTCCCGCACGGTGCGCATCAACACCCGCGAAGGTGCCAGTGCGGTGCTGTCCAAATTGGATGCCGCCATGGATCAAGTCAATGCCACCCGCGCCACCATGGGTGCGGTGATGAACCGCCTGGAACATGTCATCAGCAATTTGTCCAACGTGTCCATGAACATGTCTGCCTCACGCAGCCAAATTGAAGATGCTGACTACGCTTCTGCATCCACCGAGTTGGCGAAGAACCAGATCATGCAGCAAGCAGGCACAGCGGTGCTGGCCCAAGCCAACACCAGCCAACAGTCTGTGCTCAAGCTCTTGGGTGGTTGATGAGCCATGAGGGCTGAGCCGTCCATCACGTCGCCCGACTGCTGGCAGTGCAGGCACTTTGCCATCAGTTGGGACACCCGCAACCCCTACAGTTGCAAGTTGATGGGCTTTAAAAGCCGCATGATTCCTTCTTTCGAGGTGTTTCGCGCCGATGGCCACCCTTGCCGTGGTTTCATGGCCAAACCCTTGGCGGTAAAAACGATGAAAACCGTGGCCATGCCCAAAACCGTCAGTCGGGTCTCAAAATACGTCTGAATCGGCGGGGCTCATTCTGTCGAAATGCCGACTGAGTAACGTTTAAATGTTATTGAAAAGGTGATCATCCCTTCTAAGAGAATTTAAAAGTACTCTAATTTAAAACTGGCACATGCATTGCTTATCAACTACACCTTTGTTACTGGTTGATCAATGTGAAACCTACCACTGTTAACGCCCTTCAAGCCGTCTGGTTGGACCCTTTCAGTCCACTGGGTGAGCCCGAGCGAACTCAGCTGAGTGCTTATGGCATTGAACTCAATGCCATCAACACCCTGGGGGACCTGACCTTGGCCTTGCGTCGCGCCCATGTGCTGGTGATCCGTTTGGGTGACAGCGCAGAACTGCTGCGCGAAGTGCAAACCCTGATTGGTCAGCTTGGCTTCAATGTTCCTGTGGTCTGCCGCGTCGAGCGCCGGCGCATGGAGGTGGCTGTGGACGCCATGCGATTCGGTGCTTTGCATGTGTTGCCCTCCGACGAGTGGAGCGAAGACGCTTGGCGCTTGGCCACCGAAAGCCTGAACACCGAGAAGAACAAACCCCGCAGCTATGTGTTTGTGGACCCGATCAGTCAACACCTGTTGGCGTTGGCCCAGCGCGTGGCGCAAACCGAAGTCACCGCATTGTTGGTCGGCCCCACCGGAGCGGGTAAGGAAGTGTTGGCGCGTGTCCTGCATGAATCTTCCAACCGCGCCAAAGGCCCATTCGTGGCATTGAATTGCGCTGCACTGCCAGAGCATTTGATTGAAGACATGTTGTTCGGCCATGAAAAAGGCGCGTTCACGGGCGCCCACAAAGACCACAAAGGCTTGTTTGAACAAGCCCATGGCGGCACCGTGTTTCTGGATGAAATTGGCGAGATGCCGATCCATTTGCAAGCCAAGTTGTTGCGCGTGTTGCAAGAGAAAAAACTCAACCGTTTGGGGGGCGAAGCCTCGATCGATTTGGATGTGCGGGTGATTGCCGCCACCAACAAAGATTTGCGCCAAGCCATCGAAGCGCGTGAATTCCGCGAAGACCTGTACTTCCGCATCAGCACCTTCCGTCTGCGCATCCAGCCTTTGCGCGAACGCCCAGGCGACGTCATTCCTTTGGTGTTGCAGTCTTTGTCGCGCCATGCCAACGGCAGCGTGCCTTTGAGCCTGAGCGCCGATGCGCAAGTGCTGCTGCAACAGTATCCCTGGCCTGGCAATGTTCGTGAACTTGAAAA
>Ga0172372_10010302_pt1 | contig 11994 bp, 8 predicted proteins | sample LakKiv5m_2_FD_114544 | JGI IMG/M metagenome (GOLD analysis project Ga0172372, IMG submission 114544) | Freshwater microbial communities from Kabuno Bay, South-Kivu, Congo - kab_092012_9.5m | ecosystem: Environmental > Aquatic > Freshwater > Lake | place: Democratic Republic of the Congo...
GGTGGCCGGTCGCCGGGAGCATGTGCCGGACTGCCTGGGCGACTTCATCGGCCTGAGCCAGGACAAGTGGGCCGACCTCGGCGGCGAATGCCGGGGCAACATCGACGGCTTCTCCTACGTGCACTGGGACCGGAGCGGGGCCCGCCGTTGGGCGCGTCCCGGCCGGGAACCCTCGATCCCCGACGGCTCGGACATCGCCTCGGGGCTCGTCACGTGGACCCGGTTCCGCGGGGGCGAGGCCTCGAGCTTCTGCCAGTTGGCCGACTTCAATCCCAAGGTGACCGGGGGCGCCGGGTTCACCTACGCCGACCTCAAGGCCGAGATCCGTGCGGGGCGGCCGGTGCTGCTCTTCATGCAGCCCAACGACGAACTGTCGCGGCCTTTGGCCGGGGTGGCCCGGGTCAATCCGGACATCCACGGGATGCTGGCCTATGGATACTGGGTCGGTGACGACGGCACCCCGTACGTGCGTTACCGGACCAGCTGGGCCAGCGGCGACCAGATGCTCTCGCCGTGGACGGCCGCGCCGTGGCTGCCGGGCACCCTGGGCTTCCCGTTGCGGGGGGTGATCGGCTACCAGCCGCTGCCCAGGATCCGCTCCATCCGCCGCGAAGGGGCCGAGGTGGTGTTGTCGTGGGATGGCTCGGCGGCGGTGGTGCGCGATGCGACGGCCGGGGAACGCCGCCAGGCGCAGCGTTTCGTGGTGGAGCGCGCCGGGAGCCCCGAGGCGGCCGTGTGGACGCCGGTGTCCGAACCGATGGAGGCCCGGGAATTCCGGGAACAGGCGCCGGCCGGGGGCGACGTGTTCTACCGGGTGCGCTCGGTGCCGGCCTGGTGAGCGGCCTGGTGAGCGGCCTGCGGGATGGCCTGATGGGCTGCGGGTTCGCGCCGGATCCATCCGCCCCCGAGCACCCGGTCCCCGTCGTAGAAGACGCAGGCCTGTCCGGGGGTGACCGCCCGGGCCGGCGCGTGCAGGCGGACCCGGGCGGTGTCGCCGGGACCCGGTTCCACGGTGCCGGTGGCGCCGGGGTGGTTGTAGCGGATCTTGGCCGTGGCTTCGAAGGAGGCCGGGGGCGAGTCCCAGGGGATCCAGTTGCAGTGGTCCACGGTGAAGGTGGAGCGGTTGAGCTGGGATTCGTCGCCGACGACCACCCGGTTGGAGGCGGGATCGAGCTCGAGCACGTACAGCGGCTGGGCCGACGAGATGCCGAGGCCCTTGCGCTGGCCGATGGTGAAGAACTCGATGCCGTCGTGCCTCCCGAGCACACGCCCACCGGTGTCCACGATCTCCCCGGCGTGCCGCTCGACGAGCCGGGATTGCTCGAGGAATCGCCCGTAGTCGTTGTCGGGCACGAAGCAGATCTCCATCGATTCCTCCTTGTCGGCGGTGCGGAGGCCGCATTCGCGGGCGACCTCGCGGGTGTCGGACTTGGTCTTCTCTCCGAGCGGGAACAGCACGCGGGCCAGCTGGTGCTGGCGGAGGGAGAAGAGGAAGTAGCTCTGGTCCTTGCGCGGATCCCGGCCGCGCAGCAGGAGGGTCCGGCCCTCGGGCGTGCGTTCGACGCGGGCGAAGTGGCCGGTGGCGACGAGGTCGCAGCCGAGTTGGCGGGCCCGGTCGAGCAGGGTGCCGAACTTGAGGTGCTGGTTGCACATCACGCACGGGTTGGGCGTGCGCCCGGCGCGGTATTCGTCGGCGAAGTAGCCGATGACGCGTTTCTGGAATTCGGCGGATTCGTCGATGAGGTAGTAGGGGATGCCGAGGCTGGCGCTGACGCTGCGGGCATCCATGACGGCCTGGGGGCCGCAGCATTTGTCCTCGGCCCGGTTGACGCAGTCCTGAGGCCACAATTTGAGGGTGACGCCGACGACGTCGAATCCCTGCTTGAGCAGGAGGGCCGCGGCGGCGGAGGAATCCACGCCGCCGCTCATGCCCACCAGCACCCGCTGCCTGCGTTGAACCGTGTCGTTCACGGGGACGAAGGTACCGGGAGGTGGGGGCCAATGCGATGGCGCTCCGCGGGATCGGTCCTTCGCCGCAGGGAAGCTCCCGAAGGCAACGCCATGGCGCTGGCGCGCCGGGGGCCGGGATGTCCGCTTCCAATGCGGGCTCCGGACCGATCCCGCTCCGCTCGGGGGGAAGGTGGGGTCCTTCGCCGCAGGGAAGCTCCCGAAGGAAACGCCATGGCGCTGGCGCGCCGGGGGCCGGGATGTCCGCTTCCAATGCGGGCTCCGGACCGATCCCGCTCCGCTGGTGCGTGTGTGGGCTCCGCGGGACCGGTCCTGCGTTGGCAGGGAACGTTGGGGCCGGTGGGGCCTTCGCGCTGGCGCGCGAGGGGGAACAGGATGTCGACGTTCCGGTGCTCACTTCGGACCGATCCCGCTTCGCCGGGGGCGGCGCCATCGCCGGGTATCGATCCGTCGCTCGCCGGGGGAATCGGGGACGGGGCTTGGCTCGGGGGCGTTTTGGCCGTATGCACACGGCCCGATGGCGTCTTTTGATCGTCCCCCGTTCCGGCCCCGGAGGCCGTTTGCCGGCCCTCCCCACTCCGGCTCCGGTTTTGGACCGCGGTCCGGTCCCCGATCGGGTCCTCCGGCCCCGGCGCTGCCACAGGTGGACACGACGCATTGGCAGACGCCCTGGGTCTGGCTCAAGTACCACACGCAGCAACCGGTGGTGTACCCGGCGATGATCCGGGACGCCTCGGCCGGTTCGAAGCCGGGGGATTGGGTGAACGTGTACGACAAGTCGGGGTCGCCCTGCGGCAACGGGCTGTGGAATCCGCGTTCGAAGGTGCCGCTGAGGCTCTTCCACTGGGGCGAATCCTTCGTCGAGGAATCCCTGTTGGTGGACCTGCTCGACCGGGCGATGGACCACCGGGTGGAGTTCCTGCGCCTGCCCGAGGTGACGGACGCGTTCCGGGTGGTGCACTCCGATGCCGACGGTCTGAGCGGCCTGGTGGTGGACAAGTTCGCCGACGTCTTGAGCGTGCAGGTCCACAGCCTGGGCATCGCCCAGCGGTTGGCCGCATGGATTCCACGGATGCACGCCCGGTTGGGCACCCAGCGGATCGTCTTCGAGGTCGATGACACGGTGGCCCGCAACGAGGGCCTTTCGCCGACGACGGTGAAGTCGGACCCCGTGCGCGCGGTGAAGATCCAGGAGCACGGCATCCGCTATGAGGTGGATTTCAAGGAGGGCCACAAGACCGGTTTCTTCTGCGACCAGCGCGACAACCGCCTGAAGCTCTCGCGCTACACCCGGGGCAAGCGGGTGCTGGACCTGTGCTGCTATTCGGGCGGGTTCTCCATCTCGGCGATGCTGCTGGGCGGTGCCGCCGAAGCGACGGGGGTGGACCTCGACGAGGCGGCCGTCGCCATGTCCAAGCGCAACGCCAACCTGAACCAGGTGCGCGTGAACTGGGTGGACTGCGACGCCTTCAGCTACGCCCGGCAGATGCGCGACAACGGCGAGTCCTGGGACGTGGTGATCCTCGATCCGCCGAAGCTCATCCACAGCCGCGATGACGAGGACGCCGCCGAGGGCCGCCAACGCTACGAGGACCTGAACGGGCTGGGCATGGTGATCACCCGGCCCGGGGGCCTGCTGGTGAGCTGCTCCTGCTCGGGCATGATCTCGGCCGAGGAGTTCGAGGACATCGTGGTCCGCATGGCCGTCCGGACCCGCCGTCGATTGCAGATCCTCGATCGCACGGGGCCCGGCGAGGACCACCCGGTGATGTCGAACTGCCCGGAGAGCCGCTACCTGAAGGTGATCTGGGCCCGTGTCTGGTGAGCCCCCCGGCGTGCGGCCGCGGGGTCGTCCCGCTCCTTGACAGCGCCTCGGATTGAGCGAGTAAAACCCAGGTTCGCGCCCGAAACGTCGGTGCGCCCGTTTTTTCAACACACCATGAGTCAACCGGAACAGCATTCCTTCCAGGCCGAGATCCAGCAGCTGCTGAGCATCGTCATCCATTCCCTCTACACCGACCGCGAGGTCTTTGTTCGGGAGTTGGTCTCCAACGCCGCCGACGCGTGCGAGAAACTCCGTTTCCTGCAGGCCAGCGGCCAGGCGCCCGGCGGCGACACCGGTCCGTCCATCGCCATCACGGTCGACGAGAAGGAGTCCACGCTGACCATCGCCGACACCGGAATCGGCATGACCCGCGACGAGCTGGTCCAGAACCTGGGCACCATCGCCCATTCGGGCACCAAGGCCTTCCTCAAGGCGCTGGCCGAGCAGCAGAAGCCCGACACCCGGCTCATCGGCCAGTTCGGCGTCGGCTTCTACTCGGCCTTCATGGTCGCCCGAAATGTCACGGTCGTGACCCGCTCCCAGGCGGCCGGTTCCGAGGGCTGGAAGTGGACCAGCGAGGGCGGCAACGGCTACACGCTGGAACCCGCACCCGACGCGGTCCCGGGCACCCGGATCACCCTCGGCCTCAAGGACGACGCCAAGGAGTTCGCGCAGGCCGGCAACCTGGAGCGCATCGTCAAGCGGTACTCCAACTTCGTGGCCTTCCCGCTGGAGCTCGACGGCAAGCGGGTCAATACCGTCCAGGCCATCTGGGCCCGCTCGAAGAACGAGGTGAAGGAGGAGGAGTACCAGGAATTCTACGAGTACCTCGCCCACGACAACGAGCCGCCGAAGTACCGGCTGCACTTCACGGCCGACGCGCCCATCGCCATCCAGGCGTTGCTCTTCGTGCCGTCGCGCAGCCTCGAGATGCCCGGCATGGTGCGCCAGGAGTCGGAGGTCCACCTGTACTGCCGCAAGGTGCTCATCGAGTCGAAGCCGAAGGGGCTCCTGCCGGAGTGGCTGCGGTTCGTGCGCGGCGTGGTCGACAGCGAGGACCTTCCGCTGAACGTCTCCCGCGAGCGGATGCAGGACTCCGACCTGATGCGCAAGCTGAGCAAGGCGCTGACCAACCGCTTCCTCAAGCACCTGGCCGAGGAGGCCGACAAGGACGCCGCCGCCTACGACGGGTTCTATGCCGAATACCACCGCTTCCTGAAGGAGGGCGTGCTCAGCGACTGGGAGAACCAGGCCGCGCTGGGCAAGCTGTTGCGCTACGAGTCGTCCGCCACCGAGGCGGGCAAGAAGACCTCGCTGGCCGACTACGTGAAGCGCATGCCCGAGGGCCAGAAGGAGATCTACTACCTCCTGGCGAGGGACCGTGCGGCGGCCGAGGCGAGCCCCTACTTCGAGGTGTTCCGCGCCCGCCAGTTCGAGGTGCTCTTCGTGGACGACCCGATCGACGAGTTCGTGATGGATCGCCTGCGCGAGTTCGAGTCCAAGACCATCACGGCGGCCGAGAAGGCCGAGCTGGATGTCGAGAACGCCTCCAAGGACGGCGCCCTCTCCGACGACGAGGCCACGTCGCTGGCCGGATGGCTCAAGCTGACCTTGGGCGAGTCGGTCCACGAGGTGCGGTCCTCGAAGCGCCTGGTGGACAGCCCCGTGGTCGCCCTCGACAGCGACAAGTTCATGACCGCCAGCATGCGCCGCACGCTCAAGGCCATGGGCCGCGACGCCATGGCCGGCGACGAGGCGGCCCCGGACCTGGAGATCAACCCCCGGCACCCGGTCATCGTGAAGCTCAACCAACTGCGCCAGAACGACGCCGCGCTGGCGGGCCTGGTGGCCGAGCAGCTCAACGACCAGGCCCGGCTGGCCTCCGGCCGCCTGGAGGACCCCCGCGCCATGCTCCAGCGCATGAACACGCTGTTGTCCAAGGTCGTGGGCGCCTGATCGTTCCCGGGCGATGGGTTCCCGGGCGATGGGCCCCGATCCAAAGGCCCGGTGGCGGTGGTGAGGGATTGCCTCGCCGTCCGCCGCCGGGCCTTCGTGTGTTCCTGATCCGTGGTTCCGCCTCGGAGTTCGGTCGCCAGCGGAGTCGGTTCAGACGTTGAACTTGAAGACCAGCACGTCGCCGTCGGCCACGACGTATTCCTTGCCTTCCATCCGGTAGAGCCCCTTCTCGCGGGCCGCGGCCACCGAGCCGCAGGCCACGAGGTCCTTGTAGGCGACGGTCTCGGCCTTGATGAAGCCCCGCTCGAAGTCGCTGTGGATGACGCCCGCCGCCTTGGGTGCGGTGTCGCCGGCGTGGATGGTCCAGGCCCGGACCTCCTTCTCGCCGGCCGTGAAGTAGGTGCGCAGGCCGAGCAGGTGATAGGTCGCGCGGATGAGCGAACCCACGCCCGACTCGGTGACCCCGAGGGCCGTGAGGAATTCCTTGGCCTCCTCCTCGGAGAGATCCACCAGGTCGCTTTCGATCTGGGCGCTGATCACCGTGGCCTCGCAGCTCAGGTGGCTCTTGGCGTACTCGCGCACCTTCACCACATGCGGGTTCGAGTCGGCGGTGGCCAGGTCGCCCTCCTTCACGTTGCAGGCGAAGAGGGTGGGCTTGTCGGTCATCAGCCAGAAGCTCCTCGAAAGCGCCTTCTCCTCGGTGGTCAATGCGCAGGTCAGGGCGGGCTTGCCGGCGTCGAGGTGCGGCTTGAGCTTGGCGAGCACCGCCTGTTCGGCCAGCGCTTCCTTGTCCCCGCGCTTGGCATCCTTGGCCACCTTGTCGAGGCGCTTGCTGACCGACTCGAGGTCGGCGAGCACCAGCTCGGTGGTGATGGTCTCGATGTCCCGCACCGGGTCCACGCTGCCGGACACATGGTGGATGTCGGCATCCTCGAAGCAGCGCACCACCTGCACGATGGCGTCGACCTCGCGGATGTGGCTCAGGAACTTGTTGCCCAGGCCCTCGCCCGCGCTCGCGCCCTTGACGAGGCCGGCGATGTCGACGAACTCGATGGCCGCCGGGATCACCACGCTGGTCTTGGCGATCTTCTGCAGGACGGCCAACCGCTCGTCGGGCACGGTGACGATGCCCACGTTGGGGTCGATGGTGCAGAACGGGTAGTTCGCCGCCTGCGCCTTTCGGGTGCGGGTGACTGCGTTGAAGAGGGTGGACTTGCCGACATTGGGCAAGCCGACGATGCCGGCCTTGAGCATAACGAGGTGCGGAGCAAAGCCCGACCGGGCGCCCCGGGAAAGGGGATTCCGCGGGCCGGCCTGTTTCGTCCGGGCCGCGCCCTCAGCGTCCCGGAACCGGCGGCCGGGTGGTCCCGGGGCCGGCGAAGGGGTCGGGCAGCAGGCGCCGCACGGCCTCCGGCAGGGGGGCTTCGAGACGGTCCATCGCGGCGATCCATCCCGGCTCGACCACCCCGGTGGGCCTGCAGCCCCGGGCCAGGCCGCGCATCAGGGTGACGGCATAGTGCAGGAGCCCCTGACGGTACGGCAGGTGGAAGGCCGCCAGGGCGATGCCGAAGACGACCGGGTTCCACCCCTGGGCCCGACCGTCCTCGACGGCGGCGAGGTAGCGCTGGACGGCCCGGAGGTCCCGGGCGGCCCGGAGGCGCGAGAGCTGCCGCCGGCCCACGCGGAAGGAGGCCTCGGCCCAGCGGCCATCCCGGCGGACGGGGTAGTCGTGGTCGAGCCGCAGCAGGTCCCGATGCCGTCCGAGCCGCGTGGCCTCGGCCGCGGCGAGGATCACCGGCCAGTCGAGCCCCACGATCACCGTGTCCCGGTGTGCCTCGAGGAATTCCGCCGGATCCCCCCGGAAGGTCCCGGCCGGGATCGGCAGGCCGACCGGCCCGGTGGGCAACGCGGGGTCCCAACCCGCCTCCTCCGCATCGGAGGAATCCGGGAAGTCCGGGCGCCGTGCGGTCGGGACGAGGTCGGTGGAGGTCCGGTCCATCGGGAGGCGAGGCTAGCCGGGTCGGCCGGATTCTCCAACCGGAGTTCCTTCCGGGGCGGCGGCCGGCCGCAGTGGGTGGGTTGTGGCCCGGCCGGGCTTGGGTCGACCGCGCCAACCGTCCGATTGGCGGATTGAATCCGGCGGGACGGGCGGGTTACCTTGTGGCGCTCCGGCGGCGGATGGGGCGGTTGGCGCAGCGGTTAGCGCAAATGCTTTACACGCATTGGGTCGGGGGTTCGAATCCCTCACCGCCCACCATCCTCATGGCGCACCCGTCCTGCGGTGCCGGTCCTGCGGTTGCAAATTCGGTCCAGCCCTCGTTCCAGCGCATGCGAATCCTCTGCGTCCACGCCCACTTCGACGATTTCGAATTCGTCGCCGCGGGCACCTTCGAGCTGTTTCGCCGCAAACATGGCCCCGACTTGCGCGCCAAGGTCGTCGTCTGCACCGACGGGCGCTCCGGCCACCACTGGCGCACCCCGGCCGAGACGGCGAGGATCCGCCTCGAGGAGCAGGCGGCGGCGGCGGCCCTCGGGGGATACGGCTTCGAGCGGTTGGCCCGTCCCAACGGCCAGCCCTTCGGCGAGGCACGCCTCCCGAGCAACGACCTGCTGGCGGCGCTCTGGAAGTCCATCCGCGATTTCGAGCCCGACTACCTGTTCTGTCCGCCGCTTCCGGCCGACCCCCGGGCCGGCGTCCATCCCGACCACATCACCGTGGCCGACGCGGTCCGCCGGGTGGCCTACATGATCAATGTCCCGCATGCGTTCGTGGACGACTATCCCGAGGAGGGGCGGGGAGAGGCCCGCTGGATCCGCACCCCGGTGATCCTCAACACCTGGGACAGCTACATCGGCCAGGGCCCGCAGTCGGTGCCGGATCTGGTGGTCGACGTGTCGGGATCGTTCGACCAGATCGTCCGTCAATCCTGGTGCCACCAGAGCCAGATCCGCGAATGGCTGCCCTGGGTGGGGCGGCACGGCATCGACCCGGTCGGGACCATGGACCAATGGGAGACGGTGCTGCGCCGGCGCTTCCGCGACCAGCGGGTCGGCATCGGGCTGGGCGAGGGGGCACCGCTGGAGGCCTTCTCGCTGACCTCCTGGGGCCAGTCGGCCGATTGGGAACGGCTGGCGCGTGATTTTCCGGCCTTCGAGCGGCGAACCCACCCCTGAGAGTCCGCCGATCGGGGCCACGGATCCGCCGACCCCGCACGATCTGGCCGAGGAATAGCCGGGAAAACAGGTTGACACCCCGCATCGGAGTCCGAAGACTCACAAGGTAACCAAGCTCAGCGTTCTCAGGACGAAGGAGCCGTCGAACAACGGATTTCGCATGAAACATCTCATTCCCAGCGTGAGCGCCCTCTCGATCGGCGCTGCGAGCCTCGCAGTCACCACTGCCCTTCAAGCCGCCGAAGGCGGTGGCAAGCCTTGGACGGTCCGTGCAGGCATCTCCGGCTTCTACAACGACAACGTGTACACCCGGAACGACCTGCCCAAGGTCGACAGCTTCGGTTTCGAGCTGACCCCGGGATTCAGCCTCAACCTTCCGGTCAACGACGGGCAGACGGTGGTCGGCCTCCGGTACGACTACCTGCTGCGTTACTTCGAGAACCGCGAGAAGTCCGTCGACCACAACCACGTCGTCGACGCCAACCTGAGCCACAACTTCAACAGCCGCTTCAAGCTCGACGTCTTCGACAGCTTCGCCCAGGCGCAGGAGCCGCAGCAGCTGGGCCAAGGCGCCGGTGGCGCTGGCATCCTCTTCCGGGCCGAGGGCACCAACTTCCGCAACATCGCCGGGTTCGACCTCACCTCCCAGCTCGCCGAGAGCTGGAGTGCCGTCACGGGCTTCCGCAACAACATCTTCCGTTTCGATGAGCTGGCCTTTGCGCAGTCCCTCGACCGCGTCGAGTACCTGCCTTCGGTCAACCTGCGGTATCAGGTGGCTCCGACCTCCAGCATCGGTCTGTTCTACCAGTACGGCATCACCGATTTCGACGGTCCTGGTGCCAACGTGGGCTTCGTTCGCGATGTCAACTCGCATTTCATCGCCGCGACGATCGATCACGACTTCGCCGCGAACCTCACCGGGTCGCTGCGTGGGGGCATCCAGTACAATGATTTCGCCGAGTTTGCCGGCGTCCGGGACCGCGATGGTGTCGCCCCCTACGTCGATGGCCAGCTGACCTACGGGTTCCTCCCCGGATCGTCGCTGACCGTGGGCGTCCGTCATCAGTTGACCGCAACCGATGTCGGCATCCTGGGCACCGTGGGCGGCGGCCTGTTCTCGGATCCGATCCGCGGCAGCAGCGCCACCTCGGGCCGAATCAGCCTCTCCCACAGCTTCACCCCGAAGCTGGTCGGATCGATCAATGGTCTCTATCAGGCCGGCACCTTCATCGGTGGCGGACCTGGCATCGACGGTCAGGGCGATGGCTACGCCTCCGCGGATGTCACCCTCTCCTACCGCATCACCCAGAACATCTCGGCCCGTGCGTCGTACGCCCACGATCGCGTGGACTCCGATCTGGTGAACGACCTCCGCGAATTCGCCCGCAACCGGGTGGTCCTCGGCGTGAACTTCACCTACTGAGAGTTTCCAACCCTGGCGTAGGAGGCTGGAACACCCCTTCTGGCCTCCTCTTTTTTTGCACATGGAAGTTTCCAAGGCACCCCAGTCCACGGATTCCAAGCTCCATTTCCTGGATTACTGGCGGATCATCCGCATCCGCAAGGCGGTCATCCTGGCGGTCTTCCTGCTGGTGGTCATCACCACGGCCATCATCACCCAGTTCCAGCCCGAGTCCTACTCGTCGCTGGCGCGGATGAAGGTGGAGAAGGACACGCCGCTGACCCAGCTCATGATGGGCAGCGGTCCGATGACCCCTGCGTTCGACCAGTACTTCCTCCAGACCGAATTCCAGGTCATCCGCTCGCCCAAGATCCTCAACGAGGTGATCAAGGATCTGAAGCTGGCGAGGGTCTACGCCGAGCGCGACAAGCAGCCCGGTGAGCTGCCCATCCAGGACGCCTACGAGACGCTCTCCCGCGAGGTCGACATCACCCAGTATCGCAACACGGCGATCATCGAGATCACGGCCTTCAACGAGGACCGCGAGCTGGCCGCCCGCATCGCCAACAAGATCGCCGAGGTCTACGGTGCCTACCGGAACAAGAACCGGTCGGGTCGCAGCGATCTCGCCTGGACGGCCCTGACCAACAAGCTGGCCCGCTACGACAAGGAGGTCGCCGAGGCCCGCGAGACCCTGGACCGGCTCCGCATCGAGCTGAAGGTGCCCGAGGACATCGCCGACACCGGCCAGATCCAGGGTCTTTCGGCCCAGGAACTGGCCCGCAGCACCGGTGTCATCCAAGACTACCAGACCCGCATCACCCGCAACAACCGGCTGTTGGAGCAGTTGGGCCAGCTCAAGGGGGACCAGTTGCTCAACGCCCTGGTCGTCGCCAATCCCACGGCCGAGCTCAACACGCTGATCGGCGCCCGCAACTTCGCCATGCGCCAGGCCTCCGGCCTGAGCCCCGACTTCGGTCCCGATCATCCCGAGGTCCTCAAGTGGTCCCTCCAGATCGCCAAGCTCGACGAGCAGCTCGATGGCACCGTCCAGGGCATCCTGAGCGGCATGCGCTCGACCCTCGAGGCCGAGAAGGCGGCCATGGAGAACCAGAAGACCTTCCTCCAGGAGGCCATCGACAAGAACTCCAAGGACACGGAGCGATTCCGCCCCTACATCGTCGCCCGCAACGACTTCGAGAGCGCCCGGCGCATCCGGGACGGCATCAAGATCCGCGTGGCCCAGGAGGACATCGACCGCGACCTGAGCAGCACCTCGGCCGTCGAGATCATCAACGAGGCCCTCCCGGGGACCAACCCGGTGCGGCCCAAGAAGGCCGTCAACATCACCATCGGCGTGGTCTTCGGCCTCATCCTCGGCATCGGTCTGGCGTTCTTCATCGAGTACCTCGACACGTCGGTGAAGACGATCGACGACGTCGAGCAGGCCCTCCAGGCCCCGGTGCTGGGTGTCATCCCGCAGAACGTGGGCGCCCTCATGTCCGAGGGGGCCGACAGCCCCCACGCCGAGGCCTACCGCGTGCTGCGCACCAACGTGCTCTTCTCGCGCAAGGATCCCAACTGGCGCACGATGACGGTCGTCTCCGGCGGCGCCGGCGAGGGCAAATCCACCACGATCTTCAACCTCGCCACCGTGTTCGCCCAGAAC
>Ga0172372_10010305_pt1 | contig 11991 bp, 26 predicted proteins | sample LakKiv5m_2_FD_114544 | JGI IMG/M metagenome (GOLD analysis project Ga0172372, IMG submission 114544) | Freshwater microbial communities from Kabuno Bay, South-Kivu, Congo - kab_092012_9.5m | ecosystem: Environmental > Aquatic > Freshwater > Lake | place: Democratic Republic of the Congo...
CAGCCCCAGCCAGCCCAGCCGGCTGCCGGCATCCCGATTCGTCGAATCCCGCTGCCATCGGTCCGTTGCCATGGATGGCTTTGCCATCGCCCAACGGCCTTTGGCTGGGCGGCCCGGCAAGTACCTGCTCTCTACGATGCACATTGTTTGTATGGGGAAAGCTGGGCGGCCCGGCTGGCTTTGTTTCTTTTGAATTGGCTGAACGATGGCAGCCACGGCATGGGATGGGGAGGGGGATTCATTCCCCTCCCCCATGCCTATGGCTGGTTCATATTTCTATATGTATATAGGAGTCTGGCACTCTGTAGATGTCAGCGAAATCTGTCAGCCCGTTTTACTGTCAGAACGAGCTGGGTTCGGATCTGTATAAACCGCTCTCTTCCAATATCTTGCCAGCTTTTGTCAGCCTGTTCAGATACCTATATGCCGTCCTCTCGCTGATCTTGTGTGTCTTGACAAAAAACCGCACCAAGTCACCTGCCTGCCATGCCTTGCTGCCCATGTCAGTCAGGAAGGTATCGTCATCGATTGCCTTATGGGCCCCGGGCCGCTTCAGCTTGTCCGGGTTCAGGGCATGGTTGACCCTAAAGAGCGGATAGCCCCATTGGACTACGAAGCTGTCCATGGGCGGGAAGTTTCTAAGGGTGATGTCGCATGAGAATGTCCTCTCGTCCTCCTCATGGGCGGTCAGGACGACCAGGGAGTCCGGGTTGCGCGCAAAGACCCCAGAGCCGGAGAAGCGGTCGATGGACTCCTTGCCGCTGGCATTGCCCTTGGCGAAGTGGTGACTGAGGATGACTGACAGGTTGTGCCGGACGGCCAGGTGCTCAAATTCGTTCATCAAACCGCCCATGTCCCCGGCATTGTTCTCATCCCGGTCGCCCATAAGCATGTAGTTGGGGTCCAGAATGATCGCCTGGTATCCCTTGCCATCGATGTGCTTCTCGATGATCGGCCGGATGACCGTCAGGTCGGCCGCATATCCGCGCAAGGTCCACACGGCCAGATCCCCGATGCGGTCAGCCACATTCTTGGCGCGGGCCACGTCCATGAGCCGGTTACGGAAACTCCATTCCTGGATTTCAAAGTTCACGAACAGGACGCGGGAAGGGTGGCACTTGAGACCCCACCACTCCGAGCCCGTGTGCAGGCTTACGGCCAGGTCGATCAATCCCCAGCTCTTGTAGGCTTTGCTTGAGCCGCCGAGCAGCAACTTGCATCCCTGGTGCAGGGCTCCGTCGATGATGACCTTGGGCTCGGCGATCGATTCCGACATGAGCAGGTCGTAGGACTTGATCGGCGGCCAGTCCTGCGGGGCCGGCTTGAGACCCAACGCCACCGCGGGCTCGACCATCTGGCCTCCCACGCCCTCCGGGGAAAACCAAAGAAGCCTCTGGTGCTTGTCCCCGCGGGCAGCCCCCGGCAGCCGCACCGGCTGGCTGGCCCGGAACGTGGCCTTGTCGATGCCCATCGGGACCAGAAAGGCCAGGAGCTGCTTTTCCCAAAGCGGCGTGTGCGGGGCCTCGAACCATGCGTGGAGACTTTTGCCACCCGTGTCGACGATGGCATGGAGCCGCATGCGGAAGCGTTCCCGCATCAGCCGGAAGACCGACCCGACCTTGTCCTTGTCGAGGACGTCGCTTTCGACGACCAGGTACTTGCGGGCCAGCACCATCTCGTTCTTGCGGGCCTCGGCTTCGGGCTTGAAGACCGCCCCGGTCGTAAACGGGTGCGGTGCGGAAGATAGCTGGGACCATGCGGATTGTTTGCGGAAATGGGCAGGGGACGAGTCGGTGATGTCGCCGATCCAGATCGTGTCGTCGGGCCGGAACAGGGACAGGAAGAGCGCGTAATCCCCGTCGGGCGAATCGGGCAGGGGAGTCGGCGAGCTATCGTAGATTTCCGATGCCGTCCACGGGATCGGGTCCAGCCACTGACCACCATCGCCGGCGATCGTGTTAAGGCGCGACAACATCTCCGCTTCCGGGTCACGCTGGATGCGGACCGGGCCGGACAGACCCGCGGACTTGTCGGAGATCTGCCGGCGCAGTTCCCGGTTGGCTTCCCACCTGGCCGTCGAGCAGGACTGGTGGAAGCAAAAGACATTGGGCAGCCCGTCGATGAAGACGGTCGTGTCCTGCGGCCGGGTGGCGTTGTTGTGCAGGTGCTCGCCCGGGCAGCGGCAAAGGCCGTGGGTGTCCCCCTGCCAGTCGATCGGGCCCAGAATCTTCTCGGCGGCTTGGCGGGCGTCAGACATGCTCGATCCTCATTTCAGTCTTTCTCTTCCTCCAATTGCGGTCCGAATGGCAGCGCATGTGGCACGGCCAGCAGTAGGCGACAATGTTCTCCCTCTCGTCCGATCCGCCCAGACTCACGGCCTTGATGTGGTGGCCATGGAGCCCGACGCTCCCCGGGTGGTGGTCTCCGCACCAGGCGCAGTATTCCATGCCGTACTTCTTGGCAAGGTTAAGGCTGGAGCGCGGCCGCTCCTCCTCCGTCCTGGGCTTGGGCATCCATCGCCACCAGGTGCAGTCGTTGCAGAATTCCTTGGCGTAATGGACGCTGGCCATCGCCGTGCGTTCGATGCGCGTGTTGCCGCCGCACTTGGGGCAGCTCACCACTGCATTCCCCACTTGCCCCGCCACTCGGTCCGGCGCAGTTCCAGCACCTGCTCCCATTCTTCCGGCGTGAAGACATAGCACCTCTCGACATGCCAATCCTTGGCCAGCTCCTTGAGCCCGGCCGGCACCGGGGCCTTGTGATCTTCCAGCTTCACGACATCTCCTTTCGGTTGCTCATCGTCGGCTTGGCCGACTCGGGGGTGATCTTCTCCAGTTTCTCGATCAGAATCTCCTGGCTGACCGGCTCGCCGGCCGCGACCAGCCACGCCCGCACCGGCTCGCCCCGGATCGAATCGATGAACTCGTCGAGCTCGCCGGGCTCCTTGTATCCCAGGCAGCGGTACGCCTTCTGCTCGGTGTGGCCCGTCTTGTTGAGCCCGCGGAGGAACCCGCGGCGGTTGAGAGCCTTGACGTCCTGGACAACCTGATGCACGACCTCGCAGGCCAGTTGCCGGTATCGCGGGATGAGTTCTAGCTCGGCGGCGGTCCGGGAGGGCATGGGGGAGTCAGCGTGGGCTTGGGTTTGCCATCGTCAATAAAATCTTTGCTTTGTGCTACGAACTCTCCGCGGAGAAGATCGAGGTGGTATCCGTCGCCGTGGAATTTGTCATACATCATGGCGTTGCAGGTGGCGGCCCCGTTGCCCAGGGTCATCGGGAAAAGTTTTCCGGGCGTGACCGCGTCGTTGGCCAGCATCATCCCCAGCACCTCGATCTCCTGCGGGCCGATGCGGTTGTCCCTCACAGATGCGCATCCAGAAGCTGTAAGACGCCCAGCCAGTTTTCCTTTGTCTTAAAATATATTTCCATGGTGGTCGACCCGCCCGAGCCACCGGAGCTCTCGACCAGATAGATATCAATTCCGTACAGAGTGTGATCGTCCTTATAAGCGTACCATCCTTTGAAATCGATCTGGTTAAAACAGAACATGACGATGCCGTCGACGTAGACTTTGACCCGCCCGTTGTAGACCTTCAGCTCGCGGTTGTGCTTGGGAGTCATCTTCTTTTCCAGAGCAGAATCAGCAGCGCCCCGATGACCACCCCGCAGATTCCCGCCAAACCCGTGATAAAAGCAGTCATAATAAGTGTCCTTCAGTCAGGCCGCCCCTTCTTCTGCTGGACGGCCTCCTGCTATGTGGTGGCCATTCATCCGGGGCTCTTGGAACAATTCCCCCGTAAAGGCTTTTTGTTTTTTCTATCTCATTAAGAATGGCTCTCTCAACAAAGCTAACTTCGGTTTCACGCAGCAGATAGGTGCAGTTCTTGATCCCTTGGTCTATGGCTATTTCTAATCTGTAATTCTTTTGCACCCCCTGGCGCCGCATAAGCCGTGACCCAGCTTCGCACGTGTTGTGAAGGATGTTAAACCTGGGCTGCTCGCGTTTAATTGCAGAGACTTCCTCAATCTCAAGATTTTTTCTTGAGCAATCGAATCGGCGGATATCCGTTCTTACCACTTGATAAAACCAGTCTGCGTTTTGCTTGTGCTCCCTAATCCTTCGGTCTGTGTCGTTTGTTATGCCAAGGTAAAGGAGTGAATCCTTGTTGTCGTAAAATCGGTAAATATAGAAAAGATCTATGTTCATTGCCGGATCATCCTCTGGTAATCCTCGGCCGTAACGGTCACGTCCAGACCCAGTTGCCGCAGGACCTCAAAGTACGCGTCCTCAAAGCTCTTGGCCTCGACCTGCATCGTGTACTGGTCCTTCTGCTTATCGTAGACCCGGAAGAGATAGAGCGGCTCGGTCATGGCCTGAGCCGCCCCTTCTTCTTCTCGGCCTCGATGAAGTTCTCCAGCGCTTTGACAAATCCGTAGTTCAGCAGCGCGTTGCGGTCCTTCTTGATCTCTTTGAGACCGTACTCGGCCAGATCGTCCCAGATCTCGTCCGGCGCTTCCATGTCCATCTCCACGTACCTGACCTCCCTTTCGGCCAGGATGTGGATCGTCTTGATGTTTTTGGGAAGTTTGTCCTTCTTCACTCTTTCGATTTTCATTTGATGACCTCCTCGGCCGCGGCGAGAACCTCCTCCGGCTTGATCGCCCGCAGCACGTTGCAGTGTTTCTGTTCGCCCTTCTCCGAGTTGACCGCGTCCTTGCACTTCGCCTGAGGCTGCTCATAGCTGGTGCAGGGCGCATGCGGACAGACGTGGGAAGGGAAAAGGGCGCGGCAGTTCTTGTAGTACTTCAAGGTATGCTCCGGGCCGAAGGGCCCAAGCAGGGCCACCGCCGGGCGGTCCAGGGCGCTGGCGATGTGGAGCAGGGCCGATTCCGGCGTCACCACCAAGCCGGCATGGGCGGCCAGCCAGACCAGCGAGCGCACGTTGCGCGTCTTACCCTGTAAGTTGACCAGCCGGCTATGGGAAATTCCCACCGGCGGGTCGTCGTTGCCCACCGCCACCACGGTCCAGTCCGGCCTGGCCTTGAGGAATGACTTGATGAAAAGGCCGGCCTGGTAGACCGGGTAGGACTTGTAGAGTCCAGATCCATGAATTCCGTATAGCAGGAAAGGGGAGCTGACCTTGAAGCCCATTGCACCAAGCTCATGTTCATCCTTCTCCAGCACCTTAACGTAGGGGCGCTTGAACTCGTCGTCCACGTTGGCTCCCCAAGTCTGGTAGACTGAGTCGTAGACGTTGCCGGTCAGGTCGGCTGTCTTCGAAAGAATGTCGTCGAGGGGGACGTGTCCGCGGTACCCGCGCCAAGTGTCCAGCGTCGGGGCCAGCGGCATCGCCCTCACCCCGGTCAGCCCTTCCCAGAGTGGCAGGTGCCGGGCCGGAATGTAGGCATCCACCCGTCCCTCGCCCTCGTAGTGGGCCATTGCCCGGGCCACGCCCATGCAGATGAACTGGTCGCCGATCGCCCCGCCGCGATAAATGCAGGCATTGCCGCCGGTGGCGCAACCGACGCGGTAGGGCAGGAAGTAGGCATTGGCTCCGGTCCCGGGCAGACCCTTGACCTCGTCTGGCACGACGTAGCTCTCGTGGGGATGATGCAGCCGCTCGTCCAGCATCATCGGGTTGTCGAGCCGGATGATCCTCACGGCAAAATCTCCCCAACCTCGTCCATCCACTTGTCCCTCTTTTCGGCGTAGATGCCGGCCGCGTGGACGATGTGGGCTTCCTCCCAGTGCTCAAGATGTTCCGGCGTGTTGATCTCCATGGCATTCCAAGCCCGCGGGATTTCGACCAGGCTGAACCCGAGCTTTCTGGCCCGGTAGTTGATGAAGGTCTGCCCCTGGAAGGCGAGAGGAAGCAGGCAGAAGTCGCCCCAGGCGGCGGCATGCTGGCGGTCGCAGAGGACGACCCCGGCGTTGAAGTAGGTCGCGCCCCACTGGATGCTGCCGAGGATCGCCTGGATCGAGATGATGTCGCCGGCCCGGTGGAAGCACAGGAAGTCGTTGGGCTTGGAATCCATCGCCGCATAGAGGTGGCCGGCGGGAAACTGCTCAAACGGGTTGGGAGCCTCGCGGGAAACCAGGCAGTCCGCGTCGATGTACATGGTGCGGTCGGCGCGCTGGGCCTCCTCGCTCATCAGCATCTGACCCAGCACTCCCATCCTCTGCTTGGGTGTCACCACCGAAAGCTCCGCGTCCCAGCGTTTGGCCGCATCCTTGAGCCGGGGAAGAGAATGCTTCTCAAACCAGGCCCCGAGGTTTTCCGAGATCGTGACAATTTGTTTTTTCATACTTCCTTCCAGATTTTGTTTTCGGGATCAAAGCGAAGACTCCACTCCATCAGGCGGCTGTAGATGCGGTAGCCCCAGCCCAGCCGCAGAAAGGTTTTGGACCACAGGTCACCCAGCCAGTAGCAGAGGAGAGCCAGAGCCAGCTTCATTGGGCAAAGATCCTCATGGCTGCTTCCCGTAACCTGCCGTCCCCGCAAAGGGCCTCCTTGGCGGCCGAGAGCAGCATCGGCCCCGGGCGCTCCACCCTGCCGATCTCGCTCCAGATATTGACCTCGTCGGCCTCGACCTCCTTGATTTCGCCGCCATCCTCGGCCCCCGGGGAGCCGATCCAGTAGCTGACCCGCCCGGTCGTGAACCACTCCTTGCCGCCCCAATTGAAGGGGACGACCCGTCCGACCGTCTCGGGGATCAACGTGATGGCGGTGCTCATCGCCCCGTCTCCACATGGCCCAGCTTCAGGTTGTAGCCACGGAGCGAGTCAAACTCCTTGAGCCGCCGGTTGTCGATGACGACGTGGGCGGGCTTGAGCTGCTCGCCCAGCCAGACGATGGACCTGGCCCATTGCTGTTTGCCGATCCTGCCCAGCTCCTTGCGCAGCGTGGGCCGTTCCAGATCCAGGTTGCGGATCATTTGGACAGGTTCCTGACGACGGCCTCGACGACGATCCAGACGGCCCAGATCACGCAAAAGGCACCGATGACGGCACAGACGCTGGTCAGCATGGGAACCTGTCCTCGATGAGTCTTTGGATGATTTGATGCAGCCGGTAGTTCTCCCAGGACAGGTACTCCATCACGCGCTCCATCCGGGTCCCGGGGTCCGCCGTGGTGAAGGCGGCCAGGGGGTCGTTCCATTCGATCCCGGAAGGACCGATGTGGACGGAGGAGCCGTAAGTTTCCATTTGCGTTGGACTACCTTCGGTCGATGATGCCGGCCACCCAGTTGGCGAAGCGGAAGACCGCGGCACCGGCAAAACCCAGCACCGTGGCCCACGCCACCATCACCACCAGGCAGATCCCGAACTCGATTAATTTATCGATCATAGCGTCTTACCTCCTTTGATTTTCTCCAGCAGGAAGGCGCAGCGGCACAGGGCCCGCTCCAGATGGTCGATGGCCGTCTCGCCATGGGCATCGACCAGCGGGGAGTTCCCGTCGAGCTGCCGCATGGCGGTGGTGATGTGGCTGATCGCCCGGTCGGAGTTGTACCTCATCGAGTCCCGATCAAACCACTGCCCGTACCCGGACTTGCTCGATCCGCGATTCATCACGTGCCGGATGGAAGCCGCGGCCCCTTCGGCCACCTCGTCGATGCTGGGCACCCTGGAGTCGACCTGGACCGCATCCAGATCCGTCTTGAGCTCCTGAAGCCGCTTCTTGAGATCGTCCAGCGCTTCGAGCGTACTCATTTGAGCACCGTGCCTTTCGGAGTGTGTCTTTTCATCCACACCCAAAGCCGCTGGCAGTTGTGGAAAGCGTCTAGGCCCGCCTCCAGCTCCTGCTCGTCCCAGGCATGGACAAACGGCTTGGCCGGAGTCCGGCTGGAGCAGACGATCGAAACGCAGCCGACCTTCTTGCCCAGTGCAAGTCTATATGCAGAAAGTTGCATCGCGTCCGTCGGATAGATTGGGCGTCTACTCGCCGTCACCTTGTCCGGGTCAAAGGATCTGTTCTTCAGATCCACCAGCACCGTCCCCAGCTCGGTGTGGTCCAGCAGGGCATCCGCCCGGCCGGCATAACCGGGACCCACCAAGACCTCCTCGGTCCAGTGGGTCTTGACCACGAATGCGTTAAGTTCGTCGGCCAACCGCTTGGCAAACACTCGATGCTTCTCCTCGACCTGAATCTTTTTGACCTTGTCGCTCATACGACCTCCACCCGGGAACCGTCCTTCATTAGCTCGAGCATCCGCTCCATGACCGCATGCATCGCCGTGCCAAACTCGGCGGCCTCCTTGGTCACGTTGCGGCTTTCCGCGACGACCTTGGCGGCCCAGTCCTCGATGGACTCGCCGGGCTGCCGGGGATTGTTGTCGGCGGCGATCAGCACCTGCTGCTCCCGCCAGGCGTTGAGCTCCGGTTTGTTCAAGACCAAGCTTACCACCGAGGTGACGCTGGGGACTAGGAAGGTTCCCTCCTTCTCCAGTTTCCTGACGTCACGCAACGTGGTCGGCCGCGGGTTTCCGTTAGTGTCCAGGACCGAGTGGAACGGCTCGCCTTCCGTCGAGTACCAGTGGGCACTCTGGTCGGCGGTGACCAGCTTGGTCGGGACTTGTTCCTGGGATGAGAGGGTGATGCTCATTAGAAGGGCATCCCGTCCTTGGCTGCCGGCGCCTTGTTACCCATCTCGTCGGAGGCCAGAATCCGGTCTTTCAGCCACTGGGGGAAGTCGGGGAAGGCCCCGCCCGTTCCCTCCTTAATGTCGTAGGACACCAGCGGGTTGACCCTCTCGGGCAGCTTGGCGAATCCCTTGGGGATCTTGGCCGCCCCGGTGATCCGGGCGTACTGGCGCCCCGAGGTCTTACTGGTGTTGATCTGGATGTTAAGGAGGCAGGACCTACCAAGGTACTTGGTAAGATCCAAACTCTCCAGTTCCTTGCCGGTCAGCGCCCGGCCCTCGATGCCCTCGAGGAGCTGGCGCAGTTTGCTCTTGGGCCCGATCGAGGCGGTGTAGTCTTGGCCGATGACCATCGGCACCTGCTGCTTAGTCACCGGACCGCCGTTGACCTGTGTCTCAAGCTCGTGAGTTTCGTTGGTGAGTTCTGCGGCAATGCGCAGCTTTTTGACCTTCTTAACCTCGCCCTGATATTCGTCGGTCTGGGTACCGAGGAGGACAAACTGAGTGAGGTAGGCCGGCTGGGCACCGGCTTCGGGTAGTTTGCGTTCTGTCTGGGGTTTTTCGCTTAATATTAGGCTCATTTGGTTTCTGTTCCTTTCGGGTTGTTTTTGGTTTCGGTGAAGCCGGCAAACTCGGCAATTTTGGCCAAGGTTTTATTTTCTATGGATGTGAAGTGGGTCAGCCCGGCCTTGCTGGTCACGCTGAGGCTGTTGACGGAGTCTCCCTCCACATGCGCCAGCAACGCATTAAATGCGAATTGCAGTTTACGCATGATGATAGGGCTGCTGATCTTTGCCCCGATTTCATAGACCTTCCCGCTAAGAAAGTTGTTTCGGAAGATCAGGACCGGGGAATGGGCCTTGAGGTTTGCGCCCGAGCGCAGGGGGCCGACAAATGTTTCCATGATGTCCGGGTGGGTTTTCCATACCATGGCAATGGCGGCACAAACCGATGCCTGAAGAATCCCCATGGAAGCCTCGTCCTTCATCGCCGCCAGCTTGGTAATCAGCGGGTACTGCTTGATGATGTAAACGGCAACAGTCGGAGTCAGCTTGGCCATTGTGCTTCCGGTTGCGATGACAAGAACCGCTCTTGCAGCTGCGGCGTTGCTGGTTGCATTGGCAATGCCGTGCTCAATCCGCAACTGGTCGGACACCGTTCTGGCCCTGCAAAAATCAATACAGTCCTTGGTCCGTATGGTTGTGCCGTTCTTGTAGACCTCCGGCACCCCGCGAACCACCAGAATGGAAGCGCTGATCCCGGTGTTTTTGATGGCTTGAAGGCGGTGCTGTCCGTCCAGCGTTTCGCCCTTCTCGCTGATGGCGATGCCCTGATGCGTGGTGATGAACTTGTGGCTTCTGAGAAGATTCTCAAAAAAGCCCACATGGTTGGCACTGAGGTGCCTATTTTTGTGGTTTGCGGTAAGCAGCTTTTCTGCTGCATGCCGGTCAATCGTCTCTACTTTAGCGGTTATCATTGTGGGGTCCTCCTGACTTGGGTTGTGGGGTTATGGTTTGGGTTGACGAAGTCTTGTGAAAAGTTCCTTGGCATTGGACTACGTTCTGGGCCGGGGCATAGGGCAGAGCTTGGCGCACAAGCTCCAGCCAGTCGCTGATCCTCATCGTGACGTGCCAGTTCTCTTTGTTGCGGCGATGGCAGACCACCGGGACTTTCCCGTCCCGGGCATCGGCCACGGCCTGTCGCATCCATCCGTAGACGTCGGTCTGCTGGACGTACTTGGACTCGATGTGGAAGATCCAGTGCGGCACGTCGACCAATACGTCAGAAGCGCCGCCATCCGGGGAGCCGCAGTACTGCTGGGCCCGCCGAGCCGGCCAGCCAGCCTCACGCAGCAGGGAAGCGATCTGACGCTCACCGCGCTTACCCTTTTGCCGGGACCGCCGTCCCGTGGAGCTCGAACAAGGGGGCATCAGGCTCGACTCCCGTTAAGATGCGGTGAGACTCGAGCACGAGCCCGGCGGCCTGGTCCGGGTTGAACTGACCCGTGATGGTCAGCTCCCCGCCGTTGATGTTGGTTTTTATGGTCATCATGTTTGTGTATCCCTTTCGAGCTAATGGTTAATTTACGTTTGTTTTTATGGAGCGAGTCTCCATTTATACCTCGGACATTTACCGTCCTTGCTTCGCGGGCAAGTGCTGAAAGAACATCGGCAAAAAAAATCAGCCGGCCGCCAAAACTTTTTCGGCATCCGCGGCGACGCGCAAAATAAAATGCGCCGTTTTCCGTCGTGCCGAGGAAGATTGCCAATTCGCTTTTCGTCACCCAAGGCTTGGCGGAGTATTGCGGAAGCTGTGCGGGTGCTTGCATAGGTCTAGCGGATTAAGGACTCGTGATTAGTCTGTCAACGTCTTTTTGCGTTTTATGTCGGAAAGCGTCTTTTTGTATAAGATGTACTACAATTTAGCCTTGCAGAAAATGTGCAGAAACGGGCTTGACATGTGCTACAACGCACACGAAACTTATACCCATGGCAAGAACCTCTAAAGCGAGTTGGGAGGATCGGGTGATCCTTGAGACCAATATGGCAATCCGTTGCGGAAAAGCCCACCGGGCGATCTGGCAGGAGGTGGCGGCTCATACGGGCATGTCCATCTCCCAGATTATCCTTCGGACCAGCTTGGAGTTTATTCGGCTGGCCAAGCAGGGGAAGATTGACGTCCCGCTGGGAACCTATATCCACTACGCATTCGGAGGTAAAAAATAATGGCCACCATCAATATCCGCCACGGCACCTACTATCTCTCTACGAAAATTGGGGGGCAGTGGACTACCAAGTCCCTTTACACAAAAGATCCTCGCATCGCCGAGGACAGCCTCGCCGCCGCCCAAGCCCGGGAGATGACCGACCGCCGCAAGTCCCAGGCAGCCCAGGGGATCGTGGTCAGCTTTGATCTGGCCGAAATTTCCGGCCGGTTCATCGCCGCCTCCCAGGAGCGCTATCGTCTGGGCCAGTGCCGCCTTCCCACGGCCGAAAACGTAGCGCATCGCACTCCGATTATTCTTAACTTCCTTAAACTTCTTGGCGTTGTGCGACTCGACCAGGTCAGCCGGGCGACGGTCCGGCAGTTCGTCACGACCGCCCTGGCTCACCCCTACAGCCCTACGACCGTCAACCAGCTCTGCGCCCTGGCGAGCCAGCTTTGGGAGTTCGCGCTGGAGGACGACACCTTGGCCGACCTCTACGACAAAAATCCCTGGGCGGGGAAGAAGCTGCGCCCCCGGGCCTACGCCAACCCCAAGCCGGCTTTGACGCCGGAAGAGTATGTCCTGGCCAAGGAAGCCAGCCACAAGGCCCAGCCGGTCGTGCGTTTTCTGGTCTTTATGGG
>Ga0172372_10010308_pt1 | contig 11990 bp, 11 predicted proteins | sample LakKiv5m_2_FD_114544 | JGI IMG/M metagenome (GOLD analysis project Ga0172372, IMG submission 114544) | Freshwater microbial communities from Kabuno Bay, South-Kivu, Congo - kab_092012_9.5m | ecosystem: Environmental > Aquatic > Freshwater > Lake | place: Democratic Republic of the Congo...
GAGCCATTGAGGGCGGTTTCTACCGGGGAAGCAAGCACCCTCCGCTTGCTGGTACGCTCCTGGGATGTGGATGGCGATGGTCAACCCCGATCGATACGGTCCAACCCGGGTCCATACGAGTTTGGGGGAGACCCCAGAGCCGAGGCCTGGATGGACCAGGTTGAACTGGCCCTGCCCTTGGTCCGTTATTGACCTTTAACCGAAATAAAATGTCGTATTCCGTTTGGTAATGCGCTCTATTTACTTTACATTTGCATTTGGTAATGCCTATATGAAATATTTAACGGCGCTTTTAGTGGTCTTTTTGGCCTCTTTTACGCATTCCTGGGCTCAAGTGAACCCACCGGGAGTGCCGTATTATTATTTCAAATCGTACGCTCTTCCCTCCTCGGCCAATATTCAGGACAATTTGGGGTTGGTGACCTTGAGGAATATTAACTTGAATTCACCCAATGCCGTTAACGGAATTGTCACCATAGCCCCTATTACTAGCCCGTATGCGGGTCTCATGCGCATTGAAGGATCACCGGGTAAGCGCGTTCGCTTAACCTACCTAAACTTTGAAACCCTGCTCGAAGAAGGCGGTAGCGGTGGGGTTGTGGTGGCCAATTACCGCATTAGTGGTTTTGGAGAAGACAATCAAACAGCCAGTATCCTCTTGGATATCGGCGAAGCCACCATCACCATCAGCGACCAAGGGTATTATTTTCTATGGTTGGGGGTTGTATTGGATATCTCACAGGCCAAACCGGGGAATTATGTCTCCGAATTCATGATTGAAATGGAAGGGGTTAGCTAATGAAAAGGTTGGTTTATATTCCTTTTTTGGCCACCCTGGTCACCCTAACCTCGAACGTTAACGCCCAGAGGATTAACTTTAAACCCTTCGTTCAAGGCGAAAATATCACCCTCACGGTTTTGGAAAACCAGGCCGGTCTCAATTTTAGTAGTAAAATGCCAATTTTGGTGGGTAATCCCTACCTCACCGAAATTGGATTGAATGATCCCCAAGTGGTGGTGGTCGAAATCCAAGGTCCTGTCGAATACGATCTAACCTTGGATTTTAATATTCCCAACGGTTTGAGTTATTTGGGTAACGACACAGGGACTTTGGTTCCCGTTGGCATTCGATATGCCTACAGCAATACCGGGGAACCCACATCGGTGGCTGGACGTAGTTACGCGGTGGAAGTTCCGCCCCTGTTTCGTTCGATCCAATTCCCTCTACGCAAACGGCGACTTGGCGGCCCGCCGCCCCCTCCTCCCACCCCGATGCATGGTGGCTATACCCGTTTGCGGGACAAAGCCTATGTCTACGTTTACGGGAGTTTAGGCCCCGTGCCCTCCAGTATTCTACCGGGCATGTATTCCGGATTAATCACTTTAACAGTTAGCTATGCGGACAATACCCTCTAGCCAACTTTTGACCTGCATTTTGCCTTTGCTTTTCCTAGCATTGGTTGGGCATTCGGCTATGGGCCAAATGATCCGTATGCAATTAACCATACCTTCTGGTACCGATGTGGGCTTAGTCCCTATTGATCCCCGCGTTATCAATCCCCCCAAAGGGTCCAACAACAATAGTCAGGCATTGCCCAACTTCAAATCCCTTGGTGCCGCAGGAACGGCTGAAACAGACTCCATTCTTCGGGCCTATACCCGTTGGGTTGAATTGCGGGCTCGCGAAAACACCGAGCTGCTTGTTCAAGTTCGTTATGAAAACGATAGCATCAAGTTCCCTGTTTTTGTTCTTAACAACGGAACCAGCAACTATAATGCTGCCCAACGCGCACAATCACCTGTTCACTTTCCGCATTTCAATAAGGCGGTAACAATGCGGGTTATGCCGCCCAAAACTTATCATTTTACCGCGTGGCTGGGCTTACCCGTTCTTGTAAAATCTCTGCTAACCATTGAATACACCTAAGTACGAATGAATCACTGATTAATAGACACGTCGTATCCCTGCTGCTATCCCGACCAGGTCGGAACCAGCCCCTGAAAAAAACAAACAAAACAAATAAATAAAAAAACCAAAAAACAAACCAAACAAAAAAACCAAACCAATGAAAAAAATCCTTCTCTCCCTCACCGCTGTTGCAGCTTTCGTTTTTGCAGCAGGAACGGTTAGCGCCCAGGTCAACGGTCCCATTACCGGTAAAACCCAGGTAGTACAGGCCAACGCTAACCTTCAAGCCGAAATTTTGGTCACCATACCTTCACCTGGTGCCGATGGTGGTGCCGTTCGTTTTGGAACAGTCCCACGGAACTCGACCATCAACATGGACCCACGCGCGGTTGCTTCAACCAACCTGGGATTCAGTTCAGCGCCAGCGATGGTTTCCATCACATCGCAGCCCGATGAGCCACTTCGTATTGAATACCCCAGTGCAATTCTCTTGTCGAACAACACCAGCGGTACGCTGAACTACATCACCTATCGACCTCAAATCTCTGCGCTTAACGATCATGTCGCTTTAACAGCTACCAATCGGGAAGCATCCAAGTATTTGGGTACCACCAACCCAGGCCGTGACCAAGTTACCGCCGATGGCGGAACCGGTGAAGGAAGCACCGCTAGCTCTGCTGTTAACGGTTACGTGGTTATGTCTCCTTTCACAGGAGGCGCCGCCGGTAAAGTAACCTTGTTCGTGGGTGGTAAACTATACGATGGTGCTGCGAATACCCCGAACATTTCAACCAACATTCCAAACACCAAGCAGGTAGGTTTCTACGACGGTGAATTCACCCTCAATATTCTCTACCTCAACTAATTTCATGTTAGCATGTTAACGAGTCCCGGCAATCCTTGTATTGCCGGGACTTATTGCATAAAAACGATGATATTTGGGTTCGACCCTGGGCATGAAATTTATTTACTTGTTAGCAATCGTCATGATTATTAACCAAAGCCATAGCCAAGCCCAAGGGGATGCCACCCAATCTTTTCCAACCATGGCCAAGGTTTTACGACCTATTGTCCTGACCGTAGGTGGATCGCCCTACAATTCGGTTTGGTTTGGAAATATAACGGTTGGTAAAATAGCTTATTTGGATCCTCGAGGAATCGCGAGCGAATGCGTAAGCCATACCGCCAATGTTGCCAAAATCACCGTGACCGCGACCAACAACGAACCCATTCGCTTAGAGTATCCCGATTCAATCACCCTGATCAATGGGACGTATCGTATACTCTACCAACCCCGAATTTCGGCCATCTACGGCGACCAAGCTGTAACGATAACCAACCAGAACAATTCCATCGCCGTTGCTTCCACCTTGTCAGGAACCAATACAGTAACCGGGCCCAACGGCAACGGCCAAGGTCCAGCCCTAATCACCACAGGATTTACAGGTCCCGAACTGGACCGAACAACACTCTTTATAGGTGGCTACCTATACGGTGCTCAATCGTTGGGTGCCCCCATTCCGATAGGTCAAGAAAAAGGTTTTTACACGAATACATTTGTTATTAACATTTTGTACCAAAACTGATAGCCTGTTGCGCTACCCAAAAAAAAACAAGCCATGAAAAAATCGTACCTCGTAATTTTGTTTGCTCTTATGCAGTTTACCGCATGGGCTCAATTGTCCCTAGCCCCTACCGCGGTCTACCTCGACAAATACGGTATTGGAAATTTATACGTTTCCAACAATTCCGGGGTCGCTCAGGAAATATCGGTTAGTTTTCAGTTCGGGTATTCCGACCAGGATTCGGCTGGAACCCTGATCATGCGCTACGACGATAGCACCAATGCCAGGGATTTTGGTCTAAATCCCTACCTCAAAGCCTTTCCAAGGACATTTATTCTGCCGCCCAATCAGCAACAAATTGTTCGGTTACAGGCCCGTGTTCCCAAAGGAAAAGCTCCAGGGGTATTATTCACCCGAATCAAGGTAATTAGCTCACCTCAAGCCCAGGACATTGGAACCACCGACGATACCACAGGAATATCGACCCGGGTTAGCCTCCGGTTTGAACAAGTTATTGTAGCCTTCTACAAAAATGGGGAGGTCAGTACCGGGGTTCAGGTGAATAAAGTGGAATCCAAGCTGGATAGCAACCTACTTAGCATGGATTTTCATTACAAAACCACGGGCAATGCTCCCTATTTGGGACAAGTGCGTATGACCATCAAGGATGCTGCAGGAAAAGTCTTGTCCGAAAATCGCAATACCGTGGCTTTGTACTTCAGTGGTCGCAGACGTTTCTTCTTCACCTTACCCGATGACGCACCTCGGGATTATTTCTCGGCCGACTTTGTTTTTGAAACCATAAGAAACGATATCCCATCGGAGGACCTCATTCAAGCCCCGCCCATCAAGCATCAAGCGGTTTTGGTTCCCAAATAATTGCATAAACAGGTCAGCGGAGGCATGTTTGCCAGGTGGTTGCTGCGGGTAGGCCTGCTCTTGATTGGACTGCTTACGTTCCTTAGGCCTGCCAAAGCCCAGGAAACGGACGAGATTATGCTAACATTTGCCTACCCATCCTTGGGTCAGGTCTATGTACAATGCGTGTTTCGGGGTAATCAACCCTACTTGGGTCTAACCGAACTGCTAACCATGTTCATGATACCCTATGAGAGGAACAGCAGCCAATTTGGATTCAAAGGAACCTACCCCTTCAAAACCAATCCTTGGGAAATTGATCCCATCAACCTCACCCTAACGGTCAACGGAGTTGTTCGACCTCTCAAGGCGGACCAGTTCCACTTGGGGGAAACAGACCTTTACCTGGTCCCCGAATTGTTCAACGAAATTTTTGGGCTAGATTTTACGATTAACCCCTACGGTCTTCTGTTGAGCGTGATCACCAAACGAGATCTTCCCATTGACGAACGCTATAAACGAATCGCCATACGGGAAAAACTCAAGCAGCAAGCCCCGGAGAGTCTACTAAAAACCTATCCTTTACTGTACCCGCGAGAGCGCAGGGCTGTTGGCCTCGGGATGTTGGATTACAATGTAGGGGTCACCGATGGAACCTACGGTCGAACGTACAATTACCTTGTCAGTTCGGGTATCGAATTACTTGGAGGGGATTTCCAGGGGACCCTCAGCGGTTTTCGCTCCGATTCATCGGAACGCCAAACCTTGAGCTCAACCCGTTGGCGGTATGTTTTTAAACAAGGTTTGAACGAAACCGGGAATCCTGCCATCAGCGATTTAATGGTTGGACAAGTTGGACTCGGCGGCCCCGCAGGCGGACGCATTGTAGGGTTTAGCCTTTCCAATACGCCCATCATTCCGCGCAGGGTTCTTGATGTATTTGTGATTGATGGTTTTACCGAAAAGGACGCCGAGGTTGAACTGTTGATTGCTGGTCAACTCGTTGACTTTGTGCGCGCTGATGAAATTGGATACTACCGATTCAAAACCCCCTTATCGTACGGAACGGTACGTGTTGGAATACGAATCTATACCCCCAAAGGGGAGGTAATTATGGAAGACCGGCAATTGCAAATCCCTTTTACGTTTGTGCCCAAAGGATTTGTGGACTACAACCTTCAAGCCGGAGTACCCGAGATCGCTAACGTCGGGCTCCAATCTGATATTGCCGGGCATGCCAATATCGCCTACGGTTTGACCAACAACCTTACGCTTAGGGCGGGTGCTTACCGTTCGGCGGATACCCTTCAACGGGAGGCCATAAGCCCCTACGGAAGTGCTTCGTTGCGATTTATGGACCAATACCTCTTCAACGTGGATCTTTTACCCGGTATCATGAATCGCTTCAATTTTGGAGTTAATTATGCCAACAACACGGCGCTATTCCTACAATACAGCGATTATACCAGTTCCCTCGCGGCCAAAACCTTGCCCAAAACACCGTTAAGGGATGTGTCAATTAATTACTTTTTTCCATTTACCATCGGCAAAAGAACCTACGGGGTAAGAGCAAGTGCCGAGCAAGTTTGGCGACGAAACCAAACGAATCTCCGCATGCAGTTTGATTTTAATGCCAAAATCGGCCCCATTGTTACGCGTTTGAATTACCGGGAAGAACTGATTGATTTGGTTGAAAGGGACCTCGCTCGTCAACGCTTAGCGACTGCAACCTTAACCTACATGGTCCCCCGAACCCCGGGTATTCCGGTCCTAATGCGGGGTATGTTTTTGCGCGCTCAATTGCGACACGATATGCAGCGGTTTGATGCCGAAGCATTGGGGTCTTTGCAGTTTTCGCAGACCGTTTGGAAGACCGGACGTATCAACCTGAACTACGACCGGGATATCCTCAACCGAGCGAATATTTTTAGTGTTGGGCTTCTCTTTGACTTTCGACGGGTCCGTTCGGCAACACAGGCAACCCTACGGGCCAATCCTGTGGTAGTCACAAACGAATTAACCCAGAACTTTAGTGGATCGCTTGGGGGGGATCTCAAAAAAAGACTTTTGGTGGCCACAAACCGCGATCAGGTGGGTAGAGCCGGTTTACGAATTCGTATGTTTTTGGATGAGAATGCAAACAGCATCTACGAAAAAGGTGAACCCATCATCCAAGCCACGAACATTTTGTTGGACCAGTCCGCCACCATGTTCACCGGTAGCGATAGTAGCTTGCTAATAACCCAGTTACAGAGCTACTGGAAATACCGGGCCACCCTGGATGTCAATGCCTTGCCGGATGCCACCTTGGCACCCCTTAAGCCCAAATTTACTTTTGTTACCGATCCGAACCGGTACAAGCATATCGACCTTCCCCTTTACCGGACAGGTACCATCGAAGGAGTCGTTCTCAACGATCGAAACGGCAAAATGACCCCGCAACCGGGTTTGCGATTGCAGGTGACCAAAGTGGGGAGCGATGATGAACCCAAAACCATCCGAACCTACTCGGATGGAAGTTTCTACACCCACGGTTTGGTGCCTGGAGATTATTATGTTTTGGTGGACAGCCTTCAATTGGCTTTTATGCGTCGTCTCCAGGGTCCCGACACCTTGCGGTTTACCATCAAAACCATGCCCGAAGGTGACTACCTGGATGGCCTGGAAATTCGTCTCCGACCCAAGCCTGTGGATACCACCAAGCCGTTTGAAATGAAAAACTTAAGCGAATTGGAATTTGCCCTTGGGGATATCCTACGCACCACAGTTAAGTCCTTTGTGGAGGCTCAAGGGCTATTCTATTCAGGCCGCATTCCTGAGGCCTTGCTCAACCTCAATTTGTCCTTAAGCAATTTTAGAACCGACTATGCCTTGGCGCTCAAAGGTTCCATCGCTTTTGTATTGGGTAGACGCGAAGAAGCCATGACCTTGTGGTACCAGGCCAAACAACGAAACCCCATGCTCATAATTCCAGAAATCAAATACCTGGAAAAAATCCGGCAAGAAGTTCGGGCCGAAATAGGGGCCGATACCGCTTGGCTACCAAATATCCCCAATTTGCTGGATACCGGCGTGGTGAAAAGGCCGGATTGGTTATTGGAACTGGACAACAAAATGGTGGAACGCCAAAACGCTCCTGAAACGCAAAACAGGACCGCCCCGATGGCCTTGCTGGAGGGCGAATTGGGTAACCGCGTTGGCCAATCGGTGAAGGCCTTTATGGAAGCCCAGGAATTCTTTTATCGGGGTTTGCTTGAAGAGGCCGAAGCCAGTGTGGATGCCTCCCTTCGAAATTTCAAAACAGACCATGCCCTGGCCCTCAAGGGCTCCATTGCCTTCATGAATGGCCGAAAAGAAGAGGCCGAACGATGGTGGTTGGAAGCCCAAAAAGGCAATCCGGAAATTTTAATCCCCCTCCAAGATTTTTTGCGAAAAATCGAGGATCAGGTTATAGATTTGTCCCCATCTAAACCCCAAGATTAAAGCCATTTATGCATTTATCAAAACCTTATGTATCGCTGCTCATCTGGATAGGGTTTACGATAGGATTACCAACGGTTTGGGGACAAGAAAACGGGGGAAATACCCCACCGCCCAAAGCAAGCAATAACGCAGAGAATCGCAGTTCCGAGAGCCGTGCCCTCAACACCGAGAGCGTTGCATTCCGGCCTTTGAATACGCTTGAACAATTTGCCTACGAGTCCGAAATTGCGAATCAATTGCAGAACCAGGTGAGTCGTTACATGGACGCCAACCTTTTTCACATTTCGGTCCAAATCGAAGGCCGCATACCCATGAATGCGGGTCTGACCAAAGAAAAAGCCGCCAAAGGCCTGACCGATCCCAATACCCCCGAGTCCGAAGAGATTCTGACCATGCTTCCGGCCTTGCCTATTTTTAATTCCAGACGACGGACTGCGGTCACCGTAGAACGGGGTCAAAACGCCAAGGATCGGCCCGGTAGCGATAACATCAGTCCCGAAATGATGGGGCCCCAAATTGATCAAATTCAAGTGGTCATGTTGGTGGATAGCGCCATCACCGAGAATACCATCAACTTTTTTAAGGGATTTATTTCATCGCTCCTTCGACTCAATACCAGTCGTGGAGACAATATCACTGTCAAACAAACCAGTTTTCCCAAAAACATCGAAGATGGGAATTCTGCTTTGGATTCACCAGGTCTGGGAGAGCAACGAAGTCCAGAACCATCCCGAGAAGAACTCAAAAACATGCAAGCCCTGAGGCAAAACCTTGAGAAACTGAGCTCAGCCTTACCCCTCACCCTTGGGTTGGGCTTAGGGCTTCTGGGACTGTTTGTGTTTTTGGGTTTGTTGGTGCACGGGCGTCTCAAAGCCAAAGAATCCGCCGGGTCGGCAGCCACAGCTGGTTTAGCTGGTGGAGGTGGAGGACGGAGCCCATCGGTTGAGCGTGCCGCATCACCGAACGAACCATCCCAACCACGAGAGTTAGGCGGCGGATCGGGTGTTTTGAATTTACAACCCCAAGACCCCTCCGCCCTTCCCGTTTACAGTGACCCCCTCATGGAATGGTTGATCAACCAACGCCAACGCTTGGCCTTGGCCTTGGAAGAAATGTTGCGAGAGCAAGGGGAGTCCATGTATCCCAAGGTCATCCAGATGCTCTACCCTTACGGGGTGGATTACTTTGTGCTTTTGCAAAAACACTTGGAAGAAAGCACGTCCAATCATTTGCAAGCCTTGTGGAGTGAATGGAATTCTGAACGCAACAACCCACGTGACCGGGAAATTGCCCTCAAGGAATTGCAGATGGCCATGAACAAGCAGGCCAAAATGGGTTTCTTCCCTTTCATCAACTACCTAAGCGACGAAGAGATTTATCAATTGTTACGTAGCGAAACACCGTTGCATTGCCTGATGGTTTTGGAAGGTCTGAGTTCCGAACGCAAATCCCGAATTTTGGCTGCCTTGGGTGCCGAAACAACGACCAAAATTTTGACCCAATATCCTTTGCTTGAGGACTTGAAATTCAAAAATTTCGCGGATTTGTCGGCCAGTCTTTTTGCTGGGATGAACCGCATGCGCGATGCCGCTGGACCGCAGGCCAAGGCCTATGCAATGGTTCTGGAAAATGTCCGCAGCGCCAGTTTGAGTAACCAAGAAAAAATGTTGGTCCAACTCCAAGAATCCGACCCCACAATGCATGATTATATCCGAGATCGGGTGGTCTTGTGGGGGGATGTTCTGTCGTACCCCAACGAAGCGCTCAACGAGGCTATCGCTTCTTTGGGTAGTAACGAGTTTGTTGATTTGGTAGGCGACGATGCCGCCGTAACCGAAAGACTTTTGGCTCTGCGTCCACCACGCGAGCAATTGCTGCTCAAGGAGGTCTTGGCTCAAGGACACCGACCATCATTGGAAACAGAGCCCCTTCGACGAAATATGCTTGCCAGCCTGCTGGCCTTCAAAGAATCAGGAAAATTAAACGAAACGCTTATCCCGCCATCAACCCCCGTCTTGGCCGACGAACAACCCCTAAACACCGAATGAAATCACGAACCCTTCTCCAAATTTTAACCCTCGTTCTGCTCTGGATCGCTATGGAATCGTGTACTGGTCGCCGTGCCCTTGTCCGCATCCGCACCGCTGGCAAAAATCGCAAAGAGAATCTTCAAGCCCTCAAAGACAGCACCCAGAACAAACCCCCGGTGGATACCATCAATCGTGAAGTCAAACAGCTTAAATACGAACAATTTGTGTTCTTGGCTAACCTAATCACAAGCAATCTTGTCAAGGCCCAAAAAGTAACCTACGAAAAACGTTACGCCGAAGCGGAGGGCTTGGTCAAGCAAACCATCTCCTGGCACCCCACCAGCGATGCGTACATGCTTTTGGGTAGTATTTACAAACTACAGGGCAAGTTTAGTTCCGGCGATTCCTGCTGGAGCATCGCCCAAAAATTGGATCCCGAATTTGAAAAAAGGATTTCTATTTCGAACAGAGACCAAGCCAAATTGGATTAAATACTTACCTTCTCTCTATGGCATTGGGTAATTATTTCAAACAACCATTGATCTTGGTATGAACAACAAATTGGTTACCATCCTTTGTTTGGTCATTTCTTTTGGCCTGTTTTTCATTGGGGCCCTGGATTCTTTTGGTGTATTCCGTATAGAAGCCTTGGGGGGAGCCCTTAACCTGGCTTCCTTGTTTGTCATCCTGGGAGGATCATTTTTTCAAACCTTCATTTCCTTTCCCACCCAAGTGGTATTGGACGCCATGAAAAAACTTAAACCTTCTTTCCTTCAGAAAAAAAGTAAGGAGGAGGACCGCTTGGAATCGACTATGAATTTGTTAAGACAACTGAAAGCTGACAAGCAAGGTACGATTCAAAGTTTAACCGATGGACAAGCCAAAGGCTTTCGCCTTTATTTGGCTGAATTACTTAGCACCAATTACAATACAGAAGAAATACGAATTTTGGGACATCACAAAATTCATACAATTATTCAGAAAGACACTCTGCCCCTACAAGCGATTAATATTTTGGCATCTTCTTCACCGGCCTACGGCATGTTGGGTACTTTGATGGGGTTAATTGTGATGTTATCAGATTTTACCAATTACCGCGGATTGGCCCTTGCCTTGGCCCTTGCGCTCATGACTACTTTTTACGGGCTTTTGTTGTCCCAATTTGTTTGGCAACCTTTATCCAAAAAAGTCAGTCAAACCATTATGACCGATCAAATGTGGTATGAGGTCGAATTGGAGGGTGTCATTTTGACCTTAGAAAATAAAGCTGAGCTCTATATCCTAGATCAATTATCTGCTATGTCCAAGGCCAAAACAGAGGCCACTGTATAGGGGTTTATGAGTCAACCTTATAACTCGGGAAGGCGAACGCCAGTATTGGAGGAGGCCGAAGGAAACCTTTGGCAAGGCACCTACATGGACACCATGACCTTACTTCTGGCATTTTTTGTGGTATTATCAAGCCTTTCCACCCAAGAAATGGCGCAAGTGATGATTACCAAAAACGATTCGGAATCAGAAGGAAGTACCGCCAAAGAGGAGGTCAAAGCCAAAGAAGAAGAACAGAAAGCCCAAACTTCGGCCTTGTTTTATCCCATTCAGTCCCTCAACGATAGTTTGAACCAAACCTTGAAGGATCCTATTGAACGGGGTTTACTTACCCTACAACCCAAGGATTACGAAATTCGTTTGCTCTTTAGCGGAAGTAGTTTCTTTAATTTGGGGGAGGCCGATTTGTTACCTGTTGGCAAGAACATCGTCGGTCAAATTGTCAAACAATTGACCCTTCTTAAGGACCGAAGTTTCAAAATCGACGTAGAAGGGCATACCGACGGCGCGCCCATCACGACGGTTCGTTTCAAAAATAACTGGGAACTGAGCGCGGCAAGGGCTTCTGGGGTTGTTCGGTATTTTTTGGAAGCCGGTATTCCGGCCGATAAACTCAAGGCTTCAGGCTATGCCGACGCTTTCAAATTGGTTGAGGACCGCGAAGCCAACGGAACCTTTATTCCCGAAAAACAGAACCAAAACCGAAGAATCGTTATACGGCTTTATTACGAATAGGAAAAACTCCTTAATTTTAGGGAAGAAGGGGGGTTGTGTCCTGCTTCGAAGTCTAAATTCCTCGTTATGAAGTCAAACACC
>Ga0172372_10010312_pt1 | contig 11988 bp, 15 predicted proteins | sample LakKiv5m_2_FD_114544 | JGI IMG/M metagenome (GOLD analysis project Ga0172372, IMG submission 114544) | Freshwater microbial communities from Kabuno Bay, South-Kivu, Congo - kab_092012_9.5m | ecosystem: Environmental > Aquatic > Freshwater > Lake | place: Democratic Republic of the Congo...
AAGCGTAAATGTAAATCCGGAGTTATACTTCTAGCTTGGTTTGAATTAGAGCCATTTGTAATTCCAATGATTAAAAGAATGTGCCCTGATCGCGTCGTTCAAAGCATTTACCCGAATGGGTGGACTGGCTACCCTGATTAACTCCCTTTAGTTGCGGCTTATTCTGGGGGAAGAATATTCTCCCTCAAAAGCAAATCAAATGTGCATTTCAACTTCATTGAATTTTTTGTTCACTTAAATGCAAAACAAAAAACAAACCTTAAAGTTATCTTTCTAGACTATGAAATCTGCAGAGTATTCATCTAGAAAAGCACATTCGCAGTCAGTCAAAACATCTGATGCTATGGCACTAAGCATAGGTGTCTTATTCGATGCACTAACAGTGAGTATGGTTACTGCGACGCTCTGGTTGCCCTTTTTTAACATTGGTCTTGGCCTTAATGCGGCCGCGCTTTCTGGTATTCTAGTCATTTTTCGTATTTGGGATGCAATCACAGATCCTGTAATTGGCAATATGTCTGATAATACAAGGAGTCGCTGGGGAAGACGAAGGCCCTATATTTTTTGTGGAGCATTAACAACGGCCATTCTATCACTCGCATTTTGGTTTATTCCGGAGAGTCTAAGCGAGGCAAGCTGTTTGCTCGTGATCACGCTGCTGGGGTTAGTCTTTTTAACATCCTCCACATTTTGGGCTATGCCTTACTATAGCCTGCAGATGGAAATGACTCCGGATTATGATGAGCGAACACGTTTAAATGCGTGGGTCTCAGCTGTTGGAAAAACCAGCATCCTTATCGGCGGGGCAGTGCTTTGGGCCGCTGGTAGTAGCGTCTTTGCTGATACAATTACAGGCGAAGCTGATATTGTCAAGGGCGTCAGATTTATAACGCCCTTTCTCGTTATTCCCGCAATAATAGTTGGCATAACTCCTGCACTTTTCGTTAAAGAGAGATACTATGATGTTGAGACAAAATTTCAGGCAAAAGAACCACTTTGGATGAGCATAATGGAGACAATTAAATGCAAACCACTATGGATACTAATCGCCATTTCTTTCTTTCAGATGCTAGGTGGCATGATTATCGATGGGCTTGGTTTTTATGTAAACGCTTACAAAGTTAGTGGCGGCAATATAAGTGAGGCTGCACACATAGAATTTTTAAAGAAAGCAGTCATGGTAGTGTCCGGGCTTTCTCTTATTCCATTTTGGACTTGGTTAGCCAAGGTTTTGGATAAAAAAGCAGTAACTGCGCTCCTGCTCTTCTGTGGAATTCTTGGGATTTTTTTATCTTTTTTCTGTATGCGGCAAGATATGCCCTACCTTCAGCTTGTTCCTGCAGCCTTTGGTTCGGGATTCGCCTCTGCCGTATGGTTAATTTTGCCATCAATGAAAGCAGATATTGCTGATTTCGATGAGCTAGAGACAGGCAAAAGGCGTGAGGGGGCTATTAACGGAATTTATTCTTGGTTTATGAAACTTGCCCTTGCAGGTTCCTTAGGTATATCAGGAATAATCATCGAATATGTTGCCGGCATTGAGCCAGAACGGATTTGTCAAACTCAAGAAGTTATAGATAGTTTATTTGCAGCATATTTAATTATCCCTGCTGTCATTCTTATTGTGCCGCTATACTTCGTTTGGCTTTACCCATTAAATAGGCGAAGAATGAAATCGATAAGAGAACAGTTAGAGAATCGTCGTGGCTCTGTTTGAACTTCATTTATCGCAGGAAATTATACTTACCAAACTACCATTTGTGCCTACCGTTCTTACATGGATGAGAGAATGTGATCTCGATCATTTTGCAAAATTTTTTCGGAATCGGCCTGAAATTTCTCTTATAAATGCAAGAATAGATCCTGCAGGTGCCTCTACTGCAAGCGGTCTTCTTCTGACTGGAGGGCCAGATATTTCTCCTGCATTCATTAACCAGCAAGACATAAACGACAGGAAGTTTTCTCATAATGAAATGCGAGATCGTTGGGAGTTCGATGCGTTAAAAACTTTTCTTGATGCTGGCAAACCCGTATTTGCAATTTGCAAAGGCATGCAAGTCCTTAATGTTTTCTTGGGCGGCACATTGCATGCGCATATTGATGGGCATGACAGGACCGAGGATTCATTTAGAAATTCTCAACCGTTAAGGCACTCTACAAATTGTCCATATCAATTTTCTCATGTTAATAGCTCTCACCATCAAGCTATAGACAATCTTGGATCAGGTCTTGAGGTTCAAGCGTGGTGTGCCGATGACAGTATTATTGAGCAGGTGAGTCTAATTGGATTTCGATTCGTTCTAGGTGTTCAGTATCATCCTGAGCGCAGCTTGGTTTATGAGTCATTATTTTCGGGTTTTTTTGAATCACTGTCGGACTTAGATTAATCAAAACAATGATCGGTCGATTACGTTCGCCATTTGTTGAGTTACCGCTTCTCGATAATTGCGGCCGTGATAGCGGAGAAACCTCCGGTCCCAGCATCCGCCCACGGGTCGATTTGCGCCGCCAAAGGCACCAAATAAACCGCTCAACGGGTTTTGAGTTCCACAAATCTCGGCTTGGGGGTAAATTTGAAGGAAATGAAGCTCGTTTGTCCGTGGTTGCTCATCGCCTTTCTCCTTTCTGCGTGCGCACCGCAGAGGGAGTTTGTCCGCTTTGGCAACGCAGGCACCTTCCATCCCGGTCCGCAGCCCGGCGCGCAAAGTTTTAGCGGTCCCGAAGGCGAATACGATTCCTATGAATTGATCGACCACGGCACGGTGCCCAACCATGGAATCCCACCGATGTATGCGAATCCCTATAGCGGCTATGGTTACCCGGCGAGCGGCGGTTATCCAAACCGGTGGTGATTTGAAATGAGGCGATCATGACCAAACTCGACCTCATGGTCCTGCAAAACAGGTCCTCGGATTTCGGCGATTCCGACGCTTTCATGGTCCCCGTGATCAAGGCCTACGGGCAGAGGCCGCTTTTCAGATTCTACGGCGATAGCGAACACGGGTGGGATTGGGAAAACATCTCGGGCGAGATTGGTGGTTCGATCGTGCGTTCGTCCACCAGTTTCTGTCCGGAGTCCCGGAAGCTCAAACGCGAGGCCCTTTTTGATTTGGGAGGCCTCGTGTTTGTCCAAATCGGGGTTTTTTCGATGATGGCCTACGCGCCAACGAGGGAGGACGCACAAAAGGCCTACAAGGATTTTTTCGACCGTTTTGCCAAACCCCCGTCGCCTCCGGGGCCTTGCTATCACCTCATCGTGCAGGGGCCCTACGGATTCGAATCAATGCAGGTCAACATGGACTCCTCGCGCATTCCTCCGGCTGACAGCCTGGACCTTTTCTATGGCGAAGGTTTTGTCGATTGGCTGGCGCGCTTTGAAGGGCTTCTCGGCGCAAGCAAGGGACTCTCGATCCTCGAAGGAACTCCGGGGACGGGCAAGACGAGCTTGATCCGGCATGTGATCTCGCGCCTTGCCCAAACACACCGGTTTTATTTCATCCCTTCGATCTTCGCCGCGAGCATCACCGACCCGGATTTTGTCTCCTTCTGGGAGGGCCAGCGGCGGCGGTATCCCAATTTCCAATTTGTCTGCATTTTCGAGGACGCGGAGGCTTCGCTCATGACTCGCGGCATCGACAACCGGCGCAGGGTGGAGGCGATTCTCAATATGACCGATGGGCTCCTTTCGGACTTTCTGCGCATCCAGGTCGTCTGCACGATCAACTGCAAGACTTCGGAAATCGATCCCGCTCTCATGAGGCCCGGTCGGCTCATTGCGCACAGGGCGTTCGGGCGCCTCAGCGCGGCCACCGCCCGCAAAATCGCGGAGAGGTTCGGGCGAACCCTCGAATCCGGAAAACGCGACTACTCGCTTGCGGAAATTTTCAACGAAGACGAGTCCCGCGCCAAAGCCGCGCGCATCGGCTTCCAAGCACAGGAAAAATGGTGATGAAGTTGATCGACGAGGTATCGGATTTCGGCACGACCGAGAGTTTTCTTCTCGCGGCGATCCATGCGTTCGGCGACCGGCCGGTCCACAGATTTGTGGGACATGCCGCCAAGGGCTGGGACTGGAAAAAAATCGTCGAGGAACAAGGGAAAGCGATCGTCAGGGAAAGCAGTTCATTTGCCAGAAAGAACAGAACGGAAAACTTCAGCCTTCTTCTCGAGTGGCCGGAGACGGTTTTTTTGCAAGTCACCGGGGAGAGCCTCAAAGTGCTCACGCCGGACATTCATTTATCGGAGAAGATCGCAGGCGAGTTCATCGAGGCCTATGCAGTCAAACACCCGCCGTCTGCGGCGACCTACAACCTGATCTCAAAAGATTTCGGATTTTCGACAACCCTGGTGGATTTGGATGCGTCACAGATTCCCCATGGCGCCGATCTCGACCTGCTCTACGGGGAGGGCTTTGAGGACTGGGCGCGGGATCTAATGAAAAAACTCGGCAAAAAAAGCGGCCTCTCGCTGCTCGAGGGGCCTCCGGGCACGGGGAAAACGAGTTTCTTGCGGCACTTGATCGCGAGGCTCCATGCCACGCACCGCTTCTACTTCATTTCGCCCTCCTCGGCCTCGGCCATTACCGAACCGGAATTTGCGACCTTCTGGAAGGAGCAGCACGAGACGCACAGCGAGAAGCAATTTGTGTGCGTCTTCGAGGACGCCGAGGCCGCACTCATGCGTCGCGGTCAGGACAACCGGTCGCAGGTCGAGGCGGTCCTGAACATGACCGACGGGCTTCTCGCCGACTTCCTCAAGCTCCAAATCATTTGCACGGTCAATTGCGAGATCGCCGACCTTGATCCCGCCATACTGCGGCCCGGACGGCTCCTCGCAAACCGCTACTTCCCGAGGCAACCCGCCGCCCAATCAAAACGCATCGCCGAAAAATTCGGACGCAAACTTCCGCCCGGTCGCGACGACTATTCGCTTGCCGAGATTTTCAACGATGACAACCGGCCGAATCCCGCAGCGCCAATCGGCTTTGGCCAACCCGCAACATGACCCTCAAAATCCTCCTTTCTCTCTGTCTTCTTCTCGCCTCCTTAAATCTCTATGCCGGTAGAATCGAAGCCCTGCGCGAAGCGGTGCGCATGGGGACGGGCGTGGATGTTTCGGCGACCACCGAAACACGCGATTTCACCCTGAGCTTTGACTCGGTCCTCTCGCACGCTTTCGGACATGTGAGGGATTACACGGTTCTTGGCTCCTCCCTCGGCGCCGATGGCATCTACCGGGTGAGGGTTTCCGCCGAGGTCGAAAAGGGCTCCCCGCAAGCCGGACAATTCCTTGCCGTGCGCCATCTCCTCATGCTCAAGGGGGCGCCGCGCATTTTCTTCCGCGTGGAACCCCGGGAATCCCTCGCGTTTCTCCAAGCCGGGGCGCGGAGCCTCAATCTTCCGGTCGCCCAGCGCGCCGAGGACAGCGACATTTTGATCGAAGGCGAGGTGGCGCTCAAGCCACTCGGGCGCGAAACCCTCCATGGAAGCGGCCCGAAGCATGTTTTCGCCCCGCGAGGAAGCCTCCGCGCCGTGCGTCCGGATACCGGCGAACTTGTCACCGTCCAAAATTTTTCCGGATCGGACCGCGCCTCAAGTTCCCTGCCCGGTGAGCAGGAGGCTGCCGGGGAGGCGCTCGAAGAGGCCCTTCGCGGTGGAGGGGAGATGCCCGTGATCCTTGCAAAAACCCTCTCGGCTTGGGTCGTGGAGACCGACCTTGGCGCCCTCAAGCGTCTCGAGTTTTTGGAAATCGGGCGGCCCGAGTTTGAAAAAATCGTTTCCGCGCTTTCGCAAGCCGACAAGGTAAGCGCCGTGTGGCCGCGAGAATTCGATGCCAGCGGAAAAAGCACGATCGATGTCGAAACCCGTTTGGACAACGCCGGTCTCGCCCAGAAGGTGGCAAAGGCAAGCGACCACAACCAGGAACTCGGGCGCTCAAGCGGTCAGGTTCTAGTGTTTGAGGGACCCCGGAAAAACGGCTTTTTTCGCTGATTTGCCGAACGGTTGTTTTTGACCGTCCAGCGGCAAAAACCTACTGCCAAGCGGTTGTTTGATATGACTCAAGATATTAATTTTCAATGCCTAAAATTTGACACTCACTCCACCCGCCCTATCCTTTGCCCCGAACACAAAGTTCAAATCCAACACTACAACACATGAAAAAAACAATCCTCCTTGCAGCATTCGCAGTGGCTCACGCCGCCGCATCGGCCCAAGCGCAGTCCTGGGGCTTCACACTCGGAAACGGAGCCGGCTTCTACTGGGGAAATGCGCCAGCCAACCGCGTCTACTCGGCACCGGCCTACATCGCCCCGGCACCGGTCTACTACGAACGCCCGGTGACCTATTACCAACCGCAGACCGTCTACATGCAGCCCTACCAGCAAATGCGCCCAGTCTATTATCCGCAAACGGTCGTCTACCGCTCCGAACCGGTCATCGTCCGGGAATCGCGCCGCTGCAACTCACGCTGGTAACGCGTCTCATCGCCCACCCATGAAAAAATTCCTCGCAGCCATCCTCCTCCTTCCCGCCATGCCGCTCCAAGCCGACACCATCCTCGCTGTTCTCAAAAACCCTTCCACCGTCGAACGCCGTGATGCGAAATCCGGAGCTTTCAAGGGCTCAATCTCCGTCAACAACGCGGTCGATGCCGCCTGTGACGGCGAGACGATCGCGGTCCTTCTCGCAAGCGGATCGGTCTACCGCTACGAGGCCAAGTCGGGTTCCTTCCGGGGATCGATCTCGCTCAGCGGAAAACCCACGGGCGTGCAAGTCACCAGCGGCGTCATCGCGGTCACCACAGCCTCGCGCAGCGTGAACCGCTACAACGCCAAAACCGGCGCATTCATGGGATCAAGTTCGCTCTGATTTCGATTCCATCAGGCAAGGCGCTCTGGCAGTAAATGCCGCCTCCACCCATGAAAAGAATCCACCCAGCGGTCCCCTGCGCCCTTGCTGCGGCGTTCCTCGCCTCCTGCACCACCATCACAATCGACGCCCCGCAACCAGCGGAACTCAGCCTCGGACGCAACTCCCGGATTTCCATCGTGCCCGAAGCGGGTTCGGACTGCGGCGAACTCGCCCACTCCCTCTTCCAACTCTTCGCCGCGCAGGGCTACTACCAACTCGTCGACCGCGCGAATTTGGGCGACATGATGCAGGAGCGCCAATTCCAGCGCATGAGCTTTGTGGAAAACCGCACCAGCGGGCGCGTCAAAGGCGTCGATGCCTTCATCTACCTGCAAGCCGAGGGACTCTCGGGCTCCGAGAGCGATTCGAGTTCCTTCACCTACGACGGAAAAACATTCACCCTCTACTCGACAAAGACCACCGCCAACTACATCGCAAACTACCGGGCGGTCTTGGCCTCGTCCTCGCAGATTGCGGGCGGGCGCCGCATCGAACTCACCGATTCCCAATCGGCCTCCTCGGCGGACGGCTATCCCTCCGCTCCGGATCCCTACCCCTTGATCGCAGGCATGAGGAACAAGGCCGCGCAGCAAATTTTCGAAAGCCTCCACCCGAGCGTCCTAAAAATCCGGCGCGTGATTGATGGAACCAAAAGCGCCTCGGCCAAGCAGGCGATCCGCCTCGCCAACGCCGGGCTTTGGCGGGAAGCCACCTCCGCCGCCGAGCAGGGCGTGCAGGAGGTCCCGACCGACCCCGAGGCGCGATACATCCTCGCGATCGTTTACCAAGGCACCGGACGCTATGGGGACGCCGACAGGGTTCTGCGCGAATGCATCGCCATGTCGCCAAAAGGCAAATACGCCACCGCCCTGCGCGAGAACCAAGCCGTGGCCCAGAACGCCGCGCGATTCCAGCAGCAGATGTGATGCGCGCCATCCTGATCTCACTCACCCTCGCAGCCTCGATTGTGGGCGCTTTTGCAAAAGACCCCTCGGTTGCCGTCATCACCGAGGACCTCACGGGCGAAGTGGGCGAGGGCGGGGTCGAGATGGTCGAATCCTCGGCCGAGGCCGGAATCTCGCGGGCGCCGGGCGTTTCGCTCATCAGCCGCAGGCACCTCGAGAAAATCCTCTCCGAGCAGGGACTCGCCTACTCCAATGTGGTCAACGACCGCGCCCGCCTCGGCCGCCTTGTCGGAGCCGACATCCTGCTTGTGGTCGGCATCATCAAAAACCGCGTTACCCAAACCCGCGAGAGCGTGAGCGCCTACGGGATGACCGAGAACATCGTCCGCAGCCAGAGCGACGCCGCGATCACGGTCAAAGCCCTTGAGGTTGAAAGCGGCCGCATCCTCGCACAGCGCCAGTTCGCCAAGCGCAACCGGGACAACCGCCGCGCGCTCGACGATTGCGCCGCGCAAATGGAGACGGGCCTTGCGCAAATGACCTTCGGCGAACTCGCCCGCGAAGGCGAACTCCCGAGGCACAAGGTGGTCATCAAGCCCACTTCAAACGGCAGCGATCTCCAGGGCCTCGACCTCTTCATCGACGGGAACTTCATCGGCAACACCCCGATCACTACCGATGTCGAGGAGGGCGTGCGCGAGGTGTCGCTGCGCAAGGGCGGAAGCACCCTCTGGAGCAACCGCGTCCAAATCCTCAAGGAAGTCTGGCTCACCCCCGACCTAGGCAACTGAGCGCGACATGCTGCGCTTCCACCCCGTCCCCGCTACCGCAATAGCTGCCGTTTGCGCATTTGTATGCATGGAATCCCATGCGCAGCCTGGTCCGGACCAGGCCATGGAGCTTTGGCTCCAGTCCCGCGTCCAACTCGCAAACATCAACTTGGAACTCGCCCGCGTGAGCGAAGGCGAACCGCTTGCCAATCACCAGAACACATCAATCCAAGCCTTGCGCGAAACGGTCGAATACCTCTCCAAAAACGGCACAAGGGAACAACTCGCCGCCACTCAAAACATCCTCGGCACAAGCCTGCTCGACAAAGCGGACGCCTCCCTGCTTGCCGAACGGAATTCCGTTTTGACGCAAGCCCGGGATTTCTTCCTCGAAGCGCTCCAAGTCTTCAAAAGATCAGACCACCCCCGCGAATTTGCCATGGTTTCCAACAACCTTGGAATCACATTTCACAAATTGTCACAGTGGCCCTTCGACGGGGACCCCACCGGCAAGGGCAAACTTCAGGAGCGGGCCAGCGCCCACTACAAGGATGCGCTTGAGGTCTACGAAACCTTGGGCAACCCGGGACAAGCCGCGCTCATGAAGATGAACATGGCCTTTCTCGATCCCCGAAAAGGGAACCAAAAGGAAGCCCTCGAGAAAGCCGCGCTTGCCCTCGAGTCTGCAGTCGCATCCCCGGGCAATGGCGCAAATGCCCAATTGAAAATGAACCTTGCGACCTGCTTGATGGAACTCGCGGAACTCGAAGCGGAAAATCGCGGGCAGAGGATCGACAGGGCGATTTCCCTTCTCCAAAGCCTCCAAGGCGTGCGCTCTTCCAATCCCAGAAGATGGGCGCGCATCGAGTCCCAATTGGGCCAAGCCCACCTCGCCGCATCGCTTTGCGATTCCCGGAAAAAATGGACCCACCTGAGGGCCTCCGCACAAGCCAGCGGCGATGCCCTTTCGGTTTTCACCGAAAGGGCATCGCCCGCCGACTGGGCAGGCAATCAGGCGCGCCTAGGGATGGCCACGGCGCTCCTTTCGGGAGACCCCGCTCTTGGCGCCAAGGAACGCGACAAGATACTGGTCGAAGGGCTTGTTGCGATCATCGAGGCGACAAACCACCTCACCACCAACCAGACATTCCGCCAGGAAGGCGAGGCCCTGCTCAAGGATTTGAGGAAAGTCCGGACAGTCCCCTCGGGCGGGCAGTGATCAAATCAGTGTTGCCATCTCGAAGGGATAGTTTTATGCCACACGTATGGCAAACCTGACCAAACGCGACATGGTTGTCGCAATCGCCGAAAAAACCGGCCTCACCCAGAAGGAAGTCTTTGATGTGATCCAGCTCACACTCGAGGGAATCACGGACGCCCTGGCAAAGGGCGACGGCGTGGAATTGCGCGAGTTCGGGGTCTTCCGCTGCCGGCTCACGAAGCCGCGCATCGGCCGCAACCCCAAGAAGCCCGAGCAGGAGGTGACAATCCCCGCGCGGGCGATCGTGAAATTCAAGGCAGGAAAAATCATGCGCGCCCGTGTGCTCGAACGCACCTCGGCCATGGCGAAATAGAAACTTCAACCCATGCCCAGGCGCCGCAAGCCCGAAGAAAAACTTCGGGTCAAACTCAACCTCACGATCCACCCGGATGTCCGCGCCTGGGCGGACGAGATCACATTCAAACGCCGCCGCTCGATCTCCCAACTTTTCGAGGACTTGGTCGAAGCGGCTTACCTGCAATCAAAGAATCCCCAGCCACCACCGCCCGCGTCCCAGCCCCAAACCGCTCCTCCGCAGGGCTACTACTATCCTCCCCAGCCCTACTACTATCCCGCCCCCACGGCCCCGCAGGTTCCCCAGTAAATGGAACTCTTCAGCGCCCTCCTCGGAAATGCCAGCGAGGTCGACGCCTCGAAGCTCGAGAAGGAATTCTCCGATCTTTTGATTGATGGGGAATCCATCCAGCACGCCTACAAACTTTTTCGCGACCTCATCGTCTTCACAAACTTCCGCCTCTTCCTCGTGGACAAGCAGGGAATGACCGGAAAGAAGCGCGAATACACCTGCGTTCCCTACAAGGCGATCGACTACTTTTCCAAGGAAACCGCTGGACACTTCGACCTCGATGCCGAGATCAAAATTTGGATCAAGAGCCGCAAGGAACCGATCGTCCTCGAATTCCGCAAGGACGCCCACATCCACGATGTGTTCAAGGTCCTGAGCTACCACGCCCTCTCAAGCTGAGAGGGGGCTCACCAACGGTTGGGATGACTGATGCGGTGGCTTGTGTTGTAGGAGTAGGGAATCGTGCGGACGATGACGCCCTGCTGGGGATAAAGAGCCTCGGGTTGCCGGTGGTAAACAACCGGAGCCTCCGCCACATAGACGGGGCCGTATCTGCCGCTGCTATAGCCACCAGAATACCCGCCGCCATAGCCTCCGCCATAGCCGCAATTGCCATGCCGGACGACGCTCCCCGAAGATCCCTGCGGGTTGAAATAAAACCCGGCACCGTTGCCGAGCGTGAATCCCCAACTTTGGGCCTGCGCGGACACTCCAAAAAGAAGGGTGGCCGCCGTGGAGAGAAGCAAACATGTGGTTGTTTTCATCGCGAGGGAACATGCCGGGTTTTATGTCCGCATGCAAATCGGCGGGGCCAAAACCCTGCCGGTTTCATGTCGGTTTTTTGCCGCTCGCTCCGCCGGTTGACCACTCGACCACCCAAAAGAACCACCCGCACAAGATTCAAAAAAACCTCCCAATGGGACTTCCCAACCGGACATCAGCAAATGATCCCGATTGTGCTATAAAATCCATCATGACCGATATGCCCGGCTACTCCTTCATCGCGGTCTTGAGCGACATCCACGGCAACATCGACGCGCTAGATGCCGTGCAGGCCGATGCCTCCCGGTTTCCCGTGCGCGAAATGGTCTGCCTGGGCGACATCGTGGGCTACGGCCCCGAACCCGCCGAGTGCGTCCAGAGGGTCATGGACAACTGCTCGCGGTGTGTCCTCGGCAACCACGAGGCCATGGTCTTCTTGTGCCTCCAAATCCCCTCGGAGGAATGGGCGGTCGAGGTCCAGCACCCCATCCAACTCGCCTGCGACACGCTCTCAACCGAACAAGTCGCGTGGCTCAAAAAACAACGCCTGACCGCGCGCTCCTCGGGCGTTGTTTTTTGCCACGGATCCCTCCACGACCCCCAGGAGTTCAACTATCTCGATAGCGACGACGAGGCGGTGCTGCACTTTGCCGCCCAGAAGTCCCAAGTCTCCTTCCACGGCCACACGCACATCCCGGCGATCTGGCAGAAAACGGGCAGGTCGGCGGAGTGCTTCAGCCCCGACGACAAGCCCGTGAAGCTCAGTTCCTCTAAAAAGACAGCCATCAACTGC
>Ga0172372_10010315_pt1 | contig 11985 bp, 8 predicted proteins | sample LakKiv5m_2_FD_114544 | JGI IMG/M metagenome (GOLD analysis project Ga0172372, IMG submission 114544) | Freshwater microbial communities from Kabuno Bay, South-Kivu, Congo - kab_092012_9.5m | ecosystem: Environmental > Aquatic > Freshwater > Lake | place: Democratic Republic of the Congo...
AGCGACGCCGAGCTCGTAGCCTTGCTGCTCGGGACGGGCGCACGCGGCGTGCCGGTCGAGGTGCTCGCCGCGTCCGTGCTCGCCGAGCGGGGTGGGCTTGGCGGGCTCGAGCGCGCGGGCCTCGGCGTGCTCGCCTCGCGCGTCGGCGTGGGGGAGGGCAAGGCGTGCCGGCTCCTCGCGGCGGTCGAGGTGGGGCGGCGCGTCGGCGCGGTGCCGCTCTCTCGCGGGGCGCGCCTCAGCTCGAGTCGTGACATCGACGCGGCGCTGCGCCCACGGCTCGCGCGCGCGGAGGTCGAGCACTTCGTCGCCATCCCGCTCGACGCGAAGAACCGCCCGACCGGCGAGTTGCGCATCGCCTCGGGCGGGCTGAGCGTGTGCCCGGTGTCACCGAGCGATGTGTTCCGCGCGCTGCTCCGTGAGTCCGCTTCGGGCGTGATCTTCGTGCACAACCACCCGAGCGGCGACCCCGCGCCGAGCCGTGAAGATCAGCTCATCACCGAGCGTCTTCTGCGCGCCGGCGAGCTGCTCGGCGTGCGCGTACTCGATCACGTGATCATCGCGCGCGACGGCTATTTCAGCTTCCTCGACGCCGGGCTGCTGCGCGTGACGGAGCTGCCATGAGCGCGCTGCTGCTGTGCGTCGCCTTGCAGTTCCCTGCGGTCACGCGCCCCACGTTGCTGCTCCGCGACGCAGTGTCACCCGTTCGCACGATGGACGTGCGCGTGCGGAAGGAGTGGCCGCGGCCCATCGTCGCCCCCCGTCGCGGCGCGCGGGTGGTCGCGGAGGGTTCGCGGTCGGATGGCGCGCCAGACAGCCAGCCGGCTGGCTGTCCGAGCGTGTTCGCGAACGGCAGCGCGCATGACTGAATCAGGAGAACGCATGACGACGAGAAACCCGATGCGGGACACCCACACTTTCGGTCGCTTGCTCGTCCTCCACGGCGCGATGCTCGTCGCGGCCTGCACGTCGCGCGCTGACGTCCTCGCGCCGCCGCGCGACGCCGGGCTTCCTGACGCGACGTTTCCGGACGCGGCACCCTTGGACGCGTCGATGACTGACGGCGGTGCTCCCGACGCCGCGGAAGACGCTGGGATCGACGCATCGCTTGCCGACGATGCGGGGGCCGCCGACGCCGGGCCGCCCGCGACGGTCTGCGCGCTGCCGCCGACGTACGGCGAGCTGCGCGTGACGCCGTGGCTGGTCGATCTCGGGCTCGTCGTCGTCGATGATGCGGCGGCCGCGCCGCCCGGCAGCGTGCGCGAAGCGCAGCTCATCGTGGCCGTCGCTGCGACGGGGATGCGCGCCGCATCTGCGGCCGAGGCGATCCGCGCGACGGACGACGACGCCTTCGACGTCCTCACGCTGCTCGATGTCGGCACGCGCAACACGTACGAAGTGATCACCGCGACGTATGGCGACAGCCGCTACGGCCGCGTCTTCAAGGCCGACTCCGCGGTCGCCGTCGCGACGATCACTGACAGCGACGTCGGCGCATGCACCGTCGAGCGCGGCTTGGAGGGGACGCTCTGCACGGAGATGGCCGCGTGTGCGCCGGGGATCTGCCTCGGTGTCGTGCGCGAGGAGGTCTGCGCAGACGGTATCTGCACGCCGACCGACGTCGTGCTCGGCGAGGGCCGCTGTGTGCGCACGCGGGTCCCCGATGTGCGCCCCGCGCGCGGCGCCGCGTGCATCGACGACACGATGTGCCCACGGGCCGATGGCCTCATGTGCAGCCGCCTCGGTGACGCGCCCGATGCGCCCGGTTTTTGCGAGGATGGGTGGCTGCGTCGCCGCTTCGCCTTCGAGGGTGCGCCGATCGAGGGGGCCGTGACGACCCTCCCGCTCGTCGTCTCGGGCGTCGCGAGCGTGTCGCTGCGGACCACGCTGAGCGCGGTCATCAGCCACCCGCGCCCCGCGGATCTCACCGTCTCGCTCCAGCACCCGGGCGGCGGCTCGCGCGCGGTCGTCTTCGCGGACTCTGCGGCGACAGGCACGGAGATCGTGCTCCGCGACGTACCCGCGCTGCTCCCCGCAGACGAGTCGATCAACGGCGTCTGGTCGCTCGTCATCGAAGACGCGGGGGGCGGCGTGTTCCCACCGGAGAGCGCCTTCGTGTTCGGAATGTCGCTCGAGGTGTCGAGCTGGTTCGATTGACGCAGCGGCGCGCAGCCGTCCGGGCAAGCGGACCGCGGGTGTTCCGGGTCGGGATCCGACGCTTCACAGGAGCTTCGCAGGACCGTCGCCTGAGGCCTGCATGGTCAGCGCCATGACGTTCTCCGAGCGCGGCGGTGCGTACGAGCTCGATGTGGTGTTCCAGCCGATCGTGCGGCTCACGACCGGGGAGATCTTCGGCTACGAGGCCCTCGGTCGTCCGCGTCTCCCCGATGGGCGCGCCGTGTCGGTCATGGAACTCTTCGCGGTCGCGGAGCGCGACAGCTCGGCGCTGCTCGCCCTCGACCGTACGCTCCGGCGCAGGGCGCTCGAGCGCATCGCCGAGCGGCCGCGCGACCCGGCGTTGCGCTGGTTCCTCAACGTCGACACGCGGTGCGCCGAGGCCGAGGAGTTCAGCCCGGGGTTCACGCGGCGGGTGCTCCGCGAGCTCGGGCTCGAGCACCTCGACGTCGTGATCGAACTCGGCGAGCGTGATCCGCGCCTCGATCGTGCGCGGCTCGCGCGCCTCTATCCGAGCTATCTCCGGCAGGGCTTCACGATCGCGCTCGACGACTTCGGCGCGGGCCACGCCACGCTCACGCGGCTCACGCAGCTCCGCCCCGCGATCGTGAAACTCGACGCGGCGCTCGTGCACGGCGTGGCCTCCGACCCGTATCAGGCAGCGCTCGTGCGCGGCTTTGCAGCGTTCGCCGCCGAGGTGGGCATCCTGCTGATCGCCGAGGGACTCGAGCGGCCCGAGGACGCGGCCTGCGTCGCGTCGCTCGGGGTGGCGTTCGGTCAGGGCTATCTGCTCGGTGTTCCTGCGCCGCTCGATCCGCCCCGCCGGGACAGCGGCCTCGTCGAGGCGCGCGTCGCCCGCCTGCTGGCCGCGGGCTGAGCGGTCCGACGCGTCCGTGGCATCGCGCAGACAGCCAGCCGGCTGGCTGTCGTCGCCGCGGCGGAACGCCGAATCCGACACGGGAGATGCGCGTCGACACGTCTCCGTCGCGACGCCGATGCCGTGACGACGACGAATCGTGGCCGTTTCGTGATCTCGGTGAACACGGGAGTTCACGAATGGGGAGTGTGCTGTCGCCCATGGACGACACGTGCCTCCCCCGCATCGGCAAGGTCGATCTCCATCTGCACTCGTACGCGTCGAACGTCACGACGTTCTACGCGGCCAATGCCCTGAACATCCCGGAATCCCACTCGGATCCGCACATCCTCCATGCGCGGCTCAAGCAGCGTGGGATGGATCTCGTCACCCTCACCGACCACAACGCGATCGACGGCGGCCGTCTCCTGCTCGACGCGGGTCACGAGGATGTGTTCCTGTCCTCCGAACTCACGTGTCGCTTCCCTGACGGTTGCAACATCCACGTCACGGTGGTGAACGTCACCGAATCCCAGTTCGCGGAGTGCAATCGGTTGCGGGCCAACCTGTTCGAGCTCGTCGCTTATCTCGAGCAGCAGATCGACGCGGAGGTGAGGCGACCCGAGGTGAATCGCCTCGCCTACTTCATGACGCATCCGCTCACGAATACCGACAATCGCCCGCATGGACGCGAGGGCGCGCTGACGCTCGAACACCTCGAGATTGCCGCGCTGCTCCTGCCCGGCTTCGAGGTCCGCAATGGTGCGCGGACGCGCGTCTTGAACGAGCTGACGCAAGCGTGGTTGGGCTCGCTCGACGCGAACCGGATGTCCGAGTTCGCGGGTCGACACGGGCTCGTACCGCGCGGTGACCGGCCCTGGGTGAAGTTCGTGACCGGCGGCTCGGACGATCACGCCGGGATCAATCCCGGTCGCACCTGGACCGAGTTCGATTATCGGGGTTTGCGCCCGACTCCCAACGATCTCGTCGCGTCGATGCGCGCGCACACCACGCGTCCCGGGGGCCAGCACGGCGGACCGATCGTCCTCGCCCATGCGCTCATGAAGCTTCTCCACGATGGTGCGCGGCGTGAGCGCCGCACTCCGGAGGGGCCGCTCTCCCGGCTTACGGGCGGGCGCATCTCGCTCGCACGTCTCGCGCCCCCCGGACCGATCGACACGCTGCTCGGGCTGGTGTTCGAACCCGACGGCGGCGACGTGATCCGGAAGGCGACCCTCGCGGCGCGCGCCTTCCTGCATCGGCACGTCCTCCGCACGAACCGGCTGGGCGTGCCGTTCGAGCAACACCTCGAGGCCGAGGCCTATCGGCTGCTCAGCGAACGTGACTTCGTCGCGCGTCTCGAAGATCCCGCTCTCACGACCGATGACCGGATCTTCCTGGTCGTCTCCACGCTCGTCGATCGGATCTTCGTCCGCTACGTCGACAACATCCGCGCGGCGGGAATGCAGGATCCGTTCGGTGCCGTCAAGGATCTCGTCGCGCTCGGCGCAAGCACGCTCTTCGTCTCCCTCCCCTACTTCGTCTCGTATTTCACGCAGAGCGCGGACTCCGTGGTGGCGACCGCGGTCCGCGAGAGCAGCGGCCTCCCGCGTCCCGAGCGACTCGCTCTCTTCACCGACACGTACTTCGACATCAACGGCGTGTCCGCCACCATCAAACGCATGTTGCGAGAGTCGGTGAAGCGCAACATCGACTTCACGGTCGTCACCTGCCTCTCCGAGACCGAACGCGAGCGTCGCCTCGCGGACCCGGAAACGGCCCGCTTCGTCGCGGAGGGACGATTGAAGATCGTCACCTCGACCTCGACGATGGGATTTCCCGAGTACGACGGACTCCAGATCCACTTCCCGCCGCTGCTCGAGGTCGTCCGCTTCGTCGAGGAGTCCGGATTCACCAAGATCCACATCAGCACACCCGGGGTCGTCGGCCTCTCGGGCCTCCTCGCGGCGAAGCTGCTGCACCTCGAGACGGCGGCGACCTACCACACCAGCTTCCCCGAGTACGTGGAGAATTACACGCAGGACGTCGCGCTCGAAGACCTCGCCTGGAAGTACATGATTTCGTTCTATCACGCGGTCGACGAGGTCCTCGTGCCGTCGCGATTCATCGCCCGCCTGCTCCACAAACGCGGTTTGCGAAATCGCAAGCTGCTCATCCTGGATCGCTGGGTCGATTGCGAGCGCTTCACGCCCGCGAAGCGCGCGGATGATCATTGGGATTCTCACGGCATCCCGGACGCCACGCGAAAGGTGAAGTTCGTCTACGTGGGGCGCGTCGGAATCGAGAAGAACCTCGCGCTCCTCGCGGAGGCGTTCCGGGCCCTCTGCGCGCGGCGCGACGACGCCCACCTCGTGATCATCGGCGACGGGCCCTATCGCGCCACGCTGGAGGAGAGACTCGCCGGGTTGCCGGTGACCTGGACCGGATTCCTCGAGGGCGATGCGCTGCCGCGCGCGGTGGCCTCGTGTGACGTGAAGCTGTTTCCGAGCACGACCGACACCTGGGGAAATGCGCCGCTCGAAGCGCAGGCGAGCGGGCTGCCGGTGATCGTCTCCGAGGTCGGTGGACCCTCGGAGCTGATGCGTGACGGGGAGACGGGCATCGTGGTCTCCGGACGGGAGGTCGGGAGTCTCGTCGCGGCGATGGAGACGCTGATGAATCCCGACGTGCGCGCGCGGATGGGTGAGGCAGCGCGTCAGTTCTGCCTGGAGAATCGGGTCGATGCGCCGTTCTTGTCGGTGTTCGACGCAGCGGCCTACCGGCGTCGTGTCGCGTCGCTGCGAGCGGCGAGTGCGGAGGCGGGCGGCGCACGGCTCCCCGTCTCGACGGCGGTGCTCGAGCTCGAAAGTGCACAGACGACGACTCCCCTCAACGTCGCGGAGATCATCTACGCATGAGCCTGCTCCGCGCACTTCTCACGAGGTGGAACCCGCTCTATCGGCTCTGGGCACGGTGGGCGCTCTCCCGCGCCAAACACCGCTCCCTCGCCGGACATCCGAAGATGGCGTTGCGGCTGTCGCGGCTGGTGCGTGGCTACGTGTACGACGAGTCCGAATGGGCGGGCGTCGATGGCGCGCCGACGGATGTGGTGCGTCGACGCCGCGAGGGATTCGCGCGGCTCTCGCAGACTCTCGCGAGCGCGTCGCCAGAGTCTCTCACTGCGACGCAGGCTCTCGCAGAGGGGGTTTCTGATCTCGATTTCACGAGCCGCTATCGGGTGCCATTTCAGTTTCGGGACATCGTGGCGCGCGCTTTCCCGGTGAATGCGTTCGCGGCCGCGAGCGAGGGTGTTCACCTCCGTGACCTCGATGGGACGGAGACCATCGACGTCAGCGGATCGTATGGCGTCAACGTCTTTGGGACGGAGTTCTACAAGGGGTGTCTCGCGCGCGCGTTCGAGCGTGCGCAGTCGCTCGGGCTCGTCCTCGGCTCCTATCATCCGGTGATCGCCGACAACGTCGCGCGGCTGCGGGCGCTCTCGGGCAAGGATGAAGTGAGCTTCCACATGTCGGGCACCGAGGCGGTGATGCAGGCGGTGCGGCTCGCGCGCTTTCACACGCGTCGCCGCCTGATCGTGCGCTTCACCGGCGCGTACCACGGTTGGTGGGACGGAGTGCAGGTGGGGCCGGGAAATCCCGTGCCCGCGCGTGACGTGCTCACGTTGCCCGAGCGGAACGCGCGAACACTCTCGATCCTGCGGATGCGCGACGACATCGCCTGCGTGCTCGTGAATCCGCTCCAAGCTCTCACGCTCAACGCCTCTCCCGCCTCTGACTTCGCGCTCGTCGGCGGAGAGCGGCATGCGGCCTACGACAAGGCTGCTCACCGCCGTTGGCTCGAAGAGCTGCGCGCGGTCTGCACCGAGCGCGGCATCGTCCTGGTGTTCGACGAGGTCTTTCTCGGTTTCCGCCTCGCCAAGCGCGGTGCTCAGGAGTACTTCGGCGTCGCCGCGGATCTCGTGGTGTGGGGAAAGACGCTCGGCGGAGGTCTGCCTGTCGGCGTCGTCTGCGGTCCACACGACACGATGCGGCGCTATCGCGAGGAGCGACCCGCCGATCTCTGTTTCGCGCGCGGGACGTTCAACTCCCACCCCTACGTGATGACGGCGATGAATGAGCTGCTCCGTCATCTCGACACGCCGGAAGCCGAGCGCACGTGGGAGGGTCTCGACGCGCGTTGGGATGCGCGGGCCGCTGCGATCGATGCCGCGCTCGGCGAGCTCGACGTGCCCGTGCGCGTCGCCAACATGACCTCGGTATTCATGACGCGATTCACCCAGCGCGGGCGTTATCACTGGATGTTGCAGTTCTACCTCCGCGAGCAGGGACTCACGCTCGGCTGGAACGGCGCAGCGCGTTTCATCTTCAGCCACGACTTCACGGAGGCGGATTTCGGGGAGGTGGTGGCCCGTGTCGTGGCGGCGTGTCGCCGTATGCGCGACGACGGCTGGTTCTTCGTTCCGGACCCGGGCGCGGCGCGCGCCGTGACGCGGGAGATGCTGGCCGCGATGGTGGGTTGGCGTCGGAGGCCCGCGTCGATCGCTTCCGGTGACGCCGCACCGCGTCCCGTGCTCGGCCGGACGGGGAGCTGAGCGATGGATTCGGAAACCTACGCATCGCCGCTCGCACGCTTCTTCCTGCAAGAAGACATCAACTTTCTCGTGACCAATCGCCTGCCGCGGCGCATCGCGACGCGTCTCGTCGGCCGTTTCAGCCGCGTCGAGAACCGGATCCTCACGCGCGCGTCGCTCGCGGTGTGGCGGCTCTTCGCCGACGACCTCGAGCTGCACGAGGCGAGAGACACCGACTTTCGGAGTCTGCACGAGTGTTTCGTCCGCGAGCTGAAGCCCGGTGTGCGGCCCATCGCGCCGGAGCCGAACGTGGTGGTGAGTCCCTGTGACGCGATCATCGGCGCGTTCGGGGATGTCCGGGGGACGGAAGCGTTTCAAGCCAAGGGATTCCCCTACACCCTCGAGGATCTCCTCGTCGACAGCCGCCTCGTCGAGCGCCACCGGGACGGCCGCTTTCTCACGTTGCGACTCAAACCGAACATGTATCACCGCTTCCACGCGCCCTGTGATGCGCGGTTGCGGGGCGTCACCTACGTCTCCGGTGACACCTGGAACATCAACCCGATCGCGCTCGAGCGCGTCGAGCGCCTCTTCTGCAAGAACGAGCGCGCCGTGATGGATCTCGAGGTGCCGCAGTTCGGGGGGGCGCTCACCATGGTGCCCGTCGCGGCCATTCTCGTCGCGTCGATCCACTTCAACTTCGTGAACACGCCGCTCACGCTCGCACACCGCGGTGCGCGGCTCTTCCCGTGTGACGCGCAGGTCGCGAAGGGCGAGGAGCTCGGCCGCTTCGAGGCGGGGTCGACCATCATTTTGTTTGCATCGCGCGACTTCGAGTTCACCGAGGAGGTCGCCCCCGGCGCGCTCGTGCGCGTCGGCCGACCGCTGCTCCGACATCGTCCGCAGAATCCCACTCTCGCGTCCCGAGGAATCCCATGAACCAGACCGCGACGGTCCAATCGGTGCAGCGACGGCTCTCCTTCACCGAAGAGCTCCACGAACAAAGGTGGGATGATCACCGCTACTATCATCAGAGCCGGATCAACCAAACACTGCACCTCTTCAGTGCGTGCAGCTTCCTCGCGACGTATGCGCTGCTCCCCTTCGAGCCCGCGTGGGCGGCGATCTTCGGCTGGATCGTGCCGATGTGGGTCCGCCAGATCGGCCACTTCTTCTTCGAGCCGAAGGGCTTCGACCGCGTCAACGACGCGACGTTCGAGCACAAGGAGGAGATCAAGGTCGGTTTCAACCTCCAGCGCAAGGTGTTGCTCTTCGCGATCTGGGCCGCCTCGACGGCGCTTCTCTACGTTTCCCCGACGCTCTTCGGCATGTTGCCGCACTACGGCGATCTCGCGGGCTTCGGACAGCGACTCGGCCACTTCTGGCTGGGCCTCGCCCTCGCCGGGCTCTTCGCGCGCACGGCGTATCTCGTGGTCACACGCTCACCGCAGACGGGGATCGTGTGGTTCACCAAGATCCTCACGGACCCATTCCACGACATCAAGATGTACCACCGCGCGCCGCTCTTCTTGATGCGCGGTCAGTTGTTCGACCCGATGGATCACGTGCACCGTTGAGCCGCGTCCGTCGCCCCCACGAGTCAGACAGCCAGCCGGCTGGCTGTCTCGCTCAGTAGAGATACGCCGCGCCTGCGTCGAGCGCACCGCTGCCCGAGCCGTCGCCGCCGAGGCCGCGCGCGTCGGCGTCTTCGAACGGCGCGCCGATGGCGAGCGCGGCGCCGTCGGCGGAGAGCGCGACGTCGTAGCCGAAGCTCTGGAAGGCGCGCGTGTTCGCGGCCTTCACGTAGCTGAGCGGCGCCCACGCGCCGAGCGCGTAGCGGTAGAGGTACGCGGCGCCCGCGCTGCTCGCGTCGTCGCGCGCCGAGTCGCCGTCGAGGCCCGTCGCGCTCGACGACTCGAACACGGAGCCGACGGCGAGCGTCGCGCCGTCGGCAGAGAGCGCGACCGCAGCGCCGAACGCGTCGAAGGCGTCGGTGTTGGTGGCCTTCACATACGCCTCCTGCGCCCAGCTCCCCGTGCGCGTGCTGAGCACGTAGACGGCGCCCGAGACGAGCGCGTCCATGCGCGCCGCGTCGCCGCCGACGCCGGTCGCGCCCGAGTTGTCGCCGGGTGCACCGATCGCGAGCACGGTGCCGCCCCGGCCGAACGCGATGGACGCGCCGAAGCGATCCCCCTCTCGCGCGATGGCGGTCTTTGCGTAGAGCTCCTGCGTCCACGCCGTCGCGCCGCGGCGCATCACGTAGACGGCGCCCGCGTTGAGCGCGGCGTCGCTCGTGCCCGTGCCGCCGAAGCCCGTGTCCGCGGAGTCCTCGTTGGGGGCGCCGATCGCGAGCAGCGTGCCGTCCGGCGAGAGCGTGACGGCGCTGCCGAAGCGGTCGTCGGCGCCGGTGTTCGAGGCCTTCACGTAGGCGTCCTGCGCCCAGCTCGCGCCGCCGCGGCGGAAGACGTACACGGCGCCCGCACTCGACGCCGCGTCGTTCGCGCCCGTGCCGCCGACGCCCGTCTCGCTCGACGACTCGAGGGAGGCGCCGACCGCCAGCGTCGCGCCGTCGCCGGAGAGCGCGAGCCCGGTGCCGAAGCGGTCGTCGAGGCCCGGATTCGACGCCTTCACGTAGGCCTCCTGCGCCCAGCCCGCGCTGCCGCGGCGGAAGACGTACACGGCGCCGGATGCCGGGAGCGCGTCGCTGCTGCCGTCCCCGCCTACGCCGGCTGCCGCCGACGACTCGGCCGATGCCGAGACCGCGAGCACGGTGCCGTCCGCGGAGAGCGCGACGTTCTCGCCGAAGGCATCGCGCGCGCCGGTGTTGGACGCCTTCACGTAGGCCTCTTGCACCCAGCCCGCGGGCCCGCGGCGGAAGATGTACACGGCGCCCGCATCCGTCGCGGTGTCGCTCGATTCGGCGCCGCCGATGCCCGTCGCGGCCGAGTCCTCGCCCGGTGCGCCGACGACGAGCGTCGAGCCGTCGTCCGAGAGCGCGACCGAGAAGCCGAAGAGGTCGTTCGTGCCGGTGTTGGACGCCTTCACGTAGAGGCTGCGGCGGCGCAGGACGAGCGTGTAGGTGCGTGTCGCGCCCGACTCGGTGGTGACGACGATCGCGACCTCGCGCGTCGCGAACGCGCTGCCCAGCTCGGCCGTCGCCGCGCTTCCCGATGCGACCGGGAGGCCATCGACGGTGATGGTGGCGCCCGCGGGATAGGCGACCGTGGGGGTGAGCGTGACGCGCGTGAAGGCGGGCGGAAGCGCGACCTCGTAGCGCGTCGTGCCGGGCGCGAATGCGGGCGTGAGCGTGCTGCCCGCCGAGACGCCGAGACTCGCGAGCGAGGGGTCGTCCCAGAGGCAGCCGCCGTCGCCGCGTCCATCGCCGACGAAGCCCGGCGGGCACGCGCACGCAAAGCTTCCCGGCGTGTTGACGCAGGCGTCCGGGGCCGCGTCGCAGTCGTCGCCGCCGGTCGCGCATTCGTCGATGTCCGCGCACGCGTCGTCGAAGCCCGAGAATCCGGGCGCGCAGGGCACGCACACGCCATCCGCGGTATCGGCTGTGCCGTTGCAATCCTCGTCGAGCGGCGTTTCCGGCGCATTGCATCGCTCGACGCCCGCGGGCGACACGAAGGGCCGCGTGTCGTCGCAGTCGCCGCCCGCCGCGACGTAGCCTGCGGGCGCGCGGCAAAGGCTCGAGGACTCGGCGGAGTTTCCGAAGCCGTCCCCGTCCGCGTCGCGGTAGGACGTGACGGGCGGCGCGCCCTCGTCGACGGCGCCGTCGCAGTCGTCGTCGAGGAGATTGCAGAGGTCGTCGGCTCCCGGGAAACGACTGGGATTCGTGTCGTCGCAGTCGTCGCCGCCGCACGCTGCGCTCGTCGCGCCGTCGCCGTCCGCGTCGGGGCAGGGCGCGTCGGCGTCGGGGCGCTGTGCGTCGCTGCTTGCGTCAGCGGGACCCGCGTCGCGGCTCGCATCGGCGGGCGCGCCCGCATCGATGGGCGTTCCTGCGTCGTCGTCGCCGCATGCGGCGAGGATCGTGAGGGCGGTGGTGAGCAGCGCGGCAGCGGAAAGACGCGCGGGAATGAAGGAAAGCGCGAGCGAATCGGAGAACGGAGCACGCATGTGGATGCGCCGAGGCTATCTGCCCGCGCCTCGCGGGGGCAACCCGCGCACGGATCGCGCACGCAGGCCGCCCGTCGCTTGACACCCCCGAAACACCGTGCTCTCTTCCGCCTCCCTCGCGCGGCCCCCCGCTCGTGGCCTTTCGGAGGATGCAGTCGTGAAGCGTACTTATCAGCCCCATCGCACGCGTCGTCTGCGCACCCACGGGTTCCGCGCGCGCTGCAAGACGAAGAACGGTCTCAAGGTG
>Ga0172372_10010316_pt1 | contig 11983 bp, 7 predicted proteins | sample LakKiv5m_2_FD_114544 | JGI IMG/M metagenome (GOLD analysis project Ga0172372, IMG submission 114544) | Freshwater microbial communities from Kabuno Bay, South-Kivu, Congo - kab_092012_9.5m | ecosystem: Environmental > Aquatic > Freshwater > Lake | place: Democratic Republic of the Congo...
CGAGATTGTCGAGCGCCTTGTAGACGACCGACAGTCCGATAATGGCGTCGATGAGGTAGGCATTGACGCTGACCCCGGTGAGAACGCCGAGCAGCAGGGTTGCCGAGTGCCCCACGGCGAACATCGTCACATAGATGCTGATGTCCTTCAGCCGGTAGAGGAAGAAGATCACGCCGGCCAGGAAGAGGAGGTGATCGTACCCCGTCACCATGTGTTTGGCGCCCAGGTAGACAAAGGGTCCGAACAGCACCCCGGAGCTCTCCTGGATGTAACCCTTGTCCCCCTCCGCCACCCCGTGCGCGAGAGCGGCCGTGGCGACGCAACTGAGGAGAACACCAAACAGCGCCAGGCGGTAGCGCGCGGCGCTCGCGAGCACTGAGCGCATTCCGAAGACTCCGGATTTGGGTTTGAGGTGGAAAGCTAGGCGCCTCATGCGACCGCCTCGGCAGCCATCCGCCGACGCTCACCCGCGCCATGCACCAGGCGGTAGAGCGCCGGCAGCACCAGCAAGGTGAGCAGGGTCGAGGAGATGATCCCGCCAATTACGACGGTCGCAAGCGGCCGCTGGACCTCGGCCCCCGCCCCCACATTGAACGCCATTGGCACGAAACCGAGGCTCGCCACCAAGGCCGTCATCAACACAGGGCGCAGCCTGGTCAGGGCGCCTTCGCGGATCGCCTCGTCCAGTCCCCTGCCCTCCGCCAGCAGGTTACGGATGAAGCTCACCATCACGACGCCGTTCAGGACGGCCACACCGGAGAGCGCGATGAAGCCGACGCCGGCGGAGATGGAGAGGGGCAGCCCACGCAGGAGCAGAGCGGCCACCCCGCCCGTCAACGCCAGCGGCACGCCCGAAAAGACGATGGCCGCGTCCTTCACCGAGCGGAACAGCGCAAAGAGCAGGCCGAAGATCAGCAGCAGGGCGGCGGGAACCACGAGCTGCAGCCTCTTGGCCGCCGAAATCAACTGCTCGAACGTGCCGCCATAGCTGACCCAGTAGCCGCTAGGGAGCTCGACTTCGACTCCCACCTTCTGCTGAACCTCGGTGATGAAGGAGCCAAGGTCGCGCCCGCGGACGTTCGCTGTCACCACGACACGGCGCTTGCCGTCCTCGCGGCTGATCTGGTTGGGCCCGATCTCGACTTCGATCTTGGCCACGTCCTGCAATGGGACGAAGCCGCGGGGCGCGCCTTCCGCCGCCGGCAACGGGATTCGGAGCCGACCGATCTCATCGACGTTGCGGCGAATGTCCTCCGGCAACCGGACAATGACGTCGAACCGGCGGTCGCCCTCGAAGATCTGGCCTGCGACCGCGCCGCCGATCGAAGCGGCGACCACGTCCTGGACATCCTCCACGTTCAGCCCAAGCCGGGCGAGGGCGGCGCGATCAGGCGTGATCTGCAGCACCGGAAGTCCGGTAATCTGCTCTACCCCGACATCCTGAGCGCCTTCGATCCCCTCCACCACAGAGCCGACCGCCTCGCCGATCGAAAGCAGCACGTCGAGGTCGTCGCCGAAGACCTTCACAGCAACGTCAGCGCGAACGCCTGACAGGAGTTCGTTGAAGCGCATCTGGATGGGCTGGGTGAACTCATAGTTGTTGCCGGGGATCGTAACCACGGCCGCCTGGAGCTCGGCCAACAACTCCGCGCGGGGCTTGCGGGGGTCGGGCCAGTCCTTCCGATCCTTCAGCATGACGAAGGTGTCGGCGACCGACGGCGGCATCGGATCAGTAGCCACCTCCGCTGTACCCAGTTTGGCAACGACGCGCTCTACCTCCGGAAAGCGCTTTAGACGGGCCTCAAGCGCCGACTGCATCTGGACCGCCTGCGTCAGGCTGGTGCCGGGGATCCGCAGGGCGTGGAGGGCGATATCCCCTTCATCGAGGTTCGGGACGAACTCCGACCCCATGCGGCTCGCTGCAAAGCCAGCGATCACGACGAGAACGACGGCCCCCGCGACGAAGGCTGTGCGGAGGCGCAGCGCCGCGTCCAGAGCGGGTTGGTACACCCGCCGCGCGCGCCGCATGACGGGACTCTCCTTCTCCTCGACCCTGCCGGCGACGAAGAGCGCAACGGCGGCCGGCACGAAGGTCAGGGAGAGGACCATGGCTGCGGTCAGGGCGATCACCACGGTGATGGCCATGGGATGGAACATCTTACCCTCCACTCCCGTCAGGGCGAAGATCGGCACATAGACAAGCGTGATGATCAGGACGCCGAAGAGCGAGGGGCGGATCACTTCGTCGGTCGCGCTCGCGGTGAGCTCGAAGCGTTCCTCGCGGGTGAGCAAACGCCCAAGCCTGTGCTGAGCCTCGCCAAACCGACGCAGGCAGTTCTCGACGATGATCACCGCGCCATCGACGATCAGGCCGAAGTCGAGGGCGCCGAGGCTCATGAGATTCCCGGAGACCCGCGTCTGCACCATCCCGGTGATGGTCAGCAGCATGGACAGGGGAATGATGGCCGCGGTGATCAGAGCCGCACGGAAATTGCCGAGCAGCAGGAAGAGCACCACGATCACGAGTAGAGCCCCTTCGAGGAGGTTCTTCTCGACCGTCGCAATGGCGCGATCCACCAGGTCTGTGCGGTCGTAGACCGCCTGAGCGGTCACGCCGGGCGGAAGGGCCTTAGCCGCCTCCTCGAGGCGTTCCGCGGCCGCGCGCGCAACGGTGCGGCTGTTCTCGCCCACCAGCATGAAGACCGTGCCCAGCACTACCTCTCGGCCATTCTCGGTCGCCGCCCCTGTGCGCAGCTCCTCGCCCATGCCGACGTCGGCGACGTCGCCGACCCGGATGGGCACGCCGCCGCGATTGCTGACGATGATGCCGCGCAGATCCTTGAGCCCAGCCGCCTGCCCGGGCACGCGCACGAGGTACTGTTCGCCGTAGCGCTCCACATAGCCCGCGCCGACGTTGGCGTTGTTGGCGCCCAGGGCTGAGACCACGTCACCAATGGTCAAGCCGTAGGCCGATAGCCGTTCCGGAAGCGGGGTGACGTGATACTGCCGCTCGAAGCCACCGATGGTGTTGACCTCGGTGACGCCGGGGGTGTTGCGCAACTGAGGTCTGATGACCCAGTCCTGCAAAGTCCGCAGGTCCTCAGGCGTATAGGCGCTGCCGTCCGGTTTGCGCCACCCGGGACGGGCCTCCAGGGTGTACATGAAGATCTCGCCGAGCCCCGTGGCGATCGGACCCAACTCGGGCGTCAGGCCCTCCGGCAGTTGGCTGCGCGCGCCCTGCAGCCGTTCGTTGACCAGCTGGCGCGCGAAGTAGATGTCGGTCCCGTCTTTGAAGACGACCGTCACCTGGCTCAGGCCATAGCGCGAGATCGAGCGAGTGTATTGCAGGCCCGGAATCCCTGCGATCGCCGTCTCGACCGGGAAGGTGATCCGTTGTTCGGATTCCAAGGGTGAGAAGCCTGGCGCCTCGGTGTTGATCTGCACCTGGACATTGGTGATATCAGGCGTGGCGTCGATGGGCAGACGTTGAAAGCTCCAGACGCCGATTGCGGCGCTGAGGAGCACGAGCGCAAGGACGATCCAGCGATAGCGGATCGAGAGCGCGACGATGCGTTCAAGCATGTTCTGATCCGCTTCTAGTGATCGTGGCTCGCGCCGGACTTGTCGATGTCCGCGCGGATGAGGAAGGCGCCATCGGTGACGTACTCGGTTCCGGGCTCGAGGCCCCCGAGGACCTCGGTCCATTCAGGGGTGCTGCGTCCCAGTTCCAGCATCCGCACCTCGTAGGTATTCCCGACCTTCGCGAAGACGACGGTGAAGTCCCTGAACCGCTGGAGGGCCTTGGTGCGCACGGCCAATGGGGCTTGCTGGGTCGCCACCTGGAACGAGCCCTCGACGCCCATACCCGGGCGGAAAGTGGCTGCGGCGCTTGGCGGCAGGTGAACGTGCGCCATCAGGGTCTGACTGGACATGTCAGCGGTCGGCAGAATGGCCTCTACAGGCGCTACGAGGCGGCTTTCGCCCGAGAGAGTGCGCACCTCCACCTTTTGGCCGACGCGGACGCGCTCGGCGTCGCGCGGATAGACGAAGAATTCCGCGTGCAGCTTGGTGGGGTCGGCGATGACGAACAGCGCCTGGTCGGAAGCCACATCGCCGACATTGGCGTTCTTCTGGACGATGACGCCGCCGATCGGGGCCGGGATGGCGTAGGTCTGCAGGCTCTGGCTCGACTCGACACGGGCCAGGACCTGCCCCTTGCGGACCTGCTGTCCCAGCTGGCCGGTCATGGCCATGATCCGGCCAGGGTACCAGGCGCGGACGTCCCCCTCTCCTTCCGGAGTAATCTCGACCCGCCCCGCCATATCGACGAGCTCGGCCAGCAGCACGGGACCCGCGCGCTCGGTCTTCACCCCGCCAGCCTGCGCCGCCTCCGCGGAGATGGTGGTGCGGCCTTCATAGGAGGGGTAGGCCCATTGATGGGTTCGGCCCCCCTCGACTGCGCGGACCTTCACGTCGAATGAGTGGGGCTCGGTGACCACGCCATTGCCGCGGAGGTAGTCGGACTGAGGCGCGAAGGCGAACTGATCAACCCGGCCGCCCAGGCGGGCGAGTTCGACGGTGAGCTGGACTTGCCGGGGATCGATCGGCTTGTCTTTGCGGTAGGCGTAGACGTGAAACTCCGGATCCACGCCCTCTTCGAAGATGGTCATCTCGACGGCGAAGTCTCCGTCCCGAAGCATGCGGCCGCGGTGAGGCCCGCGCTCGTAGTCTGCGGCCGCGGCTGCGCCGTGCTCGGCTCCCTCCGCCGGCGTCTGTTTCCCATCCCCACAGGCTGCGAGGAGAGCGGCGGCCGTGATCAGGAGCGCAAGGCGCGACAGCCGATTGAGTGCATAGGCGTTCATCAGCGACGCTCCGCGTTCGAGGTTGAAGACGAGATCCCAGCGTGGCGGCCGGTGAGACGGTCCAGGGCGGCCCGCTCGACGTGGTACTGCCGCAGCACGCTGACGCGCCGAGCCCTGGCCTCGGCCAAAGCTCGCTCGGCCTCGGTCACATCGAGGTACTGGAACCCTCCGCGGTTGAAGCCTTCACGCACCTGCTCGACCGACCTGATGGCAGGTGGGATGACTTCCGCCCGGATGCGTTCCGCCTCGGCCGCGGCCGCCGAAATACGTACGGTCAGCTGAGCGATCTCGCGCTCTCGCGTCAGACGAGCCGCGGCGATGTCCGCCTCAGCAGCCGTTCGCTCGGCCTGGGCGCGCTCGATAGCCGCCCGATTGGTGTCGTTGCGCCGCAGCGGGATTGTTCCGCCCACCACAAAGGCCACGTTCGCGCCATCGCCCAAGTAGCGGACTCCAGCGCGTAGAGTTGGATCAGGCACAGCGCGCGCCTGCTCCACCCGGATATTGGCGAGCGCAATATTCCGCTCGGCTTCAAGCAGGGCGAAGTCCGGCGTGGTGAACATGGAAGGAACGACGGGAGCTTTGGCGTCGAAGAATGGCTCTAAAGCCAGACGGAAGTCAGGCTGGCCGCTCCAGAACCGTGCAAGCGCCGCCCGAGCGTTGTGGGCGCGGTCCCGAGCCTGATCGCGTGCGATCTCCGCCTGAGCCGTCATCATGTCGGCGCGCGAGCCGGCGAAGAGCGGATCGCGGGCGCTCTTCACGCGCCGGTCGATGTCCGCCTGGGCTTGGCGAGCGGCGATGAGCCTGGCCTCGGTGATCAAAAGCTCCGCTTCGGCCGCCGCCGCCTCTGCGTAAGCGACCTGCACGTCACGAAGGACGTCCAGTGTGCGGACTTGGCGTCGCAGCCGCGCGGCCTCGATCTCAGCCCGCGCGCGTCCCGTCCGGGCCTCGCGCTTCCCCCCGCGCTCAAGCGTCTGCTGATAGCTGAGCGTCGCCTCGGTGCGATCCAGGAGTGAATAGGCGCCGGTGCCCGCGAAATTCTCCAGGTCCAAACCGAGGGTGGGATTCGGCCTCACCCCCGCTTGCCGCAGATTAGCTTCGGCGGCCGCCAAGCGGGCCTCGGAGCCGGCAATGGTCGGATCAGCCGCGAAAGCCCTGGCGAGCGCCTCCGACAGGCTGAGAGCGGGCGGCTCGGCTTGCGCTCGCGCGGCAGCGGGCGCGCTGAGGCCTAGGATGAGGGTGGCGGCGAACGCCAGCCCAAGCCGCGAGCTCGCGCGACGTTGGAATCTGAATGACATCTGTCTCTCGAAGCATGGGGGATCAGGCGCGCGCGGCCTGATCGCCGCGCTATGTCAGGCGAAGACTTCGAGAGGCATCTTGGGAGGGCGTTCTAGCCCAAAGATCATGCCGGCGGCCGGCGGAGCGTCATTTGGCGCACGGAGCACCAGGGACTGGCCTTCGACCGCCGGCACAGCGTCCGCTCGAGGAAGCAGGGAGACCTGGGGCCCGTCGCTGTGGTGATGATGGGCCGGGGCGTCTCCAGCGCCATCAGCCGGAGCCTCGGCCTGCGGTTCGTGGTCGTGATCGGCGCCGTGATCGTCTTGGTCGAAGTATACCTGACCGGCCAGGGAGACGGCCGGATGGTCTATCGACAAGCTGTGCTGGGCTTGGTCCAGGGTCGCGATCGGCGCCTGAGAGACAAGCACGGCCGTCAACGCCACGCAAAGCGTAGCGAGGAACGTCCTTAGCTTTCTGGCTCGCAGCGCTACCACTCAGAACTCCTGGCAGGCGTTACTAGGTTGCGCAGCCTGCGGGTGCAAGAACAGTGACATGCGACTAGACGCCCATTCTCGGCCACTGATGGTGGAGATCATCAATGACGAAAGCATGTACGTGTTCGGACCGCCCGACGGCCCGGGAATCCTCACGCCAATGAGGATGGTCAGAGGGCAGTTCGGTGTGAGTATGCGCGAGCTGATCGGGATCGCGCGCCGGCCATACCTTCAGACCAATGACCACCCCGGCGAGCCAGATTAGAGCCAGCGCCACGAGGTCGCGGACATACCCAGCGCCGCGCCGAGGCCGCCGGCGACTGTAGGTCAACAGCCAGCAGGCCGGTACGCCCGTGAGCGTGCTGACAACGGGCGCCTATAAGATCGTCTGGTCTGCCGCCTCGGCCGACGGCCACAAGATGACCGGCGAAGTGGCCTTCAAGGTCGGCTGACGTGCTCGAGCCTGCGGTGATCGTCCTCAGGCTGGTGCAGTACGCGGGAGCGATGTTCCTCATGGGATCGTCGCTCTTCTTTATCTATGCCCTCCCCTCCGCAGGTCCCGGCTCCGCCGCGGAGGCGCCCTGGGCCCGCAGGCTGCTGGCGAGCGCCGGCGCGCTGCTGGCGCTCGCGACGCTGCTGTGGATCGCCGCCCAGGCCAGCGTGCTGGCCGGATCGATGGTGGAAGGCCTTAAACCCGAAGCGCTCGGCGCGGTGATGACGAGCAAGGATCTCGGCAAGGCGGGAATTCTCCGGGCGGGCGTCGCCTTCCTGGCCGCAATACTGGCCATGATGCTGAGGCCGGCGCGCGCCAGTTGGGTCGTCGCGGCCGCGCTTGGGACCGTCGCGACCGCGACCTTCGCCTGGATGGGTCATGGCGCGGCCACGGAGGGGCCACGCATGTCCAAGATCTATGACCACCCCCGCCCCGTTGCACCTGGGCTGGAACCTACAAGAGAGAAACTAGAAGCGCGCCGTCAGCCCCACTTTCACTGCTGTCGGCGAGCCCGGGGTGATATTGTTGTTGCTGTTGGCGTAGAGGAAGTAGCGCTTGTCCAGCAGATTCTCGACGTTCACCTGGGCCGTGATCTGGTCGGTGACGTCATAGAACACAGCCGCATCTAGACGGGTGAACCCGGGCATCACCACCAGATTGTCCGTCGAGGCGTAGCGCTTGCCTTGGTAGATCGCCCCGAGCGCGACACCCAGTTTCGGCGTCACCTCGTACCGGCTCCAAAGTGAGGCGCTGTGCTTGGGCATGTTCGGCAGGTTGTTACCGGCCCGGACGGTGCCCGAGACGTTGTCGAGGAACTCGCCGTTGGACAGGGTGTAAGCCGCGACGAAGCTCAGCTGCTCATTCAATTCGCCCGCCGCGCTCAGCTCCACGCCTCGCGTGCGCTGCTTGCCGATCGGCACGGTGGGCGACGCCGCATTGCTGGGATCGGAGAGCGCCAGCACGTTATCGCGGTCCAGCTGGAAGACCGCCGCAGTTACATTGAAAGACGGGTTGATGTCCCACTTCGCGCCGAGCTCGTAGTTCTGGAATGTCTCGGGATCTAGGTTTTGATTGCTGATCGATAGGCTGGTGAGCTGGTCGCCGCCACGCGGCTGGTAGGTCTTCGAATAGCCGGCATAGATCGATGCGTTCTGCACCGGCTTCCAGATCACCCCCACTCGCGGGGACCAGAGCGTGTCGGTCACATCGAATTGCCGCTGCTGCCCGGCCGGGAAGCCAACCACGCGCCGGTCGGTCACGCGCGTGCGGAAGTCCTCGTAGCGAACGCCCAGCACCAATTTGAGGGCCTCGGTGAGGCCGATCTGGTCCTGGACGTAGCCGGCCTTGACCGTCGCGACACCCTTGTTGTCGCCGCTCGACGCAGTCTGCGTCCACGTCAAGGGAAGCCGGACGTTAGAGGCGGAGATCGGCACGGTGACCGAGGCGGCGTTGCCGGCGAAGCGCCCTTCGAAGCGACGGTTATCGGTGATCTGGCGCCCGTATTCCGCACCGGCCAGCACCAGGTGTTCGATCGTCCCGGTGTTGAACGTCAGGGTCAGATCGGTCTGGCTGATGAAGTTCTTGCGCTCCATCGCGTTGTTGTAGGCCGAAAGGGACACCGTCGTCTGGGCGGCGTTCACTTCGCCCGGGAAAACGTTTTGGTAGAATTTGTCATAGTTCGCCCAGCGCGTGCGATTTCTGATCGACACGTTGCCGCTGAACCTGTGCTCGATGAAGATGTTCGCCGCGTCGGTGTCGGTCCACGTGGGGCTGTTGGATGGATCGCCGAAGAACTGGCCCCGCGGAGTCTTCAGCGGTTTGGTCACCGCCAGGCCGGCCCCGCGGAACTGCGCAGGCACACCACGATCGGCGATGCGGTTGTCTTCGAAATGCTCATAACCGATCTGCACCTCGGTGGCGTCGCCGAGCCGGAACGACCCCGTCGGATTTACACCCCAGCGCTCATAGTTGACTCCGTCACGATAGCTACCGCTGTCCTGATAGACGCCAATGATACGGACAGCCACGCGGTCATTCACGGGAAGTCCAAGGTCGCCGCTGATTCGCTTGTGGTCGTAGCCGCCCGCTTCGAGGCGGAGCTCGCGAACGGACTGCCAGCCGGCGACCTTCGTCACCCGATTGACGACGCCGCCGATGCCGCCGCGCCCGAAGATCATCGCGTTGGGACCCCTGAAGATCTCGAGCCTTTCGATGTTGTAGAGATCGCGATAGGTCTGGACGTCATCGCGCACGCCATCGACGAAGAAGTCGCCCGTGGTGGCATTGCCGCGGAACACCAGAGTCTCCCGGTTGCCCTCCCCTTGCGCTGAGAAGACGCCCGGAACGTATCGGATCGCCTCGCCGATATTGCCCGCCGCCTGGTCGTTGATCTGTTTGATCGAGACGACGGTGACAGCCTGCGGAACGTCGATCAGCGCGGTGTCCGTCCGTGTCCCCGTGGTGCTTCCCGTCACCTTGTAGCTGGTCTTGGATTCCTGCTCGCGGGCTTGAGCGGTCACCGTGACACCGCTGAGGGTATTTGCGTCAGAGGCCGCGTCGGCCTGCGCCACCCCGGTCCAACAGACTGCCGACGTCGCCGCCAGCAGAGCCACACGCCGATGACCCCGCCCCTCCGCCACTCCACTCATAGCCGAATCCCCCGCGCTCAATTGCGACTGCGAATAGTTCTCAATCGCACCCTGCGGAGCTAGTCAAGCGTGAATGTATCTGGAGAGGTCGGGGCGCACGGCTGGTAGTTCGAGCCGCGCCCCCACAGGCGCGCCGGGTGAGCGTCCAGATGTCAAATCCGCACGATGATGCCTCGGCATCGCAGGTAGGCCGCCACGCTCCAGGTGAAGCCAACCAAGCCAACGAAGGACAATACAACCGCGAGCAGGGTCTCAGCGCCGGAGCGGGGGCCGGCCAAAAGCAGACGCGCGGCGGCCGCGGTCATAGCGGTAAGCACGAGCGAATGGAGGATACCAGGACACCCCGCCGCCGGCGAAGCGCACGTCGAAGGCGCCGAGGCGTCGTGACCAGCCGGCTCACATGTTCGGACTGGACTGAGCTACGTGCTCGCGCGCCTGCCGGCGCGCTCGAACAAGCTTTTCGGCGGATCGCCCGTGCGCCGGCCGGCCGGGCGGGCGGTCGCTGCGCTAGCTGAGGGCTGCGCGCCTGCCCTTCGGCCGGCCTCTAGTCGGCGAACTCAGCGACATCTCTAACCGGCGTAGACATTTTGATTGTAGCCGCAAAGTGCAACTGTCAGTGCCGCGCGATAAGAGACACCCGCCTGCGCTCAAGCTTGTGGAAGGTGACGCGATAGATGCCGGCCAGGCCATCAGGATGGCCGTGTGATGACTGAACTGGCGCCTTGGATCGCGGCTTCCGACCGGTCGGTGTTCGTGGCGACCGGGCCGATGTTATGCAGCGCCGAAGGATCCGATGGCTGGGCCGCAAGAACCTTTCGGCTGCGTTTTTCCCAGCTCGCGGGAGCGCTCTTGATTCTCAAGCGACTTGAGCATGTATCTTGTTGTTGAGATTTATTCTCATGAATCCCCAGGACACTTCGATGTTGGCGCTCGCACGCCTCCTTCTTGCAGTTGCCTTTGTCGGAACCGCCCAACTACCCGACACCGTCATGGCACAGAACGCGCCCCCTTCGGCGGAGGTCGCTTGGCGCCTCTTGGACTATATCGCCGTGGATTACCCGGGCGCAGTCTCCAAGGGCAGCATCATCAGCGAGGCCGAGTATGCGGAGATGCGGGAATTCTCCGCCTCCGTACGCAGCCGTATTGTGACCCTGCCGGCCAGTCCCGCTAAGCCGCAGCTCCTTGCGGAGGCAAACGCGCTCGTTGCATCGGTCGATCAACGGGCCGAGCCTGCGGACGTGGCGCGACGAGCCCGGACCCTCGCGACGGATCTCCTGAAGGCCTACCCCGTGCCGCTCGCGCCGCAGGAGGCGCCAGACCTCACAAAGGGCGCGGCCCTGTACGCCGAGCAGTGCGCGTCCTGCCATGGCGCCGCCGGTAGGGGTGACGGCCCGAACGCGAAAGAGCTTGAGCCGCCGCCAATCGCCTTCACCGACGTGGCGCGCGCAAAGGAGCGGAGTCTCTTCGGCCTCTACCAGGTGATCGGACAGGGGCTCGACGGCACGGCCATGGCGAGCTTCGCCCACCTCCCGTCTGAAGACCGCTGGGCCGTCGCCTACTATGTGGGGAGCTTTGCCTACTCGCGAGACGACGAGCGCGCCGGCGAGCAGGCTTGGCGCGCCGAGCCGCAGTTGCCAGCCGTAGTCCCCGACCTGCAAGTCCTGACCCAGACCACGCCTGCAGCATTGGCCGCTCGCGTGGGCGAGCCGCAGGCCACCCAGCTCATGGCTTATTTGCGCCGCCATCCCGAGGCTGTAGCGCCCAAGTCGAATGGCGGGCTGGACGTCGCGCGCCGCAAACTCGCCGACAGCCTGGCGGCCTACCAGGCGGGCGACCGCAAGCGGGCAGAGGAGCTGTCGCTGTCCGCCTATCTTGACGGATTCGAGCCTGTCGAACCTCTGCTTCGGGTGCGCGACGGCGCCCTGATGGCCAAAGTCGAGGCGACAATGGGCGAGCTCCGGGCGAGCCTTGCCCGCGGCGCGCCGTCGGCCGAAGTGACCGCGCAGGTCGGTGAGCTCAACGCATTGTTCGATAAGGCCGCTGGCGCGCTCGCCCCAGAGCAAGCCAGCGCCGCCTCGAGCTTCCTCGGCGCCTTCACCATTCTGTTGCGCGAAGGAGTCGAGGCGCTTCTGATCGTGATCGCGATGATCGCCTTCCTGCGCAAGACCGAGCGTCAGGATGTGCTGCCCTATGTCCATGGCGGCTGGATCG
>Ga0172372_10010319_pt1 | contig 11980 bp, 12 predicted proteins | sample LakKiv5m_2_FD_114544 | JGI IMG/M metagenome (GOLD analysis project Ga0172372, IMG submission 114544) | Freshwater microbial communities from Kabuno Bay, South-Kivu, Congo - kab_092012_9.5m | ecosystem: Environmental > Aquatic > Freshwater > Lake | place: Democratic Republic of the Congo...
CCGGCGCGGCGTGGTCACGGTCGTTCCGATCACTTCGAACGTCGATCGGGTCTTCCCCTTCCAGGTCCTGCTGCCGTCTGCGGAGTCCGGCCTCCGCGTCGACTCGAAGGCGCAGGCCGAGCAGGTGCGATCGGTCTCGCTCGACCGGCTCGGCCCCGTGCTCGGCCGCGTGCCGGGATCGCTGATGATCCGGCTCGACGAGGCCCTGCGCCTTCACCTCCAGCTGTGACCGACGGCGTCGTACCGCGTCACTCCGGCATCAGCCGGTCGTGCAGCTGAGCCCGGAAGACGCCCCGGGGGTCGAGGCGTTCGAGCGTGGCGACGGCCTCGGTGAAGGCCGGCAGGGCTGACGGGATCCGCTGCCTCAGGTCCTCGGTGTCCGTCCACGAGCCGCCGCCGACCGTCGTCGCGAACCGCTTCGCCCACTCCGGCCGCGCGACGCCCAGCTCGGGAGGCAGGTCGGAGAACCACTGCTCGAGGCCGGCGAAGAGCTCGTCGGCGCCGGGCGTGCCGGGCAGGGTCAGCACGTCGAGCCAGATCGCGGTGTCGAGCTCGGGTCGGCCGGCCACCGGGGCGATCGCCGACAGGCTGGCCGTCTGCGCTCCGTCGATGCCGGAGTCCTCGGGGTGGTCCAGGCCCGTGATGCGGATCTCGCACGTGTTGTTGGCCGGGTAGAGCCCCCGTTGACGGAACTGCTCGATGAGTCCCAGGTAGTGCTCGGTGAACTGGTGCACGACGTCCTGGAGGTCGGCGCGCCGGGCGAGGACGACGTGGCTTCCGGCGCTGACCCTCAGCGTCGTCGGGCGGACGAAGTGGATGAAGTGTCGCGCCTCGCCCCACATGTCACGCGCGCCGGTCGCGGTCAGGCCGGCGACGACGGCGGTCAGCTGGGCGTTGGTGGCCACGGGCGTCAGCGCGCCCGCCCCTGCCGTGACCTGCCCGATGAGCTGCGCCACCGCATCGGGCAACCGGTCGGCGAACGGATAGTTGTACGGGCTGTAGACCGGCCTGCTGAGCAGCGGCCGTCGCGGCTCGACGTCCCAGAGCTGGACCCACGGGAAGCCCGTCATGGCGAACCAGATCAGGCCCACCCGACCGTGCGTGTCGACCAGCGACGCCAGTGACTGGTCGCCGGCGCTCCCGGGAGCGGCGAACAGCGTGGTGCGGTGGAGGTGGGTGTAGTTGCGGCAACGGATGGTGTAGTTCGGGACGGTCTGGAGCACGACCTCGGTCACCAGGGTCCGGCCGAGGCTCACCAGCAGGGCGGCGATGTCGGAGTCGGTGCGCTGGTAGGTCCTCAGCACGTACGAGCCGGCCGCGTCGTCCCAGACGACAGCGGTGAGCTCGACGATCGTGTTGCTCAGGGAGCCGTAGGTCGCGCCGCTGGGCGGCACGTCACCACGGCGAGGCAGATTGGTGCCGTGGCCGTTGACCGCGAGCGCGCCACCGACGGTGATGTCGCCGGGTGCCGGCGCGCCGATCACGGATCGCCCGTGCTCGGAGAGAAAGGCCAGCAGGTCGGACATCTTCGCTCCGGCCTGGACCCTGACGCGCTCGGCGCCCACCATGCTCATGGCCGTCAGGGCGGTGGTGTCGACGATGACGACGCGGGCTGCGTCGTTGGTGGCGGTGTCGGTCACGAGGGGCGACCAGCTGTGACCGTAGCCGCGCGGACGGAGCCGGTACCCGGCATCAGCGGCCCACTGCGTGACGGACTGGACCTCGTCGGGTCCGCGCACGGTGGCCGTCCACAGCTGGTCGGTGACGATCGTGCCGTCCCAGTTGCGGAACACCCCCCGCGTGAGCTCGATGCCGTCCGGAAATCCGGCGAGACCGGGATCGACGGCTGCCGAGGCGCGCGTGATGCTGCCGACCTGCGTGAGCGCCAGCCCCGCAAGTCCGGCCAAGCCACCGGCCATGAGTGTTCGTCGGGAGACGGGCGCATCGTGAGTCATGGCCGGTGGCTCGGAGTTCATCGCCGAAGCCGTCAGGCGCCGGACTTCGGCGCGTAGCTGACGGTGCAGTACGTCGGGAAGTCGGTGAACCCACCCAGGCTGAGCAGCGTGGCCGGGATGTGGAACAGGGCATCGGCTCCCGCGTACTGGAACACCTGGGTCGGCGTCTGCAGCGTGACCTGGTAGTTCGAGATGTCCCGCCCGTGGTCCGCGAAGTTGACGTTGAGCCACGTCAGCACGTTGAACGGGTTGCACAACGGAATGACGGCAAGGCCGGTGTCGTGCGACGGTGCCGTGGTCCCGTCGCCGGTCGTGTCGGCCTGGGCCGCGGATCCGCCCAGGACGAGGCCTCCACATGCCACGGCGGTGACCGCGGTCATGGCAAGGCGTTGACGAAGTTTCATGATCATCCCCCACAGCGATCTCGCAGGGTGCCATTCCTGCGTGGTTGAGTTGGCGAGGCCGACGCTATGGAGGGCCCCAGCACTCCGCAACGACCCGATAGCCTCACGGCGTGGGAGCCATCCATCTGATCCGGCACGGGCAGGCCTCGTGGCAGTCCGACGACTACGACCAGCTCTCCGAGCTCGGATACCGCCAGGCCTCGTGGCTCGGCACCTCGTGGGAGTCGTCCGGCTTCCTGCCGACGTGGTCGGTGGCCGGGTCGATGAAGCGTCACGCGCAGACCGCAGTCGGCGTGATCGACGCGATCGACGGCGACCTCTACGACGTCGATCCGGGCTGGAACGAGTACGACCACCTCGCCCTGACGGGTGCCGTGTCGGCGGCCGACCGACCGGCCGACGCCAAGGAGTTCCAGCGCCAGCTCGACGCCTCCCTCGAGGCGTGGGTCGGTGGAGCAGGGGCAGCGGCGGGGGAGTCGTTCGCCGAGTTCGAGGACCGGGTGCTGGCTGCGCTGGAGGCGGCGGTGGCCAACGCCGGCTCGGGTCAGCAGGTCGCGGTGTTCACCTCCGGCGGGCCGATCGCGCTCGTCGCCTCGCACCTGCTGACGGGTGGCCCGTCGCTGTTCATCACGCTCAACCGGGTCGTCGTCAACGCCTCGGTCACGACCGTCATGGTCGGCGGTGCTGGTACGCGGCTGCTGACGTTCAACGAGCACACGCACGTGCCACGCGACGGCGTCAGCTTCCGCTGACCGCCACGAGGTCGGCCGGCACGACGCGTAGGGCGAACGGCTGGTCGACGCTGAAGTCCTCGGTCCCCTTGGCGTGGGCGGTGCGGACGTACTGGCCCGCGACGAGCGACCACGCCGTGATGGACGGAGCATCGGGGTCGACGACCCAGTAGTGCGCGCACCCGGAACGCCGCAGACGGTCCTTCTTGAGCAGCAGGTCGATGCCGCGCGACGAGGGTGAGAGCACCTCGACCGCCAGCAGCGGAGCGACCGGGAGGTCGCGGTCCGTGAAGTCGGCCACCGGGGCGACGACCAGGTCGGGCTGCATCACGGTGTCGTCGGCCAGGGCCACGTCGAACGGGGCGTGAAGCAGCTCGAGCTCGTGAGGCAGCGCCGCCTGGATCGCGATGAGGAGTCGGACGGACGCACGCTGGTGCACGCGACGGGGCGCCGGGCTCACGATGAGGATCCCGTCGATGAGCTCGTAGCGGTGCCCGTCATCGGGCATCGCGTCCAGGTCGTCGCGGGTCAGGGCGCGACCGCGTGGCAGTCCGATCGGCACCTCGGTGGGCATGGCCGTCATGGTAGGTCTCCTTCGTCGACATGGCCACGAGCCAACGCGGCATGCGGGGTCGTCACCAGCACACCGGGCGGAGATGTGGACGACAAGACCCTGATCGCGATCTGTGGACAACGACAAATTTTTCAGATACCGCTAGTATCTGAAACATGACCTCCCTGACCTCGGGCACGCGCGTGCTCGTCACCGGTGCCTCCTCGGGCCTCGGTCTCGCCTTCGCCCAGCAGCTCGCACAGGCCGGGTGCCGTGTCCTGGCGACCGACGTGCACGCCGACGCTCCCGAGGCCCTCGCGGGCCTGGCCGACGTCACCTACCTCCAGCTCGACGTCACGCAGGACCCGCACTGGGACCGCGCCTATGCCTGGGTCGTCCGGAACTTCGAGGGCCTCGACGTGCTGTTCAACAACGCGGGCGTCGCGGCCGGCGGGCGCATCGAGCTGTCCGAGATCGACCAGTGGCAGTGGATCATCGACATCAACCTGCTCGGCGTCGTGCGCGGCTGCAAGACCTTCGTGCCGCTGTTCAAGGTGCAGGGCGCGGGCCACATCGTCAACACGGCCTCGGCTGCCGGCCTCGTGCACGCGCCGACGATGAGCGAGTACAACGCCGTCAAGGCTGCGGTCGTCGCCCTGAGCGAGACGCTGCGCCACGAGCTGAACCCGGCAGGCGTGAAGGTCAGCGTCGTCTGCCCGACGTTCTTCAAGACCAACCTGGGCGACTCGATGCGCGGCAAGGACGAGGCCGCGCTCAAGGCGGCCTCCAAGCTCATCAACGGCTCCAGCCGCACGGCCGACGGGGTCGCCGCCGAGGTCCTCAAGCAGGTCCGGCGCGGTACTTACCTGATCCTCCCGGACCGTGACGCCGTCGTGGCCTACCACGCCAAGCGCATGGCGCGGCCGGTCTACGACCGGATGATGTTCAAGGCGGCCGCGCGGGTCGCCGCGAAGACCCGAGGGAAGGCCTGACATGCGACGCAACGTCCTCATCACCGGCGCGAGCTCCGGCCTCGGTGCCGAGATGGCGCGCCAGCTCGCCGCGAAGGGTCACCACGTCGCGGTGACGGCCCGGCGCACCGACCGGCTCGAGGCGCTGCGCGAGGAGATCCTCGCCGCCCATCCGGACGTGCGGGTGTCGGTGCACGCGCTCGACGTCAACGACCACGACCGGGTCTTCGCGGTCGTCAAGGAGGCCGTCACCGAGCTCGGCGGCCTCGACCGGGTCATCGTCAACGCGGGTCTCGGCAAGGGTGGCCGCATCGGCACGGGCAAGTTCCACGCCAACCGTGAGACCGCCGAGACCAACTTCATCGCCGCGCTCGCCCAGGCCGAGGCCGCGATGGAGCACTTCTACGAGCGCAAGGCCGGCCACCTCGTCCTGATCTCGAGCGTGTCGGCGATGCGCGGCATGCCGGGAGCCATGACGACGTACGCGGCGACCAAGGCGGGCCTCGCGCACCTGGCCGAGGGCATCCGCATGGACCTCGTCGGACGCAAGGGCCTCGACATCGCGGTCTCCACGATCTACCCCGGCTACATCGCCTCGGAGATGAACGAGAAGGTCGAGCAGGAGCAGAAGCTCATGGTCGACACCGCGACCGGCGTGCGCGCGATGGTCAAGGCGATCGAGAAGGAGGTCGACGACGCCGCGGTGCCGAGCTGGCCGTGGGTCCCGCTGGGCCAGGTGCTCAAGCACGCGCCGCGAGGGGTGGCGCGACGCCTCGTGTGAGTCCTCGACCCATCTGATATAAAAGTGATATCACTTTTATATCAGGGGGAGCCATGACCGAGACGCACACCACCGAGCTGCGCACCACCGAACCGTCGATCGTCGAGCGTGAGGCCCACAGCATCAGCGGTGGCTGGGTCGCGATCCTGACCCTCGTCGGCTTCCTCGGCGGCGTGGCCGGCGCGATCACGCTGGGCGTCATGGAGCTGCCGATCCTCGCCGTGCTGAGCGGTGTCGTCGCGTTCGTGGCGCTCGTGCTGTCGTTCGGCCTGACCTTCGTGGCTCCGGGCGAGGCGCGCGTGCTGCAGTTCCTGGGCAGCAACTACACCGGCACGATCCGCACCGTCGGTCTGCGGTGGGTCAACCCGCTGACCGAGCGCGCCAAGATCTCGACCCGCATCCGCAACCACGAGACCGGCCAGGCCAAGGTCAACGACGCCGACGGCAACCCGATCGAGATCTCGGCCGTCGTCGTGTGGCGGGTCGAGGACACCGCGCAGGCGATCTTCGAGGTCGACGACTTCATCGAGTTCGTGGCGTTCCAGACCGATGCCGCCGTGCGTCACATCGCCGGCAGCTACCCGTACGACGCCGACGGCCGCCTGTCGCTGCGCGACAACGCCGACGAGATCACCGCCAAGCTCTCGGCCGAGATCGACGAGCGCGTGCGGTCGGCCGGCGTCCGCATCATCGAGTCGCGCATCAACCGGCTCGCCTACGCGCCCGAGATCGCCCAGGCGATGCTGCGGCGCCAGCAGGCCGGTGCGGTCGTGGCCGCCCGCCAGCAGATCGTCGAGGGTGCCGTCGGCATGGTCGAGATGGCACTCCAGCGGCTCGAGTCGAAGGACTTCGTCGAGCTCGACGAGGAGCGCAAGGCCACGATGGTCAGCAACCTCCTGGTCGTGCTGTGCGGCGACCGCGATGCGCAGCCCGTCGTCAACACCGGGTCGCTCTACAGCTGATCGATCCCGTGCCGACCGAACGCAAGAAGCTCCTGCTGCGTCTGGACCCCCAGGTCCACGACGCACTGGCCCGGTGGGCGAACGACGAGCTGCGCAGCACCAACGCGCAGATCGAGTTCCTGCTCCGCCGGGCCCTGCAGGACGCCGGTCGGATGCCTCGAAACGCCGAGGAACCTCGGCGCCGGGGCCGACCGCCGGTCAGGGAGTGACGGTGGCCTTGGCGACGACGTCGAGCGGCGTCGCAGGGAAGGTCGAGTCCAGACGCAGTGGCTCCGTGAAGAGGTAGCCGGTCTGGGCGATCGTGCGGGTCTCGCGGTGGAACGCGCCGGCGAGTCGCATCGTCCACATCGGCACCGGGCTGATGCGGGGCACGTCCACCCCGCCGGCGGCGGCGAACGCCGTGACCAGCTCGCGCTGCGTCGCGTGCACCGCCGGGGCCACGACGACCGGCTCGGTGCCGTCGGCCGACGCGATCATCGTCGCGGCGAGATCGGGCAGGTAGGTCCATGCGTGCACCGTGTCGACGTCGCCGACGGGGCGGACGGTCTTTCCGTCCAGCACGGCCTGCCACATCCGCGGGCCGGCGTGCGACTGGCCGACACCCGGACCGATGAAGTCCCCGGCGACGACGCTCACGGTCCGTGCGTCCGACGCGGCGCGCTGCGCCAGCAGGTCGCGCCGCACCTCGCCCAGCGGGCTGCGGGGAGCGATCCGGCTGACAGCCGAGATCGGCGTCGTGGCGTCGAAGGCGTACACGCTCTCCGGGAACACGACGGTCGTGCCGGTGCTCGAGGCCGCCGCCAGGACCGTGGCCTCCAGCGCCGGCAGCTCCCGACGCCAGGCGTCGTCGCGGTAGGCCGAGGCGTGCAGGCACAGGTGCAGGACGTCGACGCCGTCCAGCGCTCGCCGCAGGGCGTCGCCGTCGGTCGCGTCGAGCGACGTGAGCGGCAGGTCGGCGGCGCCGCGGCCCGATCGGGTCGCGACGGTGACGTCCTGCCCAGCGGCCAGGAGCTGTCGGGCGACGTGCGGGCCGATCTGACCGGCGCCGATGACGTGGTGCTTCATGATTCCTCCAAGAAGTCGAAGTGTGAGCAGTGCTCTCGTTTCGAGTGTGGCGACGTGTTGGTGGAAAAGCAAGAGCGGTGCTCACATTTGTCAGAAGCGGTCTCTCCTGAGTACCGTCCCGACATGGAGACCCCACGCCAGCGCGCCCGGCGACAGACGATGGACGACATCGTCCGTCTCGGCCGCGAGCAGCTCGCGACCGTGACGCCCGCCGAGCTCTCGCTGCGGGCGATCGCTCGCGAGCTCGGCATCGTCTCCTCGGCGATCTACCGGTACGTCAAGGATCGCGACGAGCTGCTGACCCTGCTGATCGTCGACGCCTACGACGAGCTGGGCGCCGCGGTCGAGGCAGCGGTGGCGGCGGCCGCGCGCCGGAGCCCTCGCGCCCGGGCTCTCGTCGCCTGCCAGGCGTTCCGGGAGTGGGCACTGCGGGAGCCGTCACGCTTCGCGCTGCTCTTCGGCACACCGGTCCCGGGCTACGCCGCCCCGGCAGAGCGCACCGTCGAGCCCGGCACCCGCGTGCCGGCCGTGCTGATCGCCCTGCTCGAGGAGGCGTGGCTCGCGGGCGACCTCACGCCCCCGCACGGCTCGGTGCCCCGCAGCGTGCGGCGCGACATGGATCGGATCCGCCAGGAGTTCGGCCTCACGGTGCCGCCCGCCGCGCTCGCGCGCGGCCTCGGGCTGTGGTCGGCGCTCGGCGGAGCGGTCTCGTTCGAGGTCTTCGACCAGTACGGCCGCGACACCCTCGCCGACCCGAGCGCCTTCTTCGACCTCCACATCGAGTCCGTCATCACCGCGATCGGCTTCTAGCCCCGTGGCGGGGTGGTGCGCCAGCGGGTGACGACGGGGGCGCTGGAGCCGTCGAGTGCCGAGGTGGGCCCGGTGGCGACGGTCGCGGTGACGTCGTGCGCGAAGCGGTAGGGCCGGTGCGCGATGACGGACCCGAGCACCTTCCGCAACCGGGAGACCTCGGCGCGGACCGTGACCGTCCGGGTCGCGTCGCCGAACAGGTCGTCGGCCAGCTCCGCCGCCGAGCGGCCGTCGGGATGGAGCGCGAGGGACAGCAGGATCTCGCCGTGCCGCGGTGAGAGCTCGTGCCGCCACGTGCTGCCTGCGGCGTTCAGCGTCGCGACCGGAGAGCGCGCCGAGAGGTCGAGCACCAGGCGTGTCGCCCCGGCGGACTCGTCGCCGTGGACCCGCGCAAGCCAACCACCGGGGATCGGCTCGCACGTGACGAGGCCGAAGCCCGCCACCCACGCCTCGCCGCCGCCGAAGTCGGCGGGAAGCGCGACCCGGTCCGGCGGCACGAGCCCGGTGGCCGCCGCGACCAGGCCGTCGCTCGTCAGGGCCATCGCGACCCCGTCGGCACGCGCCAGGAGCGGGGCTGCCACGGCCCGGAGCGCCATGAGTCGCTCCTGCGTCGCCGAGCGGATCTCCAGCTCAGCGAGTCGCGCCGCCAGGGTGACCATCGACAGCGTGCCCGCGTGCACCGTCTGGACCGGACCGCTGAGGTCGACCGCCCCGAGCACGCGACCGGTCGCCGGGTCGCGCAACGGCGCCGCCGCGCACGTCCAGGGCGTGTGGGTCTCGGCGTAGTGCTCGGCCGCGTGGATGTGCACGGGTGAACCGGTCACGAGGCAGGTGCCCACGGCGTTGGTGCCGACGTTGCCCTCGGTCCAGGCCGAGCCGCCCACGAAACCGAGCCGGTCGGCGTGGTGGAGCACCGCGGTCCGACCTTCCCGCCAGAGCACGCGACCCTCGACGTCGGCGACGACCATGAGCTGTCCCGTGGCCTCGCAGGCGGGCAGGAGGTGCTGGCGGAGCGTCGGGAGCAGCGGGGCGAGCCCGCTCGTCTCGCGGCGCCGCACCAGCTCGTCGGACGGCAGGGGCGAGACCTCCGGTACGCCGTCGGGGCTCATCCCCAGCTGGCGGACGCGCGACCAGGAAGCGCGGATGACTGACCGCACCGGGCGCGCTGCCCGGCCGGAGCCTCCGCCCAGCACGGACTCCCGAGCCAGGTGCGTCGCGCGCGTGTCCATGCCGTCAGGGTGCGGCCGTCGCGGTTGCACGGGCGTTGCAGGGGCCCGCGCGCCGCCCGGGTGCAACGTCCTGCAACTCTTTCCGGCCCTGGCGGATCCGGGATGTGCTGTGGGTCACATCGGAAGGAGGGTCGCCATGACCCAGACCATCGAGCGCCAGGACACGATCCAGGACCCGCAGGAGCGCGTGGACCGCTGGCTGGCCGAGTTCGAGGCGGCCCTGACCGCCCGCGACGTCGAGGCGGCGGCCGCGCTGTTCGCGGTCGACAGCTACTGGCGCGACCTCGTCGCGTTCACCTGGAACCTCACGACCGTCGAGGGGCGTGACGGCGTCACGGACATGCTCACCGCCCAGCTCGAGCAGGCGGCGCCGAGCGGGTTCCGGACGACCGAGACCCCCACCGAGGCCGACGGCGTCACGGAGGCGTGGATCGAGTTCCGCACCGCGACCGGCACGGCGAAGGGTCACCTCCGGCTGAAGGACGAGGGTGCCTGGACGCTGCTGACGTCGCTGCGTGAGCTGACCGGGTTCGAGGAGAACCAGGGCGTCACCCGCCCGCAGGGCGTCAGCCACGAGCTGTCGAAGGGCCGCGCTTCCTGGAAGGAGGAGCGCGAGGCCGAGGAGGCCGACCTCGGGTACGGCACGCAGCCGTTCGTCGTCGTGATCGGCGGTGGCCAGGGCGGCATCGCGCTCGGCGCCCGGCTCCGGCAGCTCGGGGTCCCGGCCCTCGTGCTCGACAAGCACGACCGCCCCGGCGACCAGTGGCGGTCGCGCTACAAGAGCCTCTGCCTGCACGACCCCGTCTGGTACGACCACCTGCCGTACCTGCCCTTCCCGGCCAACTGGCCCGTCTTCGCGCCGAAGGACAAGGTCGGCGACTGGCTCGAGATGTACACGCGGGTCATGGAGGTGCCCTACTGGTCGCGCTCGACCGTGCGTTCGGCGACGTTCGACGAGGTCGCAGGCGTCTGGAGCGTGACGGTCGACCGTGACGGCGAGTCGGTCGAGCTGCGGCCGAGCCAGCTCGTGTTCGCGACCGGGATGTCGGGCAAGGCCAACGTGCCGACGTTCGACGGCCAGGACGTGTTCCGCGGCGAGCAGCAGCACTCGAGCCAGCACCCCGGCCCCGAGGCGTACGCCGGCAAGAAGGTCGTCGTGATCGGCTCCAACAACTCCGCGTTCGACATCTGCGGGGCGCTCTGGGAGCACGACGCCGACGTCACGATGGTGCAGCGGTCGTCGACCCACATCGTCAAGTCGGCCTCGCTCATGGAGTACGGCCTCGGTGACCTGTACTCCGAGCGCGCGCTCGCGGCCGGCGTCACGACCGACAAGGCCGACATGATCTTCGCGTCGCTGCCGTACCGGATCATGCACGAGTTCCAGATCCCCGCCTACGAGAAGATGGCCGAGGTCGACCGTGACTTCTACGACCGTCTCGAGGCCGCCGGCTTCGACCTCGACTGGGGCGACGACGGCTCAGGTCTGTTCATGAAGTACCTGCGTCGCGGCTCGGGCTACTACATCGACGTCGGCGCCGCCGAGCTCGTCGCGGACGGCAAGGTCAAGCTGGCGCACGGGCAGGTCGAGCGTCTGACCGAGTCGTCGGTGCTGCTCGAGGACGGCACCGAGCTCGAGGCCGACCTGGTCGTCTACGCGACGGGGTACGGCTCGATGAACGGCTGGGTCGCCGACCTGATCGACTCCGACACCGCCGACCGTGTCGGCAAGGTGTGGGGCCTCGGGTCGGACACGACCAAGGACCCCGGGCCGTGGGAGGGCGAGCAGCGCAACATGTGGAAGCCGACCCAGGTGCCGCAGCTGTGGTTCCACGGCGGCAACCTGCACCAGTCGCGCCACTACTCCCTGTACCTCGCGCTGCAGCTCAAGGCGCGGTTCGAGGGCATCCCGACGCCGGTGTACCGCCTCCAGGAGGTCCACCACCGGGCTTAGCGCCGCCCTTGAGGTGCGAGGAACGAGCCGGGTCCTGAGGTGTGAGCGAGGCACGAGCGAGCCTCGAAGGGCGAAAGGGGCACCTCGACCGGCGGGGGCTACCCGCCCAGCAGCTTGCGCGCCAGTGCCCCGACCTGCTCGGTCTCGACGAGGAAGCCGTCGTGGCCGTGCAGGGAGTTGACGACCGCGAGATCCTTCGACCGCTCGATCCCCTCGGCCAGCACCTGCTGCTGGCCGAGGGGGTAGAGACGGTCGGAGTCGATGCCCGCGACGAGGGTGCGGGCGGTGATGCGCCCCAGGGCCGCCTCGACGCCGCCGCGTCCGCGGCCCACGTCGTGGCTGTCCATCGCCCGGGTCAGGACGAGGTACGAGTTCGCGTCGAAGCGCCGCACCAGCTTGGCGCCGTGATGGGCCAGGTACGACGTGACCGCGAAGCGTCCGTCGTCCTGCACCTCGCGGCCGAAGCGCTGGGCGAGCTCGGGCTCGCTCCGGTAGGCCACGTGCGCGATGCGACGGGCCAGGTCGAGCCCTGCGGCCGGGCCCTGCCCGCCCTCGACGTCCTCAG
>Ga0172372_10010320_pt1 | contig 11980 bp, 8 predicted proteins | sample LakKiv5m_2_FD_114544 | JGI IMG/M metagenome (GOLD analysis project Ga0172372, IMG submission 114544) | Freshwater microbial communities from Kabuno Bay, South-Kivu, Congo - kab_092012_9.5m | ecosystem: Environmental > Aquatic > Freshwater > Lake | place: Democratic Republic of the Congo...
CAAGCCGTACAAGGACGCCTACCGCGAGCGGCTCGACGCGCTGCCGCTCGACGCCGACGAGCAGCAGCGGGTGCTCGCCGAGGTCAAGGCGGTCTTCGGCCTGAACGGTGCCCTGTTCGCCGAGCTGACGCAGCAGCTGCCCGACTGGCAGCGCTGAGGCGCGGACCCGCGCGGCCCGACCGGACTGCGGGTCACCTGACTTCGGAGTACGGCGCCGGTGCGGGAGAATGGTCCCGTGACTCACGTGGCGATCATCGGTGGCGGTCCTGGCGGGTACGAAGCGGCTCTCGTGGCCGCACGACACGGGGCCGAGGTCACGATCGTCGAACGCGACGGCTGGGGCGGATCGACCGTGCTGACCGACTGCGTGCCGAGCAAGACCTTGATCGCGACGGCCGACGTCCTGACGGAGGTCGCCGACTCCCGCGAGCTCGGCGTCGAGCTGCCCGCGGGCGTGCACGCCGACCTCGCGCAGGTCAACCGTCGCGTGCTGGACCTCGCCGCGGCGCAGTCGCACGACATCGGCGAGCGGCTCAGCTCCAGCGGCGTCCGGATCGTGCGGGGCGTCGCCCGCCTCACCGCGGGCACGACCGTCGAGGTCACGACGCCCGAGGGAACGACCGAGACCGTCGCGGCCGACGCCGTGCTGGTCGCCACGGGGGCGCACCCGCGCGTGGTCGCCTCGGCGCAGCCCGACGGCGAGCGCATCCTCACGTGGGAGCAGGTCTACGGCCTGCAGGAGATCCCGGACCACATGATCGTCGTCGGGTCCGGCGTCACGGGTGCCGAGTTCGCCAGTGCCTACAACGGCCTCGGCGCCCGCGTCACCCTCGTCTCGAGCCGCGACCGCGTGCTGCCGGGGGAGGACCCCGACGCGGCCGACACGATCGAGGACGTGTTCCGCCGACGGGGCATGGACGTGCTCGGCAACTCGCGCATGGAGTCCGTCGCGCGGGAGGGTGACGTCGTGCGGGTCACGCTGACCGACGGCCGCGTCGTGGAGGGCTCCCACTGCCTCCTGGCGCTGGGCTCGATCCCCAACACGGAGGGTCTCGGCCTGGGCGAGAACGGCGTGCTGCTCGACGACGGCGGCTTCGTGCGGGTCGACCGCGTCTCACGCACCAGCGCCCCCGGCGTCTACGCGGCGGGGGACTGCACGGGCGTGCTGATGCTCGCGTCCGTCGCGGCGCAGCAGGGGCGCATCGCGATGTCGCACCTGCTCGGCTCGGCCGTGCACCCGCTCGACCTCTCGGAGGTCTCGAGCAACATCTTCACCTCGCCCGAGATCGCCACGGTGGGCCTCTCGCAGAAGAAGATCGACGAGACGGGCGTCCAGGCCGACGTCGCGATGCTGCCGCTCGCCGCCAACCCGCGCGCCAAGATGCAGGGCGTGCGCGACGGATTCGTCAAGCTCTTCGCGCGGCGCGGCACCGGCACCGTCATCGGCGGCGTCGTCGTGGGGCCGCGCGCGAGCGAGCTGATCCACGTCGTGTCGCTCGCGGTCGCGACGAGCCTGACGGTCGACCAGGTCGCCAACGCCTTCACGGTCTACCCGTCGATGTCGGGCACGGTCGCCGAGGTGGCTCGCCGCATCCACCGGCCGGAGTAGGGCGCGCTGTCCCGGGCTCGACGGAAAATGCCGGGGTTCCAGGAAAAATCACATCATTGTAGTTCTGTGATGGATGTGGCGTATGTGACGGATGTGGTGTCTAATCTCAGGAGGCGGTGACCCTTCCCCTTCTGTCACCGCCGGATGGGGAGATCCATGTTCGGCCGACGTCACCGTCGCCAGCGCGTCCGGCGCACCCGCCGCGCGCTGCTTTTGCGGGCGGTGCCCGCGCTGACCGTCTTCGTCGTGCTGGCCGGCTTGCTGGTGGCCGTCACGTACGCGACCAAGTCGGCGACCGAGGACGTCGCGGGTGAGCCCGCCGAGGTGCAGAAGAACGACTTCGTCGTGACGCCCGCCGAGGAGCGCCCCGCGTACACGACCGAGGACGCCACTCTCGTGGCCGTCGCGGACCCCGAGGTGCCCGCGATCCAGAGCGGCGTCGTCGTGGCCGAGCTCGCCCCGCGCGACCTCCCGGCGTTCGAGCTGCTCGGCGTGACGTGGACGGGCGGCGTGCCCGCCGACGTCGCCGAGGTGCAGGTGCGCTGGCAGCAGGACGGCCAGTGGTCGGAGTGGACGATCCTCGACCCGCAGGACGAGCCCATCGAGGGCGGTATCCCGGGCACCGAGCCCAAGTGGGTCGGCCCGTCCCAGGCGGCGCAGGCGCGCATCGTCGCCTCCCGTGACATCGACCCCGCGGGCCTCACGCTCGTCACGGTCGCGCCAGGCACCTCGCCGACCCTGACCCAGGCGGCGTCCACCGCGGCGGCGACCCAGCCCGCCATCACGATGCGCTCGTCCTGGGGAGCCCGCCCCTACGGCGGCGCCGGGTGCGGCACCGCTCCGGACAACGGCAACTTCTCCGGCACGATCGTGCACCACACCGCCGGCAGCAACGACTACACGGCTGCCCAGTCGGCCGGGATCGTCCGGTCGATCCAGGCGTACCACATGGACGGCCAGCAGTGGTGCGACATCGGCTACAACTTCCTGGTCGACCGGTACGGCCAGGTCTTCGAGGGCCGGGCCGGCGGCATCACCCAGACGCCGTACGGTGCGCACGCCGGCAACACGCAGGTCAACGCCAACACGACCGGCGTCTCGCTGATGGGCGAGTTCACGACGGCCGTGCCGCCGGCGGCGATGACGCAGGCGCTCGTGCGGCTCACGGCGTGGCGGCACTCGCTGTTCGCGGTGCCCGCCAAGGGGTCGTACGCGATCGGCGGCGTCACGATCCAACGCATCGACGGGCACCGCAGCGTCAGGTCGACGGCGTGTCCGGGCAATGTCGTCTTCAACTGGATCGGATCTCCGGGCGGCATGCGCGACCAGGTCGAGGCGCTGCTCGCCTCCAGCAACGGGCGCTTCGTCAAGACGGCGACGAGCGACAAGGTGTACCTCGTTCTGGGCATGACGAAGCACTACGTCGTCGACGGCTCCGAGTTCGGCATCCTCGCCTCGCGCTTCGGGTGGAACATCGCGACGGTCGACCAGGCGACCCTCGATCTCTACGCCAACGGCGCCGCGGCCTCGCGCTACGTGCGTGACCAGTCGACCTCGGCTCTGTACCTGCTGCAGGCCGACGGCACCAAGCATCGCTTCCCGACGCTCGACCTCGTCGACAAGTACGGGTACCAGGTCGACTCCTACCTGCCGCTCACGGCCGAGCAGATCGGTCGGTTCCCCACGGGGGCGGAGGTCGGCTCGATCTTCTCCGTCGAGGGCGCCGAGCAGCTCAACCTCATCTCCGGGTGGCAGCGCCGCCCGATCACGACCAACGCGGCGTGGGTCGCCGTCCGAAACGGCTCGGACTACGTGGCGCGCATGTCAGCCGGTGGCGCGGCGCGCTACGGCGCCGGGGCCGCGGTCCTGGAGTCCGGCGTCCTGGTCAAGCAGCAGACGGCGCCCGAGGTCTACCTGACGACGTCCGACAGCGACCTGGTGCACGTCCGCTCGCTCGACACCGCAGCCGATCTCGGCGTCAAGCGCCTCGTGACCGTCGGCGACGGCGTGCTCGGACCCAACGCGAAGGCGACGGGCTCGCTCGGGCCGGCCATTACCTGCGGCGACTCCAGCTACCTGATCGGCAGCGGCGGGCTCGTCAAGGTCACGAGCTGGGGTTCGTCGGGCCTGGCGCCGTTGGCGGTCACGGGCCAGTCGTGCGCCAGCCTGGCCTCGAGCGGGACGACGGCCGCGGCACCGTTCTTCGTGCAGCGCTCGGGCGACGCGTCGGTCTACCTCGTCGACGGCGGGCAGCTGCACCACGTGCGCAGCTGGGCGCGCGTCCTGCAGCTCAACGGCGGCACGGCACCGCGCATCCTCACGTGGAGCGCGGCCACGACCTCGCTCGTGCCGGTGGGGGCTCCGGAGCTCCTGTCCGGGACGTACGTGCAGTTCGGCGGCGCCGAGATCTACCGGGGCGACGGGCGCACGCTGCAGCACGTCACCTCCTACGCGGCACTGCTGCGGGCCAATGGCGGCAAGGTCCCGCCGATCGAGCAGCTCCCGGCGGCGCAGCAGGCCTACTACACGATCGGCACGCCCATCTCCTAGGTGTCACGGGGGCGTGGCGGGCTCGTCGGGGCACGGCAGCCGGCCTGTAGGCTGGCGCGCGACGAAAGGACGTTCTCCGTGCCACTGCTCAACGAGGCCGCGCGCGACAAGATCCTGCACGCGATCGAGACCAGGACCGGCTCCCGCTTCTACAAGGGCGCCAACAACGCCTGGCGTGCCGTCGCCGGACCCTTCGACTCCGAACGACGTGCTCGCCGGATCGAGGCGCTCGGGCGGGCCGACATCGACGGCATCGTCAACCAGGAGAGCAACGTCGGCTGGGTCACGCCCGACCGGTTCGAGAAGTTCCCGACGGCCTCCGTCGGCCGTCACCAGGTGCTGGCCGCGATGCAGCAGGCCCTGCAGCCCCGCACCTACCTCGAGATCGGCATCGACAACGGTGCCAGCCTGTCGTTCGTGTCGATGCCGTCGATCGGCGTCGACCCGGCCCCGAACATCACGTACGACCTGGGTCCGCACATCAAGGTCTTCCTCGACAAGAGCGACGACTTCTTCGCGCGCCCCGACGCCGTGGACCACTTCGACGGCGTGCCGCTCGACTTCGCGTTCATCGACGGCATGCACCTGTCGGAGTTCGCCCTCCGTGACTTCATGAACCTCGAGAAGATCATGTCCCGCGCGGGCGTCATCGTGTTCGACGACATGCTGCCCCGCAACGACCTCGAGGCGTTCCGCGTCCGTCGAACCAACGCGTGGGCGGGCGATGTCTACAAGGTCATGGAAATTCTCGAGAAGCACCGCCCCGACCTCGTGGTGCTGCCCCTCAACTCCAACCCGACCGGCACGTTGCTGATCGCCAACCTCGACCCGACCTCGACGGTGCTCGACGAGCACTACGACGAGCTCGAGGCGTACTGCACGACGCCCGACCCCCAGGTCGTCGACCCGCGCTGGACCCGTCGCACCACGGCGGTCGACCCCGAGGTCGTCGCGGCCAGCCCCGCGTGGTCGCTCGTGCGCCAGGCGCGGGAGTCGGCCGACAGCGACGCGCTGATGGACCAGGCGGTCGCGCAGCTGCGCGCGATCCCGCCCGTCCGCTGAGCTGACGAGGCTGCCGACGCAGGGCATCGACGCGAGAAGGCCCCCACCGGGATCCGGTGGGGGCCTTCTCGTGCGCCGGCGTGCGGCTCAGGCGTCCTTGATGTCGGCGACGACCGCACCAGCGCCGATCGTGGCGCCGACCTCGGCGTTCAGTCCCGTCACGACGCCCGCCTTGTGCGCGTTGATGGGCTGCTCCATCTTCATGGCCTCGATCACGACGACCAGATCGCCCTCGGCGACCTCCTGGCCCTCCTCGACCGCGAGCTTGACGACGGTGCCCTGCATCGGCGAGGTCAGCGAGTCGCCCGAGACCGCGGCGCCCGCGCCGCCGCCCTTGCGCTTCGCCTTCTTCTTCGCGCCGCCCGCGGCCGGGGCGGCCGTGACGCCGAGCGAGCCGGGCAGGACGACCTCGAGGCGCTTGCCGCCGACCTCGACCGTGATGCGCTCGCGCTCGGCGGGCTCGTCGGCGTCGGCCGCGACGGCCACGTAGGGCTCGAGCTGGTTGTCGTAGTCGGTCTCGATCCACGTCGTGTAGACGTCGAACGATCCTTCCGAGGCGTTGTACGCCGCGTTGTCGAGCACGTCGCGGTGGAACGGGATGACGGTTGGCATGCCCTCGACGACGAACTCGTCGAGCGCGCGACGTGAGCGCTCGATCGCCTGCTCGCGGGTGCGGCCCGTGACGATGAGCTTCGCGACGAGCGAGTCGAACGCGCCGGGGATCGTCTCGCCGTTGACGTAGCCGGAGTCCAGGCGGACGCCGGGGCCCGACGGCGGCTCCCACGCGGTGAGGGTGCCAGGCGCGGGGAGGAAGCCGCGGCCGCCGTCCTCGGCGTTGATGCGGAACTCGATCGAGTGGCCGATGATCTCGGGATCGTCGTAGCCGAGCTCCTCGCCGGCGGCGATGCGGAACATCTCGCGCACGAGGTCGATGCCGGTGACCTCCTCGGAGACGCAGTGCTCGACCTGCAGGCGCGTGTTGACCTCGAGGAAGCTGATCGTGCCGTCGCTGGCGACGAGGAACTCGCACGTGCCGGCGCCGACGTAGCCGGCCTCCTTGAGGATGGCCTTCGAGGAGGTGTAGAGACGCTCCAGCTGCTCCTCCGACAGGAACGGCGCAGGCGCCTCCTCGACGAGCTTCTGGTGACGGCGCTGCAGCGAGCAGTCGCGCGTCGAGACGACCACGACGTTGCCGTGGCTGTCGGCCAGGCACTGGGTCTCGACGTGGCGCGGCTTGTCGAGGAACTTCTCGACGAGGCACTCGCCACGGCCGAAGGCGCTGACGGCCTCGCGCACGGCGGACTCGTACTGCCCGGGGATCTCCTCGATCGTGCGGGCGACCTTGAGGCCGCGACCGCCGCCACCGAAGACGGCCTTGATCGCGACGGGCAGACCGTGCTCCTGGGCGAACGCGACGACCTCGTCGGCGTCCTTGACGGGATCCTTGGTGCCGGGTGCCAGCGGGGCGTTCGCCTTCTGCGCGATGTGCTTGGCCTTGGCCTTGTCGCCCAGGCTGTCGATCGCCGACGGCGGGGGGCCGATCCAGATCAGGCCCGCGTCGATCACGGCCTGCGCGAAGTCGGCGTTCTCGGCGAGGAAGCCGTAGCCGGGGTGCACGCTGTCGGCACCGCTCTTCTGGGCGACCGCGATGATCTTCTCGATCGACAGGTAGGAGTCGGCCGGGGTGGCGCCGTCGAGTGAGTACGCCTCGTCGGCCAGGCGGACGAACAGCGCGTCGCGGTCGGGCTCGGCGTAGACGGCCACGGAACCGATGCCGGCGTCCTTCGCGGCGCGGATGACGCGGACCGCGATCTCGCCGCGGTTGGCGATCAGGACTTTGCGCAAGGGGGAGGGCTGCGACGGGGTGCTCACGAAAGATCTCCTCGGACACGACAGGGCTGCGGGCCGAGTCTAGGGGAGGGGCTGCCCCGGCTCGACCGCAGGGCGGTCAGCGGTGACTGTGCCGGGCGGTGGGGGCCGGTCCCGTCTAAGGTGGCCGGCGTGAGCGAGGTCTTCGCGGGGCGCTACCAGCTCGTCGACCTCCTGGGTCGCGGCGGGATGGGTGACGTCTGGCGCGTCTGGGACCTCCGGGACGGCGTCTACCGCGCAGCCAAGCTCCAGCGCCAGGCGGACAGCGCCTCGTTGCTGCGCTTCGTGCGGGAGTCCTCGACCAGCGTCGAGCATCCGCACGTCGTGGCCCCGACCGGCTGGTCGGCCGAGGACGGCACGGTGCTGTTCGCGATGCCGATCGTCGAGGGCGGCTCGGTCGCGCAGGTCGTGGCCGACCACGGGCCGCTCCCGCACGACTGGGTGCAGGAGATCGGCCGCCAGCTTCTCGTGGCCCTGCAGGCGGTGCACGAGGCAGGCCTCGTGCACCGCGACGTCAAGCCGGCCAACCTGCTGCTCGAGGCGACCGGGACGGGCACGCCCGTCCTGCGCCTCTCGGACTTCGGCATCGCCGCGGTCGTCGACGAGCCGCGGCTCACGCGGGCCTGGGAGGTCGTGCACACACCCGGGTACGCGGCACCCGAGGTCTTCACCGACACCGACCCGCATCCGCGCCAGGACCTCTACGCCGCCGGCGTGGTGCTCGTCGAGATGCTGACGGCGCAGCGTCCGCGGCCCGATGGCATCGTGCCGGTGCCCCCAGGACCGTTCGCCGCCGTGATCGCGTCGCTCGTGGCCACCGACGCCGAGGACCGGTTCGCCACGGCGGCCCACGCTCGGGCCGCTCTCGAGGCCGTCATGCCGGACGTGTCGCCCGAGGACGAACCGGTCGAGGTGTTCTCGCACGTGCCGGACTGGCCGTCGGGCTGGGGACCCGACGGGCCGACGGGCGCTCGTCGCGAGCCGGGTCCGCCTGCCATCGGCGCCGACGCGGCGGCGACCGAGGTACGTCCGACCGACGTCGGCACGCTCGACCCCACGCGGCGCCGCGCCGTGGTGCCACGTCAGCCCCTGCCCGCACCGCCGACTCCGGCGCCGGACCGGCCGCGGCGTCAGCGGCCGGCCGGCCGCCGGGTCCCGGTCGGTGCCTGGGCGCTCGCGGTGATCGGCGTCGGGCTCGTCGTCGCGGCCGTCGTCACGGGCGTCCGCTAGCCCGGCTCCGGGCGAGGAGAGCGCCCGCCGCCAGGAGTGCCAGGACTCCCGCAGCGCCGAGACCCACCGGCAGCAGCGGGAAACCGTCGCCCTCGCCGTCGGAGCCGTTCGCGGTCGTCCCGGGGTCGAGGCTCTCGACGGGCGACGAGACCAGAGCGGAGTCCGCTTCAGGTGCGTCGATCCCCGACGTGTCGTACTCGGCGGCGCCGTCGCCCGCTTCGCCGTCGGTCGCGAGCGTCAGCGTGTACGGGAGATTTGCCGATCCCTCGGGCGCCTCGAACGTGACGCGCACGTACCGCAGTCCCGGCATCGACGGACCGCGCTCGTTGAGCGACTTGGCCCGGTTGAGGTACGCGACGGTGAACGTCTGTGCTCCGAGGCGGAACGGCGCCCCCGCCTTCATGTTCGACAGCGCGTTGGGGGTCCAGTCGTCGGGCTCCTTGCCGTAGAAGGAGATGCTGTCGTCGCTGCGCAGCGGACCGGTGACCTCGATCCGGACTCCGCTGCCCGCCACCGCGGCGTCGGTCGATTCGCCCGTCAGCGTCGCGTCCAGCTGCGCACGCAGCGACTGCCCGGCATCGAGCGGAACGGCGAAGACCTGCGTCTCGCCCTGCGTGATGTCGAGGGCGTACGTCCCGTCGGTCACGACTGGTGCGCTGGCACTGCTGCTGCCGGGCTCGACGTCGTCGGCGGGCTCGGCCTCCGGGGTCAGCGGCGACCAGGACGGCGTCGGCGGTGCCTCCGGCAGATCGCGCGATGCGCCGTCGGCGAGCGGCGGCTCCTCGTAGACCGCGATCTCGACAGGGCGGCCCGCGGTGGCAGCGTTGCTGGGCTCGATCTCGAGCACGATCTCGTCGTCGGTGTTGCACGGGTCGTCCGGCGTCTTCTTCCAGGTGCTGACGTAGCCCGTGTGGAACGGGTGGCTCTCGCCGATCCCGTTGCCGAAGGCCGAGTTCGACACGCACGACATGCCGTCGGGTGCGGAGCCCGGGTAGACCCGCATGTACACGCTCTCCCCGGCGGATCCGGACGTGCCGGGGAACGTCAGACCCACGTGGATCGTCGAGCCGGACCGGGTCCGCGGCACGCGGTAGAACAGCGGTCCCTCGACGGGAAGCGTGTCGAGGTACTGGCCGGGTGCGGTCATGTCCGGGGCGTCGGCCACGGAGGTCGCGCCCTCGATCGTCTCGCCCGTCAGGTCGAAGGGGCGGGCTGACCGGGTCTGTGCGGTCGTCAGTCCCTCGATCAGGCTCGCGGTGTCGGTCGCGTCGTAGTACTCGCCGCCGCCGGCCTCGGCGACGCACTCCAGGGCTGCCCGGGCAGCCGGGTCGACATTCAGGCCCACGACGTCGATGCGCACGTCGACCCCGCCGGCGCGCAGCTGCTCGGCCACGACGCAGGGGTCGGGCTCGCACGTCGCGATACCGTCGCTGACCAGCACGATCGACCGCTGACCCTCCTGGCCGAGGTCCTGGCCAGCCTCCTGCAGCGCGTAGCCGATCGGCGTCTCGCCGAACGGCTCATAGGCGTCGACCGCGTCCTCGAGGTCGGTGCGGTTGTCGGTGCCGACCGTGACGAGGTTCTGCGAGTCGGCACAATAGAGCTCGGCTCCTGCACGGGTCGGCTGCGTCGCCCCGAACACGCGCAGTCCGACGGGCTGGTCGTCGGGGAGCTGGTTGATGACGGCGCGCAGTGCGTCCTTGGCCGCGTCGATCCGCAGTCGGCCGTCGCCCGTCAGCTCCGACATCGAGCCGGAGGAGTCGAGCACCAGCATCAGGCGACCGGCGGCCTGCTCGTCCTCGTTCTTCTCCCGGGCGGAGGCCGAGGTGGCCAGCGTGAGCGGCGTGAGCGTCGTCATCGCGACGAGCGCGAGGGCGAGAAAGCGGCGCATGATTCCCCCTGGTACTTTGCACTTGCAAATTCTTGGGTCGAGTTTGTCTCGGAAGTCCCCGACTGTCAAGATGAGCTCGTTCGCTTGTGCAAATTTCTGGAGGGCGAGATGGCTGATGTCGAGGCGAATCGCGCCGCTCAGCGCGAGCTCTACGGCGAGCCGCTCGGTGACGTGCTCGGCCGGTGCCAGGTCGTGCTCGGTCTGACCCAGGCCCGCCTCGCGACGGTGCTCGGGATCTCCGCCCCGATGCTGTCACAGGTCATGAGCGCGCACCGGATCAAGATCGGCAACCCCAGCGCGGTGCGCCGGTTGCAGGTCATGGTCGAGGCGGTCGCGGAGGTCGAGCGAGGCGCGCTGTCAGTCGACGCCGCGTTGGCACGCGTCGAGGTGGCCGGCGCGTCGGGGGAGGCCCTGACCGGCACGACCCGCCGAGCCTCGGCCCACGACACCGCTGCCGCGCTGCAGGCGATGTTCCGCAGCGTCGGCTCGGCGACGGACCACCTGGCTGCCGCCGACCTGCTGGCAGCGTCACACCCCGCCGTGGCCGAGCTCCTGCGGGTCTACGGTGCCGGCAGCCTCGACGATGCCGTCGCCCACCTCACCGCGACCCGCCCCTGACCCCCGGCGGCGGCGGTTTCCCACGAGACCGTCGGAATCCGGCATCGAGCGCATGAAGTTTCGTGCGCTCGATGCGTGATTCGAGCGGTCTCGTGGGAATCCGCAGCCGTGGGTGGCCGGCGGGGTCACTCGTTCGGGTGGATGAACGACCAGAGATCAGTCCAGCGCAGGCCGAGGTCGGCGACGAGCTCGCGCAGGAGCGGGATGCTGATGCCCACGACAGTGTGCGGGTCGCCCTCGATGCCACGCACGAACGCCGCGCCGTAACCGTCGATCGTGAAGGCGCCCGCGACGTGCAGCGGCTCGCCCGTCGCGACGTACGCCGCGATCTCCTCGTCGCTCACGTCGGCGAAGTGCACGACGGTCGAGGCCGCCTCGACGACCTCCTCACCACGGAACCGCAGGCAGTGGCCCGTGTGCAGCACGCCCGAGCGCCCGCGCATGCGTCGCCACCGGGCCGTCGCAGTCACGGCGTCACCGGGCTTGCCGAGGATGTCGCCCTCGAACGCCAGCACCGAGTCGCAGCCGATCACGAGGTCGTCGGGACGGTCGGCCGCGACGGTGCGGCACTTGAGCTGCGCGAGTGCCGAGGCCAGGTTGGCCGGGTCGCGCGAGACGATCTGCGACTCGTCGACGCCCGACACGACGACCTCGGGCTTGATGCCGGCAGCCCGCAGCGTCGCGAGCCGCGCGGGCGACTGGGAGGCGAGGACGACCTTCATGCGGACTCCTGGGGCGGTTGGCCGTGGCGGGCGATGCTGACCACGAGATCGGTGCGGGCGCGGAGCGCGTCGACGAGAGCCCGACTGCCACCGACCGTGAACCACGACGGGTCGACGTCGGACGCGATGACCCAGGCGAGGTCGCGAGGCCAGGTGAGCGCCGCCTGGGCAAGCGGACGCGGCCAGCCTGGGGCCAGCGGGCGGGCGCCCCATGCGCCGACATCGCTGATCCGGCCACGGAACAGCAGGTACGAGCGGAAGTCGCCGAGGCGCACCCGGGGCGACTCCAGAACCGACGCCGGGAACGCCGCCGGCGCCACCGGGGCGCGGTGGGGACGGAAGAAGCGGGGCAGCACCCGGTGCTGCACGTCGACGCCGAGGAGGTGGTGGTCCGCCGCGTCGAGGTTGCCCCAGCCGTCCCACAGAGCG
>Ga0172372_10010321_pt1 | contig 11979 bp, 20 predicted proteins | sample LakKiv5m_2_FD_114544 | JGI IMG/M metagenome (GOLD analysis project Ga0172372, IMG submission 114544) | Freshwater microbial communities from Kabuno Bay, South-Kivu, Congo - kab_092012_9.5m | ecosystem: Environmental > Aquatic > Freshwater > Lake | place: Democratic Republic of the Congo...
ATAATGCGGGTCAGAACATATCCAAATGTTTGAGAATATTCCGTCACTATCTTTTTCAATTTTCAATACCATACCGCAAAGATAGGATAAATTTATTGTTTAATCTTATAAATTTCAAAATAAATTGTGTCACCAACAGAAACTTGTTTTAATGATTTCATAACCAAACCTGTTTCTAATGTAACATCATAATACAGGTTCATTTCTTCATGGACATTACGGGGGATGTGTCTTTCAACTTTAACGACGTAGTGCGGTTCTTTATACCAGACACCATAGTGTTTTTGTTTAACGGAAATTAAAAGGACTGTAATAATTGTAATAACAAACAATAATACAACTAGGTTAGATGATAAGGAAAATTTTTTCATAGTTTTTTATATTCGGGTTTTAAATAATTCCATATTACTTTGTCAACACTCTTTCCATCCCACATCAAAAAACATAAGGCCTTTATCTTTGGGTGAGTATCATTTCTTTGTAAATGTAAGGCAAATTCTTTCTTAGTTGGCTCGGGGTCTCTATCACTATACTTACCATATCTGAAATACTGATGTATCTTCCCAGCATAATCCCAGTAACGATAGTGATGATATCTTAAATCAGAAACATACATCTTTATCTTTTGATAAAATTCATCAGGAACATCTTTCAATAATTCCAACACATCCTTACCCTCACTTAACATTTCCCATATTGCAGTAGTTGATACATTGGTCATTATCTTATGAAGACGAAGATACTCCTCACCCTTAACTTTCATTCGGTCTCCGTTAGAAAAACGAACAACAAACCCTTCTTCGTCTTGTTTTATTAATCCCTTCAATTCGGTATAATCCCGTATTCCATCATATTTTTTGACAACTTTAAATCCAAGATTGTTTATTAAATTCTTTAATCTAACATCAACCCCTTCACCATACAAATCAACCTCATATCCGGTCTTGGTCTCTATCATTCCAAGTAATACCAAATCCTCAAATGGATATTTTACTACTATACGATTCTCGTTATATATTATCTCAAACAAGTAAGTGTAACCTTTGTGAAGTTTATCGTAGTCATAGTTCTTCAACATCTCAAACCCTTTAACCGCTTGGTCAGAAGTGAAAGAACCGCGAGTGGCCATTATCCATTCACCTTCGTAGTTGAATAGTATACCTAAAGACCCGTCCATCTTATCATAGACATCAAAGTCAGGAGTCGCAGTATGTTTCCCTTCTTCCATATTGAAGAACTTACGGAATGGTCGGGCAGCAACTGACCCATTTGTATCAGTAACCAATCCACGAGTTTGTAGGGTTACATCGTCCCACTTACCTTCATACTGAACGGTCTCGGTGTAGTTCCATATAGTCAAAGGAAGAGTCGGATGTATTTGTTTATACACCAACCCTTCCTCAAAATATTTGTTTAGTACTTCGTTCATTTTACTTTTCTTTTAACTGTTGAATTGAACACGCCTTTCCAAAACTGAAACCTCCTTGACTATCGTGTCCCTCGGGTATTTCTTTATAATATCTACCATCAGTCATTGAAAGTTCAAGCCAAACCGCTTTTGATGGGTTAAGTTTGTCACCGCACCTTTCACAAAATATTGTTTGTTCTTTCATTTGACAAAGATAATAAATTTAACTTAAACTTTCAGGTAAAAATAACAAAGTTGGATTTTTTTTTTGAATTTCTATTTCAGGAAAATGTTTTGAAAACTCCATCACATCAAATCTATCAGTTATAAGATGATATCCGTTTTTGGTTGGGATGGTTGAATAAATCTTGTTCCCTTCAGGGCGACATTTGTTAATAACCCTCATAACATTCAAACGGAAGTTATCGTCTTTGGTATCAACATCAACAATCCATCTTTTCTCATAAGTTTTTATTTGTCCGACAACTGAATCAAACAAACCTTTCTGAATGTGTTGTCCGTTTCTAATTCTCTCAGCCAAAGACATCATCATCTCTAATGAAACATCCTTATGGTTTTGTTTCTGAACGTGAATATATGCACGAGCCTTAAACATCTCACAAAGTTGTTTAATCTCATCATATCGTTTGTCCAAATACTCAACACTATCAACACAATAAGTTTTGATGGTTCTAACCGACTGGTGATTGTTTCTCTCACCTTCAGGTTGGTCTTTCTTTCTTTTGAAGACATAGAGCATGTAGAAGTCACCTTCTTCCTCAAAGTTCAACAATTGTTTTATTTGCTCTAAATTGTCAATCATTTTACAATACCTTAAATGCGTGATTAATAACTCTTTTTTTCATTGTTGCGTCTTGTGGATTTCCAACAACTTCCCCATTAATGATTGAAAAAGCATGCCCACGAACAACCACAAGATACTTTCCAACAGGGTATTTCTTGATAAAAGTCCCTGTTGTCATTTTACGTTTAACAGTTTGACCTTTCACAATAACTTCATAATCCATATGTCCGTGTTGGTCTCCCATACTTTCAAATGATTTCAAATTAATATCCTGTCCATCATTTACCATACGTCTCATTCCACCAACAAAGAATCTTGTTCCTTTACGGTTTTCACGACCAAACTTATTTTTAACAAATTCGTGAGCTCTGTCATAATGCATTTGAAATGCCGATGATATGGCTCTAACAACACAATCATTAGTTTCTCCCTTAGCAATTATAGAATCACTGTATCCAATAATCGCCTCCTTTGTTGGTATGTATTTTATTTCGTTATTCATACCACAAAGATACGGCAAAATTTTAGAACGGCATCAACCAGGGGTTAAAAGGTGTAGGTTTTTTTTTCATATCAGATAAGATTTCATCAATAATTTCAACTTGTCCCCTGAAATAGTCCTTGTGACTAGTCTTATCCATTAAACCTTCAGCTGTTTTTTTCTTTTGTTGGAGAAACTCTTCCAACATTTTCATACTATGTCCACTCATATTATTTATTTTTTAATTAATCCCACCAAGCTCTTAAATCACTTCCGTCATATAATTTATCCCAATCTTCTTCATCTCTCATTGCGTCATAGTCAGGACCTTTGATGATTGAGCAAATTTCTTCCCAATATTCTTTCTGAATCTTGTGCGAAAGATTAAGAATTTTTGAATTATTTTCCTTGTCTTCAGGAGTTTCATTTTGTTTCAATTCATATACTTTGTCATCACCAAGTACTTCTTCAAACTCAAATGGGTAATAAACATATTTGAAACCTAACTCTTTTTCAGCTTCTTCAATATAGAGGTCATTAACACAAACATCAATTAAGTAAGACAGTCGTTTCATCTTTGCAACTTTCTTCATACGACTTTCATCAACCTCGTGTCCGTATTTTTCAATTCTCCAAGCCATATCATCCACAGCAGTTTTTACCCAAGGCAAAACTGAACTATCACCATTATACCAAGTATGGTTCCATAGGTTCTTACGGAACAACCAAAGATTTCTGAAAAATCTTGGGATGTCGTACCTAAACAAATCCCAAGTTTTCCAATACCATCTTTCTCGGTTAATCATTCTTTTGAAACTTTCAAAAAAAGTGTCCGCAAATTTTACATTCATCGTATTAATTCTTCAGGGTTTATATTACTTTCTTCCATCAATTCTCTAAACTTATCAAATACCGCATCCACACCCCTATAAAAATCATCCTTCTCATCGTATCCTGATGTAACTCTTTTGCGAGTATTCATAGTCATTTCCCACAAAACTATCGCCATATCTGTTGATTTAACACAACGTAAGTGTGCCATCCTATCATCAACATCATCTAAATCAAATTCTAATTTCGCTTTCATATTTTTAATTTTTAGGGGAGGGGTGGCATCAGAATGATGATGCCAACTCCCACAATTCACGGTTAAATTTAGTGTTACCAACTACATCAGTTAATTGACGAGTTCGAACGTTTCTTCCTGAGTCAGTTTTGTAAATCAAACCTCCACGAACCAACTTCTCTTGAACTACATTAAACACTCTCCACATATCGTCACCCATATCGTCTTGGCGGGTCGGGATAATCATATCATTCAAGGAAATGTTCTTCACATTCTTGTTATTCTCCCATCGTAACTCAATCGCTTCTTTTGCAAAATCACGCTTCTCGTCAAATGTCAAGATACGCTCCTGCATTGTCTTCATTGAGCCTTGGATAAGTGGTAAGGTCTCAGAAATTTGGTTGCTGATTTCTTTAACATCTTGGAACTCAATGTTCTTGTGTAATACTTGGATTGACTCAAATACTCCTTGTGGGATAACCAACCCGTTAGAACAAACCAATCGGAACAAACCTGAGCTTATGTTCAATTTGGCAGTACCATCGTGTGAATTTGTGATGATTGCCTCAATCAAAGAGTCACCAACTTGTGGAAGGTCTCCATTACGAAGACGAACCATATGTCTTCCGTGTGAACCTGAACCTCTTTGTTGTGCTGAGAACACATTCCATCCTTCTTTTTGGAAGTTCTCAATTACATCTACTGTTGGGACAAATGAATACTTGTCAGAAACCTTATCAGAAGGTTTTGTTGCGAATACCGCTGGACAGATTGACTTTAAGTTGTCGAAAGAAATTGGTGTGTTCATATTATTTTGTTTTAATTATTTACTTGATTTGTGAGTACAAAGATAAGCAAAAAATCAATTCATACAAATTTTTCCTAATTTTGTTTCAAAAAAAGTTTTGTCACTACGTTTCTCTTTGTTGATGTCCAAAACTTCCAATACTACCCCCATTAATTGCTGATTAGTCAAAGTAATATCATCACCGTTCTCATAATTAGTATATGCAAGGTCTTTAAGTTTTTCATAAAAAATATCCCTATCGGATTGTCCGATTAGGGATATTAAATCATTAGGATTGTTTTCAAAGAAGCTATGCAACTGAATAAAGTAAATTTCCACATCTATGTTTTTCATTCTTGCCATTTTTTTACAAAAATAAAAAAGTTTACTCAATCTGACAAATAATTGTCAATATTATTATTGTTTACCTCTTCTAATTCTTTCAAAAAACCCTGAACTTATATCACTTTCAGCTTCCCAATACTTATCAAAATCAGCTGGGAATTCAATATTTTTACTATCTTCCAAATTAAGAAACCCTAATGTTGGTAATGAATGGATAGCGTCCCAAGGTAATGTTCTTAACTCCGGATTTTTAGGGAATGAAAGGAAAGTAACTTTTTTACAATTACCGATTTCTTCAGGTATTGTTTTAACAACATTTTGTAAATATATTGAATCAGCATTTACAAATTTACCAATTGTACTTGGAACATCATAATATTCCGTATTTTCAGTTTCATTTGTTATCATTATAGAATTAACTCCTGCGTTAGCATCATCAAATATTGAATCAAATCCATATAACATTATGAATTTACCAGGTCCACTATCTCTACGATAACCACTATCAAATTTAATTGAAATATTCAAAGAAGAACCCCCAGTTTGCGATGTCAATGATTTAGCAAACTTTGGTTTAAGTTCGGCTTTCATTTTAGCAAGTTGTGGTTTATTCAATAATCTAACGTCTTCAGCGGTCAAATCTTCTAATGATTTAGATTTAAGTAATTCAATTTTTTTACTTATATAGTATTTTAATGTTTCAGGTGTTGAGGTATCAATTTGGTTTGGTGTTAAATCGTGTCCTAAAGCGATATATTTTTTCTGTAACTCAGTTGATATGTTTTCATATTGTAAATCTGATAGTGTTTTACTATTAACTTCCATCCACATCTCAATATCTTTTTCTTCAGGGTATACTGATTGTAAAGTTTTATTGTCGTTAATCCTTACTTCATAAAATTTGTTATATGTCTCTCTTTCACTTTCGGTCATTGGTTCTGGTTTGAACAAACTTTGTAACCCTTCCAAAAATGGTAATTTTTTAACTATCGTATCCCAACTATGATAAACGTGTCCTCCAAAATCGCCCTGGTTTGATTTATCAGCCAATTTCATTTTTCCTTTTGGGTCAACTAATAAAACTGTAGCGTAATTTAAATCATCAAAAGGTAAATTTTCGTTAATAATATAGTATAATGTTAATTCTTGTCTAAAACGATAATTATAATACAAGTTTGACCCTCCAGCCGCACTAGTACACCAACTACGTCCATTTCTTAAAGTTATACATTCATTTTTAACTTTAGGTGCAAATATAGTTACATTATCTTTTTCATAAACTTTACGAATTTTTTCAACGTCACCACTGTCAATTTTTTCTTGAGTAACTCCCTTACCCGCACGTATACCATCAATCAAATGTTCAAAATCATCCCACGTCATTTCATTTGCGCCTTTAGTGGTAAAAGGTATCTCATCATAAAACTCCTGATAATCTTGGATGTATATTTTCAAACTAGCTGATGATGTATCATTTTTAAATCTTTCTGTGAGAATTTCTGAAATTAGTTTGGGATAAAACTTTTGCATCATCTCAACTAATTTTAAAAACTTATAATTGAAAATGTTTTTAATTTTATCAGCTTCTTCCCCACTCTTACCTTTAGCCAATCTATCTCTAATTTCAAAGAATTTCCTAATTATAATCTTTAATTCAGTGTCATTACTTATTTTATCACCTCTGTCTTTAGATAATTTTTTGTATTCGGTAAAGGCCTGCTGTATAGTTTTTGCTTGTCTTTTAGAATCAATCAAAGATTTCAATTCATCATAAGTAAAATTTTTGTTTGTTAAATCTCTTTTGTCAGCAGGGAATCCATCTTTATATTTTTCAAAATCATTTAAATATGACACAATTGTATTTTCATCATCAGTCACATTCTCAACATTTTTGTATCTGTCAATAATTTGTTTTTTAACTTTTTCGGAAACCTCCAAGATAATGTTTTTTTTAAGAGTATCAAGTAATTTCATATTATTTTTTTTATTATAAATATATCAATAATTCATAATTAACAGTTCTTCACCCATATTTTGTGCAACTCCCTTTTTAGCCGCAGCCGCTTTTGCAAATTGTTTCTTTTCCCAAGTATATTGGTTTTCAGGAAACCAATTATGTAATAATTCAAAATCATAATATGATAATGAAAATTTACCCTGTATATCAATTAAACATTTTGCCAATCTTTCGTGGTCATTTCTGTCAAAATCGTGATTTGAGTAATAATTTTCCGTCTTCCAATAAGGAGGGTCAACATAAAAATAAGTTGTGGGACTATCAAATTCTTTGATGACATTTTCAAAATCACCCAATCTAAAATGACTTATTTTATTGAAGTGTTCAACCCAATCAGGTTTTGATAGTTTATCTCTAAATGTCAGGTACTTTGACTTATACTTACCTTTCAAATCAATAAACGAACTTGTTTCAGGTTTAGACCCACTAAACACTTGTGTAAGAACATATGCATACTTAGCTGCAACATCATAGTCAGGATAATTAATTGTAAAACCTTCACCGAATATCTCTTTTTGAAATTCTTGAAACTGTTCTTTATATATAGGTGGGGTGATATCAACCCCTTGTTGTTGACATGGTATTCTGTTAATTGCAGACAACAAAACTTCAGGGTTTTGTAAACACATAAACAAGTTATAGTTTAATGGATTAAAGTCATTATAGACAACCCGTTTAAGATTTGGGTATTGTTTCAAATCCATATTAAAGAAACACCAAAACATTCCTCCAAATGTTTCAACATATGTTTCCATATCATTTGGGTAAAATGGAACAATCCATTTCCCAATCTTACTCTTACCTCCAATGTATGACAGCATAATTTTTTTTATAAAATATAATACTATTCATACCACATATCAACCTTTTTGTCCCTTTTGTAAACCTTACCCGAAGGTTTAACACGAGTAATCATATTTCGTCTCACAATCTGAGCGACGTGTCTGACATTCAATTGTAATTTTTGTTTTTCCATTTTGCAAAGATAATATAAATATCAATTGACAATTAAGTGTTTTATAAATAAAATTTTAATATGGAAAACAAAATCAATTTAAAAGAAGAAAAATGCAAAGCTTGTGATAAATTAAAAAACAGCTTGTTTTGGCCAATTATTATATCAATATACTTTTTAGGTTCAAGTATCTACGGAACAATTAAATTAATTCAATTATTGATTAATTGATTTCTATCAATGTTCAAATCAATATTCAAATAACAATCCCCTATTGTATGTCTTTTAAACCCTTTACCCCTAACTCTTAGCGGAGTTTGGGTTGTAATACTGCTTGGTAATTTGATGGTTAATTTTCCATCGGGGTGTTCCACTTCAAATTCTCCTTTTTTCAAATCTTCCAAAGTTAATAGAATATTGTATATAATATTATCCCCATCTTTACCCATACCATCAGTATACGCCATAGATAACTTTACAATTAAATCCCCATATCCACCGTCTTGGAAATCACCCATATCATTAATTCTTAACATCTCACCATCATCCGAGCCGTGAGGTATTTTAATTGATATTTTTTCAGATTTTGGAACTGATGAATTACCCTTACAAACATTACATACATTTTTAAATGTTGTACCGGCTCCATTACAGGCGTCACATACTTGAGCAACGGTCTGCATAAAAAATCCAGTACCTGTTCTAAAAATTATTTGTCCTTTACCTCTACACTTTGAACATACCTGTTTTTCTCCTCCCGTACCATTACAGGGTTCACATTTAATATTTCTAACATAATCAATAACTTTATCCGAGTTTAAGAATGATTCAGACAAGGTAATAACTAAACTTAAAACTTTATCTTTCCCCCTTCTTTGAGCTTGTCTCCTTCCCATTCCCCCATTGAACATTTGATTGAAAATATCAAACGGGTTTTCTCCACCTCCCATATTTGCAAATGGGTTATTTTTTTCGTTTTCATATTTAGCCCTTTTTTGTGGGTCAGATAATGTTTCATACGCTTCAGATATCTCCTTAAATTTTTCAGCCCCTTCAGGATTTTTATCAGGATGATATTCTTTTGCCAACTGACGATATGATTTCTTTATTTCTTCTTCAGTTGCCTTATCATTTAAGCCTAATATTGAATAATAATCTTTCATGCTTACAAATTTTTTAGTAGTTTTATTTAAAAATAAATCAAGACAGAAAATAATAAAGAAATTTATTGGTAAAGACAACTGTTATAAGTTCTACAATAAATTTATTTCAAATCAAAACATATATTTTCCAGTTGAGTTTGAGAATGGGAAAGAATGTAAGTTTGAAATTGCCGTACTTGAATTGGGTGGTAAATTATCATCCACAATCCATCGTGACGAATACGGTAGGAATATTGACCACAAAATTGAGGGAACTGATTATATGATAGTTAAAATTCAAAATTTTAAATACGAGGAAAGAGTTTACGATGTTGCACAAAAAAATAAAGTATCTCTTTTAGACATAGTAAATCAATTTGCCAAAGTTAAGGAATTAAAATCTGTCTTCAAAATAAATAATAAAATAGTTCTTCAGTTTGACGATACAATTAAATTATATTCTTGTAAGACAGATTACGAAAGTAAAAGATTCTTGGACGAATTACAAAGATATTGTTTAGAAAACAAAAAAACTGATTATTTAATCAGTTATTCAGATGATGTCGCTCATAAAAAAGAACTATATAAGTTGTTGGTAGATAAAGGATTTGATATTAAGATGTTATACCGTCGTTCAACGACTCATCCAAAAGATAAATAAATTCAGTCCCAGATATATCAATTTTGAACTGTTGTTCATTTAAGTTGTTTGGGTCAAGTAATCCTTTAAAAGTTGCAAATTCCAAAGTGCTAAGTTCAAATATAATTGTCGCCTTACCCTTATACAAAGTTTGGACTTTATCAGCAACCTCAGCTAACTCACCTAAATGTTGGTTAAAACTTTTCGGATTCTCTCCCATAATGTTAATTTTTTTGGTTTTTCATTAACAACTTCATTCTTGTCAATTCTTTTTATTTTTTTAATAAAATCGTTCTTTTCAATATCAAGTTCAATCTTATCCTTCTGTATCTCGTTGTTGTACCAATTCAGTATCTTTTGTTTCATCTTCTAATTCTAATTTCCCTATATTATTTTGAATGTTGAATTGTAAGTTTTTTAATGAATCTAAAGAATTTTTCTCAAAGAAACTCTTTAACTCATTAACTTTATCGTTCAAAAGTTGGTCTTTCATTTCCCTTTCTCTATTCCAAGAAATAATACCTTTAACATTTTGAAAGATTTGAATGATTTGGGTTTCGTCAAACTGTACTGCAAATGAAAAACATCTAACATCGTTTTTAGTAGCCTGTTGTTCTACAGTCGTTTCAGGATTAACAAATTTTTTAGGTAATTTCCAAGTTGCCGGAAATTCAATATCCAAAGATAAATAATTTTCCAGTTTTCTAATTGAAATTAAATACGGAAATATGTCTGATAGTTCTTTATACATATTAAAGTTTAAAAAAGTAAGTGATTATATATGAAAATGTAATTACAATTTTGTAAAAATCAAATTCATTAATTTCTAAAGGTTTAGGTGGTGTGGAGATTACCGATATGATAAACCTCCACACATACCTAAAATTAATTAAGATTGAAAAAATAAAAAAGTAAAAAAATAAATTATTCATTTTCTTTTTTTCTGTTTTCCAAAATTTCAGTTCTCAAAGTTTGTAAAAGAGCTTTCAATTCTTGAGCATGTTTTCTTGCTCTAGTTCCAGCACTTTTGTTTCCTTTGTTAAACTTTGTAACTTCAGCAGACATTTCTTCTGTTAAAGTTTTGATTACGTCAATTGTACTTTGTGGTTCCATATATTTATTTTTTTATAAGAATAATTTGTTAATTTTTTTTGTAAATGTTACTTTTCAATATTACTATCCAATAATTTGTAGATTTCAGTAAATAAATCTAAATCAGATTTAGTAAATCCCTTTTCTCTTGAGAATATGTCACTTAAAAAGTGGGATATGGATTGTTTGACTGTTTGATTGGTTTGGTTATAAAATACGTCACCTAAAAAAGATTTAAAATATAACTTATGGTTACCTTCTTTTATAAATTTAATATTTTCTTTTTCAAAATTTTCAATTGTTTTGTTCCAACACCAATCAAAATGTTTTAAATTGTCTTCATCTGACATTTGGATATTACTTTCAAACTTTTCTTCATTATCCCCAAAATATGTTTCATTAATCAAATCAACCAACGATACACAAAAATCTTTGTATAGTTCAGACCTTTCATAGGCAATATTATTTGCACTAAACCATATTTTTAAGTCATCGTCATCTACTGCCTTTGATATCCAATTAATAAAATCCATAAAAAAAAAATTCCCTATTTTATTAGGGAATTATAACTTAAAAATTAAAAAATTACATACTACTGTGTTTTTTTATTGTAAGACATTAAATGTTGAATTTTATTAAACTCTTCTTTAATTAAATTGTTTCTTTTGGTTTCACTTTCAAGTTGACTAAATATCTTATCAACTTTTTCAACGCCACCCATATCTTTAGTTTTAACAGGTTGTTCTTGTCTATTGTAGGAAACTTTTTCTTTGTTAATTTGGTATAATCTATCTTGTCTAACTTTATTCTTTTTCTTATTGACATCGGTTTCAACTGCGTTTGCATATTTTGGAGAATTACCAGTTCTTTCGGAACCCTCAATAGTATCTTTCATCCATTCTTCGTTGGGGTGAATTTCATCATAATTTAATGCTTCCATCCCATTAGCGTATGCAAAATTTTCAATGAACTCATCAGCTGCGTCGTTGTTACGATATGCAGCAGTTTTCATTTTACCCAACTTACCATTAGTGTCAGGAAAATTTTCAGGATTTTCTTTATACTCACCATTCGAGCCATCTTTAAGATATTCTTTCATTTTCTTACCTACACTCTTATAATACTCTTTATTTTCTTTTTTAGAAGCCTGTAGATTTTTATTGGTGACATCCATACCCTTAACTCTTTCTTCTTTAACCAATTTTTCAATTAAGTCAATCATTTCATTTTCACTCAAATAA
>Ga0172372_10010322_pt1 | contig 11977 bp, 7 predicted proteins | sample LakKiv5m_2_FD_114544 | JGI IMG/M metagenome (GOLD analysis project Ga0172372, IMG submission 114544) | Freshwater microbial communities from Kabuno Bay, South-Kivu, Congo - kab_092012_9.5m | ecosystem: Environmental > Aquatic > Freshwater > Lake | place: Democratic Republic of the Congo...
CGACTGGGTAACGAACATCCATCGACTGGGTGCCCCGGGATGAAATCCCGGGAACACAGGACGTGGGAGTCATTGACATGGAAATGATGGACGTGGGTGTCGACCAGATCGACGACGGACGAGGTTGACGGCGGACGAGCTCCACGCCCGACAGTTCGCTTACACCATTTTCACCAGCACCTCGTTCGCGAGGATCATGCCCCGCGGGGTGAAGCGCAAGCGCCCCGAGGCCGCGTCGCGCTCGAGGAGCCCGCTCGCAATCGACTCGGCGATCACGCGTCCGCGTGCAGGCTCAAGTTCGACCGCGCGCCGCTCAAGTTCCGCCGAAATCCCCTCCGAAAGCCTCAGTCCAAGCATGAGCGCTTCGCTCGTGTTGCGTCGCTCGTCGGCGGGCTCGACGTCGACCACGGGCGCCGTCTCTCCCTCATCCCGCGCCAGCCAGTCGCCAAGCCGCGGCACTACTTTGAACCGCGTTCCGCCAATCGATCCACTCGCGCTCGGCCCGATCGCCCACCACGATTCGTTGCGCCAGTAGACGAGATTGTGGCGGCACTCGCGGCCAGCGCGCGCATAGTTCGAAATCTCGTAGCGCGCGAATCCAGCGGTTGCGAGCATCTCGACCGTTGCCTCGTACATCTCGGCTTCAAGCCCATCATCGCACGGCTCAAACTCGCCGCGCTCAAGCCGCTTCGTCATCGCCGTGTTCGCTTCGTACGTAAGCCCGTAGCACGAGAGATGCTCAGGTCCGATCTCAAGCGCACGCGCGAGGTCCGCGCGCCACTCGGCGAGCGTCTGCCCCGGAATCCCGAAGATGAGGTCGATGTTGAAGTTCGCGATGCCCGCCTCGCGGAGGAACCCCGCCGCGCGCGCGACGTTCGCCGGATCGTGCCAACGTTCGAGCGTCTTGAGATGCTTCGGATCGAAGCTCTGCGCGCCGATCGAGACGCGGTTGACCCCCGCGTCCGCAAGCACCCGCGCCTTGCCAAGATCGATCGTCTCCGGGTTCGCCTCGACGGTCCATTCGAAATCGCGTCCGAGCGGAAAGCGCCGGATCTCGGCGACAAGCCGCGCCAGTTCATCCGCGGCGAGCAGCGTCGGCGTGCCGCCACCGACGAACACCGTGTCGATCTCACCCGCCACGCGATCGAGCGTCCAAGTCACATCGGACGCGAGGCGGGCGAGGTAGTCGCCCGTCCTCCCTTCGCGATCGACGAACGAGTAGAAGTCGCAGTAGTGGCACTTGTGGAAGCAGAACGGGACGTGGACGTAGAGCCCCCGCGCGGCGTGCCTCTCTGGCGGCAGCGCGTCACCCAGGCGCACGGCGCCACCACCGACCATCGTGGGGCCGGATTCATCGCGCGAACCATGGATGCGGACCTCCGCCACGGACGCAGGATAGGGGATTGCCCCATCACAGCCGGATCGGAAAGTCTCGCTCAAGACGGCCCGCCCGCAGGCCGATGGCCCCATGTGCGCCGGAGTCCGGCGCGTGCGGAGGCTTTCCGATGGCAGGCGACGAAGTGATCCGGATCATGTGCCCGAACCTCGGGTGCCAGCGCGTGCTCGCAGTTCCCTCGAGCGCTCGTGGCAAGCTTGTCCGTTGCCGGGGGTGCGGCTCGAACATCCGCATCCCCGTGCCCCGCGCCGAGGCTCCCTCGACCCCGCAGGCAGGTCAGGCGCCGCAGCAGAAGCCGGCGGCGTGATCGCGATTTCGACCACCGTCGAGCGAGGTCAAACGTCGGCGCCACGAGCCTCGTCCCGGCCCATTCCGCCCGGTTCGACTCCGCCCGGCCGATCGCGCGCCGTTGGTAAACTGCGCTCTTGAGCCGCGCACACACCCACAACGTGCCTCCTTATGCCGCCCCCCCACATGCCGCTGTCGTCGGTCTCCAATGGGGCGACGAGGGCAAGGGCAAGATCGTCGACCTCCTGACGAGCCGCTACGACTGCATCGTCCGCTACAACGGCGGCGCGAACGCCGGTCACACGGTCCAAGTGGGCAGCGACCGCTACGCCCTGCACCTGATCCCCTCCGGCATCTTGAGCCCCGGCAAGATCAACATCGTCGGCAACGGTGTGGTGGTGGACCCGGAAAAACTCCTCGACGAGGTCGATGGTCTCCGGAAGCGCGGCGTCGCGATCGGCGACAACCTGCGCATCTCCGACCGCGCGCACGTCGTCATGCCCTACCACAAGGAGCAGGACGCGGCGCTTGAGGAACTGCTCGAAAAGAAGTCGGGCAAGACTGGCGCCGGTCAGATCGGCACCACCCGCCGAGGCATCGGCCCCGCCTACTCCGACAAGGTTCGCCGCTCGACGGCGCTACGGATGGGTGACCTCCTCGACCATGCGCTCCTCCTCCGCAAGCTCGAGACGATCTGCGGGCTGCGCATGGCCGAACTCGAGGCGCTCGGCGCGAACGTCACGCCGCTCATCCCGCGCGAACTCGCCGATCGCTTCGCCGCCGCCGGTGAGCGGCTTCGCCCGCACATCACCGACACCGTGTATCTCGTGCACGACGAGATGAGGGCGGGCCGCTCGGTGCTCTTCGAGGGCGCAAACGCGTGCCTTCTCGACATCGATCACGGCACCTTCCCGTACGTCACAAGTTCGAACTGCTCGACACTCGGGATCCCCTCGGGTTCCGGCGTCCCGGGCCGCATGATCGGCAAGGTCTACGGCATTATGAAGGCGTACTCGACGCGCGTTGGCGGCGGGCCGTTCGTCACCGAGCTCCTCGACGAAACCGGTGAGCGCATCCGCAAGCGCGGCCGCGAGTACGGCACCACCACTGGTCGCCCCCGCCGCTGCGGCTGGCTCGACCTCGTCGCCGTCAAGTACAGCGCGATGGTGTGCGGCGCCGACGCGATCGCGTGCACATTGCTCGACGTGCTCTCTGGCTTCGACGAACTCAAGATCTGCGTCGGCTACCGTCGCACCGACGGCAGCGTGACCGATCGCTTCATCCCCGACGCCGAGCGGATGCACGGCTTCACGCCCGTCTACGAGACGTTTGCCGGCTGGGAGCGCGAGCTCACCGCCTGCACCGATCGCGACGATCTCCCGCGTGAGGCGCAGGCCTATCTCGGCTTCGTCGAACAGTTCGTCGGAATCCCGGTCGAACTGGTCAGCGTCGGTCCTGAGCGAAACCAGACGTTCGAGTCGAACGAGCGCTTCGCACTCGCCCGTTGAGCGCATGGCCGACGACCCAGACGACGCCAACACTTCCCATGCCTGAACTTCCCCCCGCCCTGGCCGACATCCCGCGCGAGCGCTGGCCGCGCCACGTTGCGGTCATCATGGACGGAAACGGGCGATGGGCTCAGGCGCGCGGACTGCCGCGTGCCGCCGGACACCGCGAAGGCGTTACCACCGTCCGTCGCGTCGTGACCGAAGCGGCGCGCCTTGGGCTCGAGGCGATCACGCTCTACTCCTTCTCAAGCGAGAACTGGAAGCGCCCCGCCGACGAGGTGGCGGCGCTGATGATGCTCTGCTGTGAGTTCCTCCGGATCGAGCGCGAGACGATGCTCCGCGAGAACATCCGCTTCCGCCGCATCGGTCGTCGCGATGGCCTCCCGTCGGAAGTGCTCGCGGAGCTCGACGAAACCGAGCGGGTGACCGCGCACCACACCGGCCTCACCCTCTGCCTCGCTTTGAATTACGGTTCCCGGACCGAAATCGTCGATGCCGCGCGCGCGCTTGCGCAGGAGGTCGCTGCGGGCCGCCGCACCGTCGATTCGATCGACGAGGCTGCCTTCGCTGGCCACCTCTACACCGCCGGGATCCCGGACCCCGATTTGCTTTTGCGAACCGCGGGCGAAATGCGGGTGTCGAACTACCTGCTCTGGCAGATTTCCTACGCCGAACTGCACGTCACCGACACCCTCTGGCCTGACTTCTCGGTCGAGGATTTCCACCGGGCGATCGCGGCCTTTGCCTCACGCGAGCGCCGCTTCGGCGGGGTGATCCCGGCTCGCGCGCAGGGTTGAACGCCCGCGGAAGCCCCTCCGACGCACCCGGCCAGCCTGTTCAGACTCCCGGAGGCGCGGTGGGAAAACCTTCGAAAACCCGGTGGCGCCTGTAGTTGGCTTGCATTGTGGGGCGTTCAGGGGATGATGCAAGAACGTGCGGTTGCGGCGGGCTGTTGGTCCGTCGCCGCACTCGGCGAGAACCAAAGGCGGACCTTCCCAAAGGTCCCGTCGGCGTTTCGCGCGGAGCGCTCCGCACCTCAGGTCTGGGTGAAAGGATCCGTCCGCGCATGCGGGCATTCGCGGGCAATCTGTCCGTCGTTCCGACGAAGAGCGAACCGCGCGTGCCTTCTCGGCGACCTGCTCCGGCAGTACGCGGCGAGGGCGGCTGGCGAAGTCGGAAGATCGATGTGACGGACGAAGCTCGTCGGAGGCGCTCGCGCGCGGCGCGGCCCCTCCGAGGAGATGCGAAAGACGCCAGAAGAAGGACGCCAGAAGATAGACGAGCGACGGGCGGGCACGAAGCGACGAGGCCAACACACGGGACCTCGTGAACAGGTGCGAACCTTCGGATCATGCGCGGGCGTCGCAGCTGATGCGCCCCGTGCACGAGACGTTCAGGCCGCGCTGCATTGGAACGGCGATGACGAAGAACGACATGAACGACCCACGACGACCCGCAGCCATCACCTCGCTCGCAGCCGCGCTCGCCCTTACGGCGTTGCCGGCGACGCTGGCGTTCCGATCGTCTCAAGACGCCGCGGCCGACGCCGCGCGTGCGCTCGTCGATCCGGAGCTGCTGAAGCTCGGCATCACCGAGGCGCGTCAGCTCTCGACGGTCGATATCGACGCGTCGGCGGCGTTCCGCTGGGATTTCCCGCGGTTCGATGCGGCTAGGCTCACCATCGGCGCCACGATGCGCTTCATCCTTCCCGGCGGTCGCACGCTCGATCTTCCGTTGGTCGAGCGCGTGCTGCAATCGTCCGACTCGCTCCTTCTCGTGTTCGCCGACCAGTCGATCGCGGCAAGCGCGGAGATCGTGCTTTCTGCCGGACGCAACTTCGCCGCGGATGGTTCGCGCGACAGCCTCGTGGCGGGTCGCGTGCGCTTCTCGACGAACGACGGACCAGAGGAGTGGTCGCTCGCGACGGGCAGCGATGCGCTCGGCATCGGAGGCGACTACTGGACGCGCGCGTCGATGGAACCCGCGGATGTGGGTGCCGTCGGTGGCGACAGGAGCGGTGGCGACGGCGGCGGCGAAGGCGGTGAAGGCGGACTCGCCGGCGGCGGATGCGAGGACACCGGTGCGCTGATCGATCTTCTCGTTGCCTACACGCCCAACATGCTCTCGGCCGCGGGCGGCGACCTCGACGCGCTGAAGGCCATCGTGTCCACCGACATCGCGCTCACGAACCAGGCGCTCTCGGCATCGAACGCGATCCCACGCATCCGCATCGCAGGCTACTGGGCCGCCCCGCAGAACTCGACCGGCAACTACCAGAACGATCTGCTGAAACTGCAGGACCCGGCCGACGGCTGGAACGACGGCGTGCACGTTGCGCGCAACAACGACGCCGCCGACCTCGTGATGCTGTATTCGTCCGGAGGCCCGCAGGGTGGCGTCGCGTTCCTCGGTATCGGCGGCGGAGAGGATCGCGGCTTCTCGGTGAACGGTGCTCCAGGCGGGTACGCCGCAGCGAAGCTCATCGGCTTCAACATGGGCGCCTGCACCGAGACCACCTCGCCGATCGCCTGCGAGGGCTATTACGAATGGGCGCACGCGTGGCTCTTCACCGTGAAGGGCGCGCTGCGCGGCACGGTGATGGCGAGCGAACCAACCGCCCTGCTCTACCCGATCTACTCGAACATCTACGTCGAGGTCGGCGAGGTCGCCACCGGTGACGTGCTTGAGAACAACGCGCGCACGCTGAGCCTGACCGCCCGCAACGTGGCCAACTTCCGCTGCTCGAGCCTCGGCGACCAGGACTGCGACAACGACGGCATCATCGACTCGGTCGCGATCGCGAACGGCACCGTGCTTGACTGCAACGGCACCGGCCTTCCCGATTCGTGCGACATCGCCTTCGGCATCAGTCAGGATGCGAACAACGACGACGTTCCCGACGAGTGCCCGACCAGCGACACCGAGATCGACATCGCAGGCGCCGTGCAGCTCGATACGTTCGGAACCAGCGTGTCGCTCTCGCAGCGGACCGCCGACCCGACGATCCTGCTCGGAATCGGTGCGCCCGGCGACGACACCGGAGCCTCGAATGCCGGCGAAGCGGTTGTGCTTGAGGCGACGGGTGGCGTCGTCGGCTTCGGCACCGAGGATTTCCTCCGTCCGCACGATCCGACGACGAATGCCTACTTCGGCCGATCGATGAGCGTCCTGCGACGCCCCGCCTTCTCAGGTGCGACGAACCCGGCGTTCAACTACCCCGCACGCAAGCTTGCCTTCGTGAGCGCCTTCCGATGGCAGCACAACTCCTCGGTGGGCATCTTCCCGTCGAAGGGCGCGTGCTACCTGTTCGAGGAACTCCCGGATGGCTCTTGGGCGCAAGCGCAGTCGCCGGTGACCGGCGGTGGAACGACACCCTGGAGGATCACGCCCCCCGGTTCGGGCGGATACGGCGCGCAGAGCTACGCGCTGTTCGGCTACTCGGTCGCGATGGGACATGCGCCCGTCGAGGTCGCGGAGATCCTCGTGATCGGCGCCCCCGGATACGACGAGGGCAAGGGCGCGGTCTATATCTACCGCAATCCATCGATCACGACGGGAACGTGGCGGAAGGACCAACCCGTCGTCACGCGCCGCGATCTCCTCACGGGTGCGCAGGCGGGTGACGGCTACGGCACGGCGGTCGCGGTCGAGGACGAGATCCTCACCACGGGCTCGTCGCGCGTGGCGTTCATCGCAGGCGCGCCGGGACGTAACGACAGCCGCGGCTACGCGATCCTGCGCGAGCGTGCGGCGTCGACAAGCGGTTTCTCCACCACGTGGCCGAACACGACGGGATACCTCTTTGACCTGAGCAGCCCCGTCGGGCCGGGCGCGACCCTGCAGCCGGGCGACCGCTACGGCGCGTCGGTGGCGATCGCTGGCCGCATCGCGGTTGTCGGCGCACCGGGGGCGGGCCAAGGCAAGGGCCGGATCTACATCTGGGAACGCAACACCGCCAGTGGCCCATCGGCGGCGTGGGCGTTCCGCGGCTTCCTCTCGTCCGAGGATCCGCTCGTGCAGCAGTTCGGATCATCGGTCGCGGTGGCGCAGTCCGCGGATCCGAACGTCTATCGAATCGTGGTCGGCGCCAGCAAGGCCGACATCGCCTTCGGCTCGATCACCAAGGTCGATGCCGGCGCCGTCTACATCATCCACAAGTCGCTGGGCACCGCCCCGGCCGAGATCGTCGAGCGACGCATCGCGAACACCCCCGCCTCGGGCGACGAGTTCGGGTACTCCGCGGCATCCGTCCCCGGTTTCTCGCTGATCGGCGCGCCGTTCAAGGATACCGGCGGCCTCAACGCAGGCTCCGTGAAGTTCCTCACCGTTCCATGACCATCGCGCACGAGCGTCCTTCTCGATTGCCTGCCGATTCCTCTCCACGTCCCGATCCGCGCAAGCGATCACGAAAGCAACAGCCGCATCCATGCGACTCATGAACGACCAGCTAGCCGCGCCACGCAACACCCTTCGCTTCGCACGGATGCTCTTGGCGACCGTGCTGCCCGCGGTCCTGGCGCTGATGGCGTCAGCGCGGACCGCGCATGCGCAGGATGCGTGCGGCGACGCGACCAACGACTGCTTCACGACCAACCTCTTCGGCGGCGGCTGCAGCAACCCGGTGTGCTGCTCGCTCGTCTGCACGGCCGAACCCGCCTGCTGCGATGCCGCGTGGGACGACGTCTGCGTCGCGATCGCCACCAAGTTCTGCTCCGACTGCGGACTCGTGAAGGACTCGTGCTTCGAGCCGCACGCAACGCCGTCCTGCAACAACGGCGCGATCTGCGAGGCCGTCTGCTCGACCCCGGGTGCCGAGTACTGCTGTCAGTTGCGGTGGGATGAGGATTGCGTGGCCCTTGCGATCGAACTGACCGACGAGTGCGGCGATGACGCCGCGGGCTCGTGCCTTGTAGTGCACGAGAACCCGAACTGCCGCGACGCCGAGTGCTGCACGACGGTGTGCTCGATCGATCCCCGCTGCTGCGAAGAGACCTGGGACCAGGCCTGCGTGAACTGGGCCGAGCGCTACTGCCGCGGCTGCGGCAATCCGCGGGCGGGCAGTTGCTGCCACTCGCAGCCGACTCCCTACTGCAACGACGCGGTCTGCTGCGAGGCGGTCTGCGCGTTCGACCCGTTCTGCTGCGATCTGCGCTGGGACTACAACTGCGCCGACGCCGCGAACGATACGAACATCTGCGTGATCCCGAGTTGCCGCTGCGGCGACGGCGGAGCCAACGCGAGCTGCCGCACCGTGCACGAGAACCCGGGCTGCAGCGACCAACGCTGCTGCGACGCGGTCTGCTACGTCGACAACTTCTGCTGCGCCGTCGAGTGGGACTACACCTGCGTGCAAATGGCGATCTCGCAGTGCGCGCTCTCGCCGGATCCCGCCATCAACGACGTCTGCGACAGCGCCACCGGCAGTTGCTACTTCCCGCACGGCGGCCGCGGCTGCTCCGAACCCGCCTGCTGCACGACCGTCTGCCTGATCGACCCCTCCTGCTGCGCGGCTGGCGCTGGCGGCGGCTGGGATCAGGCCTGCGCCGACATCGCGATCGCGAACTGCAGCGAGTGCGGCTCGCTCACGGCCGGCAGTTGCTTCTACCCCCACGAGAGCCCGGGCTGCCTCGACCGCGAGTGCTGCGACAACGTGTGCATCCTCGACCAGACCTGCTGCGAGGTCGAGTGGGACATCTTCTGCGTGATCTACGCGGGCACCTACTGCCTCGAGAGCGCGGTCTCCTGCGGCGATCCGCGCACGCGCCCCTGCTCGGTGCCGAGCTTCCTCCCGAGCTGCGAGGACGAGGATTGCTGCGCGTACATTTGCAACGTGCTTGACCCCCTGTGCTGCTCACGCGCGTGGGACGAGACCTGCGCGGCGAACGCCGTCTACGCGTGCGACCTCGGATTCTCGCAGTGCCCCGCCGCCGGTTCACCGCTCGTCCTGCACGGCAACGGCGGATGCTCGGACGAACTCTGCTGCAACGCGGTTTGCGCGGTCGACCCCCTCTGCTGCACCTTCGGCTGGAGCGAGGAGTGCGTGCGCGTCGCGAAGGGCATCTGCTACACCTTCGGCGATTGCCCGCGCGAGGGACCCTGCGACTCGACGCACGCGACGCCGGGTTGCGAGGACGCCACCTGCTGCACCGTCGTCTGCCAGAACGATCCGGTCTGCTGCGAGGTGAGTTGGAGCGCGTCCTGCGCCGCCGCGGCGCGCGCACTCTGCGTACCGCGCAACAACTGGCCCTGCCCCTGCACCGGCAGCTGCTTCGAGGCGCACCCCGAAAACGGCGGCTGCAACGATGAAGTCTGCTGCGCGGGCGTCTGCAACATCGATCCAGCTTGCTGCACGGAAGGCTGGGATTCGGGCTGTGTCTCCATCGCCCGCATCACCTGCTGCACCTACCCGGGCTGCGGCGACATCTGCACGGGCAGCTGCCTCGTGCCCCACCAGACGCCGTTCTGCGATGACGCTTCCTGCTGCGAGGCCGTCTGCCGCTACGAGCCGTACTGCTGCGATGTCCGGTGGGATTCGTCGTGCGTCCTCGAGGCGCGCCGCACCTGCGTCGGTGGTTGCGGACTTCCCGTCAGCGGCAACTGCTTCAGCGAGCACGATCAGCCCGGTTGCAACCGAGGTGACTGCTGCGCGGCGGTGTGCGCCGCGGAAGAGTTTGAGTACTGCTGCCAGACCACGTGGGATGAGGATTGCGTCGATCGCGCGCGCAAGCTCTGCGAGGATGAGATCCCCGAGTGCGGACGCGTGGGCCTCCCCGGCTGCAACATCCCGCACAACGGCCCCGCGTGCGGCGACGCCGACTGCTGCGAGGCGGTCTGCGAGACTGACGCCTTCTGCTGCGAGAACGAGTGGGACGCGACCTGCGTGGGATACATCTTCGCAACGAAGGGCTGCGAGCGCTATCAGGCCGAGTGCGGCGGCCGCTGCGCCGGAACCTGCTGCGAGCCGCACTTCGGCCCGTGGTGCAACGACGAGGCGTGTTGCGACGCCATCTGCCTGATCGACATCTTCTGCTGCACGACCGAGTGGGATCAGTTCTGCGCCGATCAGGCACAGCTCAACCCCGCCTGTGAGACGGCGTGCCCAGATCCCGAGTGCGGCACCCCGGAGGCCGGCAACTGCTGCTTCCCGCACAACAATCCCAACTGCAACGATCAGGATTGCTGCGACGAGGTCTGCGACGTCGATTCATTCTGCTGCGATGGCGCGTGGGATCAGACCTGCGCGGCCATCGCGAACGATCTCTGCTCGGTCTGCGGCGGCGGCTCGTTCTGCGGCGATCCGGAGGCCGGCAGCTGCTGCAACGAGCACGAGACGGTGCCGTTCTGCTCGGATGAACTGTGCTGCAGCTTCGTCTGCTCGTTCGACGAGTCGTGCTGTACCTCGGGCTGGGACACCACCTGCGTCAAGCTTGCACAGGCGTTCTGCGGCTGTGGCGGCTGACCCGGCGCCGGTCGGCTGCCGGCCGTGGGCGAGGACAACAGGTTGATTCAGCGCGCCCGTGCAATCAACGCACGGGCGCGCTTTCCTTCGCGTTGGATGAAGACAACGGCGCTGCCCTCAGTTCGCGCACCAAGCGCGCGCGTGATCGCGTCGGCGTCGGCGGCACGGCCGCGCACGCGCACGCTGCGCGCGACCAGCGCGTGACGGGCGAGCGCCGCGCGCAACGCGTCGTCGCGCGCGGCGCACTCCTCGATGAACTCGAAGCTCTCAAACCACGGCGCGACGAGCGGCGTGCGAGAAACGACGAGGCCAAGTCCACGGGCCAGTTCCTGCGCCTCGCCCGCCGCGGCCTCGGTGAGAAGCGCTGCGCGCTCAAGCGCCGCGATGGGCTCGCTGATGAAGTCGCCGGGGCGGATTCCCTCGGCGATCGGCAGTCGATCGTCGCGCGCGTCGTCGGGGAGCCCCGCGATCGAGTGCGTGGCTTCGTCGAGCGCAGCGCGCTGTGCCGATCGCGGCGCGAGCAACGTCGCACGCGTCTGACCTACCGCGCCGTCGGCGCCGGCGAACGCTCCCGCCCACGCGACCGCTTGTACGAGGCGATCTCCTTCGGCGATCCACTCCCATGCGATCGGCATGTCGATCGCGACGAAGTCAGCACGCGCGACACCCGGTGAGAACTTGATCACGGCCGCACGCGCGGTGGTGAGTGCCCGTTCGATCCACGCGCGTCCGGGGCGGTGGTCGTCGAGGTTCCAGGAGCGTCGGCCTGCGCCCTCAACTCGCCGCGCCGGATCGGCGTGGAGGGCAACGCCCGCGAGATCGAGGGTCTCCGCATCGGCGACGCGGGTGGTGCAGCACGCGTGCTGCGTCGCCATCCGCGCGTTCCGCGCAGTCATCCATCCGCGGCGCGGGTCAAGGTCGATCGCCTCGACCGCGAGACCAGCCTCCGCAAGTGCCATCGCATCGCCGCCGATCCCGGAACAGACGTCGAGGATCGCGGCGCCCGCGCCAAGCGCCGCAGCCATGCGTTGCGCCTTCCAGCGCGCCACCGCCATGCCCGATGCCTGCTCGACGCCAGCCACGTCGCACCAGAGTCGCCCGGCGACGTCCTCGGGAAACTTCACCCGCGCACGCCGTCGCCCTTCGGCGAGTTCGAGCGCCGCAGTCGCGAGCGCCGCGCAGTCGATCGACGAGCCCGCGGCTCCCTCGCCTGCCTTGCGTCGAAGTCGCGCCACCGCCGACGCCTCGCGCGGGTCGATCGATGCCGCCAACGCGAGCAACTCCGCCCGTTCGGGGCGTTCGAGTTCCTGCCAGATCGCGAGATCG
>Ga0172372_10010325_pt1 | contig 11972 bp, 14 predicted proteins | sample LakKiv5m_2_FD_114544 | JGI IMG/M metagenome (GOLD analysis project Ga0172372, IMG submission 114544) | Freshwater microbial communities from Kabuno Bay, South-Kivu, Congo - kab_092012_9.5m | ecosystem: Environmental > Aquatic > Freshwater > Lake | place: Democratic Republic of the Congo...
AGAAATTGTTGGGGTTGAAGCCAATCATGGTATCGAGTGTGGCAAGTTGAGATACATTTTGGTTTCCGTTAGATAAAAACTCACGTTGAGTCACTCTCTCTAAGCGCCATGTTTGTTTTTCACGATTCCAATGTATAAAACGCCCAAACAGACTACTTTTCAGCTCATTTCCTCGATATTCTTCTACCGTTATGCCCACTCCCGAACTATCGTGATTGCTAAAATACTCCATGTACATAATCACGCCGGGTTTGATTTGCCTGTAAATGGCATTTCGGGCTTCAGACCAATAATCGCGCAAATAAGTATTTTCGAATTTAACTCGTTGCTTATCTGTAATTGGTATCAACCAAGCGTTTAGCAAATAGCTTCCCCATGCAAACAAAGCCCCAACTACCATATAAGGGCGAATGATTCGAGTGAGAGACATACCGCCGGCGAGCATCGCGATGATCTCAGTTCTCGATGCCAAACGAGATGTAAAATACAACACTGAGATGAATATAAATACCGGGCTAAACGTATTAATTAGGGTTGGAATAAAGCTCACATAGTAGGTTGTGATAATCTCATCGATGGGAGCATTTCGTTTGAGAAAATCATCGAGCTTTTCAGCTACATCGAAAATGATGATAATTACTATGAACAAGAATATAGTAACCAGGAAGGTACTGATAAACTTTTTTGCTATGTAGCGGTCAAGTCCGTTAAAATACTTCCCAAGCATACTATTACAACTTTTGATTGATGGATTTCAAAACGGAGGATTTCCAATTATGGAAATCATTGTTTAAAATTTGGACCCTAGCTTGTTTTACTAACCAAAGATAGAATTTAAGATTATGTAGACTGGCTATCATGGCACCGAGCATTTCTCCCGATGCGAATAAATGTCGCATATAGGCAAATGAATAATCTGGAGAAATGAGTGAATCTATGGGACGGAAATCACGTTCCCACTTTTTATTTCTCAAATTCACCATGCCTTCTCGGGTAAAAATCATACCATTTCTGCCGTTTCGGGTAGGCATCACACAATCAAACATATCTACGCCCAGTGCAATAGATTCTAGAATGTTTTCAGGAGTACCCACACCCATCAAATATCGGGCCTTGTTTTGAGGAAGGATATCGCACACCAACTCAGTCATTTCGTACATGTCTTTATGCGGCTCCCCTACTGACAATCCACCTATGGCATAGCCTTCGGCTTCGTGTCTGCAAATGTATTCAGCACTTTGCTTTCTCAAATCTGGATAAACACTACCTTGAACAATAGGAAATAATTCCTGATGATGACCGTACAAGGGCTCAGTTTCATTGTAACGTTGAAAACATCTATCCAACCAGCGGTGTGTCATATGCATACTTCGAGTAGCGTATTCTTTATCGCAAGGATATGGAGTACACTCATCGAAGGCCATCATGATGTCGGCACCCAGAACTCGTTGGGTATCGATTACATTTTCAGGGGTAAATACATGTTTTGAGCCATCGATATGACTTTTGAAAGTGGCACCTTCTTCTTTAATTTTTCGCGTGCCAGACAAAGAATAAACTTGGTACCCTCCTGAATCTGTGAGAAGTGGCTTCTTCCAATCAGCGAATCCGTGGATTCCACCCGCTTCGCGGAGGATATCTAATCCTGGACGAAGATAAAGGTGATACGTGTTTCCAAGAATAATTTGAGCTTCAACGTCATTAACCAAATCTTCGCGCTTGACGCCTTTTACCGTCGCAGCGGTGCCCACAGGCATGAAAATGGGTGTTTCAATTACGCCGTGATCGGTCTCAATTCTTCCCGCCCTTGCTTTGGTGAAGGGATCTCTATGCTGTACAACAAAATTCAATTTTGAGCCATTAAGGTGATGGAAAACAATCTTGGGTAAATAGCGCTCATAGATCCAGAATAATAGCTTTCTGGAACTCGTACCAAACCATTATTGATTCCGTTTGACATTTTTAATTCTATGCTAAGGTCTACATATTCCATCCGAAACTCGAATCCAGCCCCGAACTCATAATAGTAAGTATTCTCTTTCAAGGCCACCAATGGCTTACTGGCACCAATAACTAATTTTTCATTGCTCTGAAAATCATGCGACCATCTCACCCCGCCAACTACAAAAAAGCCCGAATTATTGGGCATATCTGACCTGTATTTCATGGTCAAAGGAATATCTAAAGAAATGGTTTCAATTCTCAATAATTCATTGGGACGGTTTGCCCAATCGTATTCCAAATTCCTACCGTGCAGCTGCAACATAGTAAGCATTTTAGTTTCCCATCTTTTGCCAATTCTCATAGCAACGCTTCCTCCGAATCCCCCGCCCAATTGTGATTGGGGAGAAATATTTAGCAAAGAATCGTTTCTCGCCCAAAAAGATTGATCTAGGTTCATCTTCATAGTTGCCTGCGTTCCGGAGAATGCAATTCCCCAGAAAAAGCGCTTTCTGTAGATTCTATTTGGATCTTTAGGGACTAAAGGCGCATAGGGTATCACATCAGCAAAAGCAGAAATAGAGCAAAATAGCAGTAGCGATATTAGAAGTAGTTTACGCAAAAACGATTCAAAGTTACTTATAACATTCGTAAAGCGTGCACACTCCGAAAGTTAGTCCACGAAATTTCACTTCATCAAAACCAGAGGCTTTCGCTACTTTAACGAATTCTTGTCCTTCAGGAAAAGCCGCAACACTCTGCGGAAGATAGGTGTAGGCCGTTGCATCTTTGCTCACCAATCTACCCAAAGGGGGCAAAATATATTTAAAATAAAACCAATAAAGCGCTCCAAAAATGGGGTTGGTAGGTTTAGAAAATTCCAAAACGACCAAACATCCGCCTTTTTTTAAAACACGACCCATTTCGGTCATGCCTTTTTGAAGATTTTCAAAATTTCTCACCCCAAAACTCACTGTAATTGCATCAAATTCTTCGTTTTCAAAAGGCAAGTTTTCAGAATCTGCTTGTTGCAATTGAATGCGGTTGGTGAGTTTTAGTTTCTCTAATTTTACATCTCCCTTATCTAACATTCCTCGAGAGATATCTACTCCAATCATTTTCAAATGAGGAATTTTACTGAGTTCAATAGCAAGATCAGCAGTGCCAGTAGCTACATCTAAGAGGTATTTCGCACCTGTTTTTTGAATCACCTTTCGCACTTTCTTTCTCCATGAATAATCAATTCCTAACGATAAAAAATGATTCAAAAAGTCGTAGTTCCCCGAAATATTATCGAACATTTCCTCGACTTGTTGTTTCTTTGAACTGTCGGACTGTGGATTGGGTTTTACGATTTGTGCCATTGAGGTTGCAAATATACGTCAATCTATTGGGCTGAAGACATCAAGTTTCCATGAAAATTAAGCAAGCAAAATTCCTCGGAAGTTGGGAAAAATCGGTTGATATACCGCACAATAAACTTCCCGAATTCGCCTTTATTGGCAGGTCAAATGTGGGCAAATCTTCGCTCATCAATATGCTTACAGAACGCAAAGATTTGGCAAAAACAAGTTCCAAGCCAGGTAAAACCCAAACCTTGAACATTTTCAATTGTGATGACACCTTTCAGATCTGCGACCTGCCTGGGTATGGTTATGCAAAAGTGTCAAAAGAGAAGCGTTTCAAATTTGCCACAATGATCAAATATTATTTGCGCAACCGCGAAAATTTATATTGTTTGTTCATCTTGATCGACCTGAGAATTCCCCCTCAGTCCATCGATTTAGAATTCATCAACGATTGCGGAGCAGACCAAATACCGATTGTACTTATTGGCACGAAAGCCGATAAACTCAAAAAAACAGAATTAGAAAACAATTACAAAGCCATTGTGGAAGCCCTATCACAAGACTGGGAAGAAATTCCACCATTCATTATCACTTCATCCGAAACAGGTTTAGGGAAAGATGAGGTTTGGGATGTCGTTAAAAAAGCTATGGGGTGATCAGCCATTTAGTTGAGAGTTGAGAGTTGAGAGTTGAGCGGTCAGCCATCGGCTCTCGGCCGTCAGCCATCAGCAAAAGACCAATACCCAAAGACCTAAAAAATAAAAAAGCCCAGACTTGCGTCCGGGCCGTTTTATAAGTTTTGAATGATATTATCTACCGATTTTGTAGAAAGTTACGTTGTAACCTATGTTGTTGTTACCTTGAAAAGTGATTTGAGCATCGATTTTTTGTCCACCTGCTTGACGCTTTAACTCATTGTACATTACGTCACCCATGAAGAAACATCCTTCGAAATCAGGAGCCCCTAAGAAGTTAACGTCTAATTGAGAAAAACCACGTGGAGGATTGCAACGTACCACTTGTGTACCTTGTCCACCAGCACCTGGAGCTGGAGCACCTGCACCCATACCAGCAGCACCCACTGGAGCTACTGCACCTGCTGAACCTGGCATTTTGTTAGAAAAATCCAACTGGATGTTCTTGATGCTAGTCTTACGACCGTTGAATGAAGATGGATTCTTAGCGAAAGATTCACCAGGGATAACCATTTGAGCCATTGATGCGCCGATGAAAGCGAATGCTACTGCGAAGAGAGTTGTTACTTTTTTCATAATTTTAATTTTTAATTTGTTTGTTGTCTTACCACTTTCAAATACCGTGCCAAAAATTAATTTTTTGCGGATTTCCATAAAAAATAATGCGATTTTTTTATTAATTCTTGCATAGGCACTTCTTGGTGAACCAGCGTCCCACCTGATAAAAACGCCCCTACAGAGGCTTCAATTGAAGTAGATGATTTTTTCTCAGACACTAACTTTCGTTGAGTTAATGCAGCCACCCCACAGAGCCATTCAATAGACAAAACGTACTGCACGTTGTCCAAAACACGCATCAATTTGGTTGCTGCATTCGCTCCCATAGATACATGATCTTCTTGTCCGTTACTACTTACTATACTGTCTACACTCGCTGGAGTACACAATTGTTTGTTCTGACTCACTAAGGCAGCAGCACTGTATTGGGCAATCATATACCCAGAGTCAATACCTGCACCGTCAGCTAAATATGGGCTCAATTGTCTTTGTCCGCTAACAAGTAAAAAGGTCCGTCTCTCGGAAATATTGGCTAATTCAGCCATCGCCATTGCTGCGTAGTCAAGGGTGAGTGCCAATGGTTGACCGTGAAAGTTTCCCCCGCTAACAACCATATTCTCATCTTCAAACACATTTGGATTGTCTGTCACCGAATTTAATTCTGTCTCCCAAACCGAAAAGCAATGTTCTAAGGCCGTCAACGTAGCACCATGAACTTGAGGTATACATCTAAAGCTGTAGGGATCTTGCACCTGCTTCTTGGACATTGCTGCAATTTCTGAATCAGCCAACCACATTCTGATCTCTTGGGCAGCTTGAATTTGTCCTTTGTGGGGACGAACCCTGTGTATGGCCTCATGGAATGGCTCTAACCTACAATCATAGGCGTCAATACTCAGTGATGCAATCATTGGTAGCTGCTCCAACATTTCAGTTATTTTCTTATATGCAACCAAGGCATGGGCCAACATAAACTGGGTTCCATTGATGAGTGCTAGAGCTTCCTTGGGACCTAAAACTATGGGCTCCAACCCAGTGGATTTCAGCCATTCAGCAGCTGAAATTAGTTTTCCATTGACCTTTACTTGTCCTTTTCCAATCAACGGTAAAACCATTTGTGAAAGCGGCGCTAAATCACCTGAAGCACCCAATGAGCCTTGCTCAGTTACTACAGGTATTACCTTATTATTGAACATGAAGGCTAAGCGCTCGAAAACCTCGGGCCGAATGGCAGAATGGCCTTTGCTCATATTCAATAGCTTGAGCCACATCATAGTAAGTATCAGTTCATCGCTGAGCGGATTGCCAACACCGGCAGCATGAGTTATCAATAGATTTTCTTGCAACTTGCTCAATTCTGATGAGCTGATTTCTATATTCTGAAGTGACCCAAAACCAGTATTGACACCATAAATAGGTTTGTCTGCCTCATCCAAATAACGTCGAAGAAAATCAACGCTGTCTTGCATAATCTTTTGGGTATTAGGGGTCAACTCTACAGATTTATTTATGGCCGAGATTGCTTGACTTAGAGTATAATGTGAGTTCATTTAGTTTGTTATTAAATTTTCAGAAAGCGCATCCCAACTTACGAGTTGTTGTTCTCCAGTTTCTAAGTTTTTTACCATAGCTTGTTGTTGTTGCATTTCCGACTCGCCAATGATTATAGCATATTTGCATCCTTTAGAATTGGCATAATCAAGTTGCTTTTTCAACTTTGGAGCCCCAGGATAAACTTCGCAAATCAAATTTTCTTTTCTCAATTGGCGAGCAATGTGAGCAGCTTGAAATAAATATTCTTCTTCCATGCAACAAATAAGCACTCCTGCCCATTGATTTTTCACTTCCAATAAGTTGGCAGATTCTAAAGTGTCTAGTATTCGGTCCAATCCAAAGGACACTCCCACTCCAGGCACATCCTTCAGTCCAAAAACACCGGTAAGATTGTCGTATCTGCCGCCTCCGCCAATGCTTCCGATGCGAAAATCATCTGGAACACGCGAATCATTTGAGACCACTTCAAAGACGCATCCTGTGTAGTAACTAAGTCCTCGAGCCAAACGAAGATCTAAAACTACATTAGTTTGGCTAGGTAGCAGGTTTAATAATTCTTTGACTTGAGCAATTCCTTGCGTCAATGCCTCATTTTGAATTTCAGAGAACTGCTGTAGCGCTTGAAGTTTATCATCGGTGTTGTTTAGAGCGGCAATTTCGCAAAGGGTATTCCAAGCGGGAATGGCATGTTTCAGGTTGCGTTGAAGAAGTTCATTGCTCACGCCCTCTTGTCCTATTTTATCAAATTTATCGATGGCAACCATGAAAGAATTCCACTGTTCCCGTCCCCCGAGAAGGGGCAAAAAAGCATCAAGAATGAGTCGGTGATTGATTTTAATTTGAACCTCGAGGTCTAATTGAGCAAACACTTCTTGGTAACACTCCACGAGTTCGGCTTCGGAAACCACTGAATTGCTACCTACAATATCAATATCACACTGCCAGAACTCTCTGTATCTTCCTTTTTGGGGACGATCGGCGCGCCAAACCGGCTGCATTTGATAACGCTTAAAAGGAAATGCCAATTTATCGCGGTTCATTACCACAAATCGCGCCAAGGGCACGGTCAAATCGTAGCGCAAACCTCTATCAGAAATTTGCGGGGTAATTTCTTTGTAGTTGACATTAGCTGGGCTATCAGGCCAATTTTCGGGCTTTATTTTTGAAAAACACTCGCCTGAATTGAGCACTTTGAACAGCAATTGATCGCCTTCATCGCCATATTTACCTTGAAGTGTTTTTAGATTTTCGAGGGATGGAGTTTCAATGGGAAGGAAACCGTGAGAACGAAAAACTCGCTCCATCACTGATAGAACGAACTTTCTTTTTTTCATTATTTCCGGACCGAAGTCACGGGTACCCGATGGCAAGGAAGGTTTTTCCATGCCGCGAATTTACTTAACTTCGGCGAGTTCTTTGAGTCGTTCTTCGAGTTCGTCCTCGGCTCCGGGGGTATAACCTTGGTGAGAGTATACTATTTTACCTTTTTGATCAACAATGAAAGTCATTGGCGGATTGTTGACGTTCATTGAGCGCGCAAGGTCTTGGTTTTCATCTAAGATGATTTGATAAGCCCAACCTTCTCCAAGCACTTTAGGTTTTACTTTTTTTACGTTTCTAGAATCGTCAATGCTCACAGCAACAAGTTTCATGTTGTAGTTTTCTTGCCATTCCGCGTAGTGTTGATCAATGGCTTGTAGTTCTTTGATGCATGGACCACACCAAGTTGCCCAAAATGAAATGACGGTAATTTTTCCTGGTTCCACCACTTGAGAGAAATTTATATTTTCTCCATCTATATTTTTCACTGCTACTGCTGGAACTGCGTCTTGGGCATGAGCAAGTCCAACAAAGGCCAAGGCAAGGGATAAAAATGCGTATTTCATAATGTTTATGGGATTTTTCAAATATCGTGCCAATTTGGAATTTATCAATTAAAGTTTACTGAATTTGTTTGAATAAGAACACCTCTTACACCTGCAGCTTCGGCGCAGTCAATGTCTCTCTGCCTATCGCCGTACATGATGCTTTGTGCAGGATCTATATTGTATTGATGAAGGGCTTTTTCAATCATAAGGCTGCCCGGTTTTCGACATAAACATTTACCGCTGTAATCTGGGTGATGTTCGCAAAAATAAAATGCTTCAATTTGACATTCGGCTTCAATGCATATCCCTTGTAAATATTGATGCATGGCATTCACTGCATGCTCATTATACAAACCTTTAGCAATGCCTCCCTGATTGGTAATGACAATGATTTTGTAGCCTTGATCATACCAATTTTTGATTTGCTGTACCACGCCCGGTAAAATTTGAAATTCATCGAGTGATTTGGTGTAGTCGCCTGGATCATGATTGATTACACCATCTCTATCTAGAAAAATGGCTTTGTTTTTAGGGCTTATTTTCTGCAAAATTCGTCAAATTAAAGATTCCTTCGTCAAAGGTACAAATCCATTTATAGAAATACCTTATTTTTGTGATTTAGCACAATCCCAATGAGTTCCTACCTCGTAATCATTCCCACTTACAACGAAATCGAGAACATAGATCGAATGATTCACACTGTAATGTCGTTGGAAAAGAACATTGACTTGTTGGTGGTAGATGATAATTCCCCTGACGGCACAGGCTCTGCGGTTAAGAATTTAATGCCTCAGTTTCCTAGTCGCTTGCACATATTGGAGAGAACCGAGAAGAACGGATTAGGCACGGCCTATATTGCCGGTTTTCATTGGGCTCTTTCGAAGGGATATGAATATATCTGTGAAATGGACTGCGATTTTTCGCATCCCGTTGACCAATTGCCTCGCCTGATTGAAAAATGCGAAAGCGGAGCTGATGTTTGTGTGGGAAGCAGGTATGTTGGAGGCGTTGTCAACGTAGTAAACTGGCCCATGGGCAGAGTGCTGATGAGTTATTATGCAAGTAAGTATGTTCAATTTGTCACAGGTCTAAACATTGCAGATACTACGGCTGGATTTGTTTGCTATAAAAAACAGGTTTTGGAAAACATTGGTTTAGATGATATAAAATTCAGGGGTTATGCCTTTCAGATTGAAATGAAGTTCAGAACTCACCGCAAGGGCTACAGCATTTCCGAACATCCTATTATTTTCACCGATAGAACTGCAGGAACCTCAAAAATGAGTACTAAAATTTTTAGGGAAGCCTTATTTGGCGTTTTAGAATTAAAAATAAAGAGTTGGTTGGGTAAGATCTAATATTTGTTAATGTAATTATTACTTGCTATTTTGCGCAAATAAGTTAACATTTATGAAACAAAACTTCCTATTTCTAGCTGCAGCAGCATTGGTATTTGCTGGCTGTTCCACCACCGTTGAACGCACTTCTTCCGCTTTTGGAGGAGGATGGGGTTCAGATTCAAAGAAATCTAATTCCACAAAAACTGAAACCGCTACTACTGCAGAAAAAAACACAACAGTAGTTGAAGCCACCGTTGAAACTTCTTCAAATGCAGTGAGCAACACTACAACTTACAGTGAGCAGTTTCAAACAGCAGTTAACGAAGCTTCTAAAACCCACAAATTCAACGCGGTTGAAAAAGTTGCTATCAAGCAAATCGCTAAGAAAGTAGCTAAAATGGATCAAAATGCACCTGTAAAAGAAACATCTATCTCTAAAACGGAAAAGGCTACCGCAGGTGGCTTGGACGACAACGAAATGATCATTGCAGCCATTCTTTGCTTTTTCTTGGGAGGTTTAGGTATCCATAGATTTTATTTAGGTTACACTACTATCGGTATTCTTCAATTAATTACCGCTGGTGGATGTGGAATTTGGGCATTGATTGACTTAATCAGAATTCTAACAGGCGATTTGGGCAGAAACCCTGATGCTTAATGGATTCCAATAATTCTTTAAATATCAAACAAACAATAAGAACCCTCTACAGGGTTCTTATTGTTTTAATACCTTTTGTATTAATTCTGCTACCTGTCAATTTCTTTGACAAAGGCCCTACCATTTGCATCAGCAAATTAATTACCGATGTTGATTGTCCGGGTTGCGGCATGACCCGAGCAGTTCAACATTGCATCCATCTAGATTTTCAAACCGCTTGGAACTACAATAAAATGTTCATCGTTGTTTTTCCTCTATTGAGTGTACTTTACATTCAAGAAGTAAGAAAATCTTGGAAGTATTTTCAAGAACGCTTTTAAATAAAAAAAACGCCTACCTTTGCAACTCCAAAAAATGGACTCAGAACCTCGAAGTTGCAATAAAAATGATGCGCGTTTACTACAAACGACAAAATCGAGTGCACAAAGTGCAATCCTTGTCTCAATTAGAGACCATGGATGGTTTGGTATGGATTGACCTTCAAAATCCTAGTGCTGCAGAAATTGCAGATGTTGAGGCCAATTTCGAATTCAAATTTCAGTCTAGACAAGAACAAATTGAGATCGAATCATCTTCGCGTTATTTTGAAACTGATGATGAGATCATTGCCAATAGCAACTTTTTGAAGCTTTCGCCCGAAGCTGACCACTTTATTTCTAATGCGGTTTCGTTCATTTTGCAAGATGAAATACTCTTTACCTATAGAGATGCCGACTTGAACGCCTTTTCTGATTGCGTTAAAAAAATAAAAGGCACAGGCCGGTTCTTTCACTCGGGAAAACAAATTATGGCCACTCTGTTAGAGGTTGGAGTTGACAATGATGCTGATCTTCTTGAGAATTTATCTCGCCAAGTAGCGGAATTATCTAAGACCGTTTCATACGGTGGTAATCCTGACGAAGCATTGATTTTGAAAATTACCCGTGTTCAGGAACTCACCATGGAAATTCGTCAAAATGCCGTGGATAAACAGCGAGTGGTATCTGCCATTTTGAAAAGCCGTGAATTTGAAGGTGAAGATTACGAACGATTGAGAATTGTAATCAAAGACATCAGTTCTTTGATTGACCATGCTAATTTCACCTTTCAGAGATTAGAGTATTTGCAAAATACCTTTCTGGGTTTGGTGAATATTGAACAGAATAAAATCATCAAAATCTTCACAGTTGCGAGTGTAATTTTTATGCCGCCTACCCTAATTGCATCTATTTACGGGATGAATTTTGCCCATATCGACGCATTTAAATGGAAATATGGCTTCACCTACGCCGTTGGTGTGATGATATTATCATCTTTAGGAACACTTTACTTCTTCCGCCGAAGACGTTGGTTATAAACTATCGGTTTTCGGTTATGAGCTGTCGGTGATCGGTGGTCGGTAGTCGGTGGTCAGATTTAAAAACCTTTTAACAATTTTGACTTTTCAGACTCTGAAAAATCCTCGCATTTGCTCAAAAATCCGCTCAAAACGGTTTTTATAGGGGGCTTAGATCCTTTATAATTCAATAGAAACTCTTTATCCTCAACCACATGAACAGATAAACCCAGCATGCTAGGCACATTATGTTCAAAGCTAAACCGAAGAAAACGAATTTCGAAATCTTGAGAACTTTGCTCAACGGCAGCATTTAAATTTTGTGCTGCCTTCTTGGCCAATTCTACCTTGGTTCCTACCCAACTGCTCGCTCTTGCTTCCAAGGCTAACGCTGTACCGTAATAAGCTCTTCCTAAGGGATGTTTGATTGCAGCCTCAGACTTTTTCTTAAACGCACTGATTTCTTTATCGGATTTTAACGCTTTCAAATACAAATCTCTTATCTGTGCATCAAATGAATTTGTCAAAAAAGAGGTTAAAATCAAGACCAGAAATGCATGCAGCACCAATGAAAATCTCATCATAATTATTAACGTCTCACTTTAGAAATAGTTTTCGGTGATCGGTGACCAGCTTTCATCGGTCAGCGGTCAGCCGTCAGCCGTCAGCCGTCAGCGGCCAGCGGTCAGCTTAG
>Ga0172372_10010327_pt1 | contig 11970 bp, 10 predicted proteins | sample LakKiv5m_2_FD_114544 | JGI IMG/M metagenome (GOLD analysis project Ga0172372, IMG submission 114544) | Freshwater microbial communities from Kabuno Bay, South-Kivu, Congo - kab_092012_9.5m | ecosystem: Environmental > Aquatic > Freshwater > Lake | place: Democratic Republic of the Congo...
GCTGGCAGCCCACTTCACCCGCGAGATGAACGACCTCTGGCGCGGTGCCGCGCTGGGCATCACCCCCAGGCTGCAACGCAAGATCGATCGGCAGCGACAGCTTTGCGGGAGCGGGGTGAAGAGGTCAGCAAAGAACAGCGGCCACCGGCGAATCGAAAGGATTGACTGACGATGGGAGCCGCTGATGACATCACATTGCGACCAATGTCACCACCACGCCTCTGGAACTTCAGTGCATCCCAACCGGAGGCATCAGCCCAGGATCGTGATGCCTGAGGAGTCGGGCTGGGTTGCTGAACCCTGATCAGCAGCTTCTTGACCGGATTGCGACTCGCGCTGGCTCAGCAGGCGGTTGAGGAAGCCACCGATTGCCTTCAGAAATGCCAACGGTTTCGTGCGGGTGCGCCCATGAAACCAACCGTGAAGGACTTGTCCAGCCCTGTGGTGACGGCTGTGGCCACTGGGCAGTTGTGTCAGATTGAGACCATGACAACTGGCTTGGTGACCGCAGTGGAGACCCAGAAAGCCGCGCACCCCTATGGCGCCACCTTGGATGCCATTCAGCTGATGCTGCGCGATCTGCACACACGCCACGATGAGATTCGCCATCGCGCTGCCTTTCGTGGCTGCACCAAAGAGCTGCTGGAAGTCCAGCAGGAACTGGTCGACTACCTGCTGGCCAAGCAACGCCAGCTGCACGGGGTTGAGGGACCCTACCCCGACAACACCGTGCGCAACTACAACTCCTTTCTCTAGACATCCCTCTGCCATGCCGAAGCCCCTTGCCCCCCGGCGGCTGCTCGAGGCGGTGGCCCTCGCACTGGGTGTGCTCGGCAGCCCCCTGGCCCTGGCCCAGCAGACCGGGAGCTTCAAACCGACTGAATTTCCGCCCGCCGAGCTGTTCCGCCAGCTGCAGCTGGATACTCTGGCCTGCGGCCGCGAGAACACCGCCGCCACCTGCAACAAAGCCCGCGGCATCGCCGACCCTCTGCTGGATCACCCGCTGCTGCCGGCCTCCTGCAAGGACAACCTGTGGAACATTCGTGAGCGGGCAGTGGTGAGCCCGAACAACAGCTACGAGCGCCGGGAGCGCCTCAACCGCGAGGCCGCCGATGTGACCGTTCTGTGCAAACCGGCGACCAAACCCCTGGGCAGCGGCAGCAGCCAGACCCCACAAAACCCTCAGCGCCAGGGTGGTCTTGGGGGGTTCCTCAAGGGCATCACCGGCAACACCGGCGAGGGCCGCTGATCCGACAACCAGGGTTAATTTGGGCTCGCATCCAGGCTCGGAATCCAGCTGATGGCAACAAGCACCGGCCTCCAGATCGGCACCGTGCCTCTGGAGCAGCCCTTCAGCGATCAGAAACCCGGCACCTCGGGGCTGCGAAAGAGCACCCGCACCTTTGAGATCCCCCATTACCTCGAGAGCTTCATCGAGGCAACGCTGCGGGTGGTGCCCGGTGTCGACGGTGGCACCCTGGTCGTAGGGGGCGATGGCCGCTACGGCAACCGCCGAGCCATTGATGTGATCGTGCGCATGGCTGCGGCCCATGGCATCGCCCGGGTGATCACCTGCACGGGTGGCATTCTGTCGACGCCGGCCGCGTCACTCCTGATCCGTAGCAGCGGGGCCATCGGCGGCATCATCCTGTCGGCCAGCCACAACCCCGGCGGACCCGATGGCGATTTCGGCGTCAAGGTCAGCGGCGCCAACGGCGGCCCCGCACCCGAGGCGATCACCGAGGCGATCCATGCAAGTACGCTCACGCTCGAGGGCTACCGGATCGCCGAAGCGCCAGACGGCTGGGCGCTCGCGCTCGACCGGATCGGCAGCACCGAGCTCGGACCCCTGACGGTCGAGGTGATCGACGGCACCGCGGGTTACATCGCCCTGATGCAGCAGCTGTTTGATTTCGGCGCCATCGCCGCGCTGCTGCGCGGTGATTTTGCGATGGCCTTCGATGCCATGCACGCCGTAAGCGGCCCCTACGCCCAGGCTTTGTTCGAGGGTCTGCTGGGTGCACCGGCCGGCACCGTGCGCCACGGCGTGCCCAGCGAAGACTTCGGCGGCGGCCATCCTGACCCGAACCTGACCTATGCCCATGAGCTGGCCGAGTTGCTGCTGCAGGGCGACACCTATGCCTTTGGCGCGGCCTGCGATGGCGATGCCGATCGCAACATGATCCTGGGGCGCCACTGCTTTGTGAATCCGAGCGACAGCCTGGCTGTGCTCACCGCCAACGCCACCCTGGCTCCGGGCTATGCCCAGGGCCTGGCAGGGGTGGCCCGCTCGATGCCCACCAGCGCAGCCGTCGATGTGGTCGCCAAGGAGCTGGGCATCGCCTGCTTCGAGACCCCAACGGGGTGGAAGTTTTTCGGCAACCTGCTCGATGCCGGCCGCATCACCCTCTGCGGTGAAGAGAGCTTCGGCACCGGCAGTGACCACATCCGCGAAAAGGACGGCCTCTGGGCGGTGCTGTTCTGGCTGCAGATCCTGGCCAAACGCCAATGCAGCGTTGCCGAGATCATGGCCGAGCACTGGAGCCGTTTCGGCCGCCACTACTACTCACGCCACGACTACGAAGCGATCGCGAGCGAGGCCGCCCATGGCCTCTACGAGCGCATGAAGGGGATGCTCAGCGCATTGAACGGGCAGTCCTTTGCCGGTCGCACCATTGCCATGGCCGATGACTTCGCCTACACCGACCCGATCGATGGCTCCACTACCACAGGCCAAGGCCTGCGGCTGTTGCTCGACGATGGCAGCCGGGTGGTGTTGAGGCTTTCGGGCACCGGCACCCAGGGAGCAACCCTGCGGGTCTACCTGGAAAGCTATGTGCCGCCCGGCGGCGACCTGAACCAGGATCCCCAGGCAGCACTGGGCGATCTGATCGAAGCGATCGATACCTTGGCCGAGATCAAGAGCCGTACGGGCATGGATCGCCCAACGGTGATCACCTGAGCGGCAGCGTTCCGTAATCCAACGACGATTCCAGAGCAACACACAAACGCCAGGGGGATTCAAGCCTTGACCAGTGATGCGAGGTAGCGGGTGTGAACGGGGCGGGACCAGTAGATCGCCAGCCCAACCAGAACTGCCCCGTTGAGCAGGACGGGGAGCAACGCCCCAGCCGTCACAACTTCGCCGCTCCATCGAGACAGCAACGAGCCAAGCAACACCTTGGCAACCGCAACCCAAAGGAGCCAGCGCAACAGCAGCAGAGAACGCAGCTCACGTTGCCTTGCAACGCCCACGATGGCCGCGCAAGCCGGCGAGTGCAATCACGAGCCCTACAGCGGCGAAAGCAGCGGCGACGACGGTGCCTCGATCCAAGGCATGCACAAGCGTTGATGCCAGAACGGCCAACGACATCGCCGCATGAACAAAGACAATTCGTGCCAGGAGGTTGAAGCCATACGGCTTGGGAAGTCTCATTTCAGACTCGGACACATCACAGACGTCATCGTCGATGGCAGCTGATCGGCGCAGCCCTCAGGCACTTGGCAGTTGGGGCTGCTCCTTGGGCTCTTCGGGGAACCAGCGGGCCTCAAGCGTCTTGATCGCCACATAGAAGGGCGGAACCACGCCGAGTGAGAGCACGGTGGCGACGAGCAGACCACCGAAGATCACCGTGCCGAGAGACTGTTGGCTATTGGCGCCAGCCGTGGTGGCCACCACAAGGGGCAGGAACCCGGCCAGCGAAGCGATGGCCGTCATCAAGATGGGCCGCATGCGCGATTCGGCTGCAGCAATGGCGGCCTCGGTGATCGACATGCCGGCCTCGAGATGCTGTTCGGCCACCTCGACGATCAGGATGCCGTTCTTGGCAGCCAGACCGATCAACGTGACAAGACCCACCTGGGCATAGATGTTGAGATCGATCGAACGCAGCGCCAGAAACACCAGGGCTCCCAGCATGGCCAGGGGCACGGTCATCAGAATGATCACCGGGGTCACGTAGCTCTCATACTGAGCTGAAAGCACCAGATAGACGATCAGCACACCAAAACCGAAGACCAGCACACTGGCGCTGCCTGCCGACAGTTGTAGCGCCGCCAGACCGGTAAAGGCGTAGCCGATGTTGTTGAAATCCTGCTGATTGAAGATCTGCTGAATCGCCGAAAGGGCCTGACCCGAACTCTTGCCGATCGCCTCGGCACCCTGCACGAGAATGGTTCGGTACAGGTTGTAATGACTGATGACAGGCGGTGCACTGGTCAGATCGCTGGAGGCAAACTCACTGACTTGAACCAGTTTGTTGTCCTTGTTGCGTACGTAGTAACTGAGCACATCCTCGAGGCTGCTGCGTCCAGAGGCCTCTGACTGCACGTAGATGTTACGTACCTGACCATTCTCATAGGTCAGACCGGAGTAGTTCCCACCTGCCAAAACTGCGATGGTCTGCATCGCCTGCTGAAAGTCGATATTGAGGGCTCCCATGATCGAGCGGTCGATCTTGAGACCGAAGGCCGGCGCACTGGGGATGAACTGGGTGTACAACGAGGAGAACTCACCCGACGACGTGCCGGATGCAACGAGCTGCTGGGCCAGTCCGTCGAGCTGATTAAAGGTGTAGGCGCCATTGCTGAGATCGTTGAACTGGAAATAAAAGCCACCCTGTGCCGAAAAACCCGGGATGGCCGGGGGCTGAGCCGCCACGGCCAAACCACTGCTCAGTTTCGAGAGCTTGGCATTGAGCCGGCCCACAATGGCCGGTGTCTTGTTCTCAGTGCCGCTGCGCTCCCCAAGGGGCTTGAGTCCAAAGAAGAAGACTCCCTGATCGGGGCTGGAGCCATTGAAGCCGTAGCCGCTGATCACCGGGGCCGCGATGATATTGGGTTCGCCCTTGAGAACTTTGGCGATTTCTTGACCCGTTTTCTGGGTCTGGCTGAGAGAGGCACCGTTCTGAAGCTGGAAGATGCCTATGCCGTAACCCTGATCCTCTTCAGGAATGAAGGCCGAGGGCAAGGCCGAAAAGGCCAGAACGGTGAGCACAATGCCCCCGGCAAGACCAGCCAGGATGTATCGGCGTTTGACGATGAGCACCTTGAGCAGGCTCACATAATTGGCCTGCAGCCAGGCAAAGAAACTGTTGAAACGATCAAAGATGAGCGCCAACCGGCTGCCGGCAAGGCCGAACAGAACAATACCGAACACGTAGGCGCCAATGCCGAATGAGGCTGCGCTGAACCTGCCGAACGCCAGACCCACGATCACACCGCCGACGGTCCAGGCCCAACCCTTGGGCTTGGGAGGCAACTCGGACTTCAGAATCAGGGCCGACATCATCGGCGAAAACGTAAGGGCGTTGAAGGTCGAAATCGCGATTGAAAACGCGATGGTGAGAGCGAACTGCTTGTAGATGATGCCGATGCCCCCTGGGTAGAACGCCACCGGCACAAACACCGCCATCAACACCAGTGAGGTGGCGATGATGGCGCCGATCAGCGTGCCCATGCACTCCAAGGCAGCTTTGCGCGGGCTCATACCGTCTTCGAGGTTCTTGGAGACGGCCTCAATCACCACAATGGCGTCATCCACCACCAGGCCCGTGGCTAGCACCAGCCCCAGCAGGGTGAGTTGGTTGATCGAGAAGCCGAAGACCTTGATGAACGCAAATGTTCCGATCAACGAAATCGGAATCGCCAGACTGGGAACCACCGTCGCGCGCCAGTTTTGCAGAAACAGAAACAAGATCACCAGCACCAGCACAATGGCCAGGCCCAGGGCATCGGTCACGCCATCGACAGCCGATTCGATGAACTGACCGATGTTGTAGATCTCGGTGACCTTGACCCCGGGCGGCACAGACTGGGCAAACGCATCCATGACCGAAACCACCGCCTCGGAGACATCGAGCGCGTTGCTCTCGGGAGTCTGAAAGACACCGATGGTGATCGAGGGGTAGCCATCGAAGCTGACTGCCTGCTGGGCAAAGGTGTTGAAGCCGTAGCTGGCTTGGCCCACATCGCGCAGCCGAAGCAGGTTGCCCTGGGGTGATTTGCCGATGATCAGATTGTTGAGCTGATCGACCGATACCAGGTTGCCGTTGTCATTGACCAGAATCGGGTAGGCGAATCTCTGATCACCGCCAGCTGGCGGTCCACCCACAAGGCCGCCAATGGCCACACTGTTCTGAGATTTGACAGCCGCGACCACCTGATCAGCGGTGAGCTGGTTGGCCGTCAGCTTCTCGGGATCGACAAACAACCAATAGGCCGGATTGCTGCCACCAAGTAGGCTGACTTGGGCAACACCTGGAACCCGTTCGAGCTGGTAAAAGAGATCTTCGTAGATCAGGCCGTTGAGATAGGCAGAATCAAATTGTCCCTGGCTCGAAGTCACCTGATAGGCCAGGAGAATCGATGGCGTGCTCTGCATGACCGAGACGCCGGTTGCCGACACCTGCTGGGGTAGCTGGGGCATGGCCAACGACACCCTATTCTGAACATTGACCTGGTCAATATTGATGTCGGTATCCTCGTCAAAGTAGACCTGAATAATACTTTGACCGGTGTTGGAACTGGTTGATGATATATAGGCCGCCCCGGGAACACCGTTGATCTGCTGCTCCAACGGATTGGTCACTGCCTGCTCGGTGACCAATGAATTGGCACCGCTGTAATTGGAGGTGACCTGAATCAGCGGTGGGGCAATATTAGGCAGGTTTTCAATCGGCAGAGTTGGAATCGCAATGAGACCAACCAGCACAATCAGGATGCTGCAGACAGTAGTTAGAACCGGCCGCTTGATGAAATTGTCGGAAAGAGACATCGAGCGGTCCTCAGTTGGCGCTGGCGATCTTGACCGGCATACCCGAACGCAACAGGGCCGTGTTGCTGGTCACAATGCGGTCACCGGCGCTCAACCCTGACATCAGGGGATAGCGGTTATTCTGCAAGGTGCCCAGCTGCACGGCGGTCTGCACCACGATCGGCGTGGCAAGAGGGAGCTTCTCCAACCTGGCCTTGGTTGCGTCGGGGATCTGGGTCGAGGCCTTGATCTTTGGCAACGCCGCCGACAAGGGCACAATCCGGTAGACAAAAGGTTGCTGGGCCTGCATCATTACTGACTGCACTGGAACCGAGAGTTGGCGGGTGGTGCTGGTGACGATGCGGTTGCGCACAAACTGACCGGTCTTCAATTTGCCGGTGAGATTGGGAAATTCAGCCTTGACCAACACGGTGTTGGGCGATGACTGGTCACCACTGACGCCGAAATAGGGCGAAATGAAGACCACCTTGCCGCTGCCGCTCACCGGCGGATTGCCCTGGGTCTTCAACAGCACTGTTTGGCCCAGACTGACCGAAGACGCCTGGGTGGCGGGCACATCCATCAGGGTCCAAAGGGTGCTGTTGTCAACAATTCCTGTGATCGCCTGGCCCTGGCGCACGTAGTCGCCCAGCTTGACCGAATCGAGGTCACCGATCTCCCCGGCGATCGGAGAAGTCACATATTTGTAGCCAAGGGTCGCTGCGTCAGCCTTGACCTGATCGGCACTGCGGATCGCTTCGGTCACGTAATAGTCGCGCTGCTTCCCCGAGACGGCGCCCTGCTGGTTCAGAAAGATATAACGCTCGGCGTTGATGCGATCCCGGCGGGCCTCGGCCTGGCTGGCGTTGAGATTGGCGCTCTGCTGCACGTTGTCGAGCACCAGGATCGGCTGGCCAGCCTTCACCCGTTGTCCCTGCAGGGCCAGGATCTTGACCACCCGGCCATCGACCTCGGGGCGCAGGGCCACGTTGGTGGTCGATTCGAGCCGGCTGACAACTTCAATGCCAGGCATGAAGGTGGCGTCGCCGACCTGCTCAACCTGCACCACCAGTGGCGGCCTGCCCTGGGTCTGGGGGGAGCAGGCCAGCAGGGCGAACACCGGCAGCAGCGGAACCAGGTTGATGGGCGAATGACGCACAGCTAAGGCGCATGTGGGCGCAACCTACCCCGAATCTGTCTGGGCTGATCAGCGCGGTTGCACCGGCATGCCATGACGCAGCTGCACCAGACCCGATGTAATCACTCGCTGCCCGTCGCTGAGACCTGCGAGCACCGGGTAGCGACCGTTCTGCAGCAGTCCCAGTCGCACCGGAACCTGCAGCGCAAATCGCGTGGCTGGGGGCAGGGCCGCCAACGCGGTCAGGTCGGCCCGGCCAGGGCGACGCCCGAGTTGCTCGCGGCTACCGACCACAAAGACGAAATTCTGGTCAGCCAACCGGGTGACCGCGGCATAGGGAACCGCCAGTTGCTGTCGGTTGCCCAGCAGCACGTCGGCCCGCAACCGCATGCCACTGCGCCACTGCGCCGATGGATCGCGCACCGGAGCCTGGGCCATCAACAACTGGGTGGCCGCCACCACCGACGGTTCGATGGCGCTGATGCGTGTTCGCAGCATGGAGGCGCTGCTGCCCGGGGGGTGCAGCTGCACCGGCAACCCGACCCGCAGCGAGCCCGCCAGATTGGCGGGCAGCTCAATTTCGGCGATGAGAGCACTATTGCTCACCAAACGGCTGAACGGAACCCCGGCCTGCAGCACGTCGCCGGGTTTGAGATTGATCTCGCCGATGACTCCTGCCTGGGGAGCGCGCACGTACCGAAAGGCCAGATCGGCCTGCCTGGCCAACAGGGCCTGACGCGAGGCAATCGCCGTCTGGCGAAACTGATCGCGCTGAATGGCGCTGGCCGCCCCCTCGCGCACCAGGAGCTCGTAGCGCTCGGCGTTGAGCCTGTCGGTCAGCATCTGGGCCCGCAGCGTGGCCAGTTCGGCCTGCAACTGGCTCTGATCGAGCACCAACAGCAACTGCCCCCTCTGCACCAGCTGCCCCTGGCGAACCAACAGCTGAATCACCCGACCGTTGACCTGGGCGGCCAGTTGCACCTCGCGCTCGGCCTCGAGGGTCGCGATCGCCTCGACCCTGTCGGCAAAGGTGGCCTGCGTCACCGGCTGGGTGGCGACCGGAAGGGGGCGTCGACCGGCCTGCTTATCCTGGCCTGTGCAGGCTGTCGTGGTCAGGGCCAGGACAAGAAGGGGCCCGAGTCCTGACAACCCTGGCTGACCGGCAGGCATCGGCCCAATGCATTGATGATGGACGCAGTCTGGCTGTCCCGGTGAGCGATCTGTTCAGCCACCACGGCGACACCCTGCTGCGGGAGCTGGCCCCCCTGGCCGACCGCATGCGGCCCCACAACCTCGATGACTTTGTAGGCCAGGAGGCGATTCTGGGGCCAGGGCGCCTGCTGCGGCGTGCCATTGCAGCCGACCGGGTCGGCAACCTGATTCTGCACGGCCCGCCGGGTGTCGGCAAAACCACCCTGGCCCGCATCATCGCCGGCTGCACCAGGGCCCACTTCAGCAGCCTCAACGCTGTGCTGGCGGGGGTGAAGGACCTGCGTGCCGAAGTCGAGGCCGCTCGCTCGAGGCTTGAACGTCACGGTCTGCGCAGCACCCTGTTCATCGATGAGGTGCACCGCTTCAACAGCGCCCAGCAGGATGCGCTGTTGCCCTGGGTGGAGAACGGCACCGTCAACCTGATCGGCGCCACCACTGAAAACCCCTTCTTTGAGGTCAACAAAGCCCTGGTGAGCCGCTCGCGGCTGTTTCGGCTGCAGCCGCTCGAACCGGTGCATCTGCGGCAGCTGCTGCAGCGTGCCCTGAGCGACAACGAACGGGGCTACGGCAACCGGCAGGTCACCATCAGTCACGAAGCAGTCGACCATCTGGTCGATGTGGCCGGCGGCGATGCCCGCAGCCTGCTCAATGCCCTGGAGCTGGCGGTCGAAACCACACCGATCAATGACAAGGGTGTGATCGCCATCGACCTGGCCATCGCCGAAGAATCGATTCAGCAGCGGGCGGTTCTCTACGACAAACAGGGTGACGCCCATTTCGACACCATCAGCGCCTTCATCAAGTCGCTGCGGGGCAGCGATGCCGATGCGGCCCTCTTCTGGCTGGCCCGCATGGTGGAAGCGGGTGAGAACCCGCGCTTCATCTTTCGGCGCATGCTGATCGCCGCGGCCGAAGACATTGGCCTAGCCGACCCCCAGGCGGTCGTGGTGGTCGAGGCCTGCGCTGCCGCCTTTGAGCGGGTGGGACTGCCCGAGGGGCTCTACCACCTGGGCCAGGCAACCCTGGTTTTGGCCGGCGCCGACAAGAGCAACAGCGTGCTGGGCTTTTTTGATGCCCTCAAGGCCGTGAGGCAAAGCAGCACGCAGCAGGTGCCGGGCCATCTGCGCGACGCCAACCGCGACGGCGCCGCCTTTGGCGATGGGGTTGGCTACCGCTACCCCCACGCCTACGCCGAGCACTGGGTAGCCCAGCAGTACCTGCCCGATGGCCTGCAGGGCCAGGTGTTCTGGCAGCCAGGGAGCCTGGGCTGGGAAGGGCAGCTGCGCCAGCGCCTGCAGCAGCGCCGGGCAGCCCAACTGGCGGCCGCCGCCGAGACGGCCGCCGACCAGGCCGAGGTGCTGAGCCACAGCCCCGCCGAACCCGAGCTGCAACGGTGGCTGGCCCGCAGTGCTGTCGCCGAGGGCGAACGGCTCGACCGGCTGCGCCGTCGTTTCTGGGAATCGAGCGTTTGGCGCCGCCACGAACGGGTGTTGATTTTGGGTGCCCGCTCCCTGCTGTGGGCCCTGGATCCCCTTGAGCAGACCCCCGAGGGCCAGGTGGTGATCAGCGTGAACACCCCTGAAGACGAGCAGCGGCTGCGGGCCCAGCTGCAGGTGCTGGATGCCCTGCGCCAGCCCGAGGTGGTGGTGGGCCTGGCGGGGCTCGAGGGCCGTTTCGAGCGGGTGGCGGGCCGCCAGATCCAGCTGCCCGACGACCCTGCGGCCCAGCAGCGGTGGCTGCAGCAGATCAGCACCCTGCTGGCGCCACAGGCTGAACTGCGATTGCTGCATAGCACCCCCCTGCTGGGGCCGGTGGGCGGCCTGCTGGAGCGGGGCGGCCTGAGCACAGAGGCCCCGCTGCAGCGCAGCCTGGAGCAACTGGCCGAAGCCGAGACCGACTGGTTGCAAGCAGACACAATCAATCCAGCCAGTCTGCTGGGTGAGCCGCCCTGGCAGCTGAACCGCGACAGCTGGGACGAACCGCTGCAACTGGTGCTGCAGCCGCCGATGCTGGCGCGCTGGTTCGGGGTTGATCAGCCCTATGGCGCCCTGCTACGGCGATCATTGAAGCCTGCGGCCCAGCGCCGCTGGCTGGAGCAGCAGTTTCAACAGGTCCTGGGCACGGCACTACCCCAGAGGGTCAGGCACACCCTGCTTCAGGCCAGACGCACAAGCTGACCCCAAGGGCCGCATTCAACGGGCAGTCGCGCCCGCCTGCAGGCAGGCGATCAAAAACGCGAGATGGGCCAAGGCCGAGCCGCCGCATCCGGGTGGGCAGCCACAGCTGCCATCAGGCACCGCCACCGCAGCTCCGGTGGCCAGTTCAAAGCGCACCGGTAGACGCTGCAACACCCCCAGCAACGAGATTGCGCCATCGCTGCTGTCGGCCACGATGGCCGCCCTCAGGGCGGACGCCTTGACCGGATCGCTCAGGTCGGCTGACCACCAGCCCAGCTGCCGCTCGACCAGGCCGCGGCCCTGGGGCGTGGCCAGGAACCGTGCCATGGCACCGGTTCTGAGGCCGTACGCACGGGCCATTGCCGCGCGCAGCTCCTGGACCGACCATGACGACCGGGCCAGGTCGAGCTTGAGTCGGCGGTTGGTGATCTGGCCGCTGGTCACAAATTGCTCCAGGGCCGGGCGGTCATCAAGGCCCGCGGCCAGAACGGGCGGCAGGAGCAGCAGGGGTAACAGCATGGCCCCAAGCGGCAACCAGCCCCGCAGCTCCCGACGCACCACCCCTACCACCGGCTCAACCAGCTTCAAAGTGCCAAGTTAAGGGGCCAGGTTGCTGGGGCCGAAAGGCTTGACCCACCACCGCCCAGCGCCAACCCGGCAGAGCGCCCTCCAACGGCCTGACCACACGA
>Ga0172372_10010329_pt1 | contig 11970 bp, 6 predicted proteins | sample LakKiv5m_2_FD_114544 | JGI IMG/M metagenome (GOLD analysis project Ga0172372, IMG submission 114544) | Freshwater microbial communities from Kabuno Bay, South-Kivu, Congo - kab_092012_9.5m | ecosystem: Environmental > Aquatic > Freshwater > Lake | place: Democratic Republic of the Congo...
ACGCGAACACCGCTCATGGAGTCTTCCCGACACGCAGTCCCGCGCCTGAAAGGAACGACATCCATGAGGAACCTCCGTCCAGCATTCGTCCGGCTCGTCGCCGCGACATCCGCCACCACGTTCGTCGCAACGCTCGCTTCACACGCGCTCGCCGGCGCGTGCCCGCCCGCCGCGACCGGTTGCGATCCGACGATCACCATGACCTTTCTCGGCCGCAGCATCAATCTCGGCTACGACGTCGGCGCCACCGAGATCTCCGCGTTCGACCCCGACAACGACCAGATCTTCTCGGTGAACGGCCTCTCGGGCGGCGTCGATGTCTGGGACTTCTCTTCTCCGTCGCTTCCGATCCGGACGCACACGATCTCGCTCGCGCCCTACGGCGTCGGCGCGACGAGCGTCGCCTTCGTCAATGGCTACATCGCCGCTGCGGTCGAGGCGCCCGTGCGGCAGGATCCGGGCAAGGTCGTCTTCATCAAGGCGAACACGCTCGACATCGTGGCCTCGGTCACGGTTGGCGCGCTGCCCGACATGATCTGCGCGACACCCGACGGCACGAAGGTGCTCACCGCGAATGAGGGTGAGCCGAACGCGAGCTACACGGCGAACCCCAACGGCTCCGTGTCGGTGATCAACATCGCTGGAGGTATCCCTTCCGTCACGCAGGCGAATGTCACGACGATCGATTTCACCGGGCTTGCGCAAAGCGCGATCGACCCGCAGATCATCGCGATCGGTCCGGCGACGTCACTCGCCGCCGACCTTGAGCCCGAGTACATCGCCGTTTCCGCCGACAGCACGAAGGCCTTCGTGACCTGCCAGGAGTCGAACGCGATGGCGACCCTCGATCTCGTCACGCTCCAGTTCACGCAGCTGAAGTGGCTCGGCGTGAAGGACCACTCGGTCGCTGGAAACGGACTCGACCCAAGCGACGTGGACGGCGGCAACCTTATCGCCAACTGGCCCGTGTTCGGCATGTACCAGCCCGATTCGATCGCGCTCCTCACCGTCGACGGCGAGCCGTACATCCTCGGTGCGAACGAGGGCGATGCACGCGAGTACACCGCGTACGTCGAGGCCGCGCGCGTGTCGACGCTTGCGCTCGATTCGACCGCATTTCCGAACGCGACCGCGCTCAAGGCGAATGCCGCGCTCGGCAAGCTGAACGTCACCAAGTCGCGCGGCGACATCGATGGCGACGGCGATTACGACATGCTCTACTCCTTCGGCGCGCGATCGATGGCGATCTGGCGTCCCGACGGCTCGCTCGTCTGGGACAGCGGCGACCAGTTCGAGCAGGTCACCGCGGTCGTGTCGCCCACGCGCTTCAACGCGAGCAACACGAATAACACGCGTGACAACCGCAGCGACGATAAGGGGCCCGAGCCCGAGGCGATCACGACGGGAGTCATCGGTGGCCGCACGTATGCCTTCGTCGGCCTCGAGCGGATCGGTGGCATCATGGCGTACGACGTCAGCAACCCGTCGGCGCCCGAGTACCAGCTCTACGTCAACTCGCGCGACTTCAATGTCGCCACAAACACGACCGCCGCCGGCGACCTCGGCCCCGAGGGCGCGATCTTCATTCCGGCTGCGTCGTCGCCGAACGGACGCAATCTGGTGGTCATGTCGAACGAGATCTCGGGCACGCTCTCCGTTTGGGCGGTCGACCCGATCTGCGACACGCCGGGGGATCTCAACGCCGACTGCGTGGTCGACGCGGCCGATCTCGCCGATCTTCTCAGCGCGTGGGGTGCCTGCGGTAAGGGCGCCTGTAACGCCGACATCGACGGCGACGGCGAGGTGGGCGCGGGTGACCTCGCCACGCTTCTCAGCAACTGGGGTTGAGCGCGTCTTGTGATCCTGCGGTGAAGGGCGGCCGCGCCGCATCCTCGCTCGACCCTCGAAGCACCGCACCTTCGTCTCATCTCACGCGTCCCTGTCCCCGGGTCACTTCGGCCCGGGGACTCTCTTTTTGGATTCTCTCTTTTTGCACCAAACTTTTTCCGAACATCCGGGTTCGGGCCGATGCGTCGGTAGAGTCGCCTCCATGGGAAAGACACGCATCGAATTCCTTTGCCGCGAGTGCGGCGCCAATCACCCGAAGTGGCAGGGCAAGTGCCCTGACTGCGGCGCGTGGGACAGCCTCGAGAAGTTCGCGGTCGAGGTCGAGGCCACGAAGCCGGGGGCCGCGCCGATCTGGGGTAGCGGCGACGAGGGTGATGCCGAGCAGCTTGCGCGCGGTGGCATCGGCCGCGCTGTGGCGCTCGGCGAGGTGCCCGAGGCCACCGTTCCGCGCATGGCGACGGGGATTTGCGAGTTCGACCGCGTCCTCGGGGGCGGCGTGGTGCCAGGCTCGGTCATGCTCCTTGGGGGTGACCCGGGCATCGGCAAGAGCACGCTTCTCATGCAGGTCGCCGCGTCGATCGCGGCGAAAGGCGGCGTCGCGCTCTACGCCTCAAGCGAAGAGAGCCCTCAACAGGTGCGCTTGCGTGCCGAGCGGCTTGAGCCAGTCGTGCGCGCCGGCGGCGCGAAGGCGCTCGGCGAGCGGCTACTCGTTCTTGGCGAAACCAACGTCGCCCGCATCGTCGAGCAGGCGCGTCGTGCCAAGGCGTCGATTGTCCTCGTCGACTCGATCCAGCTTGTTCATCGCGCCGACGTCACTGCGGCACCCGGATCGATCGCGCAACTGCGGAGAGCAACGCTCGACCTCGTGGCTCTCGCCAAATCAAGCGGTTGCGCAGTGATCCTCGTGGGGCACGTGACGAAGGAGGGCGCTCTCGCGGGGCCGAAGCTCCTCGAGCACCTCGTCGACGTCGTTCTCGGCTTCGAGGGCGATCGGCATTCCGCCGTGCGCGTCGTGCGCGGCGTCAAGAACCGCTTCGGTTCCACGCAGGAGATCGGCCTCTTCGAGATGCGGGGCGACGGTCTTGCCGAGATCGAATCGGTGCGAGTGCCGCTTGCGGGCGGCCCGCCGGCGCTAGGGTGTGCGTTCGTCGCCACGATGGCGGGCACGCGCTGCCTGCTCGGCGAGGTGCATGCGCTCGTCGCGACTGGTTTCCTCGGCAGCGCCAAGCGCCGCGCGTCTGGGCTCGATTCCAGCAGGCTCGCGATGCTGATCGCTGTTCTTGAAAAGCACGGTGGACTGCGCCTCGCCGATCAAGATGTCTTCGCACAGGCGCTCGGGGGGCTCAAGATCGCGGAGCCAGCGGCGGATCTCGCCGTACTTCTCGCGGTGGCAGGGGCGTTTCTCCAGCGGACGCTGCCGCAGGGAACGGTGGCGATCGGCGAAGTGGGCCTGACGGGCGAACTGCGCACGGTGCCGCACCTCGAGCAACGCGTGCATGAATCGTTGCGGCGCGGGGCACGCGTGGTCTTGGTGCCCGCCTCGGCGAAGGTCAGTGTTCCAACAGTCCGTGGCGATGGCGTCGCGGGCGACGCTGTCGGGGACATTGTGAAAGTTGGCACGATCCAGCGGGCGGTCGATCTTCTCGCTCCACTGCAGCGCGCGATCGGCATGGAGCAGGGCCGGAACCCAGCGCGTGCATCACGCGCGTCCCAACTGGTCGAGCCCGATCCGGCACGCGCTGACACCGTCGGTGCCGCCAAAGGGGCCTTTTCTGGTCCCTCCGACGGCCCTCCTTCCGCCCGTGCACGCCGAGTGTGACGGCGGGTCGGTCACGCCGCAGCGTCTTCGGTCCCCGCAAATCGGCACTTCTGGCCGAGTTTTTGATCGGGAAATCCCTGGCGGACATCGTCCGTAAGTAACTATCCATATTGCACTTACGAAGAAATCGAGCCCCAGCAGGTTCGCCAGACGCTGCCGGGCGACCCCGGCGACTAGACGATTTCCCCTCCAGTCTGTATGGTTCCCGCTCATCATTTAGGCCAGAGTCGGCCGATGATGAAAGACCGTCCGGTCGTGGCCTTTGGTGGTTACGGCAATAGGCGGACGGGTGGATGACGTGGACCATTGAACCTGGTCCCAAAACTAGTACGGAGAGTTTCATACATGAGTCTCACCAAGACCGTCGGCTTCTTCGCCGGTACGACCCTCGCCATCGGTGGCGCGGCCTTCGGCGCCGATCAGAACAACGAGTTCGCCTCTGAGATCGCGAACCTCAAGGCTCAGATCGCTGAGCTCAAGGCTTCGCAGGGCGACACCTGGCTCACCGAGCAGCGCGCGGCCGAGATCCGCGGCATCGTGACCGACGTCCTCGCGGACGCGGACACCCGCTCGAGCCTCCAGGGCAGCGGCGCTGGCGCCGGCTACAACGGCGGCTTCTTCCTGTCGTCGGCTGACGGCAACTACTCGATGAAGCTCAACGTCCTCGAGCAGGTTCGTTGGACCTTCAACAACCGCAACGACGCGACCTTTGGCGAAGATCAGACCTGGGGCTTTGAGAACAAGCGCACCCGTCTGACCTTCGGCGGCAACATGGTCGACTCGACCTGGTCGTACAAGGTCGCCTACTACTTCGCGTACTCGAACGACGTCGAGTTCGACGGCGATTCGCCGGTCCTCGCCGACGCCTACGTCGCCAAGGATCTCGGCAACGGTCTCTCGTTGACCGTCGGTCAGTTCAAGCTCCCCTTCTCGGGCGAGTACGGCACCGACGCCGGCAACCTCCAGTTCAACGACTACTCGACCATCAGCAACGCGTTCGCCGATGGCTACGGCCAGGGCCTCATGTTCACCTACAGCGCTGATGCGTTCCGCGCTGCCGTTGCGTATGTCAACGCCCTCAGAGAGACCAATGCCGAGTTCGACCTTGGCTCGCCGTCCGATGAGTACGCGCTCACCGGCCGCGCTGAGTTCAAGCTCTCGGGCACGTGGGATCAGTTCAACAACGCGATGTCGTTCCGTGGCGAGGAGATGGGCGTCCTCATCGGCGCCGGCGTCAACTGGGCCGACTCGAACACCGCTGGCGCTGGCGACATCTTCGGTGCCACCGTGGACGTCACCGTCGACTTCGGCGGCGCGAACGTCATGGGTGCCTTCTACTGGGACAACAACGACGACGCGGGCGCGGGCGAGAACCCCTACGGCTTCACCCTCCAGGGTGGCGTGTTCGTCTCCGACGACTGGGAAGTCGTCGCCCGCTTCGAGTACGGCGATGCCGATACCGATGCTGACGACAATGGCTTCTCGACCCTGACCTTCGGCGCCAACTGGTACATGGCGCAGAACACCGCGAAGCTCGGTCTCAACTTCGGCTACGCCTTCGACGAGATCGGCGGCGTGTGGGGCGGCGTGGCGAGCGGCAACAACTGGCTCGACGACGCCGATGGCGAAGACGGCCAGTGGCTGATCCAGGCCCAGATGTCGTTCAGCTTCTGATTCGGGCTGGGCCTTGGCCCACCTGACAGAGAATGCATCCACCCATCGGGCACTTCGGTGCCTGTGACAAGAGGCTCAGCCGGCCGCTCCGCAAGGAGCGGCCGGTTTTCCTTTTCCGGCGCGCGACGCGCAACGTCATCGCCGCGAGGAGGAGGTCGCGAAATGTGGTGCAGGTCCTCCATCGCTGCCGATATCCGGACGCTGCGCTTATCCGCAGATCAACCGAAGGAGCAGGCAGGATGCCGACCCATACGCACAGGACGTGCTCTTCTCCCCGCCTTGGCCGCATGCCTGGGCCTCTCTGGACTCCGCTCATGCTGGCGGCGCTGGGTATCGCGGGCGTCGCGCGGGCCGCGGACGTGCCCGCCCAGACGGATGTCGGCGACCTCCTCAAGCGCATCGAGAAACTCGAGGCATCGAACCGCGCGCTCGCGACCGAGGTCGAGACGCTCCGCGCAGGCGATGACGACGCGTGGCTGACTGAGCAGCGCGCCGCCGAGATCCGCAGCATCGTCTCCGATGTGCTCGCCGACAGCGACACGCGAGCAAGCCTGCAGAGCTCGGGGATGACCGCCGGCTGGAACGACGGCTTCTTCCTCATGAGCCCCGACCAGCGGTTCCTGCTCGAAGCGGGCGGACTGCTTCAGGCCCGCTACATCTTCTCGTCGGTGCCGGACGGCGATTCAGGCGTCAACATCGCCAACAACTACGTCGCCGACAACGTCGAGAATCGCTCCGGCTTCGACATGCCCAACACGCAGCTCTGGCTGCAGGGTCACGCGTTCGGTCCGGACTGGCAGTACAAGATCCGCGGCGAGTTCGCCTCAAACGGCGAGGCTGCGCTCGGCCAGTATCCGCTTTCGAACCTCGGTTCGGGATCGGGCGATTTCACGCTGATCGACGCATGGGTGCGCACGCAGCTCACCGACGATTTCGCGCTGCGCGTGGGCCAGTTCAAGCTGCCCTTTGCGCGCGAGCAGCTCGTCGACGCGCAGTACCAGCTCGGCGTGGCTCGCTCGACGATCGTCGAGCACCTCGGCGTCGGCATCTCGCAGGGCGTCGAACTATCGTGGATCTCCGAGGACGTCCGCGCGGCGGTCGCCTACTCCAACGGCGGCGACGACAACGTCTACGGCATCCTCAAGGGCGCGGGAAGCGACCCGATCAACAGCGCCTGGGATGACGACACCGTCGACTGGGCGGCCACCGCGCGCGTCGAGTTCAAGCTTGCCGGGCAGTGGAAGCAGTTCGACTCGATGACGAGCCCGCCGGGCGACGAGTACGCCGTGATGATCGGCGTCGCCGGAAACTTCCAGCAGGGCGACCCGAACTTCGGCAACGACGATTCGAACACCGATCCGAACACATGGCTCATCGGCACCGCCGACATCAGTCTGATGTACGGTGGCGCCTCGATCTTCGGTAGCTTCACCTACTCGTACATGGATTCGAACGCGGCGTTCGTCGAGGGCGGAAACGGCTTCGGAGTACCGAACTTCTTCGATATCGGCGACAGCAGCTCGTGGGGCGCCGTCCTGCAAGGCTCGTACTACTTCCTGCCGAAGTGGGAGGTCTTCGCGCGCTTCGAGTTCGGTCAGGCGTCGATCGACGGCATCAACGACATCACCTCGCCGACGGGCACGAGCTCGCTCTGGAACGACAACAACCTGTCGATCCTGACCCTCGGCGGCAACTGGTACATCGACGGCGAGGATCTGAAGTGGGCCTTCGACGGCGGCATCGCCTTCAGCCCGGTCGACGGTATCTGGTGGAACGGTGAGAACGGCTGGCGCGCCGCAGAGGAAGAGAGCGAGTTCGTCATCCGCACGATGCTGCAGATGTCCTTCTGATCTGCTCCGTTCCGGCCGAACCCGCCGACCGACCAAGTTGACTGGTCGCGGCAGGGCGCCGGACGCTCCCCGAAGCCAGAAACCTCGCTTTCATCGCACACAGACGGCCCGTGGCGTTTCCCGCCGCGGGCCGTTTTCCTACACTCTCCGCTCCCCCAAGGCGCGTGTGCCGTCCTGCGGCCGCGTGCCGCCGGAACGAGCCGAGCCCATGCCCACCGCCACCGATTCGAACGCGCGCACCAACAGCGGAACCTCCGCCGGCGATGCCGCCGCAGCCCCCGTCGTCCACCGCATCGAGGTGCGCCCCCGGCGCGGTCACTCGGATCCGCGCGGCGCGGCGGTACAGCGTGCGATCGAAGGCCTCGGCCTCGCGCGCGCCCCGAAGAAGGTCGAGCACACGGCCGTCTACCTGATCCAGGGCGACCTCTCGTCGTCCGAGCTCGATCGCGTTGCGCACGAACTCCTCGCCGACTGCGTCACCCAATCGGCCGAGATCCACTCGTCGAACGCGCCGGCGAACCGTGCGACGCGCCCGTCCGTCGCCCCCGGAACCGCGATCGTCGAGGTGCATCCCTTGCCGGGTGTCACCGATCCGGCGGCCGAGAGCGTGCAGACGGCGATCAAGGCGCTCACCGGTCGTTCGGTCGAAGTGCGCACCGGCGACCGCTTCGACCTGCAGGGCGTCGATGCCGTCGTCGCGCGCACGGTCGGTGAGCGGCTTCTCGCGAACCACGTCATCCACGCGATCCACACAGAGCCCTACTTCCCGAGCGCGTTTCCCGTGGGCAAGCCCTACGAACTCGCGATCCGTTCGGTTGCGATCACGAAGCTCGACGATGCCGGCCTTGAGAAGCTCTCGCGCGAGGGACACCTCTTCCTCTCGCTCGATGAGATGAAGGCGATCCAGGCGGAGTACCGTCGCCTCGGCCGCGAGCCGCGCGAGATCGAACTCGAGACGCTCGCGCAGACGTGGAGCGAACACTGCGTCCACAAGACGCTCAAGTCGACCGTCCGCTACCGAGAACTCTCGCAGGACCCGGCCTTCGAGGGCCAGTGGTCGCTTTTGGCCGATGCGAAGTCGCGCCCGAACCACGAGGTTTCGGCCGACGGCACGGTGCTCGTCAAGAACCTGCTCAAGTCGACTGTCGCCGCGAGCACGCACGAACTCATGAAGGATGGCATCGACTGGTGCCTCTCCGTCTTCGTCGACAACTCGGGCGTCGTCGCCTTCGACGATGAGCACGCCGTCTGCTTCAAGTGCGAAACGCACAACCGCCCGAGTGCGATCGAGCCCTACGGCGGCGCCGCGACCGGTATCGGCGGCTGCATCCGCGATGTGATCGGCACAGGCCTCGGCGCGAAGCCGATCGCCGCGACCGATGTCTTCTGCGTCGCCTACCCAGATGTCGCCGAGGTGCCGCAAGGATGCCTCGATCCGAAACGCATCCTCACGCAGGTTGTTGCTGGCGTACGTGACTACGGCAACCGAATGGGCATCCCCACCCTCAATGGCGCGGTGTACTTCGATGACAACTATGTCGGCAATCCGCTCGTCTACTGCGGCTGCATCGGCCTCATGCCGCGCAGTTGCGTGAAGGGTGCCACGCGAAAGGGCGACGCGATCATCGCGGTCGGTGGCCGTACCGGTCGCGACGGCATTCACGGCGCCACGTTCTCAAGCGCCGAGCTCACCGACAAGCACGCCGATGAGTTCAGTCACGCCGTCCAGATCGGCAACGCCATCACCGAGAAGAAGGTGCTCGACGCGATCATCGCGATGCGCGACCGCGCAGGTGGGCCGCTCTACCACGGGCTCACCGACTGCGGCGCGGGCGGCTTCTCAAGCGCCGTTGGTGAGATGGCGAGCGAGATCGGTGCAACGGTGCACCTCGAGCGAGCGCCGACCAAGTACGACGGCCTGACACCGACCGAAGTGTGGATCAGCGAAGCGCAGGAGCGACTTGTCCTCGCCGTGCCGCGCGCGAATCTCGGCGAACTCGCCGCGATCTGTACCGACCACGGCGTCGAGTGGTGTGATCTCGGCACCTTCGGCTCGGACGACGGCGATATCGCGCTTCTTTGGAAGGGCACGGAGGTTGGTCGGCTTTCGTGCGAGTTCCTCCACGGCGCGATCCCAATGCCAGTGCGTGAGGCGGTGTGGGATGCGTCGTGGGCTGCGCAGCAGCGTGCGCCGAAGCGTGCACCACGCATCGCGCGCGAGGTCGCGAGCGGTGCAGAAGCGATGAAGGCGCTCGAGGCGCTGCTTTCGCATCCGAACATCGCAAGCAAGTCGTGGATCATCCGCCAATACGACCACGAGGTCCAAGGTTCGAGCGTGCTCAAGCCGCTTGTTGGCGTGCCGGTCGGAAACTCGGGCGGCGGCCCCGGCGATGCCGCGGTCATTCGTCCGAAGAAGAACTCGACGCGCGCACTCGCGATCGGAAACGGTCTTGCGACGGGGATCGGAAGCGACCCGTACGCGATGGCGATCGCCGCGATCGACGAATGCGTGCGCAACCTCGTGTGCGTGGGGGCCGACCCCACGCGCATCGCGATCCTCGACAACTTCTGCTGGCCGAGCTGCAAGGACCCGCGCAACATGGGCGCGCTCGTCCGCGCCTGCGAGGGTTGCTACGACGCCGCGAAGGCCTATCGCACGCCGTTCATCTCAGGCAAAGACTCGCTCAACAACCAGTTCGTGACCGAAGACGGTCGCACGATCCAGATTCCGCCGACGCTCCTGATCTCGGGCTTCGCGCCTGTTGAAGAGGACACGCGCGCCATCTCGATGGATGCGAAATCCGCGGGCTCGCGTCTCGTCCTTGTAGGCAAGACGACGAATCGCCTTGGCGGTTCGCACTTCGCGATGCTTGCGGGGATCACTAGCGCGAAGATCGCGGCACCGAGCCTCGTCGATGGGCCGAAGCACGCCGCGGCGGTCGCGCGCGCGATCCGTGCGGGCGTCGTGCGCTCGGCGCACGATTGCTCGGAAGGTGGCTTCCTCGTTGCCGCGTCCGAGATGGCCTTCAGTGGTGGGCTTGGTCTTACGGTTGATCCGGCCGGGATGCCAACAGAAGGCGACGTGCCGCTCGTCGCCCGGCTCTTTGCGGAGGATGCGTCACGCTACCTCCTCGAAGTCGAGGAGAAGAATCTCCCCGCGCTCGCGAAGGCGCTTGGCGATGCGCCGCACGCGGTCGTCGGCACGTTCGACGCGACGGGCGAACTGCGCGTCGCGGGTGGCACTGCGAAGACCGCCGATCTCGGCCGCGCGTGGTCAGGAGGACTCGCGTGGTAAGCGCGAAGGAATCATCTATGAAGGCCCTCGTCATCACGGCCCCCGGCATCAATTGCGATCTCGAGCTCTGCGAGGCGTTCGAACTCGCGGGCTGCACGGTCGAGAGCGATCTCCTCTCGCGTCTTGCGCGCGACCCATCGCGCATCGACCGCTTCGACCTCATCGGTCTCCCCGGCGGCTTCAGCTACGGGGACGACATCGCCGCAGGACGCATCATGGCCGCGCTCATCCGCGAGTCGATCTACCCGGCACTTGCGGCCGCGATCGCGCGCGGCGTGCCGATGATCACACCGTGCAACGGCTTCCAGATCGCGGTGCAGGCGGGGCTCCTACCCGGACCCGCGGCCGGCGAGGAGTGGAGTTCGACGCCCACCGAGCCGACGGTCGCCCTCGCGCAGAACGCGACCGCGCGCTTCAACGACATCTGGACCACGATGGAAGTCCCCGCCAACACGCGCTGCGTGTGGACGAGCGGACTCCGCATGGACGCCGACACCGCGCTCATGCCGTGCGCGCACGGAGAGGGTCGATTCGTTGCCGACGAGGAGACCGTCGCCCTCCTCGAGGCGAACGGACAGGTCGCGGTGCGCTACGGCGCGTCCGACCACTTCAACGGCTCGATCAACCGGATCGCGGGTATCTGCGATGCAACCGGCCTCGTGTTCGGCCTGATGCCGCATCCCGAGCGCTATCTCCACTGGACGCAGCATCCGCGCTGGACGCGGCTCTCGGCCGCGCAGCGCACGGGTGAAACGCCCGGACTCCAAATGTTCAGGAAGGCCGTCGCGCACGCTGAGGCTGCGCGCACCGTGACCGGAGGAAGACGATGACCGTTGCTCAGAAGACGCTCCGCTGCGCCACGATCGGTGTTGGCAAAATGGGCCGCCATCACGCGCGGCTTTATGCGCAAACCGAAGGATGCGATCTCGTGGGTGTGGTTGATGGCAATCACGAACGCGCCTCGAAGATCACCGAGGAGTGGGGCGGGCACGCGTTCACATCGGTTGCAGAACTCATCGCGCACGGCGTTGATGCAGTGACCGTCGCCACACCAACGGTGACGCACCGCGAAATCGTGGAGCCGTTGCTTGAAGCGGGCGTTGCGTGTCTCGTCGAGAAGCCGCTCGCGCCCGACGTCGCCGAGGCGCGTGCGATCGCCGATACCGCGCGCCGGACGGGCGCGCTCCTGCAGGTCGGGCACGTCGTCCGCTACGACCCGGTGATGGTCGCCGTGCGCGAACTCGTCGCCGCTGGGTCGATCCGACCGCGCTTCATCGAGATCGATCGCGTGAGCCCGATGACGTTCCGCTCGGTCGACGTGGGTGTCGTACTCGACATGATGATTCACGATCTCGATGTGCTGCTCGCGCTGATGGGCTCTGAACCTGAAGAGATCCACGCGAACGCAGTGTGCGTCGTTGGCGAAGCAGAAGATGTGTGCAACGCGCGCTTGGTGTTCCCAGCCGGGAAGGACGGCATTCGCT
>Ga0172372_10010330_pt1 | contig 11969 bp, 9 predicted proteins | sample LakKiv5m_2_FD_114544 | JGI IMG/M metagenome (GOLD analysis project Ga0172372, IMG submission 114544) | Freshwater microbial communities from Kabuno Bay, South-Kivu, Congo - kab_092012_9.5m | ecosystem: Environmental > Aquatic > Freshwater > Lake | place: Democratic Republic of the Congo...
CCTGCCCGCCGTTGACACTGCCGCCCAGAGTGAACATCACACTGCCGTGACCGTGATCGGTGCCGTAGGATTCGTTCTGAACGAGGCGGCGTCCGAATTCGCTGATGACCACGACCGATAATTTATCCGTGTAGCCCGAATCGAGATCAAGATAAAAATTGGAAAGCCCGGAGGCAAGGCTGCCAAGCAGGTCTGCCATGTAGCCGCCTTCGCGGTCATTCTGATATTCGTGCGTATCCCAGCCGCCAAAGTCCACTGCGGCAACGCGCAGACCGGCATCCAATTTGATCATTTGCGCGACGGTCTTTAGCTGAACTCCAAATTCATCGTCATTGTAAAATGCGCCGTTGGACGGCTGGTACTCACCACTCGTTAAAGGGCTGACGATATCGAGTGCGTCCAGAGTTCTTGCGCCGGCGCGGTGTATGAGCGAGTCTCCGCTTTTATATAACTGCCGCAAGGCTTTTTGCTGCGAGGCGGCTAACCCGTTGTCCCATTGCGAGAAGTCAGCGGGCGTGCTCAAACTGACAGTGGGTGTGAAGTTCAACAAAGAGGTCGGTTGACCGGATGTGGAGAGCACCGGCAAAATGGAGGAGATGCCCTGACCCTGCAGGTGGCGTGTGATCCACCCTGAGGTTGTGTTCTTCATGCCGGGAGTGCCAAGCTCAATGAACTCCTGCGCGTCGAAGTGACTGCGTGTGTCATGGTCGAGTCCCACGGCGTGGATCACTCCCGCTTTGCCGGCTTGGTACAGGTCAAAGAGCGGCGACATGGACGGATGCAGCCCAAACTGGTCATTGAGCGGCAGCAGGTCTGAGATCTTGATATCGGGGCGGGACTTTTCGTAAAAACCGCGGTCACTGCCATCACGCGGAGGGACCACGTTCAGCGCATCCCAACCGCCGCGCAGGAAGACCACCACCAGAGTGTCTGCTGGGTTGTCCTGTTTGGCAAAGGCGAGATTGGTCAGCTTTGCGCCAGCCATTGAAGCGATGGCGGCGGAACAGCCTTGAAGGAATTGTCGGCGGGGAAAAGTTTTCTTTGGCATGTTTACTTCCATTGGAACTCGGGGCTCATCAGGATCACTTCAACCATGGCAGGCAGGACGTATTGAACGTGATCGTCCGGCAATGTTTCATCTGCGCCGTATTCTTGCGCCATCACAGCCGCGATGGCTGCGCGTCCTTCATCAGATATCGCCCTGCCGAGCAGGCGCGGGATCCAGAAATCTGCGAGACCGTTCGCGGTGCGGATCTCGACCGGTGTTTGCCCGTACACATCGGTTTGCATGGTGCGACCCTGGTCATCGTCCATCCAGTTGTCTGCGATGCCGACAGCCATGTTCCAGCGATACAAAATTGACATGGAATTTGCCCACGCTTCTTTCACATCGGGATATCCATCGGGCGAACGGCGCTCGAAGATGGGCTGACCCATCATGCCGATCAGCCATGAGACTCCGCTCGGCACACGTGTGAAATTGGAGTTGAGCGCGCGCATCATCGAGTATGCCGCTTCCTGCGGACGTTTGATCTTGTTACCCCAGCTTTGTTTGAACTCTGCCGAGAGCAGAATGGTTTCCATCACGCGTTTCAACTGGTCTGGCGCGGAGCGGAACTCCATAAAGGTGGCGGCGGCGGCCTGCACAACAGAATCAGGCGGAACGTCTGCAATGAAGCGGCGGCATAACTTCCGCGCGATGTGCCTTGCTGTGCCCGGGTGATTCGCGAGCAGGTCGAGCACGTCCATCCCATCTTTCATATCAGGCTGATCGGCTTCGATGTACCTGCCGAGCACGAGCTTGTTGAAGCGGTCATGCCAGGGTTTGAAGTAAATGAAGTTGCCGGTCTTTTCGATGCCGTCTTCCCATTCGCCGAGATCGTCATCGATGCGCCAGCCGGTGAGGCAGCGCGCCGCTTCGTAAACGTCATTATCAACATAGCCGATGGCGATGCCGTCCGCGTCTTTCTCGACCGAGTTCGGGTCGCGGACTCCCAAATAGTTTTCTGCGCCGAGCGTGTGCAGCTCAAAAAGTTCGCGCGCAAAATTTTCGTTGGGGCCGGCGTCGCTGCTGTTATTTTGATTGAGGTAATACAGCATGGACGGATGCTTTGCGACTGCTTCGAGCATTTGCCTAAAATTGCCGAGCAGGTTGGCTCGCAGCACATCGCGGTTGTACGAGACAAGCAGCGGAACGCCATCATCCTGCCAGAAGAAAATGTTGAAGTGGTTATGCCAGAAATCGGCGAGCACTTCCACGAGCTGCTTTTTGCTGAACACCGCGCGCAGGATGGTGGCATCGACAAGTTCGTAGGCGGGTTTGCTGTACCATTCCCAGTAGGTATCGTCATTGGAGTCGTAGGGATTGCTGGCGATGTGGTCGGCGTACAACTGTTCATGGGTTTTGTGCAGGGTTTCAAACCCCGCCGCGTTGTAGCGTGTTTCAAAATCCGAGTCGTCGATCGAGTCGGGATTTAATTGCTGGTTCACATACGCTTGCAGACGTTCATCGTCTGTTCCGCCGAGCGCAAGAAAAGAGTCGATATCGCCGGGGCGAATCCCAAAGCTCATGCGGCTGAGCGCGATGATGGGCAGCGCCACCAACGGCGGCGGGGCGGCGGTGGGCTCGATCGGGAGATTTATCTGCCCGGTCGGAATCTCAACCGGACCCGGTGTTTGCTCATCGGGAGCGCAGGCGGCAAGCAGGGAAGTCGCGGCGAACGTCCCGCTTAGCCGTAGAAAATCCCTACGGGTGAAATTGGATCTTTGGGGAGTGGTCATGGTCACCTCATTAAAGAATGTTCTGATTGTACTTGGCCTTTTTTCATCCCCCAATCACACGAAAGTGCCAACCGTTAAACTGCAAATGTTTCTCGGAACGACCGGGCTGTCTCTTCCTTTACCTGTTCCATCGAAGGCGCAGGGGTTAGCAGGTCTGCCAGTGAGACCACAGGCTCGTTCAGCCCGCAGGCGATGATGCCATCCCAATACTCCATGTCTGGGTTTACGTTCAAAGCAAAGCCGTGACGCGAGACTCCGTTCACATCCACCTTGATGCCGATGGCGGCGATCTTGGCTGGCTTTTGGCGATCTTGCGGTTTGCAGCGCGGACATCTCGAGTACACATCTGCCTGCACCCACACTCCGCTCATCCCTGACCGTTGACCTGCTCCGATCCCGAAGCGCATCAGCATCCCGATCAGAGTTTCCTCCAACCTGCGGACATAACCCACATAATCAGCTTCAGGGAGTTTGTTGCCGGTGTTGATCCTGCCAAGCGGAAAGAGAGGGTAGCCCACCAACTGCCCGGGTCCGTGATACGTGACGTCTCCGCCGCGATCCACCCAGTGCGTGGCAATGCCTTTTTGCTTTAGTTGATCTGCGCTCCAAAGCAGGTTTTCGGCGTGACCTTTTCTTCCAAACGTGTACACGTGGGGATGTTCAAGTAACAGCAGGGTTGGCGGACGTTTCCCCTCTGCGATCTCTGCCGCGTATTCGTTCTGCAAGTCCCATGCAGTTTTGTAATCAATCAGTCCGAGGTCTTGGATTTCGATAGACATAACAATAAATGGGTTGAGTTTCACACATCATGTTTTAAGTGATGCGTGAAATGTGATGCGCGATTATCCAAAAAGTCTGCGGTACAGGTCAGACTCCAGCAACCCGTTCGGGTCGCAGCGTTTTTTTAATTTTCTAAATTCGGCCACGGTCTTCTCGCCGTAAAAAGCCTGCGCGGTCTCAGTGGAAGTTTCGCTGTTCTTGGCAAAGTAAAACCTTCCGCCCGCTTGCAGCACGATCTTGTCAAAGTCTTGCAGCATGGAACTCAAGCGCGCGCGGTTGCCGCTCGTCACTTTGAAATCCATTGCGAGCGAGAAACCGTCCACGGCGTGGGTGAGCAGGAATTTATCGGGGCGGTGACGTTTGGTCACACCCAGGTAGGTTGGCAGGTGATTCTTGTGCGAGAGTTGGATGATCTCGGTCCACGCGGCTTCGGCGGTTTCCTTCGGCACAAAAGATTGATACTGGATCAACCCGCTGCGTCCGTAGGAAAGCTCCCAGTTTGGAACGTAGTCCAAAAGAAAATGGAAGGCTGCATGCGATTGGCGGAAGGTGTGCTTCCGAATGGATGCGATATATTTCGCAGTGTTCACCCCCCATGTGCCAAAATTGTTCATGAAGGGCGACATGAAGTAGTGCAGAAGAGCCTTGGGAAATACGCCGAAGATATACGGCGGTAGGATTTGATTCTTGATCTTCATCGTTTCGCGCGGATTTGGATCTTCGCCTTCGTGCAGGTATCTTGCCGCATGGATCTGTCCGCGACCAAGCGATTTGCCTTTCGCGAGACCATCCATCCAGCCGACGATGTAATCATTGTGAGGCGCGCCGTCCAGTAGTGCGGAGAGCTGTCCGTGTAGGTTGGGCACGGGGTAGGCGTCCACGGTCAAAAGTCCGGAGTGGATGCGCTTCATTTGAATTGTCACAGAAGTGAAAATGCCCAACATCCCAAGCCCGCTGATCATGGCGTGGAACAGATCCGCGTTCTTTTTAGGTGAACAGGTTACCTCGGCGCCGGTGGGCAGAATGGCGGTGAACTCAACCACATGCTCGCCAAAGGTTCCCATTTTGAAATTGTTTTTGCCGTGAATGTTCGCGCTGAGACATCCCCCCAAAGTTGTTTTCATGGTGCCAGATACAACAGGCGGCCACCAGCCATCGGGTTCCACCTTTTGCCAAAGCTGTTCGAGCGTGGCGCCCGGCTGGGCGGTGACCAGCCCGGTGGATTTATCCCAGCGGGTGATGGCGTTCATGCCGCGCATGTCGAGCACGATGCCGCCGCTGACCAGCGCCGCATCGTTGTAGCTGCGTCCGGCTCCGCGTGCAGTGACTTTCAGTCCCGCCTTTTTTGCATACTCAAAAACTTCTGTGATCTCTTCGGGGATGTTGATTTGGATGAAGTACGCCGGCGCGCTGTGCGAGTGGCCGAAGTTTTCCAGTTGGGTGAAGCTTTTTGTGATGTTCATTTTGACTTACCATGCAAATGCTTCGGTTTCCCGAAGCATTTGATTAGAAACTAAGACGGCGGAAGATAAAGGACGGGATGTGACGGATGACAAGCATGATCAACTTCCAGATGCCCGAAACGTAAATGGTCTGCTTGCGTTTCTTCATCCCATCCCAGATCATGTCTGCGGCGACATTGGGTTCGACCGCGAACAAGAGTTTCTTTACATTGTTGAGCGTGGGGGGAGTCTTGACGAAGCCCGGCTTGACGGTGAGCACGTTCACGCCGTGGCGGGTGAGCCGGTTGCGGAGCGCCTCGAGATAATTGGTGAGCCCTGCTTTGGACGCGTTGTAGCCGGGGTTGCTCACACGTCCGCGATCACCGGCTACAGAAGAGATGCCGACGATCTGTCCGCCTTTGGCATTTTGAAAGAGCGGTGCGACCGCACCAGTCCATGCCATTGCGCCGAGCAGATTCACCTCAACCATCTTGTGGTCTTCGGCAAAATTGTACTCGTCGATGGCGGGGAAGTAGATCACACCGGCGATGTAAACCAGCGTATCGATCCCGCCGAGGTCGGCGATGATGCGGCGCAGGGTGTCGGGCACGGAATTGTATTTTGTTACGTCGTGTTCGTAGGTCAGTGCGCGGGTTTCGCCCGAAATTTTATTGATGTCATCGCACAGGGTTTGCAGGGATGCCCGATCCCGGTCCACGAGCGCGATGGAGAATCCCTCGCGGGCAAGTTTGCGGGAGAGGGCAGCGCCGATCCCGCCGGAAGCGCCGACTACGATCGCCCGCTTGCGGGGATTGAGTGGTGTTGCTTGAACGGTCTTGGATGTGTTGGACACAAAATTCCTCATAAAAGGGAGATGAATATTATTCTAACACAGACTATTTTTCGGCTGAATTGGGCAAAATGAAAAAAAGAGCACAGGTTTGCCTGTGCTCTCGCGGATTTTTATGCGGGTTGTTTCTTCAATAACCCCAAAAAATGTTTTCGAAATTTCGATACCTTCGGCGAGACAACCGCCATGCAATACGGCTGGAAAGGGTTGCGCGCAAAGTATTCCTGATGATAATCTTCGGCAAGATAAAAATCCTTAAGCGGCTCGACCTCCGTAACGATCGGGCTGTTCCAGATTCCCTGGGCATTCAACTCGCGGATGAGAGTCTCTGCGGACTCTTTTTGCTCAGGGGTATGGTAGTAAATTCCCGAACGGTATTGCGTGCCGACATCCGCACCCTGACGGTTGAGCGTGGTTGGGTCGTGAATGGCAAAGAAGACGTTGAGAATATCGCGGAACGAGATCACGGCCGGGTCAAAGGTGACCCGCACCACTTCCGCGTGACCCGTGTCTCCGCCGCACACATCACGGTAACTTGGGTTTGGAACATGCCCATTGGCATATCCTGACTCCACAGAGATGATTCCCTTCGCTTCGTCGAACACGGCTTCAAGGCACCAGAAGCATCCGCCGGCAAGGGTTGTGGTTTCGTAAGAGTTGCTCATGATAAATTCTCCTGTTCAAATGATTTCGGCTCGACATCTTCCAGACGTTTCCAAAGGCAAAAATATTATTAAGGAAAGATAACAGTTTATGCAAAACGACCGCCGGTAGGCGGTCGTTTGTGATTTGATTTCTTTATCTCATTCCCGAAACTGTGATCAACCCGTTCGAGACATTAACATTCATCACCTGCAGCCCCGGTGACTGTTGTGCGATCTTATCCAGAATGAACTGATTGAGCCAGGTTTCCATCTGTGAGACCAGCACGCCGGGCAGAAGCTGTGTGCCGATCTGGATCGACTCGATTTGAAAGTTTGGATTTTTGTTCGAGTCAATTCCGAGTCCGCCCGTGATCAGCGCGGATGTGGAATTCGTTGTGCCGTTCACCATGCACCAAAGTTGGATCTGGTCATTTTGCAAGTAAACATGCATATCGCTGAACGGCAGGTCGGGAGTGTTCTGTACTTCCAACGCCAGCCATGACGTCAACTGCTTTTCGGTAAGCGTGACAGAGGAAAGTGACCCGGGCTGAGGGAGCGCTTTTTCAAAGGCGGTCATCGCCTCGAGAGCAGTGGACTCAGAAGGAACCATTTGCACGCCGGGACGTTCGGGCGCGCCTTCCAACCCGCTCTCGGCGTTATCCACTGCAAAACTGATCAACGCATCCACAAGCGGCGCGTACTGCGGATATTGGGCGCTGATCCTGGCTCGCGTTTGTGACGCCACATCGCCGCTGACCGCGCTGCCGGCGTACAGGGTCGGGGTGGCGATCGTCAGCAGGCTGGCAACCGCAGAGGATGGAGTATTGCGGGCCACCACAAAGGATGTGCTGCCCAATACCAACACCAGCGCCGCGAATATCCCAAATCCGCGCATGAACGTCCGCGATGGGCGGGCGGATGGATTCGGTTGATTGGCGATCAAAAGGTTTTTGGGAATTGTCTTGCCCGGGAGTTTGATCCGCGTCAGCCCGATCTTTGCCTCGGCATTATTCGGGTTGAGCTTAAGCACACGCTCGTAACAGGCGGTCTTCTGCTCCGGGTCTTCCAGGATGCGTGCCATCAACATCCACGCGGCTTCTTCTTCGGGATATTTCGCCAGGAAATCTGACAGATACTTTTTTGCCAGTTCCCGATTGCCGCGTTGGAAGGTGTAGTCTGCTTGCTTGAGTAGTTCTTGTTTTGTCATGATAAGCGTTGGGGCACAGCAATGCCGTGCCCCAACATAATTAATTTACAGACTTGGTTCCGCGAGTTTTTCGCTCAGTTTATTGAGTACCAACTCGCCGTCATCGTTGACTTCCACTTTGACAGAGTCGCCGTTCAGGAACTCGCCGCCGAGCACACGGTCAGACAACGGGTCCTCCACCTTCTGCTGGATGACGCGGCGCAGCGGGCGCGCGCCAAACTCTGCATCGTAGCCTTGTGAAGCAAGCAGCGAAAGCGCTTCGTCGGAGGCGGTCAGCACGATCTGGTGATCCTTGAGGCGTTCCGAGACCTTGAACAATTCGAGCGAAACGATCCGCTGGATGTCTTCCTTGTTGAGCGAGCGGAAAATGACGATGGAATCCATGCGGTTGATGAATTCAGGGCGGAAGGCGCGTTTGAGCGACTCGTTGAGGCGCTTGCGCATATCATCGTAGGAAAGTTTTTCCTCGGTGGCTTCATCGCGTTTGAGAGAAAAGCCGAGCGAGGTCTGGTTCTTGATCATGTCCGCGCCGATGTTGGAGGTCATGACGATGATCGCATTGCGGAAATCCACTTTGCGACCCTTTGCGTCGGAGAGGTGACCCTCTTCCATGATCTGCAGCAGCATATTGTGGACTTCAGGATGAGCCTTTTCGATCTCATCGAAGACGACGATGGAGTACGGGCGGCGGCGCAGGGCTTCGGTCAATTGACCGGCATCTTCGTAGCCCACGTATCCGGGAGGAGCACCCACTAGGCGGGCGGCGGTATGACGCTCCATGAACTCAGACATATCCAATTGAATGGCGGCTTCTTCACTGCCGAACATGAACTTGGCAAGTGACTTGGTCAACTCGGTCTTGCCCACGCCTGTGGGTCCGAGGAACATGAACGATCCGATGGGACGCTTCGGGTCTTTGAGGCCGGCGCGTGCGCGGCGCACGGCGCGCGAGATGGCCACGATCGCATCTTCCTGACCGACGATTGAACTGCGAAGCTCATCTTCCATCTTGAGCAGGCGCTGTGATTCGGCTTCAGCCAACTGCATGAGCGGCACGCCGGTCCACATGGATACGACTTCGGCGATATCTTCTGCTGAAACTACGGGGCTGTTGGCACGGTCCCAGCCGGTGCGCAGACGTTCGATCTGCTGACCGAGATCTGTCTCGCGCTCTTCCCATTCCTTGATGTCTTCCGAGTTGCCTTCTTCTTGAGCGAGAGTGCGGTTCTGGCGCGCCTGCCGCAGTTGACCAAATAGATCTTTGGCATGTTTCGCGGCGGGACTCTTGTACATGCGCACGCGCGAGGAAGATTCGTCGATCAGGTCGATAGCCTTGTCGGGCAAAAATCTTTCGGTCACGTAGCGCGAGGAGAGATGCGTGGCGGCTTCGAGCGCCTCGTCAGAAATGACAAGGTGGTGATGCTCTTCGTATGCGCCGCGGATGCCCTTGAGGATCTGAATGGTCTCCTCTTCAGAGGGTTCGTCCACCTGCACCGATTGGAAGCGGCGTTCGAGCGCGGCATCCGATTCGATGTGCTTGCGGTACTCGTCGAGGGTGGTCGCGCCGATGACTTGCAATTCGCCTCGGGATAGGGCGGGCTTGAGGATGTTCGCCGCGTCCACAGAGGAGCCGGCGGCTCCCGCTCCGACGAGCATATGAACCTCGTCAATGAACAGGATCGCGCCCGATTGCTTCAGCTCGTCGATGATACGCTTGAGTCGTTCTTCGAACTGACCGCGGTACATGGTGCCCGCGACAAGCGAACCTACATCCAATTGGAGTACGCGCTTGTTCATGAGCGGGGCGGGGACGTCGCCGTCGATGATGCGTTGGGCGAGACCTTCCACGATGGCGGTCTTGCCGACGCCCGGTTCACCGATCAGGGCGGGATTGTTCTTGGTGCGGCGCGCCAAAATTTGAATGACGCGTTCGATCTCTTTTTGACGACCGATGACCGGGTCGAGTTTTTTCTCTTCGGCTTTTGAGGTCAGGTCGCTGGCGAGTTGATCGACCAGCGGGGTCTTGGGGTTGTTTGCCGCGGCGCCGCCCTTGCCCGGTTGTGGGCCGGCAGGCGTCGGGGAGGAGGATGCGGATTCGTTGAGGACGCGGCGGGTCTGCCGGCGGATCTGATCTGCGGTGACGCCGAGGCGGCGCAGGACTTCCATTCCAGTGGATTCGACACGGATCAACCCAAGCAGGATGTGCTCAGTGCCGATGTAGTGATGCCCCAGACGGCGGGCTTCTTCAATGGCGAATTCAAGAACCTGCTGGGTTTCTGGCGCAAGCTCAATGTGGCTGGGGTCGAAGCTGGCCGATGTGCCGGTGACGCGCTGCACGACTTCGCGAACACGTTCGGGGGTCATGCCGAGGTCACGCAGTACGCGCCCTGCAACGCCGCCTTCTTCATCCATGAGTCCGAGGATGAGATGCTCGGTGCCTATGCTGTTCTGGCGGGCCCGCTCTGCTTCTTGATGCGCGAGGCTGAGTACACGCCTTGCTCTTTGTGTAAATCTTTCCATTCCGGCCATATTATTCTCCTGATTATTAAGGCATTGTACCAAAAAGCGGGACAAGTCGACGTTGGAAAAAGGTTAGAATTTTTTGCAGGCGAAGCATTGATAACAAATCGTTCTGCAATTGATTCCCTGTTATCCCCATTCACTTGAATCTTACTGTATGTTTGCCTGTACAAAAGGTCAGGTATGTGAAATTCCCCGTTTTTGGATGAAAAAAGCCCAAAACCGGGCTTTTTCATTTTCGTTATTTTTTTGCCTGCGAGGATCGTGGAATTTTCAATTTCGCTGTTTTAGCGATTGTCGCCGTCTCCCTGGATTTTTCCGCGGGCTTGCCTGTCTAGCAGTTTGGCAATGTTATATTCTGCGATCTCATCCAGCGAGAGATCCAGTTCGGTGGCGACCTGCGCCAGATACCAGAGTACGTCGCCCAATTCAGCTTTGAGGGCTTCGCGGGTTTCGGGGTTGATCTCGCCGCCCTTGTCGCGGAAAACCTTTTTGATCTTGCCTGCCACTTCGCCCGCTTCGTTGACCAGCCCCAGGGTGGGGTAGACCACTCCATGCCCAATGGCCGGGTATTTTGCAGTGCCGCGTGATTTGGTTTGGTAGTCGTTAAAGTTCATGTAAGATTCCTCGTGAGTTAATCGTTGATGGCATTTGCCAATTGTCTCCACCATTCATCTTTTTCACCGGGGACGAATGGGCTGTACAGCGTGAGGCGGTCTGCGATCCCGTTGAAGCGTTTCTTCAGATCCTCTGCGAGTTTTTCCTGGGTGGTGACGAGACAAAACTCGTTCAACATTTCGTCGGTGATGAGCATGGGCATTTCAGCCCACTCGCCTTTGGCGGCGAAGCCCGAGAGCTGCTGCGCGGTTTCGCTCCAGCCGTGCAGGTCCATCACAGATTGATAGGAAGGCGTGGAGGCGTAGAAGGCGATCTGCATCCGCGCGAAGGCTTGCTCTTCAGGAGAGGTCGCCACGAATGGGCTCATTGAAATGGTGATGTCTTTGCGGCTCCTGCCTGCTTTTTGCAAGCCTTCTTCCATCGCTGGGAGAATGACCTCGTTCATGTAGCGCGGACTGTTGAACGGGTGGGCGTGGAAGCCTTCGCACATTTCTCCCGCCAGTTTGGCCAGCCCGGTATTGACGCCGGCAATGTAGATGGGAATGTTCGGGTGCTCGATGGCGCCGGGGTTGAAGAAGGGCGACATGAGGGTCGCTTTGTAATACTCGCCGCGGAAATTTAATTTCGTGCCGTTCTGCCAGCAATCCCAAAATGCGCGGATGACTTCGATCTGCTCGCGCAGTTTTCCCGTCACTGACTCTGGCCATACCATGCCGAACCGCCGTTCAATGTGAGCCTTGACCTGGGTGCCCAGCCCGAGGATAAATCTTCCGCCAGACTGGGAGGAGAGATCCCAGGCGGTGTAGGCGAGGTTGGCGGGCGAGCGGGCAAACGAGACCGCGATGGCTGTGCCGAAGCGCAGAGTCTGTGAATGTTCAGCGATCAATGTGCAGGGCAGAAAGGGATCGTGTTGAGTTTCCTGAGTCCACAGGGCGTCGAATCCGATCTCCTGCGCAGACTTCGCAATGGCGGGGACATCCTTTAGTTGAATGGGCGGTAGTGCGGCATCTAGTTTCATTTGTCAGTCTCCGGAGAATGGAGAATAGAAGGCTGTGGGCAAATCGCTTGTTCTATTCTCTGGTTATCTATTCACTTAATAGATACGCCATGATCCAATTAGTGGTGGC
>Ga0172372_10010331_pt1 | contig 11968 bp, 12 predicted proteins | sample LakKiv5m_2_FD_114544 | JGI IMG/M metagenome (GOLD analysis project Ga0172372, IMG submission 114544) | Freshwater microbial communities from Kabuno Bay, South-Kivu, Congo - kab_092012_9.5m | ecosystem: Environmental > Aquatic > Freshwater > Lake | place: Democratic Republic of the Congo...
CCCACGCGCTGTCTGGCTGGGCGTGGCAGTCATCACGGTGCTAGGGCTGCCCGCAGCGCTCGACACAAGAGTGCTCGAGCGCATGGATGCTGTGTTTGGTGGGGTGTTGCTGATTGTCGGTGGTCTCCTGCTGGCGTTGTTGCTGGGCTGGGGATCCCCGGGACGTCTGCGTCAGGACCTGCAGGCCTCGGGGACGCCACCGGCGCTGGTGGGCAGTCTGCTGTGGTTGCTGCGCTGGGTGTCACCCAGTGCCATCAGCATCGGTCTGGTGATTTCACTGGTCGATCTGGCCCGCAGCTGGGGCGAGGGCTGACTGACCCAATGACGACCCAATGACGCCCCAAAGATTGACCCAAGGATGGAGGCCATGATTGTTGCCATGCCTTGGCATTGATTGCATGTCATCAGTGGTCAGGGGGGGTGATCCAACCGCAGGATCAGCTCACTCGACCCGCTTGCCCTGGCGTGTGCCACCGGTTTCTGGACCCCTACCGCCAGGCTGGGATCCGGCAAGCGTGGTCTCAGCGTCTGCGGCCCAGGTGGGCTTAACTGACCCCAGTTGCACCAACGCCTGTGTCTGCCCTGCCTGGCTGGCTGCGACGCTGGAACTTCATTGAGCGGGCCCGCCACGAGCGCACGCTCTGGGATGCTTTCGAGCGGGGCGAGCCGATCGAGCAACAGGTGGAGCAGTGCCGTGCCGCCGTCGAGGCGGGCGATCAGGGCCGCGCTTTCGAGCTCGAGGTCTGGACCACCACGCTGGTGCGCATCCGCAGGATTGAGAAGCTGATGCGCCAGCCCCCCGAGCAGCGCTGATGCGCGCTCAGCGCCTCAGCCAGTCGGTGAGCCCACCGGGTTTGTCGATCAGCTCGATGCCGGCCGCCAGCAGCCGGGCGCGGATCTGATCGGCGTTTGCAAAATCTTTGGCCGCCTTGGCGGCGCAGCGCTGGTCGATCAGGGCGTTGATCTCGGTTTCGGAGAAACCTTCGGCTGCGGCAGCTGCGCGCGCGGCCGGCGCGTTGGCTTCGCCCTTGAGTCCAAGGACGCCAGCCAGCTCTTGCAGCAGGGCGGCCCGCCGCGCCATGGCGGGCGTCTGCCTCTGCTCGGCAGCGGCCCCGTCTCCCCGCTCGATGCGATTGGCCAGCGCCCGCAGCGGTCTGGCCAGCTCAAACAGCACCGCTGTGGCGGCCGCGGTGTTGAGGTCGTCGTCCATGGCGGCGATGAAGCGCTCGCGTGCGGTGCTGAGCGCGGCGGGCAGTGGCGGTTCGCCCTGGGGCTGGGGCGTGATCGCTGCATGGGTCGAAGGCGCGCTGCCGCTGCCTGCGATCAGCCCCAGCGCGGCGTTGAGCCCCTGCCAGCCGGTGGCGGCTGCGTCCAGGGCCTCGGCGGTGAAATCGAGTGGTTTGCGGTAGTGGGCCTGCAGCACGAACAGCCGCAGGGTCATGGGGCTGACGCCGCTGGCCAGCAGGGCGCGGATGGTGGTGAAGTTGCCGAGCGATTTGCTCATCTTTTCGCCATCGACGTTCACCATGCCGTTGTGCAGCCAGATGCGCGCCAGCGGTTGGCCGGTGGCGGCTTCTGACTGGGCGATTTCGTTCTCGTGGTGGGGGAAGACCAGGTCGGCGCCACCCAGGTGAATGTCGATGGTGTCGCCCAGCTCCTGGCGCACCATCGCCGAGCACTCGATATGCCAGCCCGGCCGTCCCGCTCCCCAGGGCGAGTCAAAGCTGGGCTCGCCTGGCTTTGCACGTTTCCAGAGTGCAAAGTCGAAGGGGTGCCGCTTCCGGGCTTCTTCGGCGGTGGCGGTGCGGCCGCTGGCGCCCTGTTGCTGCTCGGCCAGATCGCGGCCGCTCAGCTTGCCGTAGCCCTGCTGCTTCATGACGGCGAAATAGACGTCGCCATCGGCGCAGTAGGCCGCACCCTTGGCTTCGAGCTCCTGAATGAGAGTGCGGATGCCGTCGAGGCAGCGGGTGGCCCTGGGCATGCGGTCGGCCCGCAAAATGTTCAGCGCATCCATGTCGGCGTGGAACGCCTCGATGTTGCGTTCGCTCACCGCCTCCATGCTGCTGCCTTCGGCGGCGGCGCGGCCCAGGATTTTGTCGTCGATGTCGGTGAAGTTCTGCACGAACGTCACCGCGTAGCCGCGCCAGATCAGGTAGCGGCGCAACACATCCCAGTTGATGTAGCTGCGGGCATGGCCCAGGTGACACAGGTCATAGACCGTGACTCCGCAGCAGTAGATCCCAACGTGACCGGCCACCAGGGGCTCAAAGGGCTCAACGCGGCGGGTCAGGGTGTTGGTGAACCGCAGGGTCACAGGGCCGGTGCCAGCATGAAGGAGCCACCGTAGAGGGCAGCATGAAGCCGCCGTTCTGGGGCCATGCCATGGTCCGACTACGCCCGATCCTGGTCGCGCCGCTGGCGCTGCTCGCCGTTGGTATGGCTGGCCTGCTGCCTTCGGCCGCGGGCCAGGCGACCAGCCCCCAGCTGGTGCTGCGGCCCGGCGGCGAACGCTTTGCCAGCGGCGACCCGATCTGGTGGCTCGAGCTGCGGCAGGGTCAGCGGCAGCTGGGCCGATGGGCCGCCGCATCCGGCCTGAAGCAACAGCAGACCGCCGATCGGCGCTGGAGCCCGGGCAACGGTGCGCCCTTGCCCATCGGGGCCTATTCGGTGGGACGACCGGAGCCCTGGGGCCGCGATCTCTGGATCGATCTGCAGCCCCTGTTTCGGACCACCCGCAGCGCCCTGGGGATCCACAACTGTTTCCCGGGGGTCGGCGGCATCTGCCTGCCCGATCGGGCTCAGTTGAATGAGCTGGCCGCGCTGATCAGGCGCCATGGCGTTCGCCGCCTCGAGGTGCTGAGCCGCTGAAGCTGCCGGCGGGCGGCTACTTGGCCTCCATCCAGTTGGGGCCGACGCCGGTCTCGACCAGCAGCGGCACCGTCAGGGTGACGGCCCGCTCCATGGTGCACTGCACCAGCTCGCGCACCTCTGGCATGGCGGCCGGCTCGGCTTCGAGCACCAGTTCGTCGTGCACCTGCAGCAGCAGCCGGGCCGGTAGCCCGGAGGTGGCCAGCGCGGCGTGCAGCTGCACCATGGCCAGCTTGATGATGTCGGCCGATGAGCCCTGGATTGGCGCATTGGCGGCCGCCCGCAGCTGCTGGGCCTCCATGCCGGCGCGACGGGCTGACTCGAGATCGAGCGTCAACGGATCGGAGCCCAGCAGCCGGCCCAGGCCAGCCGGGTCAAAGGCAAAGGGCCGTCGTCGCCCCAGCAGCGTCTCGACATAACCGCGACTCAGGGCCAGCCGCTCCTGCAGCTCCAGAAAGGCAAACACCTTGGGATAGCGCTGTTTGTAGCGCTGCAGAAACTCCTTGGCCTGGGCCTGGCTCACGCCGGTTTCGCGGGCGAAGCGCTGGGCCCCCATGCCGTAGATCACCCCGAAGTTGATCGTTTTGCCCAGGCGCCGTTCGTCGCTACTGACCGGCTCAGCCTCGGCCTTGTCGAGCAGCAGCCGGGCGGTGAGCCGGTGCACATCGTCGCCCTGCTGGTAGGCGTTGACCAGGACCTCTTCGCCCGAGAGGTGCGCCAGGATGCGCAGCTCGATCTGCGAGTAGTCGGCGCTTAGCAGCTGCCAGCCCTCCTGGGGCAGAAACGCTTTGCGGATCCGCCGCGAGAACTCGGTGCGCACCGGAATGTTCTGCAGGTTGGGGTTGCTGCTGCTCAGGCGCCCGGTGGCAGTGACGGCCTGGTTGAAATCGGTGTGGACCCGACCGGTCTCCGGTTCGACCAGCAGCGGCAGGGCATCGACATAGGTGCTCTTGAGCTTGCTGAGGGTGCGGTGCTCGAGCACCAGCGGCACCACCGGGTGGTCGGCCTCGAGCTTCTCGAGCACAGCCGCATCGGTGCTCCAGCCGGTCTTGGTCTTGCGCGATTTCTTGCGGTCCAGCCCCAGGGTCTCGAACAGCAGCTCGCCCAGCTGCTTGGGCGAGGCCAGGTTGAAGTCGACCCCGGCGGCGGCCCTGGCGTCAGCCTCGAGGCGCACCAGAGTTGTCGAAAGCTCTTCAGACAGCTCCTTGAGGTAGTCGATGTCGATGCGGATGCCGGTCGCTTCCATGAGCGCTAGCACCGGCTCGAGCGGTTGTTCCACCTGCTCGAGCAGGGGCAGCAGTGCGGGGCCCAGGTCCTCGAGCTGCTGGCGCAGCAGCGGTGCAAGCCGTCGGGTGAGGTGCACGTCCATGCCGCAGTACCGGGATGCGGCATCAATCGGCACCACGGCAAACGTGCCCCCTTTGGGCACCAGTTCGCCGTAGCTGGTGGGCACGAAGCCGAAGTTGCGCTCGGCTAGCACCTCCAGCCCGTGTTTGGCATTGGCATCGCGCAGGTAATCGGCCAGCAACGTGTCGAGCACCACCCCGCCGAGGGGCAGGCCATGACGCAGCAGGATCAGCCGGTCGTACTTGGCGTTCTGCAGCGTTTTGGGATGCGCGGGGCTGGCCAGCCAGGGCGCCAGGGCCGCCAGCACCGTTTCAAGCGGAAGCTGCGGTGGCGAGGCTGGCGGTTCGCTCAGCAGATCGTCCGCGGCCGGCGGCTGGTGTCCGATCGGGATGTAGGCCAGGGCATCGGGCTCGTCGCCCCAGGCAACACCGATGCCCACCAGTTCGGCCTTGAAGGGGTTGAGGCTAGTGGTCTCGGTGTCGAGCGCCACCGGGGCGGCCGGGTCGGTGGCCGCCAGCAGCCGGGCCACCAACCGCTCGAGCGCCGCTGGGGTGGTGATCAGCTGCGGCTGCAGCTCTGGCGCTGCTGATGGGGTGTCGTTGCCGGCAGGTGTGACGGCCGCGGCGCCTTCGGGGCTGGAGGATTCGCCGCTCGGCGGCGCTGGCTCCGGTGCCGGTTGCGACGGGGTGGTCGAGAACAGCTGGGCGAAGGTGCCCACCTGTTTGGCCAGCGAGTACAGCTCCAGCTCCTCGAGCGATGCCGCCAGCGATGCGGCGTCGACGCTGCCGAGCTCGAGTCGCGGGTCTGTGGGCAGGGGGATGTCGACCAGAATTTCGGCCAGGTGGCGCGAGCGGTAGGCGTCGTCCTTGCCTGTGGCGAGCTTCTCGATCAGCGCCCCTTTGAGAGCGCCCTTGGGGTCCTTGGCCTTGGGACCGCCAGCCTGCAACTGATCGAGGGCGGTGTAAATGCCGTCGAGGTTGGTGTGGGCCGCCAGGAGGGTGATCGCGGTCTTGGGACCGACGCCTTTGACCCCCGGAATGTTGTCGCTGGTGTCGCCGGTGAGGGCCTTCAGGTCGACGACATCTTCAGGCGTCACCCCGAGCTTGGCGATCACCCCATCGCGGCGCATTTCGGTGGGGCCGCCTGCTTTGGCATAGGGTCCGCCGCCCATGTAGAGCACGGCGATGTCGCGCTGGTCGTCCACCAGCTGAAACAGGTCGCGATCCCCTGAGAGGATGCGCACCCGCCAGCCCGTGTTGGCGGCGCGGTTCGCCAGGGTGCCCAGCACGTCGTCGGCCTCGTAGCCGGGAGCCATCGCCAACGGGATATCAAGGCTCTGCTGCAGGATCTGCTGCAGATTGGCGAGGTCGGCAAAGAAGTGCTCGGGCGCTTCGTCGCGGTGGGCCTTGTAGGCCGCATCGGCCTCGTGCCTGAAGGTGGGCTCAGCCGTGTCGAAGGCCACCACCAGCCCCTGGGGTCTCAGTCCCTTGCAGTTGTCGAGCAGGGCCTTGAGAAAGCCGTAGGTGACGCTTGTGGGGACCCCCGCTTTGGTGCTGAGGCCCCCGTCGCCCCCCTTGCTGAAGGCGTAAAAACTGCGAAACGCCAGCGAGTGGCCGTCGATCAGCAGCAGCAGCGGTTTGTCGGATGCTGCTTGGGCCGCCACGGCACTTCGCCTGAATGATCCTCAGCCTGCCAGATGTGCAGCGCGCGGGGTCATGGCTATCGCGTCAACCTTGCCCTGAGGTCTGCTTGGTGCCAGTGGTCGAAGAAACCAGCTCTGACGCCGCCTTGAGCCCCTGCCGGCACTACCGCTGGTGGTTGCGGCGGCAGTGGCAGCCGCGGTTGCCGCCCCTGGTGTTCATCGGTCTGAACCCCTCCCGCGCCGATGCCGAGCGGGATGATCCAACCCTGCGCCGGATCGTCGGTTTTTCCCGGCAGTGGGGGTTTGGCTCGGTGATGGTGCTCAACCTGTTTGCACGCATCAGCCCCAGCCCCGCGCTGCTCAGGCGGGCTGCCGATCCGGTGGGGGCCGACAACGATCGCTGGCTGCAGTGGGCCCTGGACCGCAGGGCCGCCATCTGGCTGGGGTGGGGGAACCAGGGTGCCTGGCGCGGCCGCGACCGGCAGCTGCTGGAGCTGGTGCGGCAGGGCCTGGTTGGCGAGCCCCACCGCGAGAGCCGGCTGTTGAGCCTGGGTCTGACGGCTCAGGGTCAGCCCCGCCATCCGCTCTATGCCGCCGCTGCCCTCCCACCCCAACAGTTGGTGGTGGCACAAAGCTGTGGCCATGGGGCATTGTGTGAACAACGTGCCGATGCGCCATGGGCCGCACCCCTCGCCGCTATGCCATTCATCTGCACCTGAGCGGTGGTCAGAGCGAGGTGGTGAACTTTGCCGACCTCGAGGCGTTTCAGCAGTGGTATGGAAGCGTGCTCACGGCATCGGCTCCTGAAGCCTTCGTCAATGTGCCGATCTCCGAGATGGAGGGTGAGTACCTGGTTCTGCGGCCCAGTGCGGTGATCGCCATCCGCGTCGAGCCCCAGTTCAACGCCCTGGATGCATGACGCCTGAGCGGCTTGGTGTGCTCTGGGGGATCACGGTTTTTGCCGGCGCGATCGCCCAGGCCTTGGCCTGGTTGAGCGGTCTGCCCGGCGTGGTGCTGCTGCTTTTGGCAGGGCTGTTGATCGGCCGCTCGGGGCTGCATCTGGTCGAGCCCCTGGATCTGGGCATCGGTCTCGAAGCCGTGGTCGGTCTGTTGGTCAGCCTGGTGCTGTTCGATGGGGGCATCAACCTCAAGCTGCCGGGGGATGCACTCAAGCTCACGGTGCTGCGCATCGTGCTGGTGCGGCTGGTGCTGGCGGTGGCCGGCGGTGTGCTGGCGGCCCACACCCTCGCCGGTCTGAGCTGGCCCCTGGCGGCGGTGTTCAGCGCCATCGTGCTGGCCACCGGTCCCACGGTGGTCAATCCTCTGGTGCGGCAGATCCGGTTGCGGGCGCCCCTGGGTGAGGTGCTTGAGGGCGAGGGTCTGGTGCTCGAGCCCATCGGCGCGGTGCTGGCGCTGCTACTGCTCGAGCTGGTGCTGGGCAATCTGCACGGCTGGCGTGAGCTGCTGCTCGGCCTGCTCGAGCGCCTGCTCGGTGGGGTGGCCGTCGGTGCTGCCTGTGGCTGGTTGCTGACGGCAGCCCTGCGGCGCATCCCTGCGGCCTCGGCGGGTCCCCTGCGGCTGCAGCTCAGCCTGGGGGTGGTGTTCTTGATGTTTTCTTTGTGTGAGCAGGTGTTGCCCGAATCCGGCCTGCCGGCGTCGGTGGCGGCTGGGGTGGTGTTGGGGCGGCGCCTCGACACCGACGCCAGTGAGCTCGATGACCTGATCCGCCAGCTGGCGATGCTGGCGATCACCATGCTCTTCCCTCTGCTGGCAGCCGATGTCAGCTGGGCCGAGCTCAGTCCCCTGGGGTGGGGCGGTGTGGCTTGCGTGCTGGTGCTGATGCTGTTGCAGCGTCCCCTGGCGATCGGCCTGGCCACCTGGGGTCTGCCGTTCTCCTGGTCGGAGAAGCTGCTGCTGGCCTGGCTGGCGCCGCGGGGCATCGTCACGGCGGCGGTGGCCTCCCTGTTCGCGATCCGCCTCGAGGAGGCGGGGGTGCTCGGGGCCGGCCGACTGCAGGGCCTGGTGTTTTTGACGATCCTGATGACCGTGGGACTGCAGGGTCTCAGCGCCAGGCCCCTGGCGACGCGGTTGGGCCTGGTGGTCGCAGCCTCAGAGGCAGCGACGGATGCGGCTCAGGTCAGCGCCGATCCGGTGCAGCAGTAGCCAGGTCTCCATCAGGTCGGGCCCCTGTAGGCTGCCCAGCAGTGCCGCTCGCAGTGATTTCATCAGCACGCCTTTCTTGATGCCTGCTCTGGTCACTGCGTCTGTGAGCAGCTCCTGGGCCTCTGGTGCGCTGAGCGGTGTGTCTCCATGCCGTTCCAGGGCCGCAGCCAGGGCGGCCAGGGCGGGCCGGGCTCCATCGGTTGCGAGTTGGGCCGCGGCGGCTTCATTGAGCTCCGGGGCCGTGAAGAACGGAGCCGCCTGCTCTACCCCATCGGCCAGCAGCGTCAGTGATGGCCCCAACAGGGTCGCCAGATCCAGTTGCCACCGGGAGTCGGCCGCTGGGCCGCTCACGCCCCAGCCCCGTTCGCTCCACAGGGGGGCCAGTTTCGCGTGCAGCGTGCTGGCGCTCAGTGCATGCAGCACCTGGCCGTTGAGCCAGTTGAGCTTGTCCCAGTCGAAGCGTGCCCCTGCCCTGTTGACCCGATCGAAGTCAAACACCTCGGCCGCTTGATCGAGGCTGAAGCGCTCGCCCATGCCCTCGGGTGGCGACCAGCCCAGCAGGGTCATGTAGTTGGCCAGGGCCTCGGCCGTGTAACCCATCGCCCTGAAGTCGCTCACCGACGTGACCCCGTCGCGCTTGGAAAGCTTCTTGCCCTCCTGGTTGAGGATCAGCGGGGTGTGGGCAAAGACCGGCGCGGCCCGGCCCAGGGCCCCGTAAAGCAGCAACTGCTTGGCGGTGTTGGCGATGTGATCTTCGCCGCGGATCACATGGCTGATGGCCATCGCCGCGTCATCGACCACCACCACCAGGTTGTAGAGCGGGTCACCGATCTGATCGGCAGGTGCGCGGCGGGCGATCACCATGTCGCCACCCAGATCACTGCCGCTCCAGCGCATGGGGCCGCGCACCAGATCGTTCCAGGTGATCACGGCAGCGTCTTCAATCCTGAAACGCACCACCGCCTGCCGTCCCTCGGCGATGTAGGCCTGCTCCTGCTCGGGGCTCAGATCCCTGTGCCGGTTGTCGTAACGGGGCGCCTGCCTGGCGGCAGCCTGAGCCTCGCGCATGGCGGTCAGTTCGTCGTCGCTGGCGTAGCAGCGGTAGGCGTGGCCACTGGCGAGCAGCTGGGTGATGGCGGTGCGATGGGCTTCGATACGCGCGCTCTGAATGACGGGCTCGCCGTCCCAGTTGAGCCCCAGCCACTGCAGCCCTTCCAGAATGTTGGCGGTGTACTCGCTCTTGCTGCGTTCTTTGTCGGTGTCTTCGATCCGCAGCAGGAACAGACCGCCATGACGCCGAGCAAACAGCCAGTTGAAGACGGCTGTGCGGGCTGTGCCGATGTGCAGCGTGCCGGTCGGGCTCGGTGCAAGGCGCACCCGAACCGGTTGCTCAGTCGCCACGGAAACGGCCGCCATGGGGTCGTGAAATCCGGAGATAGAAACGGGACTGACGGGGCTCGAACCCGCAACTTCCGCCGTGACAGGGCGGTGCTCTAACCGATTGAACTACAGTCCCAGAAAGGCCTAAGGCCTGGTCTGGTGCCGCACTTGAGCACGATCCGGAAAGGCCTGGATCGGTTGGTCAGCGACCCTTGAAGTATCTGTGATCGGCGGTCCCCCCGTCAACTGAAGCGTTGATCTGGGCGAGGTCGCCGATCGTGCAGGCAATCAGGGCCTGAAGCCAGCAGGCTCGATCAGTCGCACCTGGTTGCCGCGAGCCGTGAACTCACGTCCCTGATCGCTCTGCACGACCACCCGACCTCCCGATTTGACCCGGATCACCCGTGCACGCACCCAGCCGAGAGCGGCCGATTCGAGCACCTTCACCACATCACCAGGTTGCAGATCCAACTCCATGTCCGGAACCATGAAACAGCAGTTGGGAGCATCGAACGCGCCGTGGAGGACTTGAACCCCCGACATCAGGTTTTGGAGACCTGCGTTCTACCAACTGAACTAACGGCGCAAGGCCGATGCCCCCGGAAAAATGAAAGAGACCGTTGGCCTCAGCGATCGAAGCGCTGCTTCACGCGAGTGGCTTTACCCACCCGGTCACGCAGATAAAAGAGCTTCGCCCGGCGCACCTTACCCCGACGTTCCACCTTGACGGAAGCCACCTGGGGGCTGTGAAGCATGAACACCCGCTCCACGCCGACACCTTGGAAGATGCGACGCACCGTGATGGTCTCGTTGAGACCACCATGGCGCTTGGCGATCACAACGCCTTCATAGGGCTGTACGCGCTCTTTGTTGCCCTCGCGGATGCGTACGCCGACTTTGACGGTGTCACCCACATAGATCTCGGGCAGGTCGCACTTGAGCTGCTCGGCTTCAAAGGCCCTGATCAGGTCCTGGGCGCTCAGCTTGCCGGTGGAGGCCCTGGGGCTGGCCACGGCCGTGGCGGTCACGGTTTCGCTGTTTGCCGCATCCTCCACGGTCTCGCTCGTGTCTGGGGTCTCGTTCTCGATGGTGCTGTCCACGGTGTTGATGCTCGCGTTGGTGCTCGTTGGGCCGTCGGCGTCCCTGGCTGGGTTCGGCGCCCTGTCGGGTGCCCCGCCCGTTGCTTCTGCCATGGCTGCCCCCAAGTTCCGGCCAAACAAACAGTGTACCGGCTCAGGGTTGGGCTCTCCGAAGAGCGCGCCGCAGCCGCTGCCACAGCAGGCCGCAGCCGGAGCCCAGCATCCATAGCAGTCCCAGGGCGTTCAGTAGCACGTAGGCGGTCTCGCCGCCGCGCCCAAACCAGTGCTGCAGCCACTCACCCTCATGCAGCACCATGAGGAGGTGGGCTTGGTCCCTGTCCAGGCCGCCCCAGTCGCGCAGCAGCCGGTATCCCAGACCTGTTGCGACCGTTAGCAGCAGGGGCAACAGCACCACCGGTGCCAGGTTGCGGTGCAGTTCACGCCATCCGGGCAAGGGGGAAGGCTCGCTCATGGCAGGGCTCGGAGCGCCTGGACGCAGTCCAGCACGGCTGTGCGGGGGTTGTTAGCTTGCCTGCGGGTCCTGATGCAAGGGTGGGTGGCATGAATCTGTTCGCTGATCTGCTCGCCAGCACCAAGGCAGCAACCGCACCCAGCCCGGGCGCAGCGTCGCCTTCCGGAGCCGTTGTCGAAACCGGCCCGCGCATCCAGAAATCGCGCCGCGGCGTTGAGATCAAGTCGGCGCGTGAAATTGAGATCATGCGCCGTGCCAGTCGCATCGTCGCCACGGTCCTGCGGGAGATGCAGGACCTGGCCGCACCGGGCCTGACCACCGGCGATCTCGATGCCCATGCTGAGCGTCGCATCCGTGAGCTGGGGGCCACCCCGAGCTTCAAGGGGTACCACGGCTTCCCGGCGAGCATCTGCGCCTCGATTAACAACGAGGTGGTGCATGGCATCCCCAGCAACAAGCGGGTGATCCGGGCCGGCGACCTGCTCAAGGTGGACACGGGTGCCTACTTCGAGGGCTATCACGGCGACAGCTGCATCACCATCTGCGTTGGCCAGGAGACCCCCGAGGCGGCACAACGGCTGGCACGGGTCGCCCAGGAGTCGCTGATGCAAGGCCTGGCCCGGATTAAAGCCGGCAACACCCTGTTGGACATCGCCGCCGCCGTCCAGGACCACGTCGAGGCCCATGGCTTTGCCGTGGTCGAGGACTACACCGGCCATGGCGTTGGTCGCAACCTGCACGAAGAGCCCTCGGTGTTCAACTACCGGACCCGTGAGCTACCCAATATGAAGTTGCGGCCGGGCATGACCCTGGCGGTCGAGCCGATCCTCAACGCCGGCAGCAAGGCCTGCCGCACCCTGAGGGATCGCTGGACGGTTGTCACCGTCGATGGCAGCCTCTCGGCCCAGTGGGAGCACACCATTGCGGTCACCAGCGATGGCTGCGAAATTCTCACCGATCGCGACTTCTAGATGGGGTTCCATTCAGCCCTCAGGCCCCACTCTTCCCTCAGGCCCC
>Ga0172372_10010333_pt1 | contig 11967 bp, 14 predicted proteins | sample LakKiv5m_2_FD_114544 | JGI IMG/M metagenome (GOLD analysis project Ga0172372, IMG submission 114544) | Freshwater microbial communities from Kabuno Bay, South-Kivu, Congo - kab_092012_9.5m | ecosystem: Environmental > Aquatic > Freshwater > Lake | place: Democratic Republic of the Congo...
CGTAATAAGATATATATCTGGTTGACTTTTAATCTAGTAAGGATAATAATTCCCTCAAGTTTACAAGAGCTGCCCCTCCGATAGGGGCTTTTTTATAACTAGTCCTGCCTAAAGTTATAAATTATTGATTTATATGGAGGTGGGCTATGAATAAAAAAATAATTGTTACTTCTTCAATCGCCATCACGGCACTGATGTTTGCGTCACCTGTCTTAGCTGCTTCCGCCGACGTAACCAAAATTGAAACCTTCATCATGAGCATCATCCAAATATTAGTTACCCTTGCCGGACTCATTTCCGCAGGCTTCTTTGTTTGGGGAGGCGTTGGCTATATCACTAGCTCAGGCAACCCAGAAACACTCGACCGTTCCAAAAAAACTATCATGTACTCGGCCATAGGTTTAGCCGTAGTACTTGGTGCGTTTGTGTTGACTAACATCATCTCTGATTTAGCCACTGGAGCATTTGGGGCTGCACAGTAGTTCCAAAATTGGATTATGAAAAACTATGAAATTATTGAGTTTGGCACTAACCACCATATTTACGACACTCTTCTTTCCGTCCGTGGCGTATGCCGCAAGTAGTGCCCCATCGGAGGTAACTGCTTTTACGGGTGATGCTCTCACCCTCATAACAATAATATCGGCCGCCTCAGCGGTCTTTTTTTTAATCCGAGGTGGTTATATCTACATTACTTCAAGCGGAAAGCCAGACGCTCTTGAAGAAGCTAAGAAAACGATTCGCAACTCGCTCCTCGGCCTGGTTATTGTTCTGGCATCGAGTGGTTTAGTCTCACTTTTGTCTGGTGCGCTTGTAGGAGAAACCGGAAGTACGAATGTCGCAACCTTGCCTATTACCCAGATAGAAAGTGTCGCCCCAAGTGACGGTCTTACGCAAGTCTTGATCGACGCGGTTAATGGCTTTATCCAAAATATTGTTGAGAGTTCTACCAAGCCAATAGTTGATGGAATTATGACTTTTCTGGGGTCAACCCCGTCACTACTTGCTAACGCTTCGATTGTGAAATTCTGGCTAATTATGCTCGGGATAGTAGATAGCCTTTTCGTGCTTGTCGTGGCATTACTTGGCCTCCAGTTTATGAGCGCATCTACTTTTGGTTTTGAAGAGATTGAGTTTAAGCATCTCCTGCCTAGAATTGGACTGGCTTTCCTTGGTGCTAATGTTTCACTATTCCTTGCGGACTATGCCATCCAAGCCAGTAATGCACTGGTAGCTGGTGTTATTTCGGCAACTGGAGGACTTAACCATGCGTGGATCACCAATGCGATTACCATATCCAGCCTAACCAATGGCACTGCGCCATTTATTATCCTGATATTCCTCCTGATATTCCTGATTGTTTCTATCGTGCTCCTACTCATGTACATCAGTCGCTTGATAGTCATCGTGCTTGGCGCTGTACTTTCGCCATTTGTTTTTCTATTGTGGACTCTTCCCAAAACAGCGGATTTTGCTGAGATGGCTGTTAAGGGTTACTTTGTTTCAATATTCACCATTTTTATTCATGTCGTCACTATTCAACTGGCGGGTACGTTTTTGTCTTTGCCCGAACAAACCAACAACTCGCTTATCTCAATTGCTGTAGCAATTGGGCTACTCCTAACACTCCTTAAAATTCCTTCATTTATGATGCAACTCATTCTATTTTCTCGAAGTGTAGGCGCAGTTCGTCATATGGGTAGCCAAATTACCAATGTGCTTAGTACCGACTCAAGCTCAAACATGTCATACAAAGGCACCAAATCAGCTAAGTTGCCCAGAAGGAGTGCCAACCTATGAGAACTACGATAATTCCAGCTCAGATTACGACCGTTGAAGATAAAGTCGCGGGATCTCTCAATATGACTCAGGTATTAATCCTGATGACGCCAATTCTTTGGACTGCGATTGTCTATATTTTGCTCATGCCAAGCATGAAGCTCACATCGTTCAAGCTCGTGCTCATTATTATCTCTACGACCATTTCAGGTATTTTGGCTCTACGCATTAAAGACAAGATAGTAGCCGAATGGCTTGGAGTACTTCTCAAATATTGCCTAAGACCAAAATACTGGTTATTTAACAAAAACGACATTACCAACCGCACTATCGATATTCCCGACATTCCTGATATTGCGCTCGTCTCAAGAAAAATATCTAAGAAAAACGTAAATAAGCATAAGTCTGAGATTAATATCTCTGATCTAGTTAGATTGCAGGAGTTGATCGACTCTGGCAAAGTAGCCGTTCGTTATCAAATGAAGAATTAAAACTATGAGTATTTTTAGCAAATCAAAAAAATCCAGCAGCCGTCAGCAAATCCAGATTAAAGAAGTCGTGGATAATATCCTCGTTCTGCCGGGTAACGAATATCGCCAAATCTTGGAAACCTCGTCAATCAATTTTGAACTAAAAAGTGAAGAAGAACAGGATGTGATGATCGATAGCTTTCAAAACTTCCTCAATGCCTTGCCATGCCAGATTCAAATACTTGTCAGAGTTCGAGAAATTGATATCGATAAATATGCAGAAGATGTCGCCAGGTCGAAGGACAAGGAAAAAGATCCGATCTATAGAAAACAGATAGAAGGATATAGTGCTTTCGTCAAAAAACTCGTAACTGGTAATAGTATTCTTTCTCGTCGTTTTTATATCGTCCTGCCATATCATCATCCAGACAGATACGAAGACTGGAAAGTTACCAAAGAACACCTAAACCTCAATAGGGATATCGTCGTTAAAGGGCTTGAGCGGATGCAGATGAAAGCAAAAACACTCACAAGTATTGAAATCATTAATCTCTTTTATAGTTTCTACAATCCCGAATCAGTCAAAACCCAGGCTATCACGAAAGAAGCATTGTCCGCCTTATTCAAACACAATTATGTTTAACCTAAATAAAATCAAACCAATCCGTGACTGGCAGAAGCGTCAAAAGAAAAAACGTTTGGCGCATCAGGCAATTAATGTCACGTTCGGCGAACAAGACCAACTTGACCTTATTTCTTATGCCGGACTCAAAGAAGAATCAAGTTATTTACAGATTAACGATACCTTTGTTCGAACACTCTTTGTATCAGGCTATCCCTATGTGGCTTCAACTGGCTGGTTGTCGATGCTTGTCAATTTTGGTCACAATATTGATATCAACTACCATATTGAACAAATTGATCCACTCGTGGCTCTGCCAAAGCTCAATCGCAAGATTACCGAACTTGAGTCGACCAAGCGCACCATGCTCAAAGAAGGACGCGTGATAGGCAGCGAAGTCACTGATCCGTTGGAATCAGCAATGGAGCTCAAAGACAAAATTCAGCGGGGCATGGAAAAGCTATTCCAAATCTCCATCTATATGACCGTGACTGCAGATAGTCTGGTGGAGCTTGATAAAGTTACAAAACTATTGGAAACGGTCATGCAGACGAGGCTCTTTTATATTAAACCAGCAACATTCCAACAAATCGAAGCCTTGCAGTCAATCTTGCCCCGTGGAGAAAACAAACTAGCACAAAAGCGAAACTTGGATAGCTCGAGCGCTGCCTTAACTTTCCCATTTGTTTCATCTGAACTCGTTCAAGAATCAGGCATCCTATATGGCATCAATAAATCAAATAATTCACTGGTTATCATTGATCGTTATAGTCTAAACAACGCCAATTCCATTATTTTTGCCCAGAGTGGATCGGGCAAAAGCTTTACGGCCAAAGTAGAGATACTGCGCCACCTCATGCAGGGTACAAAAGTCATTGTTATTGATCCTGAGCGCGAATACAAACAGTTAGCCAAGAGCGTGGGTGGGACTTACATAAAACTATCAAGCACCTCTAAGGAAAAGATCAATCCATTTGATTACTCGCTTAGCTCCGTCACGGGTGAGAATAGCCTCGCTGAGCATATACAAGACCTTACAGAGCTGATTTCACTCATGGTAGGTAGCCTGACATCAGAAGAGCGGGCAACGGTAGATCGCGCCTTACTACAAACATACAAAAATGTAGGTTTATCCAAAAGAAAAAATGGCAAGAAGCCTGCCAAGGTGATCTACCCGCTCCTTAAAGATTTTTATAAAGAGCTCAAAACCATGAAGCACAAAGACCTCTGCAACCGTCTTGAGCGGTTTGTAAAAGGCTCGCTTGGTGGTGTGTTTGACTCACAAACGAATATCGAGATGAATAACCGCCTCGTGGTATTTGATATCAAAGACTTAAACGAATCACTCAGGCAGATTATGATGATGGTTGTCGCTAACTTCGTCCATCGAGAAGTCAAGCAAAACCCGCAAAAGAGAATGCTCGTGATCGATGAGGGCTGGATACTTCTCCAAGAGCCGGAGAGCGCACGTTTTATCTCAGGGCTTGTTAGACGTGCCAGAAAATACTATCTGGGAGTCACAATTATCTCCCAACAAGCCAATGATTTTCTCAACCAAGATTATGGCAAAGCTATAGCTAGTCAGTCATCCCTTCGAATTCTGATGCGCCAAGACACGACGACGATCAAAAAAGTCGCTGACGAGTTTCATTTATCTGCTTACGAACAGCACTATCTACTAACCTGTGATCGAGGTGAGGCTTTAATTATTGCCGATCAAAACCATGTAGCCGTCAAAATTGTGGCCTCAGAACAAGAACATCCACTTCTAACTACTGATCCCCGGGAAGTGTATATCTAGCTATGAATCCTAAGCTAGTCTTTACACTCTGGTCTTTTCGCAAAGAACTTAAATACGTCCTCCTCGCATTCCTTACCATCCTCATGCTGCCCGTGATCGCCGTCATTCTGCTGACTCAGGTGGGTATCAATGTCATCTCTGACAAGCTGGTTGATCAAAACATCATAACTCAGGCAATTCAGATCAAAGATCCAACCACAGGCGAGGTGGTAACGGAGATAAACCCCACTGTTGTCTGGCCAACCAAGGGAGTAATTACCCTAGAATTTGCACAATCGAGCATGTATCAGGTCTTTCACACTGGCATTGATATTGCCTCTAAACTTGATGAGCCTGTAAACCCCGCTATGGACGGCACCGTTATTTATGCGGGAGAGATATTTTGGGGCTATGGTAAACATGTAATTATCGACCACGGCAATAATGTAGTGACTATCTATGCCCACTTAAACAAGATTTATGTCTTTAAAGGCCAGAAGGTGACCACTAGCGACGTAATTGGAGGCCAAGGTCAAACAGGTTGGGCAACAGGCGTACACCTCCACTTCCAGGTGAACGTGTACGGAATACCAGTAAATCCGAGGGTGTTTTTAGACAGTCAGACACCAGCCGATTTGATAAAGAACTAGGGTAATTATGCCTATAAAGTACTATAATGTAGATGTAATTAATTATTATTGATAGCAAATAAATAGTAGCCGAATAAACATAAAATTATGTGGAGCGATAACGAAACAGCTATAGACCTTTTAAATATTGAACATTACGTTTCTACTGTTATTGAACTCGCTACTGACGAAACACTTTTACCAGTAACTATTGGTGTATTTGGCGATTGGGGCAATGGGAAGTCTAGTCTAATGCAAATGGTTAAACAGAAATTAGCTGTAGAAGATAAAGTTGTTTGTCTATATTTTAATGGTTGGCTTTTTGAAGATTATGACGATGCAAAATCAGCTTTGATGGGAACTATTCTTGATGAAATTGAAAAGTCTCCAAAGTTTCTTGCTTCAGCAAAGAAAACGCTGGATAATCTTCGCAAAAAAGTAAACTGGCTCGGTCTTATGGGGGTTGCGGGAAAATATGGAATGGGTCTGATGCTTGGCGGACCCGTTGGCGGGATTGGTGCGATTGCGATGGACGTAGGACAAAAGGTTTTAAAAAAGGCAACTTCTGGCGAGGTTGCAGATACAACTCAAAAAATATTCAATGATAGTATTCCAGATTCTACGCAAGTTAGAAGGAATATCCAAGAATTTAAAGAAGAATTTCCTAAGTTGTTAGAGGAGTCAAAAATTGAAAAATTAGTTGTAATAATTGATGATCTGGATCGGTGTTTACCAGATACTATAATCAACACGTTGGAAGCCATAAAACTTTTTCTTACATCAAAAAATACATCATTCTTAATAAGTATTGACGAAAGAGTAATAAAATACGCAATTACTGATAGATATAGCAAATTTGATTCACAGCAGAAGGAGAGCATATCGAGAGATTATCTTGAGAAACTTATTCAAATTCCTTTAAGAATCCCTCTCATGAACAAAAGCGAGATGAAGTCGTATATAAATTTACTATTTGCTTCAAAACATTTGTCGGTAGATGTATTTACAACTCTTCTCACATCCGTAAACGAGTCGCGGAAAGGCTCAAATTTTAACGTAGGTATTGACCTGCCTTGGTTCAAGAAAAATTCAGCAAGCGCTTTGGGTAACGGATTGGATGAAGAACTGATGATTACAGAGCAAATAAATGATCTGTTATATGATTTCCTGAAAGGAAACCCAAGGCAAGTAAAGAGATTTATCAACGCTTTGCTTCTAAGAATCAAGCTTGCTCAGCTTCGAGGGGTTACGCTCAAAAAACAGGTTTTAGCTAAGCTCATGGCGTTAGAGTATATGAAAATAGACTATTTTAAAACTCTTGCGGACTGGCAAAGCCTTCAAAACGGTCAACCAAAGGAAATTAAGGAATTGGAATCAGTGACTCACGAAAAAGATGAGGATGAATATAAAAAATGGACATCTGATCCATGGGTTAGAAAATGGCTCAACGCAGAGCCTAAATTAGGTGATGAAAATTTAGAGTCTTACTTCTATATCTCCAGAGATTCTCTCTCTCATTTTTCTACACCATCAATTGAATTAAGTGAGACAGAACAGGCGGCATTTGATGAACTTGTTTCAGGGTCAGAAGCACATAAAATAAAGGGAAAGGATCTTTTCAAAAACCTTACTGAACAAGAAGCTTCAAGAATTGTTAGGGTTCTAGTTGAGAGACAGACAAAAATTGATCCTGATTCTGATGATGGTGATTTGATTGCACTAATTTCATCTTTACCAAATCTTAAACGAGAAGTATCAGACGATGTTATTAACTTTTTGAGTTTGGCCCCAGAGAAATCAATACCACCAGCTGTGGTAGCAGAGATAAAAGGCTTACAAAAGAGTGCAACAGGCGATCTAAAAGCGAGAACAGATTCTTTGTTGGAGAAATTTAGGAAATCTATAATTAATAAACAATTAGCTAAAGCAGTAGATTTATAAATATGGGAACTTCTAAATCATATTCTGGTCCTTCAGGGAAAAATCCCTTAATTCCAGACTGGGCTGAGGAAGGCGCAAACGTTCCTGCCCAAGCCAGCTCCGCTCAAGATACGACAAAGCTAGACGAAGGTTCTGCTGAAGCCAATACAGATCAGGAAAATGTGCCTCCAACACCTAACCCTGCAGCACTAGAATCTTGGGGGGACGTAAAGGGAAACTTTACTAGGTATGTAGGGAATTCCTCACCTTCAGCAAGCGGTCGTAGTACGTTAAAGAGTTTTGTGAGAGCCCAAGGAGGGGCAAGGAGCGCTTCAAGTAGCTCAAGAAGAGGCCGAAGTGTAGTTCAAAATATTGGTGGCATACTTTCTGGCTTATCTCAGAAGGGAACTAAATTTGTCTATGAGGGCTTTAATTTTCAAGAATGTGTTGGTAAAACATCCACCGAGTTATTGGCGACATTGGTCGAACTCGTGGCACCTGATAGCGACGACTTAGAAAGCGTGATTGCACGGAATGCATCGATTGAAGCTTTTCAAAAATTATTTGAAATATTTGATATTAACGCACAGGGCTTAGATTCTTTAAAGAACTTAAATGTAGATAATATAAAAATTATATTTCAAACCTACCTTAGTGAATACATTTTTGCTAGTTTATTGCAAAAAGCAGGACAAAAATTAGGGAAAATATCACATAAAGATGCCATGAGAATCGAAAAAAGGATGAAAGGATATATCTCATCTAAAGTTAATTTAGACTTATCGAGTATTGACTTCTCAAGGATGGATTGGAAGGGTCAACCTGGAAAAGTATTTGTTCAAAGTATTTTCGAAAAAGCATATGAGTTGATGGAGACATAATGACAGTAAATACAGTACATGTAAAAACAGATGCAGAGGATGTAAAAGCAGGATCTGCTTTGGGAAATCGGATTATTGATTTTACTGCTTCAAACACGAATCAAACACTAGAAAAACCTCTATGGCTGAACCGAGATTTTTACAATTTAGAGTATCAACCGGTTCTTGTTGATTTGTTTCGCTTAGCAACTTCTGTTTTTATCATCGACAAAACTATTCCGAGAATTGAAGCATATGATCGTTGGACACGAGATATAGAACTAAACTTGCCTGTAAGTGATCCATCATTGTGGTACAAGAATACGAATTTAATTGTTAAATTTCTTAGTTTTCTTACAGGAGATCATTGGAAGGTATTTTTTACCCAAGATAAATCCATACAACCACAAAGGGATATACAATTAACGAAAAAAGGCCACAAACTAGACGTAAAATCAGTTTCACTTTTTTCTGGCGGTTTAGATTCCTTTATTGGTGTAGTAGATCAAATAGTTGATACTGAATCAGTAGCAATGATTGCTCATTACGATCAGGGACAGGTTTCTAAAGTACAAAAATTATTACATGCTAGCTTGGTGAGCCAATTCCCTTCTGCAAAGATCGAATTATTACAATTTTTTGTTCAACCTTTGGCAACCAGCGAAAATACCATGAGGAGTAGATCTCTGCTTTTTCTATCTTTAGGAAGCATAGTTGCATCTAGTATCAGTGTTAAGGAATTAATAGTGCCTGAAAATGGCTTTATAAGTTTAAACGTGCCTTTAACATATAATCGACTTGGAAGCTTAAGTACCAGAACAACTCATCCAAACACACTAAATCTATTTAACAAACTACTTCAAAATTTAGGAATAGATGTTTTGGTATCCGATCCTTACAAATTTAAGACTAAAGGAGAAATGTTATCTGGCTCTAAGAGCCTTAAGTATTTGGACAATATTGCAAATGAAACAATGTCTTGTGCGCATGCAAATGTTGGCATATATCAACATTTACCACCAAATAGACATTGCGGATACTGCTTACCTTGTTTAATCAGGAGAGCTGCGTTTCATAGAGTAGGCCTTGATGATTCAAAACACTACACCTTTAATGTATTAGATTTAGATTTTTTAGAGCAAGATAGTGGTAAAACTAGCGACCTCAGGGCTGTTTTACATAGCATTGAAAATCATAAGACAAATTCAACATTAACAAATATATTGAAAACTGGCCCTATATTCCCCATAAAGGACTTAGAATATTTTTGTAAGATGTACGATATGGGAATCCAGGAATTAGAAAGCTTTTTAAGTGTATATAAAGATTAGTGCATTATGGACTTTAGTAAACAATTTGATTGTATAGACACTCATTGCCACCTAGACTTGTATAAAGACTATGCAGAGGTTATTGCGCAGTCTAAAATGTCAAGCACTTCGATTGTTGCGATAACAAACCTCCCATCAGTGTTTGAGCGAGAATGTAATCTATTTAAAAACTATTCAAGTGTAATTGTTGCATTGGGTTTTCATCCGCAATTAGTGAAATCACATGGTGATCAGGTAAGCCAGATGTTAAGCTTGATGCCTAAAACGCAATTTATCGGTGAAATAGGACTAGATTACCAAGAAAGCAATGAAGATCTGAAAACAAAACAAAAATACATATTCAAACAAATATTGGATAATGCCGCGACATACGGAAACAAAATACTTTCTGTGCATAGTAGAAAATCCTCCGAAGATGTAGTAGCTATGATTGGATCTAATTTCCCTGGAAATATTATTCTTCACTGGTATAGCGGGTCACAATCGACGTTAAAAAAGGCGTTGACTAACGGATATTTATTTTCTGTTAATCCAGCTATGATATTTTCAGTTAGTGGAAGATCTATTATTAATAGTTTGCCACTCGAAAAAATTTTAACTGAAACAGACGGTCCATTCACTGCAGTGAATGATAAACAGAGTGTCCCTTCAGACGTAAATTTGGTTCTGGATTACTTGGCAAAATTACACAATCAAACAACACAAAATATTAAAGAAATAATTAAAAATAACTTTTTAAATATTTTGAATTAAATAGATATGGCAACTGTTTATGGTCAATTCAGTCGATATCTCAATGCAAATAAAACTATAAGCAAATACGGTGCATTGGCTTACCTAATCTACTTTGTAGTTATCATTGGAATTGTTATTTGGCGCTTATCTATAGCCTCATTTTCAATACCTGCTGTTATAGCTATCTCACTCGTATTTGGCCCGCTACTGCTAGTTACCGACTCACTTATGAAAAAAGAAGAGTCGCTTATGTATAAGTTTCGCAGTGGCATTATTGGAGAAAAGCTAATCGGAGATGAATTAAAGAAGCTAGACCCAAGCTATACTGTATTTGAAGATGTTCACATCCCAGGCAAGAAAGAAAACATTGATTTTGTAGTCGTTGGCGCTACAGGAATTCATGCGATCGAGGTTAAAAACCATCATGGAAAGGTGGGTTTTGATGGCGATGTCCTTACTTTAAACGACAAGCCACTCGAAAAAGACTTCCTTAGGCAATCCATGCGCGAAGCAACTTCTCTTCATGATTACCTTGTCTTGCAGGGAATCTCAAATGCGTTTGTTGTTCCTATTATTGTCTTTTCTCACCGTTTTGCTGTAGTCAGTTTTGGAATTCAACCAATCAAAAATGTCCGGGTTATCCAATATAGGTGGCTCAATAAAATGATAACTAGCGAACCTAGAAGTTATCCAGATCAGAGAATAGTTGATGTAATAAAAAACACCTACACACAGACTTAGCGGCGTTGTAAGCAGACTTTTTTGTAAAGTTGCGGTTTGATGTTAGAATATAAATATATGAATAGTGATTCTATGGATTTGAAAGCGAAAAAAGAATTCGGAGATAAAGCTCGTGTAGCTAGAGAAAAACTATCTCTAACTCAAGCTGATGTAGCCAAAAAAGCCAATATGACGGTCAACTACTACGCCATGATTGAGCGTGGTGAAGCTAATTTGTCTTTTGAAAAAATGAAGAATATCGTCAAAGCCCTGAAACTCAAGATCACTATTTCCTAGCATCAAGCACTAACTTGGCTGATTCTTTCATCATTTCGACTAGCTTTTCGGCCTCTTCAAATGTCGCTCTTTTAGGATTTGTTTGTTGAAGGCTCTCCAGAGCAGATTTGAACATCTGATCATGATTTGCAGGATCTACCGCAAATAGCAAAGTTTCTTTGGGCACTGCCTCAAACTTTTCCTTGCCAATAGCGGTAATCTCATCCCACGGCAACGAAGCTATACTGCTATTTTTATCCATGAGCGTATTATAGTCCAAGAAGCTTACTAGAGGAAATTGCCAATATTTCCGTTACATGTATTTTTCGTACCCAATAAAGTTAAATAAATCTACGGCGAAGCCGCCGTCCTCAAGACGGCGCATAAATTCTCTGCTTTTTGCTTGAGAAAGTATATTTAGACTTCCTTCCCAGAGGATATTGCGGTCGATAATGGCTAGTTTTCGGTGGTGATTACCTGTACAAAGCAGTACTTGGATGCCTATTGCCTCAAATTCTTGGATTTCCACCTCAGACTGCTCATCGTAACCATCTATATGCTCTCGTGGGTCACGGGTGACTATGTAGATTTTGACGCCACGCGCAACCAAGCTTCGAAAAACAGGCCAAAAAGTCTTCATTCTAGCAATTGTGATGAATGGGCTTTCGATAATTACCTCATTCTGACTATTCTCTAAGTCTGTCACGAATTTGGAGAAGAAGGTTTTTTCGTCGTGCAGAGAGGTTTTAATCATGTAAATCCTCCTCGGACTTCGATTGATACACTTCCATCAGTCTGGTAAAATGCACTAGGTAATTGTCGGAGAGCGGTTCAAAATAAGATTC